>WBZP01008008.1_pt1 | contig 10072 bp, 7 predicted proteins | sample 5204301 | NCBI WGS metagenome assembly WBZP01 (sample SAMN12412401, study PRJNA552823) | activated sludge metagenome | isolation source: activated sludge from nitrification reactor of wastewater treatment plant... | place: USA: Pennsylvania | collected 2017 | reverse complement strand
CAGCGACAGCAGCAAGTACCAGCTCGAACGCCAGATCCGAACAACCACTTCCGGCGCTCGATCGCACCCGATCACGGCAACGGGGCCAAGTCCAGCTCTTTCAGAAATTGATTGTGCTTGGCCTTCGCGGTGTTTATCGCACTCCTAGGCGATCGGCGTGCGTGCAGCCTGATCGCCTAGCATCGACACTTGGGCCGCCTGTGCCGTCGAGATCAACAACCGATCGCCAAGCTGTGGATCGAATCGATCGGTGTGCGACCACCCGAGCGCCATTACGCAAGCTGCGCCGGACCGTCCGATCGTCTCTTCCCGGTACAACAACTACCGGACCTAGCGGTCTGCGTACATCGGCCTACTGAGCGGGTCAAGGCTGATGCTTGGAGCCGTCGCGATCGGTTGCTCGGCTCTGCGGTCTTGCCCTGTTTGGTAAATGATTAGCCATCGCTAGGGTATGGAGATCGGCTAGGTCGATCGCTGAGAGGCTGACCCGTCGCGAGCGGTTGAGCGGGTCTGAGATCTCGTCCTTCTTGGTCATCGATTAGCCATCGCGAGTGTATGGATGATGCGAGCGGCTAGGTCGGTCGCTAGCAGGCCGATCCGGCGCGACCTCTTGCACGGCCTCGCGCAGCTCGGGCGATGGCGACCGGCTCCGCCGTTGATAACAGCTCTACCGGTTGGGAGAGCCGTTGCGCATCTCAGCGACGGCAGACGGGGTTCTACATCAGACTGTCGCCGATCTGTGATTCCCTCAGGATCTCCATCGGGGACGAAGATGCGGATCGTGTACGCGCTGGGCTGCATCGCGAGATTTTTGCAGCCTCTTGTTCGATGAGCAACGCACTCCTGATTCGCCTCCACGAGGAGGGCAGGTGTTGGCGAGTCGCCCCACCGCCCAGCGGATGGCCGCTCATTGGCACCGCGCAGCGCTGTCCGCTGCAACGACTTGTTGGGCGGTCAGGTGCAGCGCAGTTACCCAGGTACGGACCGAAGGAAGACACCATCCTCATCTATTATTGGGTTAGCTTCCGCCTATTCTAACTCTTCGGGTTCCGTATCAATGCACATAGCCTCGCTAGGCTCCTGGCAGTGTGTCGGGAGTGGATCAAAATCGTCAACGATGGTCGATGCCGTCCCAACAGCTTTCCACGCATCAAATTCGGTGAATTGTCGCCCGGAATGCACTACAGCGTTACGTGGTTCAATCAGTGACTCTCTCGCGTCGTCGGGCACGCTCAATCCTAATTCTTGCGCGAACTGCAACCGTCTCCCCAGCATTCGGTATCTGTTCATTTGAGCCTCGGCCTCTGCTGGTGAGTGCCTCTTCATGAGGTGGCGAGTAACACCGTTCGTGAGAGCGCACTCGGCGGCAGTTGCTGCATGGATGATGGCATTTCTCGCATCTCCCCTGGCCGCATCTCGTGTCGCAAGCGCTATGAGTTTGCGAGCGATCGGCGGACTGTCTCCCTCTGCGGCATGCCAAAAGGCATGAGCCCATTCCCATCTGCTTATTGGTTCCGGCTCCCAGATGTCGCCTGCACAATACCTTGCGTAGGAGAGGTCTACATTCTGCTCGTCTGAAGTCCAGAGTATCCCGGGTTCAAGTTGTTCAGAAGTGTTTGGCCTTCCCGGGATCGCAGCGAGCCAGCCGAGAAACAGGTTCCTCCAATCCGATACAGCCCTGTCGAATTGCAACCACTCAGCAACGGAGGAAGGCGGGCAGTCGAGGAGTTTGATTCCAACGGCACCTATGGTAACGGAGGTCCGACGGTTGATCGTGCCCCAGCCATCGGTGGGCCAGCCCGGGTCCCTCTGGCATCTTTCGTCGAGCGGCGGATCCAAGTCTCCCAGCGACTCCGGGATCCATGCTGGTACCGGACTCGGGGCGAAGACGTGGCACTGGATACGACCGATAGAGCACTTCCCCGTCCAGGTGAGCACCTCTGCCGAACAATACACCCCGTCGAAGAGAGGAATGACTGCACGTATGGGATTCATCGGAGGTCTTCTCGGGCTAGGTTGGGCTAGGTTCATTCCGTCCAACATCTCATTCAATCGATCTACTCAGCCAGGCTGTCTACCTAGAGATAGGCTGCGGGCGCAACCGCCCGGTGTCCGCGGACTTCGGCTCGTCCGGGCTTTGGGGCGCCGGATCTAGACAGCGGATTCTGCCACCTCTCCCCGCAAATCGGCGGCTGTCTGGTGTAGAATGTCCTTTGCCGTCGCCGACTCATGCACGATTCAGGCGATCCCTTCCCTGGCCATGGCACCAAAACCACGTTTGTTCTTCCTAACCACCTGAGCGCAGTGAAGACGAAGTGAGCGTTCGCTGACGCCGGTACCTTGGCGATGTGTCTCATCGCTAGTTTCGACGCTGGGTTGAGGGCTATTTGACTCTAGGCCGACGCCGTATGCTCTGCTTGACTTTGTCGCGTCCTACGGCCTACACATCCACCTATTCGCGTGAAGTCCTCCCTCGCTAACGCCTTGTTCTCGGAAGTTCAACCCGAGTTTTTCCGGGTGCTGGCCGGCAAGTCCGCTCCGATCTATCTGGGAGCACTTGAGGCATTGGAGCGATCGATGCAGTCGGCCACGGCCTTGAGTAGGAGCGATGCGCTGGAGGCTGTGGCTGAGGTCCTTCGCACAAACTCAGGGCTATCCATCGCGGATGACTTTCCAACTGCCGGCGCTGATGCGGCAACTATTCATGGGCAGGCTGGGTTGATTTTACGTCGGCTCATCGAAGTCGGCTGGCTCTACGAGCCAGGGCGGACTGACTGGCAACGAATCGTTCATTTCAGCGCCAACGGGGAGATTCTCCTTGCAGCCCTTCGGCAAATTGCCAAAGGTGAACCATCACAATTTACCGACAGGCTAGGGCTGGTCTGTGACCAGCTCCTCAACAAGGAGGCATTTGTCGAGAATCCGTATGCCGACCTAGTGTCATGCCTCGACAATGTTCGGCAAGGATTGCGAGAGCTACGTCAGATGGCCAACGGCGTTGCCCGGCACACACGTAGCCTTCTACGTGCCGATACGCTGAAGGCGAACCTCGCCGTCCTTTATGACGAGTTCAGCGAGTCATTCGGGCATGCCTGCTATCGAGCGCTTGTTCACGCTCAACTTCCTACAAGAATCCACTTTGCCGTTCGCCGGCTCGAAGAAGTTAGCCAGTCCGAAGAAGTGCTGGTGTTGATGCAGCGGGAGCGGCTGCGGCGACCGCCTGAATGCGATGCAGAGAGTGCAACCAACGAGATCCGGCTGAAGCTCGATGAACTTGGTCGGCTGCTGGAATCCGTAGGCCCCCAAGTGGACGAGCTGGATCGCAGAACCGCTGAATTTGCGCGCAAGGCATTCGCCCGCATCCGGTACTTGCAAGAGGTTTCGCGAGGGCAGCAAGAAAAGGTGCAGCGCATCTTTTCCTGGGTTGATGAAAACTATGCTGGCACACGCCTCAACGATCTGCCGGACTCTCTTGGGCTGCCCTCGTTATTCATCACTGAGGCGGCCCTGCTATCTGGTGACTCCCTTCGCAAGCCAGTGCTCCGTCGCAAGGCTGGCGAGGTGGAGGCCATAGACGAAGCGCTGACAGCCGACGACCGAAACGAGGCACTGAACGAGATTGAGAACTCGCTGCGGGAGTCAATGAACATCCTTCGCGCCAATCGTTTCGTCGCACGGCTGGCCGGCGAGAAAGGCAGCAAGTTTGGTGTGGCTGAGCTGCCGCTAGAGAGCCAACAGGACATCTCTGACCTCGTTGCGTGCCTCCTCTACACGGGCTCACGCGACTCCAAGTTTCATATTGAAACAACCCGTACCACGTCAGACGTGTCTAACCCACCCCTGCATGTTAGCGCTGGATATCACATCGAAGAACTCGTCTTGGAGAAGCGATGACTGACGGGTTGAAAATAGAACTTTCCGATGATGAGCAGGAGCAAGCTCGCGAGGTATTGCAACGGCTACTCTCCCGAGGCGCGATCCTGCGCGAGGAGAGTCGTGACCTGTACGATTGGGCCTGCATTCATCGTGCTCGCTTGGATGCAGTCGCGAGTCTGATCGGGTTGAAACTTCAGTGGGAAGCTGACAGTCGCCTCATTATTGGCATTCCTCAGTCGTCCCGACTCCTCTGCCGCCTAAAACAGGATGAGACACTGGTTAGTCTAGCGCTCTGGTACGATTTCGATCGGGCCGTCAAAGATGAAGGCAAGGCCCCCGATGAAGTCATGATGACTGTACGGGATTTCAATCAGCAGCTTGAAGCGAAGTTCAAGAATCTAAAGCTGCCGCCGGAAACCCGCCTGGGAGAGATCCTTCACCTGCTCGACCGCAAGGGCCTCGTCCGGTTGGAGAACACAGCCTCTTCTCTAGCGAATGCGACTATTCGCATCCTGCCAACTATCCGATTCGTCATCCCCTTCCAAGACATCGAAGAGTGGAACCGTACCCGAGAGCGGTATCAGGGCACAACCTCGTCAACTTCCAATTCCTCCGACGGTGGTTCTGAGTCGGAAGACACTACGGATTGAGTCGATATGTCCCGAGCGATCCAACTGACCCGGCTGCATGCAATCAACTGGTATGGCTACCGTGACTCCTTCGATGTTACGGGGAACGTGCTGATCGCTGGAATCAGAGGGTCTGGCAAGTCCATTCTCATGGACCTTGTTCAATTTGTGGTCATCGCAAATCACCAGAAGATCCGCTACAACCTGTCAGCTACCGGAGACAAGTCAACGCGCGATCTGAAGGGGTACTGCTTGGGAGACACCAAGCAGGTTGAGAATGGCGTCCCAAAGTATATGCGCAATGGGGGCATTACGTATGTCGCCCTGGAGTTTACGTGGCCTGACCGCGGCCCTCGTCGGATTGAGACCTGGGGCATTCGTGTAGAGTATGAGAATACGGCTCAGACAACCCCGTCCGTGAAGCCGTTCTTGATTCCCGCCTCGGTAGGGCGTGAATTCTTCTTGGACACTGACAAGGTGCCTCTTGACCTGAGCGCATTTCGCTCTCGGGTCGAGACAACTTCTGACGGTGCCGGGACTGTGGGCCGTACCTTCGTCGGACTCGATGAGTATCGACGTGAGATGGCGCTCCCATCGCATCTCAATTTCGATCGCCCTACGATCGATTATCTGCTGCCGACGGCCATGTCGTTCACCTTCATGGATTCGTTCAATGAGTTTTGTCGCCGTTACATTCTCCCCCCGGAGTCGGTGGACATCCAGAGTGCCAAGGACAGCTACCTCGTCTTTCGCAACCTCGAAGCCGAGCTGGATAGGCTACAGAAGCAACAGGCAGCACTCCAAGAGATTCATGACCTTGACGAGCAGCGGCAGAAGCATGAGCGAGAACGCATTGTTGCCCGTTACCTCGAAGCTCAATGTCGTCGAGATCATGCTCAGGATGAATGCAAAGCCGCAGCGAACAAGGTTCAGGGCTTGCAGCGCTCGCTCGAAACCGAGAGTACCAGACGTAAGGCGGTGGAATCTGAGCTGGGCGCAATTCAAAATCGCATAAGCAGTATAGAGCAAGCCTTTAATGAAACTAGAGACGGCAAGCTCTACCTTCGGATAACCAAGGAGAATGAACAACTCAGCCGAGAAATTGGAACGCTATTGAGTCTCAGCGATTCCGTTCAAGAGGCTCGCGCCCTTCGCCTGCTCAAGAGTGAAGAATGGCGCGAGAAGGCGCTCAGACTGGAACTTCCGATCAACCCCTCACTTTTCGAGGAACATGCGCTGGCCTGCAAAGCATTGCGCGATGCAGGGGAACCTGACGACTTACAAGCGGGCATCGATCGCTTGACCGATACTACCAAGCCGCTAAGTGCCGCTGTCACTGAGGCTCTGCGCGCCACAGACAGCCGCTACGGTGAGCTTTGCCGACAGATTCGCACCTTAGAGGATCGCCTCACAGCCATCCGTTCTGGGACACTTCTGGATGATACTGTGCTGCTGGCTGCGCTAAGAAAGGACCTTCCTCGGTGGAGCGGGGCTGTCCAGCCGTTGTGGCAACTTTGTGAAGTCACGGATGAGACGTGGAGGCCGGCGCTCGAAGTCGTCTTCACGCAGAAGTACGCAATCATAGTAAGTGAAGAAGTCTTCGAAGAAGCGCAGCGGATTTACCGTGATCTGAAAGAGGATGCTGGTCGAGAGGCATTGATCAACCCGGACGCCGCACTGCGGCTCAATAGCGTACCGCAAGATGGCTCTCTTGCACGGAAATTGGAAGTGCCTACCGGCAACCAAATTGCAATTGCTGTAGTGAATCAGCTCTTAGGAGATATCATCTGTGTCGATTCGGTTGACGATTTTCGGTACCATGTACAGGCTGTGACCATTGACGGCTTCCTGTGGCAGCGCCCCTTTGTTCGACGATATCGTCACTACGACAATCGGCCGTGCATTGGTAAGCGGGGGTTAGAAAAGCAGCAAGCACACCTTCGGGGCGAGATTCAGAATAGAGAGGCTGAGCAGCAGCAGCTCCAGCCGGCGCTGGATGGATGGCGCGAGGCGCAAGCCATCTTTACTGAGTTCAAACTGGATAGTCCAAAGCTGCATAAAAATCTTGGAGACATGATGCAGCTTCCCATGTTGCGGGTACGGCTACAGAGGAACACGGAAGAGCTGCGAACCATTGATTCTCAAGACTTTGCGCAAAAAGAGCAGGAATTGCTGGACTCTCGCACCAAGGCGCGACAATTGTCCACCGAGCGGGATGGCTTGCTCCAAAGCGCTACGCAGCATCGATTGAATACTGCACGCTCTCAGCTCAGCAAAGCAGAAACTGATCTCGACAAGCATCAACAAGCGTTCCTGAAGGTCAGCGGCGCTACAGACGTATCCCTCTTTCTCGATCGCCTAAAATCAATGCAGACTGATGTGCTAACAACCTTCCCAGGCAAGGATGTTGCGGCGGATCAATTCAACGGCATTTATGTTGCTGCTGACAGGAAAGAAGAGGGGTGCCGTAAAGATATTGTCAATGCTCGCAAGAACCTCGCTGCATCTCCAGACTATGGCTCTAGATTTGCTGATTTTGATCCTGAAGCACCAACGAACAGTCAGTATGACCAGCGGCTTCAAGATATACGTGATGCTCAGATTCAAGAGTATCAGGCCAAGGCCACCGCCGAAAAACGCAACTGGCACGAAATATTTCGCGAACAGGTACTAGAGAAACTCCGCCAGCGCCTTCTGGAAGTTGAAAAGTTGATGGCACTGTTGAAAGCCGTACTCGACAAGCCAATTGGTAACGAACGATACAAGATCACAGCAACACAGAATCGTGACGGCGAATTCAAGCTGTATCGTCAGCTTCTAGAGCTTTCGGCAGTAGCTCGTGGGGGAAGCTTGTTTGTTACTGCTGATTCGAGCTTAGAGGCTGAAGTTGATCGTATCTTCAAGTCACTGACAGGCGAAAAGCCAGCCAAGGACAGCCAACTATTTCTTGATTATAGATATTATTTTGAATACGATATTCTTATCAGCAGTGATCATGACCCTGATGCGAAACCGTATAGCTTCAACTTACAAGCCGGCAAAGCGAGTGGAGGCGAGAACCAGACCCCATACTTCATCGCGATTCTTGCCAGCTATCTCCGAGCCTATAGACGCCATGAGCAGCGACGGCGCGAGCCCTCGCTGGCACTTGTGCCAATCGACGAGGCATTTTCAAAACTCAGTGGCCAAGACATCTGTGACTGCATAACGGCGCTTCAACAGCTAGAGCTACAGGGTGTCTTCTCGATGAGCACGGGCAATATCCCTTACGCAATTGAGCTATGCGATCAAGTTTTTGGCGTTCACAAGAAGCAGAAGACAATAGGGGGCAAGACTAACATTCGCAACATCGCGGTCCCCCTGACTAAGGCTGAAGCCATCGCGCGGTTTGGCAGCGGGCGGCAGTCGTGAAGTCGTTGCCTATCCTCAATGTGCTCGCTCGCCGCTATGAGGTGACGCAAGTTGGACGAACGGGTGTTGGGGAACGAGACCTCATCCTCGACTACGAGCGCTTCCTCACTGGTGCAGGTTGTCACGAAGGCGAATCGCGCCAGCTCGCAGAGCAGACACTCCGTGATGCGGAGAAAAGGGGCCTACTGACGATTGAGTCGCACAAGTTGGACCCTGGCCTGCTGGAGCGCATCCGGTTTCGCGCTGCCAACGAGCCTGCATTGTTTGCACGAATCGGCGAACTTTCTCCGACGGAACGTAGACGCCGACTCGCCCAACAGTTCGCCGAGGTAGAAGGCGAGCCGACGGTCCCAGAACGGTGGCGTGCCTCCTGGGGAGATTTTTGTCGAAGCTACCAAGCTGCGGCCCTGACAGGTAGTTCCATGCAGCCCTTCGAGCGAGATGATCTCGCGCTGAATGCTGAACTCTTAAGTTTGCTACCTCGGTTGCTTGCGTGGTCGAGTGAATCTTTGATTCGCTTCGCGAGCTGTGTGCTCTGCGGGCCATCCAAACGGCTAGAGGAGCTGTCAGGTAGACTCGGCCAGGCGCTCGCCAAAGCAACCCGTGATGAAATTCGCTCCCTGGAGGATGTGAATATCCTCTCTAATCCGCGTTTCGCGCTGATTCATGGCCCCCTTCGGATCAAAATGGAGGGGGCATGGCTCGACTTAGGACTGCTCCAGGGTCCATTCCGGCTATCACTGGAAGACATCGCCGCTGCCGAGCTGATCGAGACGACAGCCCGCCGTTGCATTACGGTTGAAAACGAAACGAGCTTCTATGAACTTGCCAAACTTCGTAGTGCCGAATTACTCGTGCAGACTAGCTTCCCCGGTGCTGGGACGCTTGGCCTGCTGAAGCGCCTGCCGACTACGCTCGACTTTTGGCATTTTGGAGATAGTGACGAGCCTGGATTCAACATCTTGGCCGACTTAAGGACACGAAGCGGGCGTAACTTTCAGCCACTCCATATGGAGCGCGGACGGGAGCCGTTTGAGCAAGAAGCTCTTGGCTGTCCTAACCGGGCACACTGGCCATTCTATGTCGGCGTCGATGGCGGCTCCGGCGTGACGTAGCGAGCAGAGGAAGGGAGCTAGCAATCTCTTAGGATAGAGAAGGACCGGGCTCGTCGTGTGGGCGATGCCCAGGGCTTTGAGCGCGACCAAAATACACGGTAGATGTGCTCCTCTCTGATCGAGCGAGGCGACGAGAGCCCGAGAGTCTGTTCTTGGTTCAGCGCACGTATTCACCGACCAGACGACTCCTCGCGCTTCCGCCTGATCACCACCGAGCTGCCGAACGCGAGCATCTTTCTCTGGAACCTCTTCAGGCACTGATCGGCGACAGTCTGGCGTAAACCGTCAGGCTGTACCGTGACGTTCCTTCTGTGTTTCTTCCTAGGGCACGCTTTCGACGGCAAGCCCTAGATCCTGCCCATGGCTTAGCGAACACCACAGCACGGCAAGACACGTCCGCTTGGTACACATTTGGTACAGCGCCACCGGCTGTCATGTCTCCGCCCTCTCTTCTTTTTCTTCTTTGTGTATAAAGAGAAGGAAAACAGCGTCCCGAGCGTCCCGCGCGATGTCATCACCGACGGAAACATGGGAGGGACGCTAGGCCATTTCACAGCGTCCCGCCAGCGTCCCGAGCGTCCCGCCAGCGTCCCGACACTTCGCAAGGTTGGGGACTCCTTTAGGGCGCGGGAAGGTCAGGCTGCGCTCGATGTCGTGGTAACGTACTTTCGACGATGTAGCTACCTCATCACGGAGACGCGAAGCTTGGGTCGCTTTGGGGGGGCGGACGATAGCCCCGCGCCGTGGGCGGTTTGACGATGCCCGCGAGGGGTTTCATTCCTTCGGCAAGCTCTGTCGGGTTCTTGATCAAGCCGTGCTTGCGGGCCAGCTTGTCGAGCTTCTCTTGCTCGGTCGCTTTGTCGCGGAGCATCCCGATCTGCGCGCCGAGCTGACCGATGAGCCGGTAGCGGTCCAGACCCTTTAGCGCCTTGTCATTCAAGGCTTGCCACATCACAAGCCCGATCTGCTTTGCTGCCCAAGTGACAAGCTGTGACGTGTCTTCAGGCGGGGGCACCGTCAGCCCGTCCAAGGTCGGCACCG
>WBZP01008007.1_pt1 | contig 10072 bp, 5 predicted proteins | sample 5204301 | NCBI WGS metagenome assembly WBZP01 (sample SAMN12412401, study PRJNA552823) | activated sludge metagenome | isolation source: activated sludge from nitrification reactor of wastewater treatment plant... | place: USA: Pennsylvania | collected 2017 | reverse complement strand
CCAAGCAGTGAAGGCGCGCTCGTAGTAGATGTCGACGACAGCTGGAAACTTTTGACCGTCGGCTTCTCGACAGAGTGCTTCGAGAGCGGCTTGGAAGTTTTCGCCTCGGCCCTGCAGCGACACCACTCGCTTGATCTTCCAGTCGGGGGCCGCCTTCGGATAGACCGCCGCTGCGCACAGGTGCTGATCGAGCGGCTTCTGTAGTTTCTTGGCGGCGAGCTCGGACTCGCTGATCGGCTCAATGGCTGCGGCGGCTGGTGGCTTTGCCGTCGCACAGGCACCGATCGAACAGCCTAGGCCGATCGCAATCAAGCCGATCAGACATCGCCCGCCCGATCGCGATCGCGCAGCCAGTTCAAGCGATCGCAGTCCAGGCCGCGCAACCGAAGCGATCGCCCAGCGCGATGGCAGATCGGATGCCAGCGTTTCCGTGAGCGTTGCGACCATCGTCCGTCGCTGTGAGGTCTGATCTGTTGGCGATCTAGAAGTCGACTGCGGCATGAACCATCGCTCCCTGAGGGACAAACTGAGGAACCACACGCAGGCTGATCGGCTGCGCGCTTGCGGAGCTAGACGTGGACGTGCCGGCTTCGCTCTTTTTTAGAAAGTGCGAGGCAAGCATCGTCGCCACACCCGCAACGCCAAACGTGCCGGCAGCCACCCACAGACCGGTTGCGGCGCCAGCGAGTCGATTGCCAGCCTGGCACTCGCTGAGATAGCCGTCGTAGGAGGCATTTCCGACGAGTGCTGCTGGACCTTGGCAGCTCGACAGGGTGCCTCGATTGGAAAAGAAGCTGGCGTACTCGCTGGCGCGCGGTCCCAGCTCCGAAAGCAGGTTGTCGATGTGACCGTTTGCGCGGTCTTCAGCCTTGCTCATCGCGCCCCACGATCCGAGCGCCGCGATCGCTGAAACGCCTGCCAGTCCATAGAGTGCATACGAGGTGTAGCGAAGAATCGGCACCCAGCGGATCGGACGACTTGACGCTGCGGTCGACGGTGCTTGCGCCCACACCTCACGACTTTGCAGCCGCTCATCGATCGTCGCGGTCTGGTTGCCTTTCACCGAGGCCGTCTTCACAACTTGCTCGTAGCCAGTCAGCTCCAGCTTGATGACGTGGTTGCCGACATCGAGCGCGCCGTTTGAATACGGAGTCCGACCCACCGCCTGTCCATCAATGGAAACCAGCGCGCCAGGTGGATTGCTATGGACGACCACGCCACCGCGCAGACCTTCGATGAGCAGTGATCGCAGCCAGCGCTGACACAGCTCATCGAGGCGCAGACTCGGCTGCATCAGGATCTGTTTGGGCACCGGCTCGCTCAGCGTCTTTTCGACCGTTCCATCCGACACGTTGAGCTGACGAATCACCACCACATACGAACCAGCCTGACGACGAATCGATCCGTAGATGAGCCGACTGACCTCGAGATTGCGTCCCACTTTGGTCATGCAGTCGGGACGCTCATCACTACAGCCAAACACCATCTTGAACTCGGCCAGGTCTTGGCTGCGCGGCTCAATCCGCATGTCGTGAAGCTGCGGAAGGTTACGTCGGAGCGCATCAGTCAGGATCGCGCCCATACCGGGCTCCACCGCCGAGCCGTCCACCGCGAGCAGCCCAACCGTCGTCGGCGCAGCCTGCGCAAGCTCCGCAATCCCGAGCATCACCACCGAAATCAGCCAGCGCTGATGGGTGCGTAGAGGCATCGACTCGGTTCGCAATTTTAACTCCCGCTGGATTATATCCTGAGTCCTTCACAATTTTTCCGATGCAAGGGGTCGGGAGTGCTTCGGCTGTCGATACGCAGCAAGATCTTGCTTGGTTTTGTCGTGGTGCTTCTCACGTTTGGAGCGGCCACGGTCTACGGCGCGTGGGCGGTTCATACGCTCGGGCAGCAGCTCCGCTTGGTGGCGCTCGGGTATTCGAACCTGCGACTGGAGCTGCAAGATCAGCAGACGATCCAGGCGAACCTACAGCGGCGGCTGCTCGATCCAGACAAAGGACGGCGGCTGAGCGAAGAAGTGGCGGTCGATCGCAAGCTGCGACAAGTGCGACTGGCGACGACTCAGCAGCATGTCGATGAGCTACGTCGCAACCTGCCCAGTGCCGATGCGCTGTTTTTGGAACAGGTGCAGGCGCGGCTTCGGGCGCTGTCGGATCTGTATAGTGCGACCGATCAGCTCCCGCTTCCGTCGGCGGTTCAAGGGGAAGAACAAGCGGCGCGACTGCTTCAGCAGCTGTCGTCGAACCTGACCAACAAGGTGATCGAGGTCGTGAACGCGGGATCTCGATATGAAGCGCGCGCAGGACTTTTTACCGTGGGACTGGCACTGATGGCGACGCTGTCGAGCCTGGTGGTGCTGTGGCTGGTGCAGGCAACGCTGCGTCCGCTGCGACGACTGTCCGATGGTGCCAAAGAAGTTGCGCGCGGCAACTATCGAGAGCGGGTGGCAGCGGACTCTCCCGATGAGATTGGCGCGCTCGGTCGCGAGTTCAATGCGATGGCAGCGGCGCTGGCCGAGCGTGAAGAGCGACTGCGCCGATCAGAACAGCTTGCGGCAGTGGGAAAGATGGCCGCGCAGATCACGCACGAGATTCGCAACCCGCTGACCTCGATCGGACTCAATGCTGAGCTGCTCGCAGATGACTTTGCTGCCGACGATCCCGAAGCACGCAAGGTCGCGCAAGCGATCGTAAAAGAGGTCGATCGCCTGACCGATCTGACCGAGCAGTACCTGCGCTTTGCTCGCCTGCCGGAGCCACGTCTAGAGCCGGTCGAGCTTTCGGCGATGCTCACAAGTCTGCTCGGCTTTTTGCGCGAAGAGCTGGGTCGCCGAGAGGTATCGATCGCACTCACGCTGACCGAGTCGCAGCCCAAGGTGCTGGCCGATGACAACCAGCTTCGACAAGTGCTGCTCAACTTGATCCGCAATGCAGCCGAAGCCATGGCCGATCAGCCCGCGAGCGAGCGCACGCTCACGATCGGAAGTCGGCTGCTCACGATCGGACCCAGTGAAAAGCCGGGCATCGCGGTCGACATCATCGACAACGGTCCGGGCATTCCCAAAGAACGTCAGCGCCAAGTGTTCGAGCCCTTCTTTACGACCAAGAAGGGCGGCACCGGACTCGGACTGGCGCTCAGCCTCGAAGTCATCTCTCGTCACGGCGGCAAGCTGCTGCTCAAAAGCCCGCTTGGCGACAGCGGCGGAACCTGCTTCACCGTCGAGCTACCGACCACCTAAGCGCGGATCTCTCGGCCAAGCGAGCTGTTGCCAGCGCAAGCCCGCTCAAGGCATCGTCTGGCCATGGCGACTTGGGTTCTACGCGACATTGGAGAGCTGCTGACCATCGGCGGTCCACCATCGACGGGCACAACACGATCTGAACAGCTGCACAGCGCGGTGCAAGCACTCGGAGTGGTTCACGATGCCGTGCTGATCGTTTCTGACGGCAAGGTGCTGTTTGCGGGACCAAGCAGCGACGCACCAGCCACGCACTTGCTGCCGCAGCCCGTCATTGTGCAGACAGCGCGCGGTCAGCTGGTGACGCCGGGACTGTGCGATCCGCATACGCACCTCATCTGGGCCGGTGATCGCAGCCGCGAGTTTGATCTGCGCAACCTCGGCGCGAGCTATCAGACAATTGCCGAGCAAGGGGGCGGCATCACATCGACGGTAAGCGCAACGGACCGAGCCAGTGACGAAGCGCTGATGGAAGCGATGCGCACGCGGCTCGATACGGCGCTGCTGCATGGCATCACGTCGATGGAGGTCAAGACCGGCTACGGACTGCTTCCAGCGGCGGAGCTGCGACTGCTCCGGCTGATTGTAGCGACCAGCGCACAGCATCCGATCGCGGTGTCACCGACGTTTCTATGTCATGTGCTGCCCGCGTCAGCGAAGGAAGGCGCCGAGCGCGAGCGCTTGGTGGCTGCGCTGGTCGATACCCTGGCAACAGCCCAGCAGCAAGGAGCCGATGCGATCGATGTCTACTGCGATGTGGGCGCCTTCACGCTCGAAGAGACTCGCAGGCTGCTTGCGCGGGCGAAAGCCGTCGGACTGCTTCTTCGCTGTCACGCCGAGCAGTTCACGTACACCGGGGCAGCGCAGCTCGCGGCAGAGCTGGGTGCGCGCTCGGTCGAGCACCTGGAACAGCTCGATCCGCCAGGACGTGCAGCGATGGCCGCGCATCAAACGATCGCAAACCTGCTTCCCGGCGCGGCGCTGACCTTGCGACTGCCATGGCCCGATGCGGCACAGCTACGGAACGCTGGGGTGACGATTGCGCTTGGGACGGACTGCAATCCGGGCAGCTCGCACACGCCGTCGCAGCAGCTGATGATGTCGCTCGCGTGTACGCAGATGGGCCTGTCATGCGCGGAGTCCTGGCTGGCGGTCACTCAGCACGCGGCACGCTCGATTGGCTGCGATGCGCGCGGTCAGCTTGTGCCCGGTGCGCCCGCTGACTTTGTGCTGTGGGACGCCGATGGATTCCAGCAGGTGTGCCAGCAGCTCGGTCACAACTTGGTGCGATCGGTGTGGGTGGCAGGGACCGAGCAGGTTCTAGACGGCGTCCGCGTATCCGCCGCTGAGTAATCATCCGCACGCTTTCATGCGTGTCAGCCCGTCGCATCCGCCAGAAAATGACTGCCGAAGCCGTGCGCGAGCCTTGACGGATCTCGCCAGGCTGCATCTAATCGGGCCTCATTCCGGGGACACTTTTGGATCGTCGACCAGCAGTCAAATCTCGGTGGTTTGCGCAGCGTCTGTGGGCGGCTTTGTGGCTGCTTGGGCTGCTGCTCGGTGGACTGCGATCGCCTTCGCTGGTCTGGGCCCAGAGCAGTGATGCGGCGCTGATTCAGACGTTACGCACCGGCCAAGAGGTCGAAGCGCGTCGTCAAGCAGCGGTCCGGCTGAGCAAGATCGATGTAACGATCGCGCTGGAACCGCTGATGAAGGCGCTGCTTGCCGATCGCAGTCCGCTCGTGCGCGCGGCCTGTGCGGATGCGCTGGCAACGCTCAGTGCACCAGCGGCCCTGTCGGCCTTGCGCGCAGCGACCCACGACGAAGATCCAGCCGTTCGCAAGAAAGCGGAAGCAGCCGTCGAGAAGCTGGACAAGATCGCTGCCGAGCCCGTCGAAAAGATGGTTGTGTTCGTCGTTGCTCCACCTGCAAAGCCCAGCAAGAGCGCCGCTGCCCATGCGGCCCTTCTGACCCGTGCATACGAAGAAATCACCAAAGAGCTGCAAAACAGCGGCGACATCGAGCTTCGCGATGATCTGAAGTCGATTCAGTCGTCTGACAACGCGTTTTCCATCGAGAGCAGCATCAGCAACCTGTCCCGGCGCACCACGCCGCGCGGCGAGCTGGAAGTCTCTTGCGATCTCAACGTCACGATCTCGCTTTTGCCCGGAAAGCGGGTCGTCGGCATTGTCTCGGGTGGTGCCAGCACGTTTTCCCCGCGTGATAGCGCCGCTCGCGTGACCAAAGCGCAGGCCGCTGAGCTGGAAAGCCAAGCGCTGACCCAGTCCGTACAAGCTGCGACTGAAAACCTGCTGTCGTTCCTTCGCGGACAGCGGAAGACCAAGACGCACTAGTCGTTCCCCGCTCGACGAACGCGACTGGCACTTGGCTTGCTGCGGTCTGAGAAACCGCCGCAATGTCCGTACTGTGCGCACTCCTCCACCAATTGACTTAGCGGTGGCGAAGATGCGACGGTTAAAGTGAAAAGTTCCGCTTGCTTTCCGAGCCGCTGATGGGGACAGCCAACGAAGCCAAGAGCAACCAGCCTCGCTACTGGTCGCCACCGAAGTCGTTCGACGAGTATCGGCTGCTCTGGCCGCTCGGTCGCGGTGGCATGGGCGCTGTCTACCTTGGCCACGACATGCTGCTCGATCGAGCAGTCGCCATCAAGTTCATCTCGGCGATCAATCCTGACTCGGTGTCGCGCGAGCAGTTTCTGACCGAAGCACGCGCCGCTGCCCGACTGCAACATCCCAACGTCGTCACCGTCTACCGCGTCGGAGAGATCGAAGGCCGCCCCTACATCATCCAAGAGTACCTACGCGGCCAGAGCCTGGAGCGGATGAAGAAGCCGTTTCAGTGGCAGCAGGTCCTGGAGCTGGCGATCGGACTTTCGCGCGGCTTGGCCACAGCGCACCGACGAGGCGTGCTCCATCGCGACATCAAGCCAGGCAACGTGATGCTACCGACCGATGGCGGCGTCAAGCTGCTCGACTTCGGTCTGGCCAAGCTGGTCGATGCCAACCAGTCGCAGTCGATGGATGTGGCCTCGATCCTGTCGGTCGACGAAGCCAACCTGCAGCCGCCCGCTGTGACGCAGTCGATGGATCTGCTCGGCGAGACGATGGCAGGCAACAGCACGCCCGATCAGAAAGTCGGCAAGCTTGATCGCAAGAAGGTCGAAGCAGAAGCCAAGGCCGCACAGCTCTCGCTGTCCTCGCGTGAGACGCCACCGGCAAAGCTGCGTCAGAGTCCGTCCGATGTAGAGCCCATCACGCCGTCTTCCGACCAAGACGCATCGAAGGCCCAGCGCTTCGCGACGCAAACCCGCTTGGCTGCTGCGTTTGGCAAAGACCACAGCGAGCAGCTTCCAGACGAGATGTGGCGCGCCGATCCGCTCGAACGATCGAGCACGATCAAGGGCACGCCGCTCTACATGGCGCCCGAAGTGTTTGCCGGCGATCCGGCGTCGCGTCAGTCCGATCTGTACTCGCTCGGGGCGGTGCTGTACGAGCTGTGCGTCGGCAAGCCCCCGCACTACAGCACGTCGCTCCTGGAGCTGCATCGCATGGTCACGAACATCGATGCGGCACCGCTGGCGTCGGTGGTTCCGTCGATCGATCCGCGCTTTGCGGGACTTATCGATCACTGCTTGTCTCGTGATCCGGCGCGGCGCTTTCAGTCTGCCGATGAGCTGCGCGAAGCCCTGGAACACCTGACACCGTCCGCCCAGAACCAGGCTGTGCCGGAAGGCAACCCGTATCGCGGCCTGCTCCCCTTCGAGTCGCAGCATCGCGCCCTGTTCTTCGGTCGTCAGTCCGAGATCGGCACGCTGGTGGATCGCCTGCGCACGGAGTCGTTTCTGGTTGTAGCCGCCGACTCTGGCGTCGGTAAGTCATCGGTGTGTCGCGCCGGAGTGCTGCCGGCCATCAAAGAAACCGGGCTCGGTCGAAACCTGACCTATCAAATCGCGACGCTGGTGCCCGGCAAGCAGCCGCTGCGAACCTTGTGTGAAGCCATTGCGCAGGCCATCGGACGCGAAGAACAGCCGCTCATTGCCGCGCTCAAGACCGATCCGCAGTCGTTCCCGCGTGTCCTGCGGAACATGATTCCAATCGGTGCCGGGCTTCTCATCTTTGTCGATCAGATGGAAGAGCTGGTGACGATCTCCGACCCGCACGAGGCCAAGCTCGTGGGAGAAGCGCTCGGGGCACTGGCCAACAAAGCGGGCGAGCTGCGGCTGCTTGGGACGGTGCGCGCTGACTTCGTGTCGCGGGTCGCGACGGTGCCAGGCATTGGCGACGAGATCAATCGCGGCCTGTACCTGCTGCGTCCGATGGGCCCCGACAAGCTGCGCGAAGCGGTCGTCGGGCCCGCGCAGCTCAAAGGTGTCACCTTCGAGACGGAAGACATGGTGAGCGAGCTGGTCGCCACCACCGCCGAGAGCGATGCCGGTCTGCCGCTGCTCCAGTTTGCGCTCGCTGAGCTGTGGGATGTCCGCACGGGAAACTGCATCACCGCCAAGGCGCTTGAGTCGATCGGTGGTGTCATGGGCGCGCTGGCACGCCACGCCGATCACCTGATTGGCTCGCTGCCGCCCGAGCGCAGGCCAGTGGCGCGACGGGTGCTGATGTCGCTGGTGACCATGGATGGCACCCGCGCCCGACGCACGGCAGAGGAGCTGACCTGGAACGATTCGAGTGCGCGCAGTGTGCTGGAGCTGCTGGTGCGGGGACGACTGCTGGTTGCCCGTGAGACGCCCGAAGGTGCAGCGTATGAAGTGGCCCACGAAGCGCTGCTCAAAGGCTGGGGGACGCTGCGACGCTGGCTGGAAGAAAACGCCGAGCGCCGCGCCGTCAAGCACCGCCTAGAGCAAGCGACCGGAGAGTGGAACCGCCTGCACCAGAGCCGCGAAGCACTGTGGTCAGCCAAGCAGCTGGCCGAGCTGGCCCTGCTCGAAGCCGAAGACATAAGCCCCAAAGAAGAAGCGTTTATCAAGGCGTCGCGGGCGGCGATGCAGCGGCTGCAGATCCTGCGTCGGGTGGCGCTGCTGATGATTCCGGTGCTGATGATCTCGGCCTACGTCGGGGTGCAGCTCGCGGCGAAGCGAAAGCTCGAGCGGCAGGTGAGTGTGCTGCGCGCACAGGCGGAACAGACGCTGAGGGAAGCAGCCCAGGTCGATCAGGAAACGGAGCGGCTGCGCAAGGAAGCGTTTGCCCAGTTTGACGACAAGCACAAAGACGACGGCGAAAAGGTCTGGGCCCAGGCTCGCCAGGCCGCACAGAAGGCCGATCGCATCTACAACCGGGCCTCGCAGATCTTGGAATCGGCGCTGACGCTCGATGCCTCACGCGCAGATGTCCGCGAGCAGCTGGCCCTGGCGCTCTACCAGCGCGCCCAAAACGCCGACCGCGATCGCGATCGCCAACGCCAAAAGCGCGACGATCTGCTGGAACGGATGGCGATCTACGATCGCGGAGGCACGCTACAAAAGCGCTGGGCGGCGCACGGAAAGCTGACCCTCTCGACGACTCCACAGGGCGCCCAGGTTCGACTTCAGCGCTACGTCGAGGGAAAACCACACCGAGAGCCAGGCCCAGTCACCGAGCTTGGCATCACGCCGCTCTTTGATGTGTCGCTAGAGCCTGGCTCCTACCTGCTGACGCTGAGCGCCCCCGAGCGGGTCGAAGTTCGCTATCCGCTCGTCATCGGACGAAGCGAAGCCCTACGCATCGAAGTACCCCTGCCCGCCCGCAGCGAGGTTCCCCCGGGCTACGTCTTCATTCCCAAGGGACGCTTTCTGTTTGGCTACGGCCAAGATGAAAACCTGCGCAAGGTCTTCTTTGGCACCGCGCCGCTGCATGAGGTCGTGCTCGACAGCTACCTGATCGCGCAAAACGAGACGACGTTCGGTGACTGGATCGAGTACCTAGAGTCCCTGCCCCCGAAAGAACGCAAGCAGCGAATGCCGAATTCGGTAAGAGCAGCCGCAGGCGGCATACTGGAACTAAAAGACGATCCAAACCACGGGCTGATCTTTAGGATTCAGCCGCAAGACAAGCTGTTTTCAGCGGTAAAAGGCGAACCGATCATCTTCCCAACCCGCACCATCCGAAAACAGCAAGACTGGCCGTCGTTTCCGGTAGGCGGGATCTTCTACTCAGACGCTATCGCGTACACCAAATGGTTAGACAGCACAGGTCGCCTACGCGGAGCTCGGCTCTGTAACGAGCAGGAATGGGAACGGGCAGCCAAAGGAGCCGATGAGCGAGAGTATCCGCACGGTGACCAGCTAGACTTTGAAGACGCCAACTTCGACGAAACCTACCACAAGGACCCCGGATCGATGGGGCCAGACAACGTGGCCAGCCATCCCCGATCCGTCAGCCCCTTCCAAGTGTTCGACATGGTCGGCAACCACTGGGATCTCACCACTTCGACACTCAACCAAGACGAGATAATGGGCCGAGGTGGCAGTTACTTCTTTGATGCGCTTACCTGCCGTAGTTCCAACCGCACCGTGTTTCCAGATACGTTGCGCGGCAACGACGTCACCCTACGGATCTGCGCGTCCTGGCCGCCCAAGCGCTAAGAGCCGAGCGATCCACCGAAGTCCATCGACTGGCACAAGACGTGCATTTCATTCCCACTGGAGGGGTGGATGATGAAGGTTGCAAATGGATTGTTGGGTGTGGCGGTTGGTATCGTACTGATGAGTGCCTGCGGGCCGAACGATCTCAACGGCATCTCGGAGCAGGACATCGCGTCGCAGTGGCTGAACGCTGCGCATGACAATAGCAGCCAGGCTAATGGTGTCGCGCTCAACGG
>WBZP01008006.1_pt1 | contig 10072 bp, 9 predicted proteins | sample 5204301 | NCBI WGS metagenome assembly WBZP01 (sample SAMN12412401, study PRJNA552823) | activated sludge metagenome | isolation source: activated sludge from nitrification reactor of wastewater treatment plant... | place: USA: Pennsylvania | collected 2017 | reverse complement strand
AGTTCGCCCACCAGTCGATCAAGGAGGATCGGTGGATTTCACGCTGGACGAGGGACAGCAGGCCGTCGCCGACGTCGTTGCCTCGGTACTCGGGCGCGACGGTGCCCTCGACCCGGAGAACACCTGGCAGGCGCTCGTCGACGGCGGCGTGCCGGCGCTCGGGGTGCCCGAACGGCTCGGCGGTGACGGGGTCGGACTGGCGGAGATCGCCACCGCGCTCACCGAGATCGGCCGCCGGGGCGCCATCAGCCCCGCGCTGGCGACCCTGGGGCTGGGCCTGGTGCCGCTGCTCGATCTGGCATCCGATGCCCAGCAGGACCGCTACCTGGCCGACGTGCCCGGCGGCGCGATCCTGACCGCGGCCCTCGACGAGCCCGGTGCCGCACTACCCGAGCGACCGCGGACGTCGCTGTCCGGCGGCCGGCTGAACGGCACCAAGATCGCCGTGCCCCACGCCGCGCGCGCCGGGTGGATGGTGGTCAGCACCGACTCCGGCGTCGTGGTGGTCTCCCCCCAGGCCGCTGGCGTCACGCTCACCCGGACACCGACCTCCAACCACTCCGACGAGTACGTGGTGTCGTTCGCCGACGTCCCCGTCAGCGCCGACGACGTGCTCGACGGGGCGTCCGTGCACCGGCTCAACGAGCTGGCACTCGCGGCGATCGGCGCGTTCGGCGCGGGTCTGGTGGCCGGCGCGCTGCGGCTGACCGCCGACTACGTCGCCACCCGCGAGCAGTTCGGCCGGCCGTTGTCGACGTTCCAGACGGTGGCCGCGCAGCTCGCCGAGGTCTACATCGCTTCGCGGACAATCTCTTTGGTGGCCACCTCGGTGGCGTGGCGGCTGGCCGAAGGGCTGGATGCCGAGGAGGACCTCGAGATTCTCGGCTACTGGCTGACCTCGCAGGCGCCACCGGCGATGCGGATCTGTCATCACCTGCACGGCGGAATGGGTATGGACATCACCTACCCGATGGACCGTTACTACTCGTCGATCAAGGATCTGACCCGGCTGCTGGGTGGGCCTTCGGTTCGACTGGACCTGGTGGGAGTCTGAGTGTTCATCGATCTGACGCCCGAGCAGCGGGCGCTGCAAGCCGAACTGCGGCAGTACTTCTCGACCCTCATCACGCCCGACGAGGCCGCGGCGATGGAGTCCGACCGGCACAACGAGGCCTACCGTGCGGTGATCAAACGGATGGGCAGCGACGGCAAGCTGGGCGTGGGCTGGCCCAAGGAGTACGGCGGCCTGGGCTTCGGCCCGGTCGAACAGCAGATCTTCATCAACGAGGCCAATCGCGCCGATGTGCCGCTGCCGCTGGTGACATTGCAGACGGTCGGCCCGACGCTGCAGGCCTATGGCACCGAGGCGCAGAAGAAGAAGTTCCTGCCCGGGATCCTCTCCGGTGATATCCATTTCGCGATCGGCTACTCCGAGCCCGACGCCGGCACCGACCTGGCGTCGCTGCGCACCAGCGCCACCAAGCGAAGGGATGAAGTCGGCGAATATTGGGAAGTGAACGGCCAGAAGATGTGGACCACGGGCGCGCACGACGCCGACTACATCTGGCTGGCCTGCCGCACCGATCCGAACGCCGCCAAGCACAAGGGCATTTCGATCCTGATCGTCGACACCAAGGATCCGGGCTATTCCTGGACCCCGATCATCCTGTCCGACGGTGCGCACCACACCAACGCCTCCTACTACAACGACGTCCGGGTGCCCGCCGACATGCTGGTCGGTGAGGAGAACGGCGGCTGGAAGCTGATCACCACCCAGCTCAACCACGAGCGGGTGGGTCTGGGCCCGGCCGGCCGGATGGCGGGCATCTACGAGAAGGTGCACACCTGGGCATCCAAGCCGGGCAGCGACGGAGTGACCCCACTGGAGAACGAGGACGTCAAGCGACTGCTCGCGCAGATCAAGGCGATCTGGCGGATCAACGAACTGCTGAACTGGCAGGTGGCCGCATCCGGCGAGACCATCGCCGTCGCGGACGCCGCGGCCACCAAGGTCTTCTCCACCGACCGGATCCAGGAGGTGGGGCGCCTTGCCGAGGAGATCGTCGCGCGGTGCGGGAATGCGGCCGACCCGGAGACGGGTGAGCTGCTCGACTGGTTGGACAAGATGACCAAGCGCAACCTGGTCATCACGTTCGGCGGTGGCGTCAACGAGGTGATGCGCGAGATGATCGCCGCGTTCGGTCTGGGTGTTCCGCGGGTGACGCGATGAGCGATCTGCAGGCCGGTATCGAGGCGCTGAAGACGTCGGGCAGCAGCAAGCCGCGGCTGGGCCGGTTCCCGGTGAACCAACCGATGGTGGAGCACTGGCTCGACGCGATCGGCGACAGGAATCCGATCTACGTCGACGAGGCGGCCGCTGTTGCCGCCGGGCATCCGGGTGTCGTCGCGCCGCCCGCGATGATCCAGGTGTGGACCATGATGGGCCTGGGCGGCGTCCGGCCGGACGACGACCCGCTGGGTAAGATCATCGAATTGTTCGACGCCGCAGGCTATGTCGGCGTCGTCGCCACCAACTGCGAGCAGACCTACCACCGCTACCTCGAGCCCGGCGAACAGGTCAGCATCGCCGCGGAGATCACCGACGTCGTCGGGCCCAAGCGGACCGCGCTGGGCGAGGGCTACTTCATCACGCAGAAGATGACGTGGACCGTCCAGGGGGAGGGGAACCCCGAAGTCGTGGCCGAGATGTTGTGGCGGATGATGAAGTTCATCCCCGCCGACCAGGGTGCCGGTGCCGCAGCGGTTCCCGACGACCTGGACCCCGACAAGCTGATGCGGCCGGCCGCGTCGCGGGATTCGAAGTTCTTCTGGGACGGTGTGGACGCACACGAGCTGCGCATCCAGAAGCGCGCCGACGGCACCCTGCAGCATCCCCCGGTACCGGCGATCTGGGCCGACAAGTCGGCCGCTCCCGAGTATGTGGTGGCCGCCGGCACGGGTTCGGTGTTCAGCTTCGTCGTGCACCACGCGCCGAAGGTGCCGGGGCGCACACTGCCGTTCGTCATCGCACTCGTGGAACTGGACGAGGGCGTGCGGATGCTCGGCGAGTTGCGGGGTGTCGATCCGACGGCCGTCGAGATCGGAATGCCGGTCCGCGCAACGTATATCGACATGCCCGAGTCGGCCACCGGCCCGGCCTGGACACTGTATGCATGGGAGCCCGCGTGACCAGAGCAGAGGTGGGCGCCAAGCTGCCCGAGTTGTCGCTCTACGGCGACCCGACCTTCATCGTGTCGACGGCCATCGCCACCCGCGACTATCAGGATGTCCACCACGACCGGGACAAGGCGCAGACCAAGGGTTCCAAGGACATCTTCGTCAACATCCTGACCGACACCGGTCTGGTGCAGCGCTTCCTGACCGACTGGGCGGGACCCGCCGCCGTCATCAAGTCGATCGGATTGCGGCTCGGTGTCCCCTGGTACGCCTATGACACCGTCACCTTCCGGGGCGAGGTGACCGCGGTCGACGGCGATCTGGTGACCGTCAAGGTCGTCGGCAGCAACAGTCTCGGCGATCATGTGATCGCCACCGCGACACTGACGATGTCCGTTGAGGGGTGCTGAGTAGATGCTTTCCGGTAGAGCCGCGATCGCCGGCATCGGCGCCACCGACTTCTCGAAGGACTCCGGCCGCAGCGAGCTGCGACTCGCCGCCGAGGCCGTGCTCGACGCGCTCGGCGACGCCGGTCTCGAGCCCGCCGATGTCGACGGTCTGGTGACGTTCACGATGGACTCGAACACCGAGCAGGCCGTCGCACGGGCGGCCGGCATCGGTGACCTGAAGTTCTTCTCGCAGATCCACTACGGTGGTGGCGCGGCCTGCGCCACGGTCCAGCAGGCCGCCATGGCGGTGGCAACCGGGGTCGCCGAGTGCGTGGTGGCCTACCGCGCCTTCAACGAGCGCTCCGGCCTGCGATTCGGCCAGGTGCAGACCGCGCTGGCGGGATCGGTTGGGGCGACCGCGAATTCGACCCAGGCCGACAACGCGTTCTCCTACCCGCACGGCCTGTCGACGCCGGCGGCGCAGGTGGCGATGATCGCCCGCCGCTACATGCACGCGTCCGGTGCGACCAGCCGGGATTTCGGTGCGATCTCGGTGGCCGACCGGCGGCACGCCGCGAAGAACCCGAAGGCGTACTTCTACGAGAAGCCGATAACCATTGAGGATCACCAGAATTCGCGGTGGATCGCCGAGCCGTTACGCCTGCTGGACTGCTGCCAGGAGACCGACGGCGCGGTGGCGATCGTCGTCACCACGGCTGAGCGCGCCAAGGATCTGAAGCACCGGCCGGCGGTCATCGAGGCCGCTGCGCAGGGCTCCGGTGTCGACCAGTACACGATGGTCAGCTACTACCGGCCCGAGCTCGGGCTGCCGGAGATGGGCCTGGTGGGTGATCAGCTGTGGGCGCAGTCCGGCCTGAAGCCCACCGACATCCAGACCGCCATCCTCTATGACCACTTCACCCCGTTCACCCTCATCCAGCTCGAGGAACTGGGCTTCTGCGCCCGTGGTGACGCGAAGGATTTCGTCGCCAACGGCGCCATCGAGATCGGCGGCCGGCTGCCGATCAACACCCACGGTGGACAGCTCGGCGAGGCCTACATCCACGGGATGAACGGCATCGCCGAAGGTGTCCGGCAGCTGCGCGGTACATCGGTCAATCAGGTCGACAACGTCGAGCACGTGCTCGTCACCGCGGGCACCGGCGTGCCGACATCGGGTCTGATTCTGGGCTGACGGGCCCAGAAGGGGTCCAGATCCTCGTTCGCGACGGTCGCGAACCGCACAAATTTCTGCGTTTCTAGCAAACATTTGCTAGGAGTCGGATTGAGTTCATACCCGAATCGATCAAGTGTGCCAGGCCGGGACATCTGTTCACCGAGCCCGACTAAATATGCAGATAGAACGGGTCAGCTAGGCGATATATCGAATCCTCGATGTTGCGGTTAGGTCCCCCCGTCGGACCGTCGGTGGCGATGTGGCCCGCTACCAACCGGTATGGCAAATCTTTGGCGGGCCAAAAAATTCATCGCTGGATCACTAGTAAAACTGCTGATCGACGCCCACAATATGTTCTATCGCGGGGGCGAGGGCGCTTGAATCTTTGAGTGGGGTTGGGTATGGACGGTTCACCGTGGACTGGGTACGGTCCGGACGGGTCTGACGACAATTCACGATCGTTATGGGTACAGGTGCCCGTCCGGCGATCCAGCTCCGACGATGCATGGCCCGGACCCACCGAGAAGGTGTTCCGGCGCGAGATCATCGATCGGGTCACGGCCCATCCGGCGGTGCAGCCCGACGCGTCCGCCACCTACGGGGGACCGCGATGGAACTACCACAACGGGGCGAGCGAGACGGTCCCGCGCGAGCAACGCTCGCCGCTGGCCGATCTGCGACTCCTGATCGTCGACGACTGCACCCTCCAGCGCGAGAACCTGGCCGCCGCGGTCGCCGCCCACGGTCCCGCGCGGCCCAAGTCGGCGTGGGATCTCTCGTCGTTGGTCACCGCACTGAACGACGATTCGCCGAACCTGGTGCTCATCAATCTGGACACCCGCGACAGTGCGATGTTGGTCCAGGCCACCTTCGAGGTCCGGCCCGACATCCGCGTGATCGTTCTCGGGATGTCCGAGGACGACGAGACGCGGATCGTCGCGTGCGCCGAGGCCGGTGTCTCCGGTTACCACCTGCGTAGTGAATCGATCGACGACCTCATCGCGCTGATCGGCCGGGTGGCCAGTGGCGAATCGCTGTGCTCGCCGCGGGTGTCGGCGATGTTGCTGCGCAGACTGTCCGCGCTGGCCGCTGATCGACAGCCGGCCGCAAAGGAATTGGTGCTGACGTCGCGGGAGGCCCAGATCCTGCGGATGCTCGAGATGGGTCTGTCGAACCGGGACATCGCCGATCGTCTGTGCATCGCCGTGCACACGGTCAAGAACCATGTCCACAGCGTTCTGACCAAGCTCGGTGTCAACACCCGAGCGGAGGCGGCGGCGCAGTTCCGCACGATGAGGTTCAACGGGATCCGGCCGCCGGCACACGATTCCGCGATCGAGGGCACCCGGGCCTAGCCCGTCCCCCGACGTTCCCGGCCGGACAGAACTAGTCCTGCCGCGGTCGAGGTACCGAACATCACGGGGCTGTTTCCGGCCCGGAAATGCGCCGTGGTCCTAGGCACGGAACCGGTACGAAGATGGTTCCAACGGCCCATGTACGACAGGGCCGCACAGGGCCGATAGTGAAGCGATGGCGTTGGGGTCCGGCGCTTCGGGCGCATCCACCAGGGCACCGGCACGTCCACAGGGGTGGCGGGCCCGTGCTCGAAAGGTTTGGCTCTCCAGCCGAATTCGATCGACCGGCACATCGGTGGCCGGCGCCGGCGGTGGTTCCGCGGTCAGGTCGGGACGTTGATCACCGGCTGCCCCCGGCCGGGGGAACTGAGCGGCCGGCACGCACCTCGCCCGAACGGCGACCGCCGCGTACATCCGGCGTCGTCCGGCTCGCGCCGGTCGAACCCGCGGATGCGATCGCGACCGGCGGGCGATGGCGAACCCGACCGGGAGTCGCGCAGCGGACGGGTACTGATCCTGGACGACTGCCGGCTGTTTCGTGAGTGTCTCGCCGGGACACTGGAATTCAGCGGCACGCCGGAACCCGCAGTCGCCTGGGATCTGGCCTCGCTGGTCCAGGTGCTCAGGGAGGCCGACGTGGGCGTCGTGCTGCTGAGCATGACCACCCACGGCAGTCACCTGTTGCTGCGGGCGACGATGGACATCGATCCGACCATGCGGGTGATCGTGCTGGGCGTGTCCGAGGACGACGAGACGGGCATCGTGGCGTGCGCCGAGGCCGGGGTGGTCGGGTACCACATGCGCAGTGATTCGTTCGACGACCTGGTGGTTCTGATGCACAAGGTGGTTGCCGGGGAGATCTGCTGTCCGCCATCGGTGGCGGCGATCCTGTTGCAGCGGTTGCTGACACTGACCTCCCAGCCCCCGGCAGTGGTACAGGATCTAGCTCTCACGGCCCGGGAGGTCCAGATCCTCGGGATGCTGGAACTAGGTCGGTCGAACCGTGATATCGCGGAGCGGCTCGATATCGCCGTGCATACCGTGAAGAACCACGTGCACAGCCTGTTGGCCAAGCTCGGAGTGACCACCCGTGCCCAGGCGGCGGCCATGTGGCGGACCTATCGATCCGATCGCGGAACGGACTGGAGCTAGTCCTCGGACTAGCCAAAATTGGCTCCGATGGCCCATGTACGCAACAGTTGCCGCCGCCGATAGTGAGATGGTGAATCAGAGGGCGGCTTCCAGCGACAACTTGTACGCAACGGTGAATCCGATTGTGGCAGTGCAAGAGTCGCGGAATGCCGAATCGGATCTGGGGGGGCTCGGATGAAGGTCGCGGTGATCGGGGCGGGCTATCTGGGGACGACGCACGCCGCGGGAATGGCACAACTCGGCCACGAGGTGGTGGCCGTCGACATCGACGCCGACAAGGTGGCCAAGCTGCAGTCCGGCGTGGTTCCGTTCTTCGAGCCCGAACTCGAGGACGTCGTGCAGGACGGCCTGGCCGCCGGCCGGCTGCGGTTCACCGAGTCGTACACCGAGGCTGCCGAATTCGCCGATGTGCACTTCCTGGTGGTCGGCACCCCGCAGAACAAGCGAGACTCCAGCGCCGACATGTCCTACATCGACGCGGCGATCGACGCGCTGTGCCCGCACCTGGACCGCCCGACGCTGATCGTCGGGAAGTCGACGGTACCGGTGGGAACCGCGCAACGGCTGGCGGAGCGGGCCCGCGGGATCGCTCCGGCCGGGGACGGGGTGGAGCTGGCCTGGAACCCGGAGTTCCTCCGGGAGGGCCTCGCGCTGCAGGACACCCTGCACCCGGACCGCATCGTGGTCGGTGTCGAGGACCGGCCCGACTCCCGCTCGGAGGGCATCCTGCGCGCGTTGTACGCCCCGTTGCTCGACTGCGGCACACCGTTTCTGGTCACCACCCTGGAGACCGCTGAGCTGGTCAAGGTCGCGGCCAATGCGTTCCTGGCCACCAAGATCTCGTTCATCAACGCGATCGCCGAGGTGTGCGAGGTCACCTCGGCGAACATCGCGACCCTGGCCGATGCGATCGGCTACGACAACCGGATCGGCCGCCGATTCCTGGACGCGGGCCTGGGATTCGGCGGGGGATGCCTGTCGAAGGATATTCGCGGGTTCGTCACGCGCGCAACGGAACTGGGGGTCGGCGACTCGCTGAACTTCCTCCGCGAGATCGACGACCTCAATTGCCGCCGGCGGGCCCGCATCGTGGACATCACCAGGGATGCATGTGGATCGCTGGCCGGCGCGCGGGTGGGAATCCTGGGCGCGGCGTTCAAGCCCAACACGGACGACATCCGTGACTCGCCCGCGCTGGACGTCGCGAACCGGATCCAGTCGGAGGGAGCGGAGGTGAGCGTGTTCGATCCGAAGGCCATGGACAACGCGCGAAAGGCCTTCCCCACCCTCAACTATGCGTTCTCGGCCGTCGACGCATGCACCGGGGTCGACGCGGTCCTGGTCCTGACCGAGTGGGAAGAGTTCCGGAACCTGCGGCCCGCGGACCTCGCGGGCGTCACGAGAGCCAACCACCTCATCGACGCACGCAACTGCCTGGAGCCGGGTGCCTGGCGGGCCGCGGGCTGGACCTATCGCGGCTTCGGGCGTCAGTGACACGGCGCCGGTGAACACACGGGCGACACCAACCAGACAACAGGGGAGACCGATGAGAATTCTCGTCACCGGGGGAGCCGGATTTCTTGGATCCCATCTGTGCGAACTGTTCCTCGCGCGCGGCGACACGGTCGTGTGCCTGGACGATCTGTCGAGCGGGCGCCGGTCGAACATCGAGCCCCTGACCGCTTCGTCGCGGTTCACCTTCGTCGAGGCCTGTGTGCTCGACCCGATCGACGTCGAGGGTGAGTTCGAGGGTGTCGTGCACCTGGCCAGCCCGGCGTCGCCGCGGCTCTATCTGATGAAGCCGATCTTCACCCTGCGCACCGGGGCGGAGGGCACGCGCAATGTGCTCGAATTCGCCCGCGCGAAATCGGCCCGGTTCATCCTGGCGTCCACCAGCGAGGTCTACGGCGAGCCGCTGATCCATCCGCAGTCCGAGACCTATTGGGGCAACGTCAATCCGGCCGGGCCCAGAAGTGTGTACGACGAGGCCAAACGCTATGCGGAGGCGTTGACCACCACATACCGCTCCACGTATGGCGTGGACACCGGCATCGTCCGGATCTTCAACACGTACGGCCCGCGGATGCGGCCCGACGACGGGCGGGTGGTGTCCAGCTTCATCGACCAGGCCCTGCGGCGCGCGCCGCTGACGGTCTTCGGCGACGGCCGTCAGACCAGGAGCCTGTGCTACGTGGACGACCTGGTACGGGGCATCGCGGCGATGCTCGGCTCCCGCGAGGCCGGTCCGATCAATCTCGGTAATCCGGTGGAACTTCGGGTCCGCGAGATCGCGGAACTCGTTCGGGTGCTGACCGGTTCCACCTCGCGGATCGAACTGCACCCGCTGCCGCAGGACGACCCGACGCGCCGCCGGCCCGACATCACCCTGGCCCGCGAGCGGCTCGGCTGGTCACCCCGCGTCGCGGTTCGCGAAGGGGTGGCCCGGACGATCGCCTGGCACCAGCAGGCCCTCAAGGAAGCCCTGGCGTCGTGACGACCATCGGCGGCGAGCATCTTCGCACCGGACCGGGAATGCGGATTCCCCAGCCGGAGAGCATGATCCGGGTTCAGGGGCCGTCGCGGCACGTCCTGGACCGCCTGCGCTGGCAGCGCCGGTACACCGCGATCCTGCTGACCGCGGATATCGCGGTGGTCTGTGGCGCGGTGCTGCTCGCGCAGTTCATCCGGTTCGGCGAGGATTCCCTGACGTCCGGACCCGAGGACCATTACGCGACGGTGTATTCGGTGCTGATCGCCACGCTGTGGCTGACCGTGCTGGCCGGATTCCACGCCCGCTCGGCGAAGGTGGTCGGCCGGGGCAT
>WBZP01008005.1_pt1 | contig 10073 bp, 8 predicted proteins | sample 5204301 | NCBI WGS metagenome assembly WBZP01 (sample SAMN12412401, study PRJNA552823) | activated sludge metagenome | isolation source: activated sludge from nitrification reactor of wastewater treatment plant... | place: USA: Pennsylvania | collected 2017 | reverse complement strand
GGATCATCGGCTCCTGCGGTTGGATGTTTCCGATACCGGCGAACAGCGCATCGCCCGACAGCGTTGGCGAGGAACCGGGGTCGGGCTGGACGGGGGCCGCCCGGGCCTGCTGCGCAGGCGGCGCAGGCGGCGGCATTGGCGGTTCTGCCCGCGCGGGCGGCGCGCCGAGGCCCGCCAGCAGGTCGTCGCCCGGCATTGCCGGAGAGAGCCCGAGGCCGAGCGCGTCGCTCCCCGGCGCCGCTGCGCCGGCAGGTCGAGCGCCGTCGAACATCGCCAGCAGCGGATCGTCGGACGCCTTTGCAGCAGGCGCCGGCGGCAGCGCTGCGCCGAGCCCGCCCGGACCCGGCGGGCTGTCCTGCCAGGACAGGAACACCTCCTTTTCAGCCGCCGGGGCGACGCGAGCCGGGGCCGGCGCGGAAAACGCGCCTGGGGCCGGCGCGGCGAATGGCTCGACCCGCGGCGGCACGAACGTGCCATACAGCTCGGGCACCTGGTCGGGCATGGTCTGATAACCGGGCGGCAAAGGCGACTCGTTGGAGAACGCTGCCAGCGGATCGAGCGGCGCATCGAAGCTGCGCTGGGCCAGCGGATCGCCCAGGGAACTGCCGACGAACGGATCGCGGGTATCGGGCTGGCTGGACGGCGGTAGCTGGTAAAGGGTGTCGATGCTCGATCCGCCGGCCGGCTTCTGGCCCAGCGCGGATTCCATGTCGTCGAACGGATTCGCGTCCTTGTCCTCGGGCAGCGGCTTCATCGGATCGGCGAACGGGTCGAAATCGTCGGGAATCATGCCCGGCCGGATGCTCGGCATGGCCTGACTGCTGGCGGCCGGCTGGGATAACAGGTCGACCAGCGATTCGGATGGCGGCGGCGTATACGGTGGCGGTGTCCAGCCGCCCAACGGATCGTCGGCCGGGCGGGCGAGCGCTTCGGGGCTCGGCAGTGGCGACGCGGCGGTGACCCCGTTGAGAATGTCGGCCAGCGAATCGCGGCCGGCGGCCGGCGCCGGTGACGCGCCGAACATGCCGAGCGGGTCGTCGACCGGACCGGCGGCGCGCGGCGGCACGGCCGGCTGCGGCGCCGGCTGCACCAGCGGTGCGGCCGGGGCGCGCGGCGGCGGCATGCCTTGCGGTTGGGCGATCGGCGCTTGCGGCGCAGCGGCCATCGGAGAAGGCGCCGGGATCGGGCGCGGCGGCGGATTGAACGCCTCGGGCGCCAACGTGACATCCTGCGGCGGATGGGCCGCGGCCGGCGTCGGGGCGATCGCTTCCATCAGGTAACTGCCGATCTCGACACGCGCGCCGGAGGCGATCGGCATGGAACTGCCGTTGCCGATGACATGACCATTGACGTTGATCGGATTGGCGCCCTGGTTGATGATCTCGTACTGGCCGTTGCGGCACACGACCCGCGCCTGCAGGCGCGAGATGTGCCGCTGCGGATCGGGCAGCGCGAGCTGGTTGGTTTCGGCGCGGCCGATCGTCCCGCCGAGATCGTCGAAGTCGTGCGAGATCGCTTGAGGCAGCGGCTGCCCCTGAAAGGAAACTACCCGGATTTTCATCATCGCGGCTTTCTCCGGCGAGGATCATTCGTACGTGGTGGCGATGCGTGCAAGATTATGTCACGCTGGCCGCTGCCGTGCGGAAGCCGTGGCATCGGTCAAATGGAGTAGGCCTGAGATGGTGCATACTGCCGCTTGGCCGGGCTTTGCTGCACCGCAAAGCCCACGGCGCTATAATCCCGCGTCATCGCGGCAAGAGCCACATCCAAGATGACCCGGCAATCGATCAATCGGAAGCCGCCGCCGGCGGCCTACCAGCAGCAAGAGGATTTCGATGCATCGTCATAGTCTGACAATTGCAGCCGTTATGGCATTGGCCGGCTGCACGAATACCTCGGCGCCGCCCGCGCCCCCGCCGGAAGCCCAGAAAGCGCCGCCCACGACCACCGATCCGGTTCCTCGCCCGCCGGCAACGCCGGCCGAGCAGCAGCAGGCGCAGAAGGTCGCGCTGCGGGTTGCCGATCTGCTAGAAGCCGGCAACGAAACCGAAGCCCGCAGCGAGCTCGACCGCGCGCTGACGCTGGACCCCAACAACAAGCTGGCGCAGAACTTCCTGCGGCAACTCACCGTCGATCCGGTAACCGCGCTGGGCACCGAATCCTTCGCCTACACGGTGCGGCCGGGCGAGACGCTGTCGAAAATCGCCGGGCGTTTCATGGGCGGCGACATCTACGCCTTCTACCTGCTCGCCCGCTATAACGACGTCAAGGTGCCGCGTCTGGTTTCCTCGGGCCAGACCATCCGTGTGCCGGGAAAGGCACCGCCACCGGAAGCGCCGCCGGTAAAGCCACCGCGCAGCGAACCGCCCAAGCACAAGTCGCCGAAGGCGTCAGAGAAGGAACGCGTTGTGGTCGAGCGCGACGAGCCGGAACCCGCCCCGCCGCCACCCCCCGTTCAGCCGCCGCCGGACGTGGTGTCGCCGGCCGAAAAGGCCTACCGCGAGGGCCTCGCGGCGCAGCGATCGGGCAACCGGGAGCGCGCCTACCAACAGTTCCGCCACGCCGCACAACTGGACCCCGGGCACGCCGATGCGCGCGCCAAGGCCGATCAGTTGCGCCGTGAACTCGCCTTGCAGCACGAGCGCAATGCGCGTTCCGCCTTCGCCAGACAGGATTTGGACGGGGCGATTCGCAACTGGGATCGGGTCCTCGAACTCGAACCCGGCAACGACAACGCCCGCCTCGAAAAGCAGAAGGCCCAGTCGCTGAAACAGAAAATCGACAAGGTCAACTGATCGGGCTAGCGCCGCACGGCCGGCGCAGCCCTGGCCGGCGCAGGCGCAAGTTGCTGCAGCCGTCTGGCGGCCTGATCGTGGGATGGATCGAGTCTGACGGCGCGCTGCAGCAGCAGTTGCGCGGACTTCGGCTCGCTGGCGAGTTTGCGTTCGGCCAACTGGAAGCAGGCTTCCGCCAGCGCCTTGCGCCCCGCCTCGTCCTGCGGAAAAGCTTTCACGTAGCGCTCCAGCAACCGTATCGCTTCGGCATACTCCGCCTGGTGCATCAGCAACGACGCGTGCTCCAGGTCGTTGCGGTCCGCCAGTTGCGCGGTCGCGCGCGACTGCTCGGACTCGTACATCGCGCCACGAGCGAGCGTCAGGCGCGAAGGCTTGCCGAGATAGTTGCGCCGGTTGCGTTCGCGTTCGATCGCCCGCAGCGCGTCGGCAGCCGGGGCATTGAGGGGATCGTCGGCAAGCACTTGCAGGTATAGCTGCGCGGCCTGTTCGCTGTCGCCGCGCCGCTTGGCCTGATCGGCAGCCTGCATCCGCTGCGACACGCGGGATTCGATGCGTGCGCGCACCCGCCGCAATTTATCGGCATAGTCATCGACATCGGGGCGCAGCAGTACCAGCAGTTCCCAGGCAACGGCGGCCTCGCCGAAGGCGCCCTGACGCGTCAGTTCGCGCGCCCTTTCGCGCTGCTGCTGCTCGAATGCGGGATTGGGCGAACCTTGCGGCAGCGCCTGCGACGAATCGTCCGGCTTGTCGGTCGCCACCGGTGCCTGTACACAGGCCGCCAGCGCGATACAGCAGGCAATTGTCGCGGCGGCCCGGCCTGCACGCTGGTGAAGCGCGCGTAACAAGTTCATCGGGACTCGATCTCCCGATACACCTGCAGCTTGGCCTTGAACGCTTCCAGATCGTGGTCGCCGTAAATCATGGTCCGGCGCAGCATGAACGGTTGCGCGAAGAACGGATTGCCACCCGGATTGACTGTCGCGGCAAGCTGGTAACCGTTGCGCGCCAGGGCGTCGAGCGCCAGTTCGTTCACGTCGCCGTAGGGATAGGCATATTCGGTCACCGGGCTCGGCAGTTTCTGCCGGATCACGTCGCGCGGTACGCGCACCTCGGTTTCGATACGCTCGCGGTAGCGTTCGTCGCTTTCGCCGGCAAGGCGCTGGATCAGGTTGGAGTGGCTTTTCGAATGCGCCTGGATCTCCACCAGCCCCGATCCAGCCAGCTCCTGCATCTGCGTCCAGGTCAGCGAGTCGCCGGCGCCGACGAAATCGGTGTACAGGAACACGGTCGCCGGGAAGTCGTATTTCTTCAGCAGCGGGTAGGCCTGCTTGTAAAACGAACTGTAGCCATCGTCGAACGTGATGACCACCGCGCGGCGTGGCAGAGCCCGCTTCCCTTCGAGGAATTGCCGCAGATCCTTGAGCCGAACGACCCGGTAGTCGTTGCGCGCAAGCCAGTCGAGTTGTGCAGCGAAGCTGGCGGCGGACACGATCATCTTGCCGTTGCCGGTACCGATGCGGTGATAGCAGAGTATCGGCACCGTCTGATAACGATCCTGGACAATGCCGCCGGGATTGACGGCTTGCAGCGGCACGGCGACCACCCGGCCGGGCTGGGCGGTGCGCACGGCATTGAAATCGGCGATTTCCCACCAGCGCTCGGCGCTGCCGAGATAGCGTGCGGCGATCAACTGCAGGGTGTCGCCGGGTGCCGGATCGTAGAGCACGAAACGCGCGTTGCGGGCAAGTTCCTGACCATTGGCGACCGGCGCGGCCTGCCGCTCCGTCGACGGCGGCGGCAACGTGCCGCAACCAGCCGGCAGGCCTAGCACTGCGGCTGTCAGGAGCGGAATCACCGTGTTGCGCAGCGTCCTGACAGCCGACCGGATCGACATCGGCTCGCCCTCAGACCTTGCCGATCGGCCGCTGATCGGCTGTCGAGCCGGCAACTGCGGCTGCCTCGGCCGCCGGTGCAGCGGGCGTGGCACTGCTCTGCAGCGCCTGCGCCATGTCGTCGAATGCCAGGTAGAGCAGGCCGAATTCATCGTTGCGGCGCTCGCCTATGCGATGATCGAGGCGCCCCTTGCCGATTTCGGCCATCGATTCGCGCAGCAGCTTGATTGGTTTGCCGAACCGGTTGGCGATGAGGAAGGTGGCGATCGCCACCGCCGCGATCGTCGACAGTACCAGCAGCGCCATCATGAACAGCGACAGGCGCGCCACATGGGACAAGGGTTTCTCCGGAATCGCCAGGGCGACGCGGCCGATCTGCTTGCCCTGGAAGGTGATCGGCGATTCAAATTCGAGCACGTCTTCGCCGCTGGCATGGATGCGCTGCACGCCGACGCTGCCGCCATGGGTACCGAGCGATTCGCCGGCCGGCCTGGCATGGACCTGTCCGGCCAGGCTGGCGTCGCTCGCCGCGCGAACCACGCCGGCGCGATCGATCACCGTGATGGACTGGAAATCCTGCGTCTTCATCACGTCCTGGACGAAGACATCGAGCGACACCCAGTCTTCGGAGAGCATCGGTACCGCGCTCTGCGAGGCAATGAAGCGCGACAGCGAGGCGCCGTAATCCATCATCTGGCCGATCATCGCCGCGTATTGACGCTGGGTGACCACGGTCGCCGTCACCGCCATCACGGCCGCCACGATCAGCGACATCAGGGCGGTCCATTTCACCCGCAACGACACGATGCGCGGCCGCTGCTTCGCGCTCGCCGTCTCGTCGACTTCGCGGATCACCTTGATCAGCGCATCGGCAAGTTCCCGGCCGTTCTGATAGCGGCGCTCCGGCTGCTTCGACAGGCAGCGTTCCACCACCCGGCGCAGCGCCGGCGGTACATCGTTGCGCAGCTTCTCGATCGGCGTCGGCTCGTCCTTGGCGATCTTGAGCATCAGCGCGACGATCGAATCGCCGTCGAACGGTCGCAACCCGGTCAGCAACTGGTACAAAACCACGCCGGTGGAAAACAGATCGGCACGCCCGTCGATTTTCTGCCCCAGTGTCTGCTCCGGCGACATGTACTGCGGCGTGCCGAGCACATCGCCCATCTGGGTGTGCTGGGTCATCGAACTCGACGCCATGTGGGCGATACCGAAGTCGGTCACCTTGACCACGTTGGTGCCCTTGAGTCTGACGATGTTGGCCGGTTTGATGTCGCGATGGACGATGCCCTTGGCGTGCGCATAGTCGAGCGCACGTGCAAGCTGGATGCCGATTTCCACCACCTCGCGAATCGGGAACAGCGTGCCGCCGGTCATCAGGTCGTTGAGCGGCTCGCCTTCGAGCAATTCCATCGCCATGTAGGGCCGGCCTTCGATCTCGCCGACATCGTGCACCGTGGCGATGTTCGGGTGCGACAGCATGCCGGCGGCGCGGGCCTCGCGCAGAAAGCGGCCGCGATACTGATCATCCTCACACAGCGAGGCGTGAAGAAACTTGATCGCGATGGTGCGTTCGATGCCCGGATCGTACGCCTTGTAAACCGTCGCCATGCCGCCACGGCCGATCAACTCGAGTATCTGGTAGCGCCCCGCGCTGCGCACCTGTGCGCCCGACGCCGCGGCCCCGGGCAAGGTGCTGCGTTTGCCCGCCAAGGTGGCTGGCGACGGTACGATGCGCGTCCTGTCGTCGTCTTCCGGAGGTGGTGAGGCGTCGTTCATCGATGGACCGGGAAGCACTGGGTCTTACGTTGCGTGTGGGTAATGCGCGTGTGGGCGATGCATTGGGCGAGCGCAGTTTACCTTGTTTCATCCGATCGTCCCACTCTCGCCGGCGCGCTGCCCGGCACCTCGGGAATCGGCGCTCGGCGGCCCCGGCCTAGGGTTTGCGCGCCGTTTTGCGAATCAGCAGCAGCGAGATCGCGGTCTGCAGCACCATCAGGCCGGCGACCAGAACGAGCGTGCGCGGATCGAACAGCCAGGCGCGCAACGAGCTCGGCCGCGCCACCAGCGCCTGTTCGTTGATCGAAACCTCCCCGGTGAAGGCTATCCGCCCCGAATTGTCGACAGTCAGCAGTTCCCGCATGTTGTCGTTGCTGACGATGCGCAGGCCCGCCTCGCCGATGCGAATCGTTTGCCAGTTACCCGGATCGGCGGCTTTCGGCCAGCGAATGCCGCCGTAGATCTCGCCCGACTTTCCCTCGTTGACGATGATGCCGGTGCCCATGCCGCTCGAATGGATGACCACCGCGCCGTTGCGAAAGATTGGTTTCCTGAGATCGAGCCCGATGTCGGCCGCTTCGAAATCGGCAACGATGAAGCGCCCGTATTCAGGCTGAATGCTGTTTTGCGCGTAAAGGATGGATTCGAACTGTCCGGCACGAAACTCCTGCGGACGATCGAAATCCTTGCTGATGACGGACAACGCCTGGCCGTTGGGATTGCCGAATCCGACAACCTGAATGCCGTGCTTTGCCTTGTTCGGGTACACACCAGGTTTGCCGGCATTGATCACATCGACCTCGAGCCCGGTAATCTGGGCGTCGAACTCGGGGCCGCATCCCCGCTCGATCGACTTGGGCAGGTGCTGACCGATCAGGTCGAGTTCATAGCATCCCGATCGTGCCGAGAAGAATCCGCCCCAGACATTCGCACCATTGACGGCCGCAATGCCGTCACCCCAGAACGGAATGCCGTTGGCGCCGCGGGTCGCGTTGATTACCTGGGAGAACACGTTCTGATGATGGTTGTGTGAGCCATGGTAGTTCTCGGGTGACTGTTTCGAAATGTCGAACGGCGCGACCGGCTTGCCATCCCACGAATGCCATTTGTCTCCCGGCAACAGGGTGTCCGAGACAATCAGATTGCCTCGCAGCGGGGTGGTGAGGTCCTCGTACTGATGGAACTTCCCACGATCGAGCGGCGAGGGTCCGCGCGACAACAACACTTCGCCGCCGGCCATGACAGTGGATTGGCGGTCACGCGGCAGCGGCGCGGCCTGCGACGTGGCAAGCAGCACAGCCAACGCGAACCCGACCAGAAGATGATCACGACGCATGGTTGGCTTCCTATTCATGGTGGCTGGATCGCACAAAGAGATTCCGTACTCTACTCCGCGGCGCCGCCGCTCCGAATGCACACCGTTCCGGCCGAACGCACGCGGCGCACGCGGTGCCGGCAGAAACCGGCTGGCCGCCGTGCGCATCGGCCGAGTGGCAACCAGATCGATGACCAACTCCGCTCAAACCGCGCCCGTCGAGCGCCACCATCGGGCGCGCCGCAGCCGGCCTGACCGCGCGGTCGCAGTCGTGCAAAATCAGGCTGCGGTCGTCGCGTTGTGGCGACGCCTTGCGCGGCATCGTTGGCCGGCGTTGGCCCGTCCTGCGTGTTGCCCAGTCCGCCTGCCTCGGTGAGGTGGCCGCGGCATCGATGCGCGCCAGCGGCACGTAGCTGCCCGGCTCGTAGAGGTAGGCGCTGGCGTGCGCGCCGCGCCGCTCTTCGATCAGGCGCAGGCCTTCCCAGATGAAGTCGGTGCGGCCGAAGGCGTCGGTCTTGCCGATGCGCCGGCCGAGCGCGTCGTAGTCGAAGCGGGTGCTCTGGGTGGTTTCGTGTGATCTGGTCCCCAAAAAACGGACGCCACGAGGCATGGTAATTTGACCTTGTGGAGGTAGGAAATGAAGACAGGATCGGATCGGAAATACACGCCTGAATTTCGGGCGGCGGCGGTCAAGCAGGTGATGGACGGTGCTCGCAGCGTGCCGGCGGTGGCCCGCTCGCTGGAGATGTCGCCAAAGACACTTGCGAACTGGGTAGGGCGTGCGCGCAAAGGCCAGGAGCTCGTGAAGCGGGAACAGGTTCGGCCGGTGACCGAGCTCGAAGCGGAGCTGAGCCGATTGCGGCAAGAGAATGCCAGGCTGCGCCTAGAAAAGGAGATACTAAAAAAAGCGGCGGCGTACTTTGCCAAGGAGTCGATGTGAGGTACGCCTGGATAGAAGCGAATATCGACTCGTATTCGATCACGATGATGTGCGATCTGCTGTCGGTCTCACGCAGCGGCTTGCACGATGCGCGCCGGCGCGGGCCATCGGCACGCGCGCTCGAGGAGGTGCAGATCGTGACCCGAATTGGCCGCGCGCAGCGCAAGCATCGAGGCCGATATGGGCGTCGGCGCATGACCGCGGAACTGGTCGAAGAGCTTGGCCGGCCGGTCAATCACAAGCGCATCGGACGGATCATGCGAGCGCATGATCTTGGCAGCCGCAAGCGTCGTCGGTTTCGCGTGGTGACCACCGATTCAAAGCACGCTCACCCGGTGGCGCCCAATTTGCTCGGTCGTGATTTTTCGGCCACCGCACCGAATCAGAAATGGCTGGCCGACCTGACCTATGTCCCGACCGATGAGGGCTGGTTGTACCTGGCCCTGGTACTGGACCTGTTTGGCCGCAAGATCGTTGGCTGGGCGATGAGCGATACGATGCCCCAGGAACTGACCGCGGCGGCCCTGTGGGTGGCACTGGGATGGCGCGATCCGCAGCCCGGGCTGATACATCACTCGGATCGCGGTTCGCAATATGCCGCCCGCCACTACCGCGACGTGCTCGAGGCGCGCGGCATCACGGTCTCGATGAGCCGCAAGGCCAATTGCTGGGACAATGCACCGATGGAGTCGGCCAATGGCACGCTGAAGGTCGAATGCGTCCATGGGGAGCATTTCCGCACCCGCGCCGAGGCCCAGCAGGCGATTGTCGAGTACATCGGCTACTACAATACGCAGCGCAGACACTCGTCGTTGGGAAACGTCTCACCGGCTGAATTCGAGCGGCGTTGGCATGCCAACGCAATCTCACTCGGCCAAAGAGTATCGCCGTGAGCAACCACGCGTTATCCACCGCCGGCCGGTTTCCGGTTCGTCGCAAGCGACCGAACCGGCCGGCCGTGGATAACGCTTATCGCTTCGTGGCGTCCGCTCAACGGGGACCGGTTCAGCATCACCTGATGCGCCCCGCCGGGCATCGGCATGCGGCGCGGCATGACGCCGGCCGGCGGCGGTGCGATCGGCGGCGAACCAGGCGCCGCGGCGGGCGCGTCGAGCCAGAACACGCCGGCCTGACGCAGTTCGTCGGCCGACAGCGGATCGGCGGCGCAGGGGTCGCACCAGTTCATGTCCCACACATACTCGGTGAATACCGCGCGCAGGTTCTCGCGCTTGGCCTGGGTGTCGAACAGCGACTTGTAGAACGCCGGGAACTCGCTCTTCAGGTACACCGGCACATCCATGTTGGCCGGCAGCTTGAGCGTCCGGTAGTTGGTGGTTTCGACGCGGCCGTTCTTG
>WBZP01008004.1_pt1 | contig 10074 bp, 9 predicted proteins | sample 5204301 | NCBI WGS metagenome assembly WBZP01 (sample SAMN12412401, study PRJNA552823) | activated sludge metagenome | isolation source: activated sludge from nitrification reactor of wastewater treatment plant... | place: USA: Pennsylvania | collected 2017 | reverse complement strand
GCTGCGCAACCGCGGCTTCGATGGGCGACGCGCCGCCCTCGCGGCGTCGGTGAGCCACCGCAAGGACACGAAGAAGGGCGGGTCGGCCCATGAACTGACCCAGGTGAGCGTGGGCACCCTGGTGAAGGGCAAATGGTCGACGGCGAAGGTGCGACGGGCCACGGCTGCCGCGATTAAGCAGCGCAGGGATCTCAGGCGCTCGGCCGCTCTCGGGGCTGACCTCGCAGACGCCGAGCTGGCCTCGACCCCTGAGACGCCCTTCTTCAACAACGTCTACGTGCAGAACAACTCGCCGTTCCAGCAGCAGATCACGCTGCAGCCGGCGATCCAGTGCATGTACGCGGCGAACACCGCGGGGCAGGCACCGCCGCCTGCGGCACAAGCCACCATCAATGCGGCGGACACCGTGATGTTCCAGTACGCGCTGGTGGGTGGCTGGCTCGAACCGTCCAAGTCCACCCCCGGTCTCTACGGCTGGGAGAAGGGCCTGAAGGCGCCGGGCAACCAGAAGACCCTGACCACCGACCTGGTGAACGCGGCCAACGCGGCCGGGCAGTCCGCGCTCAAATCAGCGACGCGAGGCCGCAGCTACTCCCAGGCCGGGGCGGTCGGCGCCGTCGCTGCAGCCAGCGTCAAGTTCGTCCTGTCGTTCCTCAAAGGCCTCGATGCGAGCAAGTGCACCAACACCTCGGACTACCCGCAATTGTTCGGCGTGAGTACCGCCGTGACCGGCTTCGGGACCAACGGCGTGAGTGACCCGACACAAGCGACCCTCCCGGCGACCAACACCTGGGCGGGAACACCTGCCGCCGGCAATCAAGGGTCGGTGACTGCGGCTCCGAACAGCGCGTTCATCACAGGCACGTTGCTGCAGGCCCTGGGCACACAGACCGACGCCGTCTACTACTGGAACGGCGGGGCGCCGGCGCCGATGGTCTCCCCCAATGCCTCCAAGGGCGCCTTCACCGGAGGTTCGGCGACGTTCCAGGGCGGACTCATGCAGTACGTCGGGCCCAGCCCCGGGTTCCCGTCGGGTGCCTACACGTGCTCGGACGGGCCGAACCTCCCACCCGACGATCAGTTCTGCAACTACACGACGTACGGCGAGATGTACATCCAACTCAGTTACCTCACGAACCCCGAGTACAGCGCGGGAATGCTCAACGAGGGCAACGCTCCAGTGATGACCGCGAGCGTGGACTCCTCGGGCAACTACACGCTGAGCTGTGACCTCTCCCAGATGACAGCCACGCTGAGCACACCGTTCGGGTCGTCGGCGCCGACCACCGTCGAGCAAAGCACCTTGGCGACGACACCCACCAACTCCTCGGGAACACTGCCTCAGAACGCACAGTGGCTGGTGAACTTCTTCGGCGTCACCGCTGAGGGCGAGAGCACCTACATCAGTGAGTCCTTGACGCAGACCACCAACGGCATCACGACCCCGTACCTCTCGCCGAACGCGGCGAACCAACAGGTGTCGATCCAGGCTGCGTCGGCCGGCGGAAGCCAGGCCGTGGCTCTCGGCACGATCACGCAGGCCGACCTCGATGACATGGTCACCCTCGACGGCGACGCCGCGGTCCCCACCCAGTTCGGCTGCACGGCCTCGCCGACGGTGAGTCTTCCGGGGCTGAGCATCACCGCCGCCGACGGTAGCCAGATCGCGAACGCGTACGGCAACCAGTGGCCCATGCCCACCCAGTCAGGCAAAGGCTGGCCGGTGGGAACCTACGGCAACAGCAAGGCACCGTTCAACTACAAGTGGCAGGGCTCGGTCAAGAACCTCAACGTGACCTTCCAGGGCCCCCCGTTGAGCGCCCTGACCGACGTGCCGTAGACCGTCACGAAGTGACCGGCCCCAATCGCGCGTCGCGTGGCTGCGCAGCGGGTTCCTTGAGTTCGACGAAGACCGTCTCCGTGGGCGTGCTGCCGATGTTCACCCCACTGTGCTGTTGGGCATCGAGCCATCGGACGTCGCCCGCTGCAAGTTCCACCTCCACACTCTGGCCACCGTGCTCGAGTCGGCGGACGAACGAACTCAGGCACACCATGACGCTGTCGGGGTGTTCATGCGCAACCGTTCGGTCGCCCGGTTCGTCGAGGTAGTGCAGGACGCGAACCCTGTCGTTCTCGAAGATGACTGAGTACAAGCCAGGATTGGTCTCCACGGGATCATCGGGCATACCTACATCTACCCAGGGATCGTCAGGTCAGCCTCACCGGTGGTAGAGGCTGACCTCTGCGGCCTTGACCACCAAGACGACTGGTTCACCGACGCTCACATTGAGGCGCGCCACCGAGTCTGCGGTGATGTCCGCGCTCAGATCCCCCACCCGTATCCGGACGAGGTGTGCCTGGGGCTCGATCGAGGACACCACGCCCGAGAAGTGGTTGCGGGGACTGCCCCCCGGTTCGCTGCGATGCAGTGCCACCGCCTCAGGACGGAAGATCGCCAGCGCCGGCTCGCCGGAAGTCAAGGGCAGGTCCGGCTCGCCGTGGATCACTGTGCCATCCGGGCCGGCCAGGCTGTCGGGGCCGATGGCGAGGCCACGCACCATGTTCACTCCACTGATGCTGGCGGCGAACTCACTGCGGGGACGCCGGAGGACCTCCTCGGTGGCGCCCTGCTCGACCACACGCCCGGACTCCAGCACGGCCACCCGATCACAGAGCAGAACGGCGTCCAGCACCTGATGGGTGACGATGATTGCCGTGCGGTCGGCGAGCACTCTGCGCAGCGTCTGACGCATCAACGCGGCGACCTCCACGTCCGTCGCGGACAGCGGTTCGTCCAGCAGGAGTAGGCGAGGATCCGTCGCGAGCGCGCGGGCGAGTCCGACCCGCTGCTGCTGGCCCCCGGACAACTCCGACGGCTTGCGCCCGGCCAGATCCGAGGCCTCAACCTCGGCGAGCCAGCGTTGGGCCGCGGCGAGCGCCTCGCTGCGCGAACAGCCCGAACTGCGCGGGCCGAATGCCACGTTGTCGATGACACTCATCCGCGGGAAGAGCAGTGAGTCCTGCGTCAGCAGACCGATTCGGCGCCGGTGTGGCGGGACCCGGACATCGGGCCCGAAGAGCACCTCACCGTCGAGCACGCACTGACCTGCATCCGGTTGCACCAGTCCTGCAAGCACGGCCAGCACGCTGCTCTTGCCCGAACCGTTGGCCCCCAGCAGACCAAGGGTCTGTCCTGTGGGCACGTCCAACGAGACGTCCAGATCGCGATCCGCCAGGACCGCGTGCATCGACAGGCTCATGCCGTCGTCGCCGAACGCCGGGCCAGACCGATGACCAACGCAGCCACAACGACCAGCAGCAGGGACAGTGCGATCGCAGAGTCCGCATCGACCTCACGTTGCAGGTAGATCTCGAGCGGCAGAGTGCGTGTGGTGCCCTGCAGACTTCCGGCGAAGGTGATCGTGGCGCCGAACTCACCGAGCGCCCGGGCGAAGGAGAGGACCGCGCCGGAGGCCACCGCGGGCAGCACCATCGGGAGGGTCACTCTTCGAAGCACTGTCGTGGGCCTGGCCCCGAGGGTGGCGGCTACTGCTTCGTAGCGCTGCCCCATGGAACGCAGCGCCCCCTCGAGGCTCACCACGAGGAAGGGCATGGCCACGAAGGTCTGCGCCATGATCACCGCGGTGGTGGAGAAGGCGATCTGGATCCCGAAGGCTTCGAACGTCTGGCCGAGCAGACCGCGACGGCCGAAGGTGTACAACAGGGCGATGCCCGCCACCACCGGTGGAAGTACCAGCGGCAGCAGCACGAGAGAGCGGATCACGTCCTGCCCGCGGAAGGTGATGCGGGCCAGGACGATGGCCATCGGCACCCCTAGCAGAAGACACAACCCGGTGGCGATGGATGAGGTCTTGAGACTCAGCAGCAGGGCCGTGCGTGCGCCTGGTGAGGTGATCAGTTGTGGGAGGTCGGCCCAGTCCACCCTGGTGAGCATCGCGGCCAGCGGCAGGACGATGAACAGGGATCCGGCGACGGCCGGCACGAACAGCCATCCCGGAACGTCAAGTCGCGCAGATCGCGTGGTCATGGATCACGGCCCCCCGAACCCGGCATCAGCCAGCACCTGCTGGCCCTGCGGCCCGAGCACGAAGTCCTCGAACTCCTCGGCGAGATCCGGACTCCCACTGCCTGCCAGGACCCCTATCGGGTAGCGGTTGGTCGCGTTCACCGCGGTAGGGACCTCGATCCCCTCGACCGCATCGCCGGCACCCTTGACGTCGGTGACGTAGACGATGCCGGCGTCCGCCTCACCGGAGGTGACCTTCCCCAGCACATCGGTCACCGAGTTCTCCTCGCTCACCGGCGACAACGTGACTCCCGCGTTCTCCTCGATCGTCTGGGTGGCGGCGCCGCACGGCACCTGGGGCGCACACACGACCACATTGACGTCAGGGGCGGCAAGTGCCGCGAACGAGTCGATGCCAGCGGGATTCCCCGGGGGGACAGCGATCACCATCGAATTCGTCGCGAAGACCGTCGGCTCGCCAGTGATCAATGCATCATCCACGGCCTTGTCCATGGTGGCGGCGTCGGCCGACGCGAACAGATCACCGGGGGCACCCTGCTGCAGTTGTGCCACCAGATCCGACGACCCCCCGAAGTTGAACACCACGGCGGTTCCCGGATTGACCGCTTCGAACTGCTGCCCCAACTGCGTGAAGGTCTTCTGCAAGGACGCCGCTGCGAACACGGTGATCTCTGCCGTGGGCGAGTCGGCGCTGTTCGTGCAACCGGACGCAGACATCGCGACCAGCGCGGCGATGACCACCGCGTAACGACCAGGCGGACTCATTCGCCCCTGCCCGTCTCGAGGATGACGTTGGTCGACTTGATCACGGCGACCGCGACCGAGCCGGGCTGCAGATCCAACTCCCGGACGGCCTCCGTACTCAGCAACGAGACGACCCGATAGGGCCCGCACTGTAGTTCCACCTGCGACATGACCTCGTCGGACTTGATCTCGGTCACCAGACCCACGAACCGGTTGCGCGCCGAGCTGCCGATGCCCAACGGCTCGGGTGCGGCTGCGGCGTTGTCCCGGGCGTACATCGCTAGCGACAGCCCATCGATGACTTTGCGACCGGATTCGTCGACCGACGCGGCCAGTACCCCCGAATCGATCAGCCGTCGTACGGTGTCGTCGCTGATTCCTAGGAATACCGCCGCATCTCTGATCCGCAATTGAGGCACAGAGGTGAGTCTATACCCGCATCTGCGGAAGACTTACCCCATTGGTTCCGCACCTCAGTGGCACTAAGCCGACGGCTCGTCCTCATGCCGGGCCGCGCGGTAGACCAGCGTCCATGCAGTGAGCAGCCACCACGCGACGAGGCCGATGGCCAGCCAGAAGAAGACCGCAGCCGGTGTCCCTTTGATGAAGAAGACGTCCACCGCCGCCAGCAGGAAGAAGATGACCCCCGCGATGAGAAGGATCACCGAGGTGAGCAGCCACCGCCAGAACTTGCCTCCGAGTGTGCGGAAGTTGACCGCCAACGCGTTGCGCTGCCCATCCATGGCGGCGATGGGGAGGAACGGGGTGAGGGCCGCGACGATCAGGACCAGGGCCGGATGGATCAGGGTCACGACCAGCACCAACAGCCACTGCAGCAGTGCCCAGCCCGTGAAGGCACCCACGTGCGCCTTGACCCGGCCCAGCACCGACTCGCCGTCCCGGTCCACCGCGCCCAGGGCACAGGATGTGAGCACCGCGTAGAGCAGCAACGCGCTGACAGCAGAGACGAGGAACGCCACGGCGAACCCGAAGCTGAAGCCGGACTGGGTGTTCAACCAGGTCAAGAAGCTCTGCACGATGGTGTTGATCACGATGAACAGCAGTGCCGGCCCGGTTGTCCGCCACATCACCGCCAGAGCCTTGAACAAGGCCGAGAAGCGGTACCCCGCGGGAGCCGGTCGGGCCACGTCGGTGCTCATTTCGCCTCCTGCGCGTTCTCGGCCAGCACGGTTTCGACCTGCCCGTTGAAGATCTCCCTGGCGCCGACAGTCACTTTGAGCGAGACCACTGCTGGCGAGTAGGCCCCGTACTCGGTGGTCGTCGCGCCGAAGGCCTCAAGACTCTTGGCCTCGGACCTGATCTCCTGTCCCGTGCGAGTGGTGCCCTTGCAGATGTACAGCTCGCCCTCCAGGTCGCACACCGGCGCCACGCCGATAGGTACGTTCTTGTCCACGAGCACGTCGTTGGTAGCGATGCGCACTGCTGTCACCTCGGCGCCGGCGACCGGCTGCAACTGGGCGATCTGACTGCATGCCCCCAGCGGCAGGAGGGCGGCGAGAAGGATCAAACGTTTCATGCCCCTGCCCCCTTGGTGTTCTTGAGGACCACTGCCTTGCGTTTGAGGATCTCCTTGTCGAGGTCCGCGTCGCTGATCTTCTCAAGGTCGAAGGGCGCCGGCAGGATCAACTCCACGTTGCGGTCCAGATCCGACCCCATGAGCGCGAACGGGGTGGCGGTCCAGTCGTTGGACGCCAACTCGCGGCTCAACGACGCGATGCCCACCTGCGAGAAGTCCCCGTTGGTCCACTGCGCCGGTGAGGCGTGGTCCAGGACGATCGCGAAGATCGACATCGTGCCATCCCGGTTGTCGCAGATGTCGACCACCTGCTGCTGCTGCGGATAGTCGATGCAGGAGGCCGTGGTGATCTCCCAGAAACCGCCTGTGTTGTCCGCGTTGGGGTGGGCCTTGATCGTGTTGGTGTGGGTGTGGCCGTTGAGCCAGGCGATCATGTTGGGGTACTTCACGAGCATCGCGATGAACTCATCGGCGTGGATGAGCGGCTCTCCCGGGTGGAACGGGGATTCCGCGGTGTTCTCCAGCGTCAGGCTGTTGTGGTGACTGAGCACGATCGCGAGCTTGTCCTGGGCGACGCACTCCTGCAGCCCGGCCTCGAGCCAGTCGAACTGGTTCTTCGGGACCGCGCCGTCCGCGCCGGTCAAGCGGTTGCACGTGTCGAGGCCGAAGAGGCGCAGGTTCGGACCGATATCCGTGGTCCAGAACGTCGTGTTCTCGTCGAGGTTGGACTGGGTGAACCCGTGGCCCACCGGGCCGGGGCCACCGCCGGTGTTCTCGAAGTGCGCCGACATGAAGTCCTGACCCTGCAGCAGTCGCCGCTCGGGATCGGACCCCACCCGCTTGAACCCGCCGACGACGCCGAACTGCTGGCGCAGGTAGTCGAGGCCGCGCTGCAGAGGACTGGGGTCGGTGGCCATGCCGGTGAACTGGTCGGTCACCCAGGAGGGGAACGACCAGTACTTGGTGTGTCCGATGGCCAGGGTTCGCAGCGAGTCGTCCTGCCCCACGAACCCGTTGAGCAGGACGTCGTGGTTTCCGAACACCGTGAACCAGGGAGCCGGCATCCCTGGACTGGTGACCTCCGTGTTGACGATGGCCTCCATCAGTCCTGGGATCTCCGGGAATCCGTACTCGCCCCACATGTCCCCGGAGGGGTCATCGGGGTGGTAGGCGTAGGTCGCCTCCGGCCACACCTCGACGCCTTCGTAGACACCCGCGGTGCCCGAGTCCGCCATGACCGGAACCCCGTCCATCACTTTGATGTACCAGCGGGTCTCAAGGTTCGAGATCTGGTCGGATGAGTCACCGGTGTTCACGACGGCGGCCATCGGAGCACCGGTCACTGGACTGCTGGCCGCATCGTTGAACGCCTGCACCATCTGTGCCTGTACGAACAGCGACATGGACTCCTGTGGGCGGCAGATCCCTGGCATCAGTGTGGGGCTGAACTCCATCACCGGCTCCAGACGGGCCGGTGACTGGGTGTCCTGGATGTGGATGTCCGAGGTGTGTCCCAGGTAGGCCAACGAACGGCGCCTGGCTGCGCGGCCCGGGGACGGGCGGTTGATGACGAGGTCCTCGCGGACGATGAACGGCTCGCCGGGAGCGGTCAGCAGCGTGCGGTATGCCCGGTTGCCCGTGGTGGACTGTCGGATGGTCTCCCGCAACGTCGTGGGCACATCCGCGGGTGCGAGCGGCGCCGCGAGGGCACTGCCGACCATCGACCGCGGCAAGCCCACCGACGCTGCCAGGGCACCGCTGAACGCGATGAACGATCGTCGGCTCATGTGCGCCATGGGCTCTCCTCCACTTAGCCGGGAATGCTCGTCATAGTGGCACAAAGGGGCCGTGCTTTGGTGCCGCTCGGCGAGCGCGTCGCCGGTCAATGTGGCTGATCGCCGGGCAGTGACAGGCCTACCGTTTGGCTCCGTTGACGTACACGGTCCGCAGCCTGTAGGGCTTGTACGCGTCCGTGGCCGGCGCCGACTGCACGAGGATGACCTTCAGCCCTGGGCGCCCGTACGTGCGGATGCTGACCTTCCCCTTCGGCCCGCGGATTATCCGGTAGTAGCGCACCTCCCCCTGTGCTCTCGTCCCCTTGATGCGCACCTGCACGCCGGTACGGATGCGCTGGTCTGCGTTTGTCAGGGCGTTACGGCCGGTGAGGACTGTCGTGCCGGCCACCTTGATGCGGACGGGCGGCTTCCCTCGGACGTCCCGCGGCTTCTGGACCTTCTTGGCGCTGGGCTGCGGCCCAGGGGACGGCGCGGACGGCGTCACCGGGTTGCTGGGATCGCTCGGCGCGCTTGTCCCGACGGTGTTGGTGGCAGTGACAGTGACGGTGTACGTGGTGCCGTTGACCAAGCCGGTGATCGTGCAACCCGTGGCGCCGGTCGTGGTGCAACTGCTACCGCCGGGTGCCGCCGTGGCCGTGTAGCCGGTGATCGGCTCACCACCGGTGAAGTCGGGAACCGACCAGGTCACGCTCACCTGCGCATCACCAGCTGAAGCTGTCACAGACCTCGGTGGGGACGGCTGGAAAGCCAGCACCGACACGGTGTTGCTGCCTGCGTTGGTGACATAACCCCGGCTGCCGTCCGGCGTCACAGCGATCGCCGACGGGTACAAGCCGACAGGGATGGGCGAACCGGTCACAGCGTTGGTGGTGGTGTCGATCGTCGAGACGTCGCTACTGTCGGCATTCGCGACGGAGACGCGCTTGCCGTCCGGGGAGACAGCCACCGCGACCGGGGTGTCGCCGACGGCGATCGTCGTGATCACCGTGTTCGTTGCGGTGTCGATCACTGACACCGTGTCGTCGTCAGCGTTGGTGACGTAGGCACGATCGCCGCCGGGCGACAGGGCCACGGCGACCGGGTTGACGCCGACAGCCACCGACGTCGTGATCGTCTCCGTCGCGAGATCGATGACGGCCACCGTGGCGGTGAAGGTGTTGGTCACGTATGCGCGGGTTCCGTCCGGCATGATCGCGATGCCTTGCGGGAGTTCGCCGGCGGCGATCGGTGCACCGACAGGGGTATTGGTGGCGGTGTCGATGACCAGCAGGTTGTCCTTGTCGTTGTTGGTCACATACGCCCGAGTGCCGTCCGGCGTGATGGCTACTTCCAGAGGTGTGTCCGCCTCGAGACCGAAGTCGATCGGGGGGCCCACCGTACCGGTCGGTATGTCGATCACCGACACAGTGAAGTCCCGCTTGTTGACCACATACGCCCGGCTGCCGTCCGGCGTGATGGCGATCCCCTTCGGCTCCCAGCCCACGGCGATCGGGGAACCGATCACCGAGTTCGTCGCCGTGTCGATGACCGAGACGGTGTCGTTGGACAGATTCGTCACATAGGCACGGGTGCCGTCGGGAGTCACCGCCACTCCTTGCGGAGACTCACCCACGGCCACCGTGCCGACGACAACAGGATCCGCGACCGAGGGGCCTGCCTGCACGATCAGCAACGCCACTGCGGCCACCCACGCCCGCACCAATCCCCTACGACCCATGACCACCTCCCGGAAGCGACAGGATCATATTGCTGGTCGCGGGCGCCAAGCATCTCGAGTCGTGCGTCGACCGCCGCATGACTCAACTGACACTCCTGAGCTTGGATGTGGCCCCAGGCCATCAGGCCGCCAGGCGCCGCCGTTCCACGGCCTTGACCAGCTCCATCACCGCTGGCAGTGCGAACGCGAGCAGCACAGATGCGCCCCACTGGTCACCGGTCAGCGGTGTCGT
>WBZP01008003.1_pt1 | contig 10076 bp, 4 predicted proteins | sample 5204301 | NCBI WGS metagenome assembly WBZP01 (sample SAMN12412401, study PRJNA552823) | activated sludge metagenome | isolation source: activated sludge from nitrification reactor of wastewater treatment plant... | place: USA: Pennsylvania | collected 2017 | reverse complement strand
ATCAGCTGCGCCAGGAGCTGAAGCCGACCGGTCTGTTCTTCCCCGTCGATCCCGGTTCAGGTGCGGCGACGCTTGGTGGCATGGCCGCGACCAGGGCCTCGGGCACGACCACGGTTCGCTATGGGTCGATGCGCGATAACGTGTTGAGTTTGAAAGTTGTTCAGGCGTCCGGCGAGATCATCGAAACGGCCCGGCGGGCCCGCAAGTCGGCTTCGGGATATGATCTCACACGGCTGTTCATCGGGTCTGAGGGGACGCTCGGCCTCATCACGGAATTGACGGTCAAACTGCACGGCGTGCCGGAGGGCGTGGTGGCCGCTGTCTCGGTCTACGATACGGTGGCTCACGCCTGCGACGCGGCCATCGCCGCCATGCAGTCTGGGCTATGCGTTGCACGCATGGAGCTTTTGGATGCGGTCCAGATCCGGGCCGTCAACGGTCATGCTGGTCTGGCGCTCAATGAAGCGCCGACGCTTTTCAGCGAATTTCACGGGTCAACGGGCGCCTGCCGGGAAGATTTGGCCGCATTTTCTGAACTCGCCCGGGCCAACGGTGCGGTGTCGGTTGCCGTTGCATCCGATGAGGACGGGCGGCGGGCCCTTTGGCGGGCCCGGCACGACGCGTTCTGGGCCATCAAGTCCCAATGGCCCGGCAAGGACGTTCTGGTGACCGACGTGGCGGTGCCCCTGTCGCAGCTTGCCGGCGTTGTCGATGCGACAGCGCAAGATATTGAAAACACGAAATTAACGGCACCGATCGTGGGGCATGTCGGGGACGGAAACTTTCATTGCATTGTCGTTCTGGACCCCGCGGACGCGAGCGAGTGCCACGGGGTTGAGGGGTTCCTGGAGCGCCTCGTGGCCCGGGCACTCGACGCCGGTGGCACGGCAACGGGCGAACACGGCGTCGGCCAGGGCAAGAAACGCTTCATGAGGGCCGAGCATGGCGCCGCAGTCGAGGTCATGCGCGCCCTCAAATCCGCGCTTGATCCCAAGGGGCTCATGAACCCCGGCAAGATTATCTGAACAATGTTTCGTTAATACTTTCAGCCGCCGCCCCGCCCGGGACTTTCGGGCCATCCCGCGGCTTCACATCCGTACTCTGAAGGCGTTGTTAACTCCCTCATGAGACAAGGGTTAGTGGCGCGCCAGGTCATTCCTGGCGGGCCTAATCGTGCGTCTGCGGAATTGATTGGGTTATGGCGGTCAAGATCAAGCGGGAGCGAGCCGATCAGCGGCGCTACCACCGGGTCACAGCCCCACTCTTCGTCAGAGTGGAGGGCCATAGCCTTCGCGCGGCCGATTGGTCGCTCGGCGGATTGCGGCTTGAGGACTATCCAGGCGAGCTGCCCAGTGCCGGCAGCGAGCGCCAATTCCAGCTGACGTTGCCGTTCCAAGGCTTCGACGTCTCCTTCGACGTCAAGGCCGAAGTGGTCCGCATCAATCCGCAGAACAAGATGTTCGCCGTCCGCTTCACCGAAATCGGTGAGCGCGAACGCGAGCTGATGCAGCACTTCATCGAAGAGCTTGTGCGCGGCTCGATGTCGGACGTGGAAGACACGATCCAGCGCATCGACGTGCCGGTGACGCCGGCCAAGCTCGAGCCCGATACCAAACAACTTCCCGCCAATCTGCCGGTGCGGCGCTGGCCGGTGAAGACGGCGATCATGACCGGCATTTACGGCCTCGCCGGCTTCGTCATCTTCGGCTACGCGGGCCTGCTCGGCTATTCCAACTTCTACCGCATGGAAATCCAGACCGCGGTCATCTCCGCGCCGGTTGAAACGGTGCGCGCCAATGTCGATGGCCAGGTGATCTGGGCGAGCGTCAAGCCGGGTGACACGGTCAAGGCCGGCGACGTCGTCGTCAACGTCGTCAACGACGTGGTCGAGCGCGACGTGGAACTGGCGGAGATCGCGGTCAAGGAACGCAAGGCGCAGCTTGCCTACCTGAAGCGGCTGCACGCCGACGAACTTGAAAAGGTGCGCGGCTTCGCCACCGTCGAATTGAAGAACGTCAAGCAGAGCAAAGCTGAGCTTGAAGGCCTCCAGCAGCAACTGAAAATTGCCGAGACCCAGCTTGGGCGCATGCTGGTGCTGTCGGAAAAAGGTTTCACCACCGAGTCCAAGCTCGACGAGGCCCGCAAGCAGGTCATCCAGCTCAAAGCGCAGATCGAGAGCCGCCGCATCGATCTGGGCTCGCGCGTCGAACTGGCAGATCAGAACTTCGGCAAGCGGCTCTTTACCGGCAACGACATCGTCGGCAAATCTGCTGAGATCGAGGCCCAGGTCCGGCTTGCGGAACTCGAAATCTCCATTGCCGAAGAAAAGGTCCGCGCCTTCGAGAAGCAGCGCTCGCGCACCGCGGTTTCGGCGCCGTTCGACGGTACGATCCTCGAAATCCCCAAGTTCGACAAAGGCAGCGTACGGCGTGGCGATACCCTTGCCATCATCGAGCAGCGCAAGGCCCGACGTGTCACCGCGTTCCTGAACCAGGACGAGGTGCTCAAAGTTGGGTTGGGCGATGAGACGACGCTGTTCATTCCCGCGCTGGGCGAGACCGTCAAAGGCCGCGTCACCGCAATTGACCGGACATCAGGTTTCATACGTGAGCAGACCGAGGCACAGGTTCCCGGCTATGGCTGGCGCGGGCCGACCGACCGCTCGGCCAAGATCACCATCGAATTCGAAGATCCAACCGAAGTGGAAGATTACGAGCGCTATCGCTCCGGCCTGCCGGTGGTTGTCGTGTTCGAGCAGCGCTCCACCAACTCGCTGCTGTCGACGCTGAAAAAGAAATTCGCGGTTTCGCTGTAGAGGCATTCATGACGAGTATGCGTCCGCTGAATGCCATCGAGCTCGAAGATCCAGCTATTCCCTTGCCGCGCCACGTCAAGTGGTCGCCGCTCGTGCAAATCAAGATCCTCGCCTATTTCGCCGTCTGCCTCATCCTTCTGTCGGTCGTGCCCAACCAGATTTGGAACGGCCAGACCAACGAGTTTGTCTACGTCATCGGCATCTTCGGCATCTGGCGCTATCTGTGGTGGGGCAACCACTTCGTGCGCGCCAAGATTTTCGAAAAGATCACCTACCGCAAGATGCGCGACCAGGCCGCCGAGCTGTGGGACTCTGGCTGGCGGCCGCGCCACATCCACATCCAGATGACGACGTTTCGCGAGCATCGCGAGATTTCGGAAGCGGTCATTCGCGCCCTTGTCGGCGAGATTCGCGAGGCGGGCGTCCCGGCCACGATCTGGCTTGGATCGAGCGAGCGCTCGGACGAGGACAAGATCGCCCGGCATTTGGAGCTCGTTGGCAACGATTGCGATATCACGTTGCGCATCATCCGGCAGAACCAGCCGGGCAAGCGCGTCGCCATTGCTCTCATTCTGCGGGCCATGTCGCGCGCGGGCCTTGGCAAGGACGATCTCGTCATCTTCATGGACGGCGACTTTGTCTTTCATCCAGGCCTGGTGCGCAAATGCACGCCGCTGTTCGCGCTCGATCCCGAACTGCACGCGCTGACGACCGACGAGCACGTGCTGGTCCGTGGGCCCAAGTGGATGCAGTCGTGGCTGAACATGCGCTTTGCACAGCGGCGCATGGCGATGCAGAGCCACGCCTTGTCAAACCGGGTGCTGACCCTGACGGGCCGCTGCTCGGTGTTTCGCGCCACCCATATCGTGAGCGAAGAATTCATTCGCCTGCAGGAAGCCGACTATCTGACCCACTGGCTGTGGGGCACGTTCCGCTTTCTTTCGGGCGACGACAAGAGCACCTGGTACACGCTTTTGAAACGCGGCGTTAAGATGACGTATGTGCCTGATGCCGCCGGCACGACGATCGAAGTTGTCGATGGCTCCGGCTACCGGCGAATGGTTGAAAACTTGCGCCGCTGGTCCGGCAACATGCTGCGCAACGGCTGGCGCGCCATCATGCTGGGGCCGGCCAAAATGCCGGTCTTCATCTGGTGGTGCTGCGTCGACCAGCGCATCGCCATGTGGACCATGCTGATCAGTCCCATGATTGCGGTTGCGGGCTCCATCAAATACGGCAGCTCGTTCATACTTTCTTATGCCATCTACATCGCGGTGACGCGTATGTGCCTGTCGATGGTACTCTTCATGTATGCGCGGCGCGTGGATCTCAGCTTTGTGTGGACACTCTATGCCAACCAGATGCTGAACGCCGTTGTCAAAATCTATATGCAGTGGCGGCTCGCCAAGCAGAAGTGGGCCAACCGCGGCAACCAGAAAGCCGGATTTTCAGGTGGCGGGGGTATCGCCATATTCCGCGAGGCAATGGCGTTCTATATGACAACCCTCTCTTTCGTCTCGTTGTTTTTGGGTGTTATGATTTACACAAAGTTACTGACGATCCCCAGCTGGGCCTATGTCCAAGCCATGCTTTTTGGCTGAGATCGATAAAATTGTAATTCCGCCTTTCAAGCGACATCGACCTTTCTCCGGCATTATCCCATCCATCGCCGCACGCGCTCCTTTTTGGCAGGGACGGGCGTGTCCGGAGGCGGGTGAGTAACAAGCGGGAATCCGCAAGTTGGGAGCGTCTTGAAATGACATTGGGAGTTGCCGCAGTTGAGCGGACGATGGAGCGCGCGGGCGTGGACGCGCTTCGCGAACTTCAAGCAGAAAAGCCGTCCATCAGCGTCATTGGCCTTGGCTACGTGGGCGCAGTGTCCATGGCGTGCCTGTCGCATCTGGGCTTCCGGATGGTCGGCGTCGATGTCAGCCTTGAAAAGGTCCAGTCGATCAAGGACGGTAAATCGCCGATCGTCGAAGAGCGGCTTGGCGAACTTCTCTACGAGGGCGTGCAGTCGGGCCGCATCGATGCGACGCAGAACCTGGTCACAGCCGTGTTCGATACCGACGTGACGTTCCTGTCGGTTGGCACGCCGACGTCGAAAGACGGCGGTTGCGATTTTACCTACGTCCGCCAGGCCAGCCGCGCGATCGGCCAGGCCATCGGCATGAAGAAATCTTATCACGTCGTCGTTCTGCGCTGCTCGGTTCCGCCCGGCACCACGCTCGACGTCGTCGTTCCCGAGATCGAGCAGGCGTCCGGCAAGAAGCTTGGTCCCGATTTCGGCGTCTGCTTCAACCCTGAATTCCTGCGCGAAGGCGTGGCGGTTGCCGATTTCTTCGCCCCGCCCAAGACGGTCGTCGGCGCTTCCGACAAGCGCGCGGAGCGCACCGTTACCGCGATCTACGAAGCCGTCGACAAGAACGTGATTTTCACGTCGATCGAGTCGGCTGAAATGGTGAAGTACGTCGATAACGTCTGGCACGCGACCAAGGTCGCCTTCGGCAACGAAGTCGGCCGGCTGTGCAAAAAGCTCGGCATCGACAGCCATGACGTGATGAACATCTTCGTCAAGGATCTGAAGCTCAATCTTTCGCCCTACTACCTGAAGCCAGGCTTCGCCTTCGGCGGTTCGTGCCTGCCCAAGGAAGTGCGCGCGGTGAGCCACATCGCGCACGCCGCCGGCGTCGAAGTTCCCTTGATCGACAGCCTTATGGTGACGAACAAGAGCCACGTGCAGCAGGCTATCAATCTGCTAAAGCCATTCGCAGGCAAGCGCATCGGCTTCCTCGGCGTCACCTTCAAGCCCGGCACCGACGATCTTCGTGAAAGCCCCACGCTCGACGTCATGGCATCGCTTCTCACCGCCGGCGAAGCCATCAAGGCCTTTGATGGCAACTTGAACTTCGGCCCGCTTCTCCAGCACCAGATCGACTACGTGCGTCATGCCGTCCCGGCCCAGGCCAAGCTGATGGACGAGCTTGAGGCGCTGACAACGAAGAGTGCCGAGGAGCTGGTCGCCAATTCGGATGTCGTCGTCGTTTCACACGCGACGGACGAATTCCGCAAGGCGGTGCGTGAGCGCGATCCGAAAGTGCACGTTCTCGATCTGGCGCGTCTCTTCAAGCAATTGCCGGACGACGCGACCTATCAGGGTATTGCCTGGTAATACGCAATTCCAAAATCGATCAGCGAATTAGAGAGAGGCGGCCGGATGATCATCCGGTCGCCTCTTGGTTTTTGAATTGCCAATTCAATCGATAAAATTGAAGACAAATTTGAAAAGATATTGAGCAGGGTCCTGAACTTAATATTTGAACGTGTCGTCTATTGTCCGATGTTGAAGTGGATTGCGCGCGAGTTCTATTCGGCGTGGTCCAATGGAATTTTCAGCCGGTTTGGTGGCCGGTTCAATTGGTGGAAACGGACAATCGCCACACCGGCGTGCGGGAGAAGAGAAGATGAGCAGCGATAAGTCGAATTCGGACGACGACAAGTTTGACGGCCGCGGTCACGGCGATGGCGACCACAACGACGACGGGCATGCCGACAACGGCAAGTCTGAAGTCGAAGTCAGCTTCGAGCCGGTCGAGATGCTGGTCGATGGCAGCTTCGAGTCGTCGAAGGCCGGCAACAACACCTGGACCTACGCAGCTCAGGTCGGCGGCTGGAAATCCGATACCGCGGTCGAAACCTGGGGCAAGAACTTCTATGGCCTCAAGGCCGCCGATGGCGATAAATTCGCCGAGCTCGATTTTGACACGCGCGCATCCAACATCTATCAGGATGTGAAGACGGAAGCGGGTGCCGAATACACCTTCTCGTTCGATTACATGAAGCGCCCGGACAGCAAGGCCGGTTCAGACACCATCCAGGTGTACTGGAACGGTAAGCTCGTGGGCAGCGTCGATCCCACGAAGAGCGAATGGTCGAAGGGCGAGTTCAAGGTCACCGGCACCGGCGGCAACGACCGCATCGAATTCCGTGAAGCATCGGGCGACAACGACAGCTATGGTGGTCTTCTCGACAACGCCTCGCTGAAGAAGTCGGGCGCATCGACGGCCGAGAAGGCTGCTGCTGAGAAGGCTGCTGCCGAGAAGGCTGCTGCCGAGAAGGCTGCTGCCGAGAAGGCTGCTGCCGAGAAGGCTGCTGCCGAGAAGGCTGCTGCCGAGAAGGCTGCTGCTGAAAAGGCCGCCGCTGAGAAGGCTGCTGCCGAGAAGGCTGCTGCCGAGAAGGCCGCTGCCGAGAAGGCTGCTGCTGAGAAGGCCGCTGCCGAGAAAGCCGCTGCTGAAAAGGCCGCTGCTGAAAAGGCTGCTGCCGAGAAGGCCGCTGCTGAGAAGGCCGCTGCCGAGAAGGCCGCTGCTGAAAAGGCCGCCGCTGAGAAGGCCGCCGCCGAGAAGGCTGCTGCCGAGAAGGCCGCTGCCGAGAAGGCTGCTGCCGAGAAGGCTGCTGCCGAGAAGGCTGCTGCCGAGAAGGCCGCTGCCGAGAAGGCTGCTGCCGAGAAGGCTGCTGCCGAGAAGGCTGCCGCTGAAAAGGCCGCCGCTGAGAAGGGCGTCGATATTCACATCGGTGACGGCAAAGGCGATGGTCTTTCCGGTTGGGATAATCACGACAGCATCGTCTTCGGCGAAGGTGGCAAGGACAAGCTCGTCGGCCTGGGCGGCGATGACCGCATCCACGGCGGCGGCGGTGATGACATCATCTCTGGCGATGACGGCAACGATACCCTGTTCGGTTCGTCCACGCTGGGCGGTAAGGTCGATATGACCAAGTTCCGCGTCAGCGAAGATACGACCGCCAAGGTCACGTTCAACTACGAATCGGCTGGCTACAAGAATGCTCTCGGCCTCTACAAGATCGGTGCCGATGGCACCATCTCGGGCGTGCAGATCCTGTTCGCCAACGCGTCTCTTAAGGGTTCGGGCGGCGATCTCATCGCTGGCTTGAGCTCGGTTGATGTCGGCCTCAAGGCCGGCGAGAAGCTCGGCTTCTTCGTCGTCCCCGATGGCTTCAGCCAGCGCGGCATGGCCGAACTGCTGTCGGACAAGTCGGCGACCTACAAGTTCGTCGGTGCCAACGGCAAGGCGGGCAACGTCAACGGCGGCACGGAATTGAAGCTCGTGCAGGTCAATTCCAAGGGCGTCGAGACCGTTGTCAAGTCGGCCTACGGCAACTCGATCTTCCACAGCGTCGATGACGGCTCCAAGGGCCTCAACGGCGATAAGCTCAATCACGTCGTCGGCCAAGTGAACAACCTGGACGGCACGGTGAAGATCGGCTTCGAAGATCTGAAGGGCGGCGGCGACAAGGACTACGACGACAGCGTGTTCACGGTGTCCATGGGCACCACCAACACCTCGCTGCTCGCTAAGGTCGCGACCAAGCCGTCGCGTTCGTCGGACAACGACGACATGCAGGGCGGCACCGGCAACGACAAGATGTTCGGCATGGCCGACAACGACAAGATGTCGGGCGGCGCTGGCAACGATCAGATGTGGGGCAACTCCGGCAACGACACGATGAGTGGCGATGCTGGTAACGACATCCTGTCGGGCGGCAAGGGCGATGACGTGATTTCGGGCGGCATCGGCAATGACGTCATGACCGGCAACTCGGGCAACGATCGCTTCATCGCCGGCGAAGGCAATGACAGCTACGACGGCGGCGCGGGCTTCGATACCATCGACTACACCGGCTCGTCCCGCTCGGTGTCGGTCGATCTCAACAGCCACGTTGCAACCGGCATGGGTTCGGACGCCATCAAGGGCGTTGAAGGCGTCGTCGGTTCGCGCTTCAACGACACCATTGTCGGCGACAAGAATGCCAACGCATTCTTCGGCGGCGCTGGCGATGACAGCTTCCGTGGCCGTGGCGGCGCAGACACCTTCACCGGTGGCGCCGGCAAGGACACCTACAGCTGGGCCCAGAAGGACGTGAACGCGGTTGACCACATCACCGACTTTGCCAAGGGCGATCGTCTGAACCTCTCTGACCTTCTCAAGGGTCAGAAGTACAGCAAGATCTCCGATGTCGTGAAGGTCACGGACGGCGCAAACGGCTCGACCGTCTCGGTCAAGTTCGGCGGCACGTTCCACGACGTCGTCACGCTCGACGGCGTCCACAATACGACGGCTGCCGATCTCCTGAAGGCCGGCATGATCCTGTCATAACGCCGGACTGGAATAAAATTGAAATTGAAACGGCCCCGGAAACGGGGCCGTTTTGCATTTGCAGCTATTATTCGAAAATATCCGGACTAATTTCAGCGATCGGAAATTGTCGTCAATAGTGCGTAAAATAGAATCGGAATACGTGCCGTCGCGAAGCAAAATGGCGTAGAAAATGCCCTGTCGATAAAAAGCCCGCAGAAATTGCATAAATTTGCAATCGCCAAATGCACCAGAGCTTCAAGTGGTCTTGATAGTTTTATAAAACTGAGCGGACAACTCGGCTGAAAATATCCGGGAATTAGGCCAAATAAGTTTGTTCGGCGGAATTTGGTGGAAATCGTAATTAGGGCGCGGGCGGCAATGGCGAAGATCACGGGAACGGCGCAATCGGAATCTCTCACGGGTACTGTACTTGATGATTTGATTTACGGGCTTGAGGGTGATGATCTTCTGGCCGGCGATGAAGGCAACGACGAAGTCCGCGGCGGCGACGGCAACGACTCGATCTTCGGCGGCGCCGGTAATGATCTGCTGATGGGCGGTTTCGGCAACGATTTCATTCATGGCCACAGCGGCGATGACAACCTCCAGGGCTCCAACGGCGATGACGGCCTCTACGGCGACGAAGGCAACGACAACCTGAACGGCGGTTCGGGCAACGATACGCTCGAGGGCGGCGATGGCGCCGATATCGTCTCTGGCGGCGCCGGCAACGACACCATCCTGGGTGGCAACGGTGCCGACACCATCACCGGCGGATCCGGGTTCGATACCCTCGACTACAGCTTCGCGACGTCCGGCATCAACGCCAATCTCAATTCCCACGTCATCAGCTATGCGGGTGCCAAGTCGCTTGCCGATGGCATCGAAAAAGTCATCGGTTCGAACTTCGATGACGTGATGCTGGGCGACAACAACGCCAACACACTGGTTGGCGGCGGCGGCAACGATATCATCCGTTCCAAGTCGGGCGCCGATACCCTGACCGGCGGCTCGGGCGCCGACACCTTCGTCTTCTGGCAGAAGGACGTGGTCTTGAATGGCGTCCAGCAGGGCACCGATTTCATCACCGACTTCCGCTCGGGCGA
>WBZP01008002.1_pt1 | contig 10077 bp, 7 predicted proteins | sample 5204301 | NCBI WGS metagenome assembly WBZP01 (sample SAMN12412401, study PRJNA552823) | activated sludge metagenome | isolation source: activated sludge from nitrification reactor of wastewater treatment plant... | place: USA: Pennsylvania | collected 2017 | reverse complement strand
TCCGAGCTCGACGACATCGTCGAGCGGTCCCTGCAGCGCGCCGCGCTGTGGGACGAGGTCAAGGACCGGCTCAAGTCCTCGGCGCTGGGCATGTCGGGCGGCCAGCAGCAGCGCCTGTGCATCGCCCGGGCCATCGCGGTCGACCCCGAGGTGATCCTGATGGACGAGCCGTGCTCGGCGCTCGATCCGATCGCGACGGCCCGCATCGAGGACCTGATGAAGGAGATCAAGACCGACTACACGATCGTGATCGTGACCCACAACATGCAGCAGGCGGCGCGGGTCAGCGACGCCACCGCGTTCTTCTCGACGGAGGTGAACCCCGACAGCGACATGCGCACCGGCCTGCTGGTCGAGTTCGACCGCACGGCCACGATCTTCTCCAACCCGCACGACCAGCGGACCGAGAACTACATCACGGGTCGGTTCGGCTGACGGCCGCGGCAGCGGAGCCCGAGGGGACGTCCGATGGATGAGATGCGAATCGAGTTCCACGAGGAGATGGAGGCGCTGCGCTCCGACGTGATCCGCCTCGGTGCCATGGTGTGCGAGACCATCGGTCGGGGGACCGCAGCGCTGCTCGACCGCGACCTGCACGCGGCCCAGCTGCTGATCGACGGCGACGACGTCATCGACGACTTCTGCCTGGGCCTCGAGGAGCGCTGCTGCCAGCTCCTCGCGTTGCAGGCGCCGATCGCGGGTGACCTCCGCTTCATCCTCACCACGTTGCGGCTGCTGTCGGAGCTCGAGCGCTCCGGCGACCTGATGGTCAACGTCTGCAAGGCGTCGCGGCGCATCTACGACATCGAGTTCGGGCCGCAGCTGCGGGGCCTGATCGAGCACATGGGCGAGGAGGCGGCGTTCCTGGTGCGCACCGCCATCGACTCCTACGTCGACGCCGACACGTCGCTGGCCGCCGCGCTCGACGACATCGACGACCGCCTCGACGAGCTGCAGACCGCGTACGTCCAGGCGATCTTCACGTCGCACTCGGTGGACAACCTGAACCTGCAGGCCGCGGTGCAGCTCGCCATGATCGGCCGGTACTACGAGCGGATCGGCGACCACGCCGTCAACATCGGTGAGCGGGTCCAGTACATGGTGACCGGCTGGTTGCCCGACCACCCCGGAGCGACCCGACCGGCGGCCACGGGGACCCCGTCGCCCGACTCCGACGGCGACGCGCTCCGACCCGGTCCCGACTCCGGTCCCGCCGCGGGCGAGGCGTCCTGAGGCCGACCGTGTCGCGGAGCTGCTCATGACCGGCGTCGCGGTCCTGCTCGGGATGCTGCTCGTGGTCGCGGTCGGCGCGGCGTGGTACTGGCGGGGTGTCGCCACCGCGGCGGGCACCGCGGTGGATGCGGTGGCCGAGGCGCCGCCCGCCGGCGACGCCGAGGGCGCGGGCTCCGACGGGGAGCGGGACGACCTGCTCGCCGAACGCCTCCGGGCGGTGGTCGACCACCTGCAGCGGGCGGTGGTCATGTGGGACGCCGAGGGCCAGGAGATCTACCGCAACCGCGTGGCCCGGGCCATGTTCGAGGCCCGCGACTCCCAGGTGCTGGTCGCCGCCGCGATCGAGGAGCTGCGTGCGGACGCGCTGGCCGGCCGGTCGGTGCGGCGCGAGGTCGACGTGTTCGGCCCGCCGGTCGGCTCGTTCCTGGTCGTCGCCCGCCCGTTCCGGGTGCGGGCGCTCGACGACCCGGGCGCGGCCGGTTCCGTCGGCGATGCCGGCGATGCTGGCGGCCAGGTCGACGGGGCGGTCGCGATGGTCGAGGACCGCACCCTGCAGCGTCGCATCGAGACGGTGCGCCGCGACTTCGTCGCCAACATCTCCCACGAGCTGAAGACCCCCATCGGCGCCGTCGGGCTGCTGGCAGAGACGGTCATCGACGAACCCGACCCCGCCGTCGTCGAGCGCCTGGCCACCCGGATGATCGCCGAGACCGACCGGCTGGGCCGCACCGTCGACGACCTGCTCGAGCTCAGCAGCATCGAGTTCGGCGACGACACCGAGTTCGAGGACGTCGAGCTGGCCGCCCTGGTGGCCGAGGCCGAGGACCGGCTCGGCTCGGCGCCGGCCCAGGCCGGCATCGAGATCCGGCGCGACGTCCCCACCGGAATGGTCATCCACGGCGACCGGCGCCAGCTCGTGTCCGCGCTCGCCAACCTGGTCGACAACGCGGTGAAGTACTCGGCGGACGGCTCGGAGATCACCGTCGGGGCGACCGTCGCCGGAGCAGGCGAGGACGACCCGGAGGGCACCGTGCTCGTCAGCGTCGCCGACCCCGGCGTCGGCGTTCCCCGGCGGGACCTCGACCGCATCTTCGAGCGCTTCTACCGGGTGGACCGGGCGCGTTCGCGCCGCACCGGCGGCACCGGCCTGGGCCTGGCCATCGTCCGTCACGTCGCCGCGAACCACGGCGGTGACGTGCGCGTCGAGTCCACCGAGGGCGTCGGGTCGGTCTTCACCCTCGTGCTGCCGCCTCGGCGACCGGCACCCCCCGAGCGCTCCGGGCCCTCCGACCGCTCCGACGGCGGAGACATGCGATGAGCGCGGCGGGCGCTCCGGGCGGCCCCACCAACCCGACCGTCCTGGTGGTCGACGACGAAGAGGCGTTCATCGAGGCGTTGGCGGTGGGGCTGGGCCGCGAGGGCTTCGACGTCGAGGTGGCCCGCGACGGCGCCGAGGCCCTCGAACGGTTCGACGAGGTCGCCCCCGACCTGGTCCTGCTCGACGTGATGCTCCCGACGATCTCGGGCGTCGACGTGTGCCGGGCGTTGCGCCAGCGCAGCGACGTGCCGATCATCATGGTCACCGCCCGGGCCTCGGAGATCGACACCGTCGTCGGTCTCGAGGTGGGCGCGGACGACTACGTGACCAAGCCCTACCGGCTGCGGGAGCTCGTGGCCCGGATGCGGGCGGTGCTGCGTCGCCATCCGCGCCGCGACCGGCACGGCGCGCCGTCGGAGCCCGGCGTCGGCCCCGGACCGGCCGACGCCTTCGAGGACGTCCTGGTGATCGGAGAGGTGGAGCTGGACCTCGACCGCCACGAGCTGCGGGTACGGGGCGAAGCGGTGAGCGTGCCGCTCAAGGAGTTCGAGCTGCTCACGGTGCTGATGGAGAACGCCGGGCGGGTGATGCCACGCTCGACGCTGATCGACCGGGTGTGGGGCAGCGACTACGTCGGCGACACCAAGACCCTCGACGTCCACGTCAAGCGGCTGCGGGCCAAGGTGGAGCCCGACCCGTCGCACCCGACGCTGATCACCACCATCCGGGGGCTGGGCTACAAGTTCGCCGCGCCCCGACCCTGACCGTCGGCCGCACCCTCGCCGCCGGGCGGATCGGGGCCGGATCCCGCCGTCGGAGGCGGCTCGTAGCATGGCGGCCGTGAGCGGACACGGGGAGCCCGTGCGGCTGCTGGAGCCGCGGATCGACGTCCGGTCGCCGTTCGGTCGCCTGGCGCTCACCCACGTCCTGTCGCTGGCCGGCGACGCCCTGGTGGCCATGTCGCTGGCGGGGACGCTGTTCTTCGACGTCGACCCGTCCGAGGCCCGATGGAAGATCGCGCTCTACCTGCTGTTCACCATGGCGCCGTTCGCCGTGGTCGGCCCGCTGATCGGCCCGGCCATGGACCGGGCGCGGGGCGGACATCGGGCGGTGATGGTCGGCTCGACGATCGGTCGGGCGGTGATCGCGGTGCTGCTGATCGGACCGGTCGGCAACGACAGCCTGCTGCTGTTCCCCGAGGCGTTCCTGATGCTGGTGATGGCCAAGACCTACCAGGTGGCCAAGGCCGCCATCGTCCCGACCGTCGTCGACGGCGACGCCGAGCTGGTCGACGCCAACTCCAAGCTGCAGCTGCTGTCGGGCTTCGCCGGGTTCGCAGCCGGGATCCCCGGAGGGCTGCTCCTGCTGCTCTTCGGACCGAGCGCGGTGGTGTTCCTGGCCGCGGTCGTGTTCGCCGTCGGGGTGATCGCGGCGCTGCGGGTCCCGTCGACGACGATCGCCGCGGAGCCGGCCGGGGACCTCGAGAAGGCCGAGCTGCGCAGTGCGGGAGTGCTCAGCGCGGCCTCCGCGATGGGGACGTTGCGAGCGGTGGTCGGGTTCGTCACCTTCCTGCTCGCCTTCGCCCTGCGGGGCGGCGACAAGGTCGCACAGCTCGGCACCGCTGTCGGTCGGCTCGCCGGCTCCGAGCACGTCGGCCAGGACATGTCGCCGGGGGACCTCGTCGCGCCGGTCGGCGTGCCGCCGGCCTGGCACTTCGGGGTGATCGTCGCGGTCAGCGTCGCCGGCGGGTTGGTGGGGGCGGCGCTGGCGCCGACGGTGCGACGGACGATCCGCAACGAGGAGTCCCTGCTGCTCGCCGCGCTCGGCATCGGCGTGGCGGCCGGGCTGGCCGGAGCCCTCCTCGGCGGACTGGCCGGACAGGCGACGATGGCGCTGCTGGTCGCGGTGGCCGCCTCGTCGGGCAAGCAGGCCTTCGACGCCGTGGTGCAGCGCGACGCACCCGATGCCAATCGGGGTCGATCGTTCGCCCGGTTCGAGTCCCGGTTCCAGGTGGCGTGGGTGCTAGGGGCGTTCATCCCGGTGGTGATCCCGCTGCCCACCCGGATCGGCGGGTGGTTCGTGTCCCTGCTGTCGGTGGCCGCCGCGGTCTTCTTCGCCCTCGGCATGCGGGCGATCGGCCAGGGTGAAGCTCCGCCGCGCCTGCCGACGGCCCGCGATGTCGGGCGCGGCGTGCGGAGCCGGGTGGGCTCCACCCGATCGGACCGTCGGGACCCGGCCCGGCGCCCTCCCTCGGCTCCGATGGCCTCAACGGCGGACGACGACGGCGACCGGCCCGGCCAGTGACGCCGCCGCGGTCACGGCGGCATCGCCCTCGTCCACGGCCAGCACGATCGAGTCTGCGTCGGTCCGGACGACGGTCGCCCCCGTGGCCACCGGTCCGTCCCAGCCCGGCGCCGCGACGTCGACGCGGTCGCCGGGCACGGCCAGGCGGGGCAGGTCGCCGGTGCGCAACGCCACCGCCACCGTCCCCGCCGGAAGGGCCCGCGCGGTGGCGCTGCGACGGTCGCGACGCACCAGCGGGTCGGTGATCACCGTCCCCCGTGGGAGCCGAACCGCCGCGGTCGCGCCGCGGGGGATCGACCGGGTCCACTCGGCGGGCACCTGGGCCCGGGGTCGGTGTTCGACGCGGACGTCGTCGGGGCCGAGGGGCGCCCCGGCCGACCGCGACTCCTCGAGCACCAGCACCGCGACGTCGCCCCGCCAGCGGGCCGCGTCGGCCCTGGCGGCGCTCGCGGTGCGCGCCACGATGACCGCGACCAGCGCGACCACCGTCCAGGCCAGGACCTGACGTCGTCGCGCCCGGGCGCGCCCGGGGGAGCGTGACCGCCCCACGGCGGGTGACGGGCGGAATCGGAGTGGGGGACCTGCAGGCACGGGGGCTCCCTCGGCGTGCGGTCCGGTTCGGACCGTCGGATCGGGGGAAGCGACGAGGGGACCGCCGAGCCGGAAGTGCCGGGGGCGGGTCCCCTCAGGGGGTCGGCGTGTCGGCCCCGACCGGCTCGGGGGCGAAGAGCACCTCGGCCGGCGGCCCCTCGGCGGGAAGGGTCAGCAGCTCGTGGCCGTCCTCGGTCACCAGCAGCGTGTGCTCGAACTGGGCGGTGCGCTGGCCGTCCGCGGTGGCGACGGTCCAGCCGTCGTCCCACATGGTGACCCCAGCGGCGCCGACGTTGACCATCGGCTCCACCGTGAAGGTCATCCCCGCCAGCAGCACGGTGTCGTTGCGCGGGTCGTAGTAGTGCGGGATCTGCAGCGACGTGTGGAACTGGTCGCCGATGCCGTGACCGATGAACTCGCGCACGATCGAGTAGCCGGCCGGCAGCGCGACCGACTCGATGGCCCGGCCGATGTCGCGGATCCGGGCCTGCGGGGCGACGACCGAGATGCCCGCGTGCATGGCCCGGCGGGTGGTGTCGACCAGGGCCCGGGAGGCCGCGTCGACGTCTCCGACCAGGAACGTGGCCGAGGTGTCGCCGTGCACGCCCTCGATGAAGGCGGTGACGTCGACGTTGACGATGTCGCCGTCGCGCAGACGGCGTGAGTCGGGGATCCCGTGGCAGACGATTTCGTTGACAGAGGTGCACAGCGACTTGGGGTAGCCGCGGTAGTTGAGGGTCGACGGGTACGAACCCGCCGCGACCATGGCGTCGTGTCCGATGCGGTCGAGCTCGTCGGTGGTCACCCCGGGAGCCACCGCGCGTCCGACCTCGATCAGGGCCTCGGCGGCCACGCGACCGGCCACCCGCATGGCGTCGATCTCGGCCTCGGTGCGGATCGCGCGGGCCTGCCGCGATGACGGCGTCCCCGTGGCGGCGTAGTCCGGTCGGGCGATGCCGCCGGGCACGGTGCGCAACGGTGACACCAACCCGGCCGTCACCGGCGGGGACGGAGGGGGCGGAAGGGGACGGGATCGCTTCTTGCGCTTGGCCACCGGGTCAGCGTACGTGGCCGCAGGGCGTCCGACCGGCCGTCGGATCCGGGGCGCGCGACCCGGTGGGGACGACGTCGGGGGTCCGACCGTCGGCGGGATCGGCCGGTGCCGGTGGCGCTCGGATCCAGGATGGTCCGTTCGGACGTGGGCCGAAATTCTCAACCCGATGGGTCGGACGGTCGACACGGATCACGATGTCACGCCGATCGAACGCTCCAGCGGCCCGCGGGCAGATGGGCATCCGCAGCCGCCTCATGCTCCTCCTGGTCGTCCCGCTCGCGGGACTCCTCGCCGTCACCGGGTACGCCATGGTGGCCGCCGTCCAGCAGTCCCGCGACGCCGCGCAGCTCAGCGGCAACGCGGACGTGGCCCTGGCCGCGTACGGGCTGGTCGACGCCCTGCAGGCCGAGCGCCACGTGCTCGCCGCGGGCTCGCCGACCACCGACGACATGCGCGCCGAGGTGTCCGACGCCAGCGAGAGGCTGCGGGCCGAGGCCGCCGAGCAGGGCGGGTCGCTCCAGGAGATGAGCCAGCGGGCGCTCGACCGCACCGCGGCCGCCTCGTCGCTGGCCGCCAGCGACACCGGCGGTCTGGTCGCGGTCGACGGCTACTCGCGTGCCATCGCCTCGGTCCTGGCGGTGAGCCGTGCGGGACTCGACCCGCACGGCGCCATCGATGACGACCCGGCGTCAGCGGCCAACCTCCTGGCATCCGCGCAGGAGGCCGGAGCCCAGGAGGCCGACCTGGTCCAGGCCCTGGCCGCCCGGGGCATGCTGGAGCCGTCGTCGTTCGGCGACGTGTCGGAGCTGGCCGCTGCGCAGTCGATCCAGTCGTCCCAGGCCGCCGAGGTGGCCGACGAGGACCTGACGGTCCGCATCGACCGGGTGGGCGACGCCCTGGCTGCGGCATCGCTCGGCCGGGACCGGGCCTTCTTCGCCTCGGCCCGGGGTGCCGAGGTCGACCCCTCCGCCCTCGACGACTGGCTGCAGGGCGCCGAGCAGCGGGTGTCGGACCTGACGTCGTTGCGTGACGTCGCCGCGGCCCGGGCCGTCGACGCCGTCGACGCCCTCGGAACCTCGAGCCGTCAGGTGCTGCTGGTGTCCCTCGGCGCCCTGATCGGCGTGCTGCTCATCAGCGCCTTCCTGGTCCGCAACGCCATCCGGTCGATCGCCCGTCCGCTGTCCGAGCTCGCCGCTCAGGCCGAGGACGTCGCCCTGGTCCGGCTGCCCGAAGCGGTGAGGAGCCAGCAGACCGGCGACAGCGACGGGCGGTTGCCATCGCTGCGGGCGACCGGAGCCACCGAGGTCCGTGAGGTGGCCGGCGCGTTCAACGACGTGCAGACCACCGCTCTGCGCCTGGCCGGGGAGCAGGCCGTCCTGCGCCGCAACCTGGCCGAGGCCCTGACGAACCTCGGCCGACGCAACCAGGCCCTCCTCGGTCGCCAGCTCGACTTCATCTCCTCGTTGGAGCAGCGGGAGACCGATCCCGCCTTCCTCGAGCACCTCTTCAAGCTGGACCACCTGGCCAGCCGCATGCGACGCAACGCCGAGTCGCTGCTGATCCTGACCGGGTCCGAGACCCCTCGCCGACGTCGCAAGCCTGCCCCGCTGAGCGAGGTCGTGCGCGCGGCGATGAGCGAGGTGGAGGACTTCGAGCGGGTCCGGCTGGGCCAACTCGGCGACGCGACCCTGACCGGCCCGGTCGTGATCGACCTCGTCCACATGCTGGCCGAGCTGATCGAGAACTCGCTGCGGTTCTCGCCGCCGGACTCCACCGTGGAGATCGACGGGCGCTCCCTGGGCCAGGGCGGCTACCAGCTGGCGGTGATCGACCACGGCGTCGGCATGGCCGACGTCGAGATCGTCGCCGCGAACGAGCGCCTGGCCGGCCTCGACGAGGTCGACGGGATGCCGACCCGGTACCTGGGTCAGTACGTGATCGCCAAGCTCGCCACCAAGACCGGGGCGATGGTGCGGCTGCAGCCGACCGCCGGCGGCCGGGGCATCACCGCGGTGGTGAGCCTGCCCGCATCGGCCACCGTCGGCGGGACGGACCGACGGTCGATCGCACGGCCGCTGCCGGGCACGCTCGCGGCGCGGGACCAGGGCAGCGAGCTCATCGCCCCCGGCGCCGGCCTCACCCCGACCGTCGAGCAGCCCGACACAGTGATCGACCCGACCGCGGACCCCTTCGCCGACAGCGTCCCCAGCCGTGACGATCTTGTCGTCGATCCGACGGCGCCGTCCGAGGACTGGTCATGGACACCCGACGCGGTGCGGACCGACGACACGGCCATGGTCGAGAGCCCGCCGATCGACCTCGCTCCCGACGAGGGCGTGGACGGGACTGTGGAGGCCGTCCCCGAACACTCCGGTGGTGACCGCTGGACCGACGTCGAGGAGCTCACCTCCGACGGGGCCGGTTCGCGGTCCGAGGAGTGGGTCGGAGCCGCCGAGTGGGTCGAGACCGATCTCATCGAGGACTTCGCCGGCCGGTTCGACGGGGCGGACGGACACGGGTCGGGCGATGCCGATCCCGACACCGATGCCGATCCCGACACCGATGCCGATCCCGACACCGATGCTGATGCCGGGCCCGAGCCCATCACCGTCACCGATGCCGACCTCGGCGTCGATGGTGAACCGACCATCTCTCCCGACTGGCTCGGCTCGCTCGACGCGGTCGACATGGGCGCCCAGGACGTCACCCCCGAGGAGATCGCCGCGGCGTTCCCGACCGGACCGCCGCCCCCTCCTCCGGTGATCCCGGAGCAGGACTGGGCTGCCGAGCCGACCCCGTCCGCTGAGCAGACATGGGCCGATGCGCCATTGATCTCGGACGAGGCGGCCCCGGCCGAGGCGGCAGGGAGCGGTGAGCCCGTCCCGACCGCGTCGAGCGATGCGGCACCGAGCGCCGAGCCGGTCGAGCAGCCGGTCGAGCAGCCGGTCGGCGGGCTGGCCGGAGGGCTGGCCGGAGGGCTGACCCGGCGGGTGCCGGGAGCATCGCTGCAGGCCGGCCCGCTCGGCCAGCCCGCCCCGGAGGCCGCCCCGGCGGTGGATCGCTCCGCCGACGGCGTCCGCTCCATGTTGTCCGCCTTCCAGGGCGGCCGCTCCCGGGGCCGCGGCGGCGTGGCCGTCCGCGACACCGAGCTCACCGAGGCCGTCGACCCCGGCGTCGCCTCCACCGAGACCCATCCGTCCCCGAACCCGTCCCCCGTGTGGGCGGCCGATCTCTCGGGCGTCGAGCCGACGCCGGAACTGGAGGATCCCCGTGATCACTGACGTCAACGAGCAGGTGCAGCAGATCCCCTGGCTGCTGTCGCGCTTCGTCGAGCAGACCCCCGGTGTCAGCGACGCCGTGTGCGTCAGCTCCGACGGACTGCTGATGGCGATGTCGACCGACCTCGACCGGGCCCGTGCCGATCAGTTCGCGGCCATCGCCGCCGGTCTGACCAGCCTGTCGCTCGGTGCCTCGCGGTGCTTCGGCTACGGCGAGGTCGATCAGGTGATGGTCGAGATGAGCACCGGGTTCCTGTTCGTCGCCTCGATCTCCGACGGCAGCTGCCTGGGCATCCTGT
>WBZP01008001.1_pt1 | contig 10077 bp, 9 predicted proteins | sample 5204301 | NCBI WGS metagenome assembly WBZP01 (sample SAMN12412401, study PRJNA552823) | activated sludge metagenome | isolation source: activated sludge from nitrification reactor of wastewater treatment plant... | place: USA: Pennsylvania | collected 2017 | reverse complement strand
ACTCATTTCCGTCCCTGTTCCAAACAGGCAGCACGGGCGTCACGTGGCCTCTCACAAGAGGCAGCGATCCTGCTCTTCGTCGCCAATAAGGCCAGAAGCAATATCTTCAAAGATTATCGAACGGTAGAACGCTGTGCCGTCGCAACCGCGGCCGCCTATCACCAGCGCAGGGTGATCTTGCTGGTCCTAGGGGAGGAAGGGGAGCCGGTTATCTTCGAAAACGGCGAGATCCGATTTATTGAGTTTGAGAAAGATGTGAACACGCTGGCTCAGTATTACCAAGCAGCAGATGTCTATGTACATGCTGCCAAGTCCGATACGTTTCCCAACACCGTACTTGAAGCACTGGCCTGCGGCCTTCCGGTTGTCGCCACCGCAGTCGATGGCATTCCTGAACAGATAGAAGAGAATCGTTCCGGATTCTTAGTTCAGGCCGGAGAGGCTGATGCCATGGCCAATCGCGTGATTCATCTGCTTACGAGCGAACAGATACGAACCTCCATGGGGACAGCCGCTGCAGAAATCGCATCACGCTCGTTCGGTATTCAAAGACAGGTGCAAGCGTATTTGGATTGGTATGGCCAGATTCTCTCCTCCTCACAACTAGCCGGCAAAACCGCTCATGCCTGCTAAGGTCATGTTATTGGCAATTGGCCTTGGAGTTGGAGGGACGGAGACCCATATTCTGGAGTTGGCCTCCCGACTGGATCGCTCACGATTTACGGTCACGGTCTGCACCTTCAAACCTGGCGGGATCATGGCGCAGGAACTCCAAAAGAGAGGAGTCCGGGTTCTATCCTTGGACGGTGCCGGGAAACTCGATGCCCGCGTCATCTTAAGATTGTTCAAGCTTCTTCGAGTCGAACAACCGGATGTCGTACAGGCATTTCTCTTCTGGGCGAATGCCGCTGCCCGTGCGTGCGGGCGAATTTTGCGGGCATTTCCAGTTATTTCGTCATATCATGATGAAATCGTCAGTGAAGGATGGTGGGTACGCTTGGTAGATCGACTCACGCTCAATTGGACTGACCGCATCGTCTGCTGCTCTGGCGCAGTCAGTCGATCGGTCGTCTCTCGGATTGGTGGACAAATCGAACACTGTGACATTATCCCCTTCGGCGTGAACACCGATCAGTTTGAGCCTACCGCAGCGGCGACAAGGCGCGAACTCGGGCTTCGAGATGACGGAGCAGTGATCGGAACAGTCTGCCGTCTCGTCGAACCCAAAAAGGGGCTCAGAATCCTCCTACAAGCAATGGCCGAGTTGGCCAGACGGTATGGGCAACCTCCCTGTCAATTACTGATAGTCGGAGACGGGCCATCACGTCACGAATTAGAAGTGCTGCGTGAACAATTGGGGCTGTGCTCCTGGGTCGTGTTTACAGGGTCCAGACGGGATATCCCTCGCGTGCTGCACGCGTTGGACGCCTTCGTGCTTCCATCGTTGTACGAAGGGTTCGGCATTGCGATTCTCGAAGCGATGGCAGCGGGAAAGCCGGTGATTGCAACCGCCGTAGGAGGAATCCCCGAATTTGTCCTGCCAGACGAAACTGGGCTGTTAGTCGAGCCTGGAAATGTTGACGCGTTGGCTGACGCGATCGACCGGCTCTTGAGTGACCCACAGCTGGCTCACACCATGGGGACCAAGGGGAAGATGAGAGCACGAGAGAGCTATCACATCTCGAAGGTCGTACGACAACATGAGGAGGTCTATGCAGCGTGCCTTGCTCAAACTTCGTGTGGCAGCTTGTGATCTCTCAGACTCATTGGCTCATGTCTAGTAGAACGCCATGAAAGTAACCTCATGTACTTGTTGAGCTTAACATTCCTCGTTGCACTCCTCCTGTCGCTCTATGGCGTTCCCATTGCCAGACAGGCTGCGTTGAAATACGGCATTGTCGATGCCCCTGACGGGCGTCTCAAACACCAGAAGGAACCGGTCCCGTACTTCGGAGGGCTCGCGATCTATCTTGCCTTCTTAATGAGTCTCGCATTCACCTTTGAATTCCGGCAGGACGTCCTGGGTATTATTCTCGGCGCAACTATCGTGGTCATGCTGGGACTCATCGATGATTTTGGGGTGCTCTCGCCTACGACGAAACTGATCGGACAGCTCCTTGCTGTGTTTGTACTGATCAAAAGCGGCATCCGTATTCAGATCGCCGCACTCCCGGAATGGCTGGACCTCGCGTTGACCGTACTGTGGATGGTCGGGCTCATTAATGCCTTCAATCTCTTAGATATCATGGACGGCCTTTCCGCTGGAATCGGAGCCATCAGCGCCGCCTGTTTACTCTTAGCGGCCTTGCTCCAGGGCGATCAGGTCATCGCCTTCATGCTGGCCGCTTTGATTGGAAGCCTCGTCGGCTTTCTAAAATATAATTGGCAGCCGGCTCGAATCTATATGGGTGATACCGGAGCCATGTTCATCGGCTTATTGCTGGGTGCCATGGCGATGATCGGACAATTTCCAAGCGCGCATCCTCTTTCATTGCTCACACCCGTGTTCATCTTGGGCATTCCAATCTTCGATACCCTCTTCGTCATGTATATCCGCTATCAACGGGGCCTCCCTATATTCTTGGGGAGCCCTGACCATATCGCCCTTCGACTCCGGCATTGGGGGATGTCGACCAAACACATCGTCATCGTCAGCTATCTTGCCACCGCTGCGGTTGGAGCCGTCGGTCTCATGCTCATGATGGTGACGTATGAGATGGCCTGGGGACTCTGTCTCGGGACCGTGGCGATATTACTCGCCCTGACTCTGACGTTGAAACGAATCGAGGTCAAGAAAGCCAGGAACTTGGAGGTCGAGACATCCCTCGAAGAAAGAAGGCGAGCGGCATGATCCTGATCGTCGGCGCCGGGCTTGCCGGGTTAAGCACCGCCTATCATCTTGCGGGAACTCCATACCGACTCTATGAGCGGGAGTCGGAAGTCGGGGGGCTGTGCCGCTCCTATCGCAAGGACGGGTTTACCTTCGACTACACGGGACATCTGTTGCATTTCCGCCAGCCACCGATCAAGGCCCTCGTGGAGCAATTGCTCGCGGACAAACTCCAGAAACACGATCGCAAGTCGTTTATTTACTCACACCAAACCTACACGGAATATCCCTTTCAGGTAAACATCCACGGTCTTCCGCCTGAAGTCGTGCGGGAGTGTTTGATGGGGTTCGTGACGACACTTTTGCAACCGGCCTCTCGCATCGACCCGAAAGACGGTTCCTTCAAGCAGTGGATTGTGGAGAACCTTGGAGAGGGGATGGCCAAGCATTTTATGGTTCCATTCAACGAAAAGCTGTGGAAGGTGTCGCTGGATGAGCTCACATCCGATTGGGTGTCGTGGCTGGTGCCGAAGCCTGAGTTGAAAGACGTGATTAATGGGGCGCTGGGCATCAAGGACAAGGCATTCGGGTACAATCCGTCATTCCTCTATCCTGCATCCGGCGGGATCAGCATCCTTCCAGAGTCTTTCCTGCCTCACATCACTGGTGCCACCACCAATATCGAACTCCTGGAGGTCGATACAAAACGTCGGCTCGCACGTTTTCACGATCGGCTCAGCGGTACAACCATCACCGAACACTATGAGTCGTTGGTCTCGACGATTCCTGTTCCGGAGCTTGTGCGTCGCTGCCTCGATATGCCCGTCCACCTCAAAGAAGCCGCTGACGGGCTACGCTGGGTGTCGGTCTATAACCTCAACATGGCCGTGGCCCGTGAGCAGGTATCGGACAAGCATTGGCTCTACTTCCCTGAACAAGAATTTCCGTTTTACCGAGTCGGATTTCCCATGAATTTCTCCCCGTCGTTGGGGCAACCTGGCTGTAGCTCGATGTACGTTGAGATCTCGCACCGGCCGACAGAACATCAATCAGCTGACCAGCTCGCCACCGAAGCCAGGGCCGGATTGGAGCGGGCAGGCATCTTACAACCCAGCGACGAACTGGTCGTCTCGGATATGAAGGATTTGCACTACGCGTATGTCTACTTTGATCATCATCGCGCACGTACGATTCCCGCCATCCTCTCCGAGCTCGAGCGGAGAGGCATCTACTCCATCGGCCGATATGGCCGTTGGGAACATACCTCTATGGAGGATGCCATCGGGCAGGGGAAGCACCTCGCTGAACGGCTCAGAATGGAACACGATCAAGCCCTCTCGGCCTAGCGGAACATGTCGTGGATACTATTTGCCATATCATCACCAAGCTCGAACTTGGAGGAGCGCAGGAAGTGGCGCTCCATGTCGTGTCACATCTGGATCCCGCAAAGTACCAGGCCGTACTTATCAGCGGCCCTGGCGGACTTCTGACGGAGGAGGCCCAACGCTTACCGCACATCGAGATGCATCTTCTTCCGGAACTCGGTCGTCGGATCCATCCGGTGGATGATCTGATCGCTCTGGTTCGGCTGACCAAACTCCTTCGCCGAATTCGCCCGTCAATCGTCCATACGCACAGTTCAAAAGCGGGGATTCTCGGCCGGTGGGCTGCATGGCTGGCCGGAGTTCCTGTCATAGTGCATACGGTCCATGGCTACGGAATCACTCCGGCCCAGCCGCCCTGGCTCCAACGTCTGCTCACCATGGTCGAACGATGCACCGGTTGGATCACCACTCATTGGATCGCTGTGGCACAGACCGATATCACCAGGGGCCGTTCCTGGGGCCTATTTCTCGATAACGTCATGTTGGTGAGGCCTGGCATTGCCCCTGAACCATTTCAGCAAATGATGACTCCCTCCGATCGAGAGCGAGTTAGAATGGACCTGGGTGCACAGCCCGGTACATACCTGGTGGGAACCGTGGCCTGTCTTAAGCCACAGAAGGCCCCGGAAGATTTCGTTGAGGTGGCGAAGCTGGTCCTTGAGGCGCGGCCGGATGTCCGATTCGTCCTCATCGGCGATGGCGAGCTACGGGAGAAAGTGGAATCGCTGATAGATCGGTATGGGCTTCAAGACCGTGTGTATTTGGCAGGATGGAGACGTGATGTTCCGGCAATCATGCAGGCGCTCGATACGTTTCTCCTGACATCCCATTGGGAGGGACTGCCGAGAGTCCTTCTGGAAGCACGAGCGTCGGGCTTGCCGATCGTGGCCACGAATGTGGGCGGAGTCGAAGAAACAATTACAGAGAGAGGACACGCATTCTTATACGAAGCGGGGGATTGCACGGGGCTTGCACAAGGTGTCCTTCGCATATTGGAAATGTTCCGTGCGGCGCCAAAACGTGTACGGACGGCTACGGAGGACTTTCCCCGAGAGTTTCATATTCAAGAAATGGTGACACAGTACGAGTCCCTCTATGGCTCGTTGTGTGAGCGACTCAATCGCAAGATTCAGCATCGGCCGGATGGTGCAACTCCTCATGCGTAGAGATGCTGCGGAGCTTTAGCCTACGATTTGCCGTTAGACAACACGATGAGCGATACACGGCAACAACAGCACGAGTGCCAAGCGAACATCTTCCAACGATGTGCCTAGGGGGGACCGGAAGAGGATTTGGTGAAATCGTGGATCGACGGTCGATATGGTTGCGATGTTGCCTATCTCAACAGCAAGGGGCTTCCGGTGTTGGCGACCGATATCGATGACATTCTGCTCCGAGAATTCCTTGTGGCTCCAGTGCCATCTCAGTAGCGCACCGCTATGCCTATTCAGCGAGGTCGAGCCCAACAGCATGATGCTCGGCATACGTGGCTAGATGAAGAGACGGTAGATCAGCCCGCCTGTTTCTGTACTGCCCTTGCGTCCTGCAAATGATGTTTATTCTAAAAGAAGTCTTTCAAAACTTGCTCATGGGCTTGCGACCGGTGGCAAAATTTGCCCAACGGCACCATTCAACCGGTCTCAATGCCGACCCAGTGCTGGCCAAGCGAGTTTTTGAAATGTTCTCCCGGTTTGTGCAGGTCATAGGGGTAGATGTCTTGGAGATCGGACCTGGCCACACGCTTGAAGTGTTAGAGTATGCGCGTGCATCTGGGGCAAGAAGCTGTGTGGCGATCGATATCAACGACTATCTCATGGCCGACGCGGGGAGAAACGTTGTTCAGTACCTGACCTACGATGGAAAACGCTTACCGTTCGATGGACAGCAGTTTGACCTCATTTGGTCCCATACGGCCTTTGAGCATCTTCGTTATCCCTCGGTTACTGTGGCGGAATGTTTCAGGGTATTGCGCCTGGGTGGGAAGTTGGTTGCGGTGATCGATCTGGGCGACCACTCAGTCTATGGAAATTCCGACCTCCTTCCGCAGCAGTTGTTTCAGGGGCTTCGGTATCCGGAATGGCTCTGGAACCTCATGAAGTGGAACCGCAGTTCATATACAAACCGCCTCAGAAAATCTGAGTGGTTGACGCTATTCAAGGAGGCAGGGTTTGTCGTTCGGCATGAAGAGTCACAGCGAAACGAATCGGTTGACAACGCGTTACCGTTATTGCCATACCTCCATCGATTGAGCCGCGAAGACGCGGTTACGAGTGTCGTGACCGTCTGTCTGGAGAAGCCGCAAGGTGCTAGCTCGTGACCGCTCCCTCGGAAGCCGATGACACATGCCGCGCATACTTTCCCATGACTCCTGAAGTGTATCGCGGAGTCGGTCGTTTGACCTTCTTCAGTCGAGCCGCCATTTCTTTTTTCGAGAGACTCACATCAAGCCGACGTTTGGGAATATCGAAGGTGATGATGTCGCCGTTCTTGACCGCCGCAATGGGCCCGCCCTTTACCGCTTCAGGCGACACATGGCCGGCCATGAGCCCATGCGTGGCTCCGGAGAAACGGCCGTCGGTGAGCAAGGCAACGGAATCACCGAGCCCTGCGCCAACGATCGCTGCCGTCACGCCGAGCATCTCGCGCATCCCTGGACCACCTGATGGGCCTTCATACCGAATCACGACGACGTCACCGGGTTTGATTTGCCCAGCCTTGACCGCCACGAACGCGTCTTCTTCCTGATCATACACCTTTGCTGGTCCTTGAAACTTCGTCATCGAATGGCCCGCGACCTTCACGACACACCCCTCCGGTGCCAAGTTTCCTTTCAGAATGACAAGGCCGCCGGTTGGCTTGATCGGATGGGCGAGGGGACGCAAGACTTGCTGGCCCGAGGCTTCACGAGCCTGCGATGCCTCTTCACCGATCGTCCGACCGGTGACGGTCGGTTGATTCCCATGGAGCAACCCGGCATCGAGCAATCGCTTGGCGACCAAGGTGGTCCCCCCCGCCGCATAGAGATCCGCTGCGGCAAAGCGACCCCCCGGCTTCAAATCGGCCAGCAAGGGGACCTTGCGGTTGATCCGGTCGAAGTCGTCGATGCTCAGCTTGATCCCCGATTCGCGGGCGATCGCGAGAAGATGCAGCACGGCATTCGTTGAGCCTCCGGTGGTGGCGACGGCAGCAATCGCATTCTCCAATGACTTGCGCGTGATGAGCTGACGCGGGCGAAGATCTTGCTTCACCAGCTCCATCACCATCTTGCCGCACTCGAACGCCACATCATCCTTCCGCCCATCCATGGCGGGCACTCCGTTGCGCCCCATGGGAGAAATACCAAGAAACTCAAAGGCAATCGCCATGGTATTGGCCGTAAACTGCCCGCCACAGGCTCCAGGCCCCGGACAGGCATGGTCCTCCAGGTCTTTCAGTTCGGCATCGGTCATCCTTCCGGACGCATGCTTTCCCACGGCTTCAAAGACATCCTGAATGGTCACATCATGTCCCTGAAACTGTCCCGGCATGATCGACCCGCCGTACAGCATGATCGACGGCAAATTCAACCGGGCGAGGGCCATGACGGTTCCAGGGATCGTCTTATCGCAACCGGACAGGGCCACGACCGCATCAAACAAATGTCCACGCGCCACAAGTTCAATCGAATCAGCGATGACCTCACGGCTGATGAGCGAGGCCTTCATGCCTTCGGTCCCCATGGAAATTCCATCGGACACGGCGATGGTGTTGTATTCGATCGGAGTCCCACCGGCAGCTCGGATGCCGGCCTTCACGCGCTCGGAAAGCCGGCGCAGATGGAAATTACAGGGCATGACCTCTGTCCATGTGTTGGCAACACCGACGATCGGCTTCGTCAAGTCGTCGTCCGTAAAGCCCACGGCTTTCAACATCGCCCGAGCCGGGGCACGTCCGGCTCCCACCAAGAGATCATGACTTTGAAGCTTGACTTGTTTTTTCATCGGTCGTTGAGGTCCTCTTTACTGCACAGCCGAGCAGGTTGTTAAAAACTATGTCGCAGCCTTTGTTGCCTCGATGGCGTAGGTATCACGACTCGAAGCAGAAGAGCCAGCGGGATCATCGCATCTCGTATTCGACAACTGAGTGAACGACGCGTCACGCACGTGACCGCGATCTGAGAACCAGTCGGCGGACCGTGTGATCATCGAGCTAGTTGCCTGGTGTTGTCGGAGGTGCAACCTCATGGGGGTTCTTTCCGTGTGGATTGCTACCATGTGGGTTGGCTCCATGAGGATTCGTGCCATACGGCATCGTCCCTCCATGAGGCCCCCCTGAGCCTTTGTGTTGCTCCATCACTTTGTCATGCTCGGACTTTTCCTTCGCGCGCTGTTCCGGAGTCAATACCGCCATCACATCGCGTCGAGCCTTGATGGCCGCCATGCGCAATCCAATTTGGAGGTCTTCACTCTGTCTCAGTTTTGCTTCGATCGCTCCAAGATCGGACTTGTCTTCATCGGTCAGCGCCTTCGCCTCACGTTCGGCAATCTGAATGTCCGCCTCCGTCTTAATCCGGACACGGTCAAGGTTCAACTGCAACTCTTTAAGCTTGGTGATCTGATCCCCACTGAGTCCGATATCCTTCTCATGCTTGAGCAGGTGCCGAATCAAGTGGCCGGTTCCGCTATGCATCATGCCTTTCCCGTACCCATGACTGCCACCGGCGCCATGTCCGCCTCCCGCATGTCCATAGCTTGGATCATTCGCCCACAGACTGGGTACACCCAACACCAACAGACAGGCGGATAGAACCGCAACGGTTGTCGTCTTCGTGACTGACCTCATGAATTCCTCCTTGGTTTGGAAGCCCCTCGCCCGAAGCTTGCCACAGCACGCGCTGCAACGCAAGCGAGCCGTTCGACTTCATCACGAATGTCCAAGCGCAACCCTGTCGACTCTACGAGGCAACGGGAAAACTCATCGTGATCTCTGATGCCGTCAGGGATATCGAGGAGAGAAACAACGTTCGGCGACTATGCAAAATTTACAAAAACCGAGAACTAGGACGTAGTGTGGAAAGAGGTGAGTCGTACGTTGAGCGGTACCGTGCGCCTCTGAGCTAAGCGAGACGCCACCGGCAATCCTTCATCCCGTATTCCGCTAGTGTCGCTGAGCCTGATGGAGTAGTTCCGCGCGAGGATCCGGATGCCGTTGTTTGCTCAACCGTTCATAGAGGATTCGTTCTTCCTCCGTGGCCATCGTCGGCATCACAATCTGTAACGTCAAAAAGAGATCTCCCGCCCCACCGGTGGCCGAGGGAAGCCCTTTCCCCTTGAGTCGAAGCTTCGCATCCGCCTTGCTGCCAGGTGGCACTTTGACTTTGACCGGTTCTGTTAAGGTGGGCGCGGTCACATCGGCGCCAAGAATCGCTTCCCAGGGATAGATGGGGAGGGCGACATGGAGATCTGAACCCTGCCGACGAAAAATCGGGTCGGTGGCGATGCTCACCTGAAGATAGAGATCGCCACGCTTTCCGCCATCGCTCCCAAGCTGACCTTTCCCCGCAACTCGAACACGAGTTCCGTCCTGCACACCGGCGGGAATTCTCACTTCAATGGTCTTGTGTTCGGTTATTCTCCCAGTTCCCTGGCAGGTCCCACAAGGCCGTCCTCGCACCATGCCGTGCCCATGACAGGTCGAACAAGCTTGCGGTTCCCTCAAATTTACCCGTTTAACGACACCGGTCAAGACCTCTCGCAGGGTCAACTGCACTTCCGTCTCTAAATCCTGTCCAGCCCGTCCGCTCGTACTTCGTCCTCCGGTCCCTTGCTTACGATTCCCAAACAGACTCTCAAAGAAATCGGAGAAGTGCTCCCCGGAACCGCC
>WBZP01008000.1_pt1 | contig 10078 bp, 7 predicted proteins | sample 5204301 | NCBI WGS metagenome assembly WBZP01 (sample SAMN12412401, study PRJNA552823) | activated sludge metagenome | isolation source: activated sludge from nitrification reactor of wastewater treatment plant... | place: USA: Pennsylvania | collected 2017 | reverse complement strand
AACGATCTCGACCGTGAATGGCGGCAAAGGCACTGGATCGATCTCGGCCCCTGGGGTCTGGCTGCGCCGGAGCAGCGCTTCCTCGTGACGCACGAGCAGCTGTCGTGGTCGCCACCGCCGGAGCGGGCCGACCTGTCGATCGCGGCGCGCCAAGCGCTCGGGCTCATCGCCTTCCGACGGTGGCGCACGGTCATCGGCCTGGTGAGCCCGATCCTCGACCAGGTGGAGGCGCACCTGTGGGACTTCGCGACCGTCGGTGAGCACACCTTCGACGCGTGGTACGACGCCTATCCGTTGCCCGGACGCGGCGACGGTGAAGCGTTGGACGCCGACCTCGAGACGGACGCGGCGCGGCGCGGCGTCCCCAGCAGCCGATTGCGCACCGCCGTGGATGCCCTGCTGGAGATCACCCATGATGGCTTGTTCACCGGCGTGGAGAGTGCCTGGTCGCTGAGCGCGCTGGATCGACTCGAATCAGCTCTGCGGCCGGACGGGGTGCTGCTGCCCGAGCCCGGCCTCGTCGCCGACAGCCTGTGGATCAATGACGCGTGGGGTCGCCCGCACGCCTCGGTCGTGGACACTTGGCGCAACTTCTAGCTGTCGGTTGACGATTGGCTGATGCAGAAGGTGCACCCTGGCTCACCTTCTGCATCAGTCAAGCCGGCTCAGGCGGCACGGGACCAGGTCAGCGGGGGCGGGCCATCGCGACGAACATCGGGCTCAGGTAGGGGATCAACCAGATCGCCCACACCACGACGCTGAACCGGTGGAACTTCGTGAGCCACCGCTCGTCGCGCCGCCGCAGCACCACCGTGGCCCACACCGCGTGCACCGCCATGAGCACGATCGCCACCACCCCCGAGATGCCGTGCACGTCGAACTGCATGCCGCCGACGTAGTCGAACATCATCCCCGTGCCGACCGTGTCGCACGCCAGGCCGGCCCAGAAGAAGGCCAGGTGCCAGCCGCGCAGTCGCCCAGCGAAGCGCTCGCTCCACACGCCGATCGTGTAGAGCACGAGGGCGGTCGCCATGATGACCGAGGCGCGGGGGTCCATGGCATTCGAGCGTAGCCACCGGCGACCAGTGCCGTGGGTGGGCCGTCGACCTCGGCGAGGATGTCGTCGCGGATCTCCACGGCATACCTGGGCGAAATCCCGAGAATGCCGGTGTCGTATGCCGCGTGGTGGATCTTGCAGAGGGCCAGCCCGTTGCGGACCGCCGCCACTCCCGCTTCGTGCGAGTCGTCGACGATGTGCGCCGCGTCGAGCAGCTCGCCGTGCCGAAGCGCGCACACGGCACATTGAGTGTCGTACGCGCGCAACACCATCGAGCGGAAGACGGGCTGGTGCAGCCGCTGCCGCGTCTCTCGTGCGACATAGCGCCTGAGCACCTCCTCGAACGGCGAGGCAGTGATCGGCAGCTGCTGAGCGTGGTCGTAGGCCAGCACGAACTGGTCGTGCTCGGGCTCCTCGCCGATGACGTAGACGGGGAAGACCGGCTGGAACCACCCGGGCGCGACGCCGACCAACCAGATGACCGGCAGCCCGAGCCGGATCGCCTCCTGGACGGCGCGATTGTCCGCACTGCTGCGAGCGTCGGCACGCATCTTGTAGCGCGGCAGACCGTCGGCGCCAAGGACGTCGTCGTACGGGCGGGATCGGCCCTCGGGGGTGTGGACCGTCATGATGCTCAGCGCCGCGCGGCATACTGCCGGTTTGCGGATCCCCCGACCAGCATTGATGAGGGCCAGCCGCTCGCCGCGAAACTCGAACTGGGACAGTTCATGCCGACTGATCGCGTCTCGGCCGTCGTGGGTGCGCAGGGCGAGCCAGGCCATCGCCGCACGGCGCAGCTCGACCTCGTCATCCAGCGACAGCACGTACCCAGCCTGGCACGGTGACGCACCTCGCGCTCTGCGGGCTGTTCGGTATGCCGTGGAGCGCGCCGGTGCGCTCGGGTCAGCCCCGGAAGCCGGGCAGGCCGGCCGCTTCCGGTGATTGGGCCAGGTAGCGGGCGAACTCGATCTTGTCGGCGTAGTCGTCGGGATCCTGCTTCTCGATGTCGGCGAGGGTGAGGTTCATGCAGTCCTTGGTGCAGGTCAACTGCGCGTCGAACAGGACCCGGCCGCGGAAGAAGCTCGCCCAGCGGAACTCCGCGAAGGTGGGGTTCTCGGGGTCCTTGACGAAGCCGTACTGCAGCCGGATCACCCAGGCCAGGCTGCGATAGAGGTCGTTCTCGAGCGAGCCGACCGAGGTCTTGAGCAGGTCGGGGTTCAGCGGGCCGGCCCCCATGCCGTCATAGGGATAGACCCAGTTGTTGGACACCAGGGACTTCCAGAAGCGGCGGCCGGCCAGGGGCGCCCAGTTGCGGCGGACCTCGGCGAACACCTCCGCCTTCGGATCGTCGAGCGCCTCCCACAGCGCTGCGGTCAGGTGGTGGTGGTCCAACAGGTAGAAGCAGGTGGGGTGTTTTTCGTCGGCCCCCTCGGCGTTGCCGATCACCACCGGGACGGTGCGCTCCAGCAGGTAGTCGCGGAGCCGGGCCTCGTCCATTTTCTTGATCTTGTCGGCCTTGGCCTTCACCTCGTCTCGGCCGACGGCGTTCTGGGTGGGGCGCAGCTGGTCGAGGGCCAGCCGGCCGATGCTGCCTTGCGGGCTGGTGGGCGCCAAGGCGGGCAGGAAGTCGAGCACCACCGACGTGGCTCCTTCCGGTCGGACGCGACGAGGCGCGTCAGAGGGTGAATTCGACGTAGAACGGGTGCCCGGACTTGGCGATCTGGCCTGGCGGACCCCACGGGTCCGACCCGGACCTGGTCCGGAAGCTGGTGCCGCCGTGGCAGGAGTTCCAGTGGAACAGCAGCGAGGGACAGGCGACGCTGAAGTCGTGGCGGGTGCCGTCGGCGGCGGCATACGTGAACCGCGCTCCGGAGCCTTCGGCGCCGGGGAAGTCCTGGACCCAGCACGAGCCGGTGCCTCCCGCCGGGATCACCTCCGGTGGCCGGGCCACCCAATAGCCCGGGTCGGTGCGGGCGGAGTCGGGCACCAGGGTCACCGGACCCCCGGTGTGGTTGATCAGGCGCACATAGCAGGAGTCATCCATCCCGACCGGGACCGGCGAGGCCGGGGGCACGGCATACGGGGAGATCTGCGGGGGCCCGCCGGCGCTCGAGCAACGCCACACCGTGGCGGCCGCGGTGGTCAGGTCGATGGTCGCGAAGGTGATCGGGTTGTCCGGCATGTCCGGCAGCGAGGGGCAGCCGAAGCCGCTGTTGACATAGCCCACCAGGCGGGTGTCCAGCCCGAGCACCGGCGCGTGGGTGTGCCCGAAACCGACCACCCGGGCGCCGGTCTGCACGGCCAGGCGTTGGGCGAACCAACCCATGTAGTAGGCGCGGGCGTCGGCCAGGACCGCCTTCCAGGTGATCAGTTGACCGATCTCACCGCCCCCCTCGGCGGCCACCCAGCGGGTGAACAGGTCGTCGTAGAGGGCGTGCACCTGGGTCAGCGTGGTCGTGGAGCCGTCGGGCATGACGAAGACGTCATTGGGCCCGGTGCCGGTCTGGGTCGCGACCGAGTCGAGCAGGGCGCCGGTGACGCTGACATCGAGCCGGCTGAAGCAGCCCCAGGCGATGCTCCAGTAGTCCAGGCCGTCGGGCGCACCCTGATCGGGCAGGTCGGCGACAGTCTTGCCCGGCGGCAGCCGCCGCGCCCAGGCGCTGGCCACCATCCGGGTCACGAAATGGCCGACCGGCAGACCGGCCCACGGCGAGGTCGGGTCGGGCGCGTTGAACATCGTGCTCGTATTGCCATGGGCCAGAACCACTTCCGCGTTGGCGGCAGGGTGGTAGGGGCCGGGGTGGTATCGCATCCGGTGACCGGCCGGGCTGACGATCTGGCTCACCTCGGCTGCGGTGATGCCCATGTCGTGGTTGCCGGGCAGGTAGGTCACCCGCCCGGCGACCGCGTCGAGCAGCCGGCCGAAGAAGCCGGTGGGCCCGAAGATCTGCGGGTTGGCCTGCAGGATCGCGGCGAAGGTCGGCGGGCGGCGGTCGGCCGGCACGGTCCAGAAGTCGACCACGTCGCCGAGCAGCACCACCTCGGCGACCGTGTCGGCGCGCTCGATGATCCAGGCGCAGATGGCTTCGAGATAGCGGTCGTGCACGGCGGGCTGATACCACGTGGTCGGCATGGTGTCGCCGATATGGATGTCGCTGAGCACGACGACCTGGCTGAGGGCATTGGACATGCGGGGCTCCTGGGAGGTGAGGGTGGCGCGCGATCAGTGCGACGGCGCGGGACCGTCGGCCCACACGAAGACAGCCGACAACGGGTGGCCACCGGCGGGCACGGTCCGGCTCCAGTCACCGCCCTCCCCGATCCGCGCATAGGTCGTATACGGCTGACCCTGTGCGTAATTGCTGCTGAAGCCGGTCGGGCAGCCGAAGAGGAATCGGACCCGACGGTCCGCGCCGGTGGCGTCGATGTAGTGATAATCGGCCCAGCCCTCGGCGCCCTCGAACCCCGGATTGTCCTTGAGGTAGATACGGGATCGGCTGTCCGGCAGGATCGATTGCGGCGGCCGGACCGACCACGTGCCACAAGTGCCGAGTGTCTTGTGCAGGATCTTCGCCTCGACGAGGGTGAGCAGCGGTGCCGGGTGCCCGTCGCGTGATCTGTTGTCGATCTGGACGGCGCACGAGAAATTCATCGTGAACGCCTCGTGGAGGACGTCGTAGACCGCCCCGATCCATTCCTGCAGTGGTATGCCGATCGCGGTCGCCCACTGCGCGGCATACTCGATGGCGCAGTGGAGTTCGTCGACGAAGAACCCGAGCACCTCGCGCCCGGCCAACTCCAGCGCATCGCCGAGCACGGCGGCGGCGAACCGGGCGCTGCGCGCGGCGACGAACGGCGCGATCGCGTTGACCTCGGCGCCGATGACGGTGTTGGGGTCGTTGTTCGGCAGGTGCAGGGCGTCGTATGCCGCGACGATCTGCTCGTCGGCGGCGTGGACCGCGGCCAGCTCGGCAGCCGGCTTGGGCGGCTGCGGTGAGTGCGGGGTGGCGAACTCGAACGAGACCGCGGTGTCCTGCCGGGTGGGCTGGTAGCCCAGGTGCTGCAGCGCCGCCTGCAATGCGTCGGCCATCTCGGCGTCCGCGCCCCAGATGGTCACGTCCATCGTCAACTCGTCGGGCAATGAGTAGACGCCCCAACGGAATCCGGTCAACCACCAATGCCGTTGCGGGCCACGACCGAACAACGGCCGGCCGCCCTTGCGCAAGGTCCACTGGATCTGCAGCAGATCGGTGTCGTTGACGCACTCGAAGAATCGACTGTGTGCCGGGTCGGGGTCCCAGGGGCGCTGGCCGATCGTCTCGTCGAGCAGGGCGTAGTAGCCGGGCGCATTCGCGGGCCGGCGATAGACACCGACCTCGGCGCCGGTCTCGAGCCCGTATTGGCCCTTCCAGAGCTCGATCATCCAGGAGGCGCCACGGTATTCGAAGAAGATCGGCTCGCAGTGGATGTCCGCGGACATCGCCAACGCAGCCAGATCGTAGCCGGCGGCATACCCGAGCATGCGCTGCACCGGATACATCTCGGAATAGATGATGTCCTGCGCCGGGTCGTAGAGGAATCCGGCCAGCGACACCAGCTGGGCCAACGGGCTGGTGGGGCGCCATGCGGCCGAGAATTCCGGGGCAGCAAGGGGGAGGGCAACAGACATGGCAACGCTCCTGTCCGGGCAACTGGGAAACGGGGGAGAGCCAGCTGCCGGCGTCGAACGGCGCGGACCGACCGCGTCGGTGATCACCGCGTCGGATCACCGTGTTGGTGATATGAAGATCGGTTTGGGCGCCGAAGAATGGACAAAATGACACGATCACATGAGCGGGCCCATCGCGATGGCCTCGGCCGTCACGATGAGGTGTGGTCGACGATCGATCGCGCTGTGGTGGCGATCTGCGACCGAACGGATCCGGTGTGTCGAGTATGGTCTGGATCACACTCCAGCTCAATAGCCGTCCCGGGCCATTCCGTGCGCACCTGCCCGACGAGGAGGTCTGCGTCAAGGTCAGTGCGGCAAAACTGTTGCGGGAGAGCGGTTTCGGGGAGCCCGCGGCCTCCTTGGGGCACCGTTTTGCGCGAGCGCCGTTGCGAGGGAAGGGTGCTCGCTGATGAGGGGTCGGGTCGAACGATAGGAGGCAGACGGTGACCGTGACCACGCTGCATGCCTGGGCCCAGCGGGGGCCGGGTGCAGCCGAAGCGAGCGGCTCAGCGCTGACCATGTGGGCGGCGGACGGTCACCGTCTGACGCTCACCCAGAATGGCGTTCCGGTGCTGCTGGCTCGCCCGTCTGCCGACTGGTTCGCCCTGCACGTGTTGGCCTTGGGCAACTACCAGTCACCGATACCTCCCATTCGCGCGACGGTCGCGCGCTCGATCGCCGATGGCGGACCCATGGCGTGGGGATCCTGGGTGCACGACGCGCTCGCGGCGAGCCCCTTCGGACCGCTGCGTGCCGGTCACTGGTGTCTCACGTACAGCGACAATGCGCCGCCGCTCTCGGGAGGGCACACCGTGGCGTGGGACTTCTCCGATGCACCGCCGTTCATCCCGCTCGGCGGTGAGGCTGCTCCGGATCGCGTTGCCGCCTACCGTCGGTTGGCGCGGGAGGACGCGCTTGCGCCCGTGGTCAGTTGGTGGGTGAGCGGGCTCGCGGCATACGTGCTCCTTGACGGCACCTGCCGCCTCGAGGCTGCTCTCGCAGAGGGTGTCCCCGTACCGATGGTGACCCTCATCGAGACCTCGCCCGATCGGCAGAGCCGGCACTTCGCCGAGATCGTGGCGCTCTACGAGCAGCGCGCCCTGGGGCACGCCCGCCCGGACGCCGACCGGGCCCAGGCGTGGTTCGCCCGCACGCTCGCCGCCCTGCTCGCCGCGGCGGCGCAGGAAGGCATGACGACCGCGCTCGCCCTGCCTAGCGGTGTCGCGCGGTGGGACGAACTGGCGGCAAGCTACGGTTGGGGCGATGTCGTCGCCGAGGTAGAGGGCTAGCCAGTGTGGGTTCGGCAGGTGCTCGTCCACCCGGTTGGAGAGATGCCGGTGATGCAGACCCTTCAACAGGGAGTGCCCATCTGAGCCGATTCTGTGCACGGAGAGACGTCGGCTCGCGTCCTGGGTCAGCGCTGCCAAAACGGCAACGTCAATGCGATCGAGTTCACGGCGCAGGGTGTTGATCGCGTGCCCATCGTTGGGTTGGAACGCTGCGCCCCTACGTGGGGTGTTCGCAGCGTCCGATGAGCCGCTAGGTTGGATTGGCCAGGAACCTGGTCGACGATCTTGGCCCAGGTGACTGGGTGATGCCGGTGGGTGTTCCGACCGCCGATGTCGTTGTGCGTCATTTGCCTGGTCACCACGATCCAGAGGCATGGAGGATGCAGGTCATGAGCGAGCTGAGCTGGGGGCTCGATGTCTCCACGAGCAAGGCCAAGACAGCGGCAGTCGCCATCGACTGGGGCACCGCACACAGGGCACGAGTCGTCGAGGTGCGCCACCCACTCCCGGCCACTGACATTGCGCCGTTGATCGCCGAATACAAGGCGAGTTCATGGGCGGTCGACGTACCCTTCGGGTGGCCCGACCGCTTCGTCCATCTCATGGCCACCCGGCATGACGGCGTGTTGCCTGTTGAGCACAGGCCCGCTGCGGCTGAGTGGGAGGAATGGCGCACGCGGTGTGTTGCGCAGCGGCGCACCGATCGTTTCCTCACCGACGATCCCCGGATCAAGACCCGACCTCTGCCAGCGTCCTTCCAGCTACTCGGCGCGACAGCTGCGATGTGGGTGTTGGTGGAAGCCGAGTTGGACTCGTTGGGTGTCCCGATCGACCGCGCCGGTCTGGACGGAAAGGTGTGCGAGACGTATCCCGCAGCGGCCCTCGCCGCTTGGGGCTTCGGCAAGAAGAAGCAGACCTGGGCTGAGCTGCAGCGCAACTTCCCGTTCCTGGACGCCGACGAGCAACTGCTCAGCAAGCTATCCAGCGATGACGTCTGCGATGGCATCGTGTGTGCCCTCGTTGCCCGAGCCCGCGACCTCGGGCTCACCATCGGTCCAACCGACGATGACCTCGTGGCGGCCCAACGAGAAGGCTGGATCCACGTGACCTGCGAGCCTCCTGATCGCCTCCCGATCACGAGTGACTGAACTCAGACGCGCACGTACCTGGCACCACGGCGCTCACCGACCAGTCGCAGCTGATCACGGTCGACCAGCCGCTTGAGGACGCCCCTGGCTTGCGTCGGCGACACCTGACATAGAGAAGCCGCCTGCGCGCGGGTGATCGATCCGTAGGCATCTACATAGTCGCCGATCATGCGTTCTTGTTGAATTGAATCCGCACCTTTCACCCGGACGTAGGCAGTGCGATCCTGCGCGAGGTCGTAGAAGCGCGGGGTGAGATGGAGGCGCCGGCTCCGTCCTACTCCCCGAGTCTCGAGAATGCCGAGCTCAACCAGTTGGGTGGAGGTGTTGCGCACCGTGGCGGGGAGCATCGACAGCGACTCCGCCAGCTCACTCGGCGCCACGGACCCCATCTGCTTGGTCTCATGCACGATGCGTAACTGGTTCAGGCCCAGAGAGCGCTGTTGCTCGTTCTCGAACGTCAGCAGAAAACGGATCAGATCGAGGTCCGCCGTTCCGAGGGGGACCGAGACAAGGACCGAGTTCGTCGTCGAACGCGCGTAGCTCGGCGCCTCGCGGCCGGCTCGCAGCTGCTGTTCGAACATCTCGTTGACGCCTTTGCCCTTGCGCTCGACCAGCCCTGCCCGCTTGAAGGCGTCAGCCAAGATCGGGCTCCTGGGACGCGACTCGTCGAGGATGTTCTGAATCGTGACACCAGGTGGCAGGCCCCCTGGATTGCTGACCACAAACTCGGCGTCGTCAATCTGCACTCTTGTCGGCCCGAGTGCCGCGTAGTCACGGTGCACGATGGCGTTGGCGACTGCTTCGCGTCGGGTGACGGATGGGATGAGCGAGACCTCAACGCGGTGGATTCCTGCCATCAGTTCTGTCACGCTGTTCCGCGCATCAATGAGAGTCTGCAGCGTCTCGGTGACGCGAAGGAGTGGGCCGACGATGCGTTCATTGGTCGCGCTCTCAGTCCTCCTCAGGTCCTGAAAGATGAATTCGGCATTTGGCACCCATCGCGTGATGGCTTCGGCTCTGCCGAAGAGCAGGACGGCGCCGAGGCTGATGGGCGAGCCGATAGGGACCAGACCCAGGGCCCTGAGGATGTCTTCGTCCTGAAGAGAGGCTGTGCTGTCACCGGCGAGGGTGCACAGACGGCGATAGCGGTCGAACTCGGCGGGGTCGAGGTCGGCGTGGGTGGCACCCACGGCGGCCGCAGCCGCATAGTCCTGACCACGGGTGATCATTCCCATGCTGACGATCTCTTGCGGAGACATGGGCACGCACTGTGGCTGGCCGAGGGTGTCGAGGACTCGCTTGGTGTAGTACCCATCCTTGGTGGCGACGGGACCAGGCATCGCCAGTGGCACATCGATTCGGAACACGGGCTTCCCGTCGTGGTGCTCCATGCGTACCTCGACGCCCAGCGGGGGATCCGTGCTGTTCTGGATGTATGCCGCCACGCGAACCGGATCCATGTGCCCGCCCGGTCGCGGCTGTGCCCCCACGACCCGCCCGCTGTCGTCCACGCCGAGCAGGAGCGTCCCGCCTGCTGCGTTCGCCAGACAGGCGATGGCCTTGGTGAGCTCGCGATCGTTGAGGTGAGACTTGAACTCGGTCGTCAGTGTCTCGCCAGCACGGATGAGGTCGCTGGTGTCCATGCTCCATAGTTTTGCATAGATATGCGTGGCGAGCCCACTGTCTCTTACGGAGTCATATGTTATGAATACTATGGTTGTTGCGCCTCTGCCTGAAGCAAGCGTCGGGCCCCCACCAGCCTCACCACCGACTACGCGGGCTCGACCCGCCACGCCCTGGTTGGACCCGCGCGGGGCCGGCACCGCGGCATACGAAAACGACGCCGACGGCGCGACCGGTGGCCCGCGCGACC
>WBZP01007999.1_pt1 | contig 10079 bp, 7 predicted proteins | sample 5204301 | NCBI WGS metagenome assembly WBZP01 (sample SAMN12412401, study PRJNA552823) | activated sludge metagenome | isolation source: activated sludge from nitrification reactor of wastewater treatment plant... | place: USA: Pennsylvania | collected 2017 | reverse complement strand
GTTCCGGTTGTCATTGGTCCGCGCGCTGGACGGCATTCAGGACGCCGTGATGACCGCGCCCGAGAAGGCCGAAGAGATCGTCATCGACCTGCGCGAGAGCATCACCAAGTCGGTTGTGCTTCTGCGCGAGGCCGTCGGCGTCTGACCCTCGACCTGTTCTAGCAAGGCCGGCCCCTTCCGCATCGCGGAGAGGGCCGGCCTTGCTTGTCGAGCCGAACATCACCGCTCAACCCGCTTCGTCGGGAAGGCGCCCTGAATCGGTTCGACCTCCAGACGCCGAAGGGATCAACCTCTTGATCCAGCGTGGTGTCCGAAGGGGATGGTGTTCACCTGGCGGGAGCTACTACCTTGCGCTCCACATCCCGGCAGCTGCCCCGGAGTTTCCCGTGGACTCCTGGCTGTGAGACCCATCCGTGACGGGCCGGTCGGGAGAGGCGCCTTCTGACCGAGACAGCCCAGCCAAGACACGATCCATCTCGTCGACTCCCATCTCAACCGCCCACACACGACGCTCGATTTCGGCCGGATCCTGCTGCGTCTCGAGTGCGACCGCCAGCGCCTTACTGGCACCCTCGACAAGGCGAGCGTGGTGGATCACGGCCTCGGCCAGTGCGGGGGCGCTACTGGCGACGAGGGTCGCGCCCGTCCGGAAGAAGCGCCCGAAGATGGCGTGCATCGAAGCCACGAGCTTGAGTGCGTGCTCCTGAGCGGACGTTGCGATGGACGCGTCTGAGGAGGTGAGCTCTTGGATCAACTCGAAGTGCGTACCGACGCTTTCGATCTCGATGGCTACCAGCACCTCGAACTCGTCGGCACGCGCGGCCTGCTCAGCCTGTGCGACGGCGGCAAGGAGGTGCGCCGATTCATACAACAGGCCGCCATAGTCAGCCATCAACCCGACAGCGACCTCGTGATTGGCGACGTCAACGGTGTGGCCGGGCATCGACACCCCACTTGTCTTTGACTCGAATATTCTTTGACTCGAATATCGGTTCCGAACGTAGTTCGCGGACCTGACTGTGTGACAGACCCCAGGGAAACGCAATGGGAACGGAAGACGTGGGGCAGGAGAAGCATCCGGGTCCGTCATCCGCGTCTGGAACGTCATGCTGCGACACTGCACGCACGACGGACCTTGTTCCCGACATGGAAGCCCACTTGGAACATATGGTCGACGGCCTGGTGAATCAGACCCGCGCTGCCATCCTAGGCATGAGCAACGTCATTATGTTCCATCTGCTGGAGGTCCGCGGATCTGTCCACACACTCAGTTGTGACGGGTCGTTGCGGCAGGTCCGCCTTCAGTTGGTCGACCGCCCCGTTCTGTCCGGGCCGTAGCCCCATCCGACCTCGGGGACTGCCGGGCCGGGAAGGTTCCCGCCGTTCGAACGTAGACTGAGTGGGTAGCCAGGAGGCTCAATGTCCGCTGAATCCAGCCCCTCCACCATCCGTGAGACAGAACTGAAGATGCGTGTCGACAGCACATTCCAGTTGCCTGAACTGGTTGGCCAGGTGGCCTGCGTGGCAGCGACCCAGGAGCAGCCCGTGCGCACGCTGACGGCGGTGTACTACGACACCGACGACCTCAGATTGTTGCGGTGGGGGGTCACGCTGCGCCGCCGGGAAGGCGGTGACGACGCCGGCTGGCACCTGAAGCTCCCCGTCAGCGACGGAGTCCGCGACGAGGTCAGGCTCCCGCTGACCGCAGGCGCCTCCGGCCGCGTGCCCCAACCGCTGGCCGAATTGGTCACGGCCCTGCACCGTGGGGCTGCGTTGAAGCCCGTGGCCACATTGCGTACCCAGCGGCGGCCGACGCTCCTGCTGGACGACGAGTCACAACCATTCGCGGAGTTGGTCGACGACACGGTCGCGATCCTTGATGGTGTGCGCTTCCGGGAGTTGGAGGTCGAAGCCCTGCGCTCGGACGTAGCCGATCACTTGCATGCTGTCGCCGCCTGTCTGATCGATCACGGGGCCGTCCCGGGCAGCCTGCCGAAAGTCGCCACCGCCTTGGGCTCACGGGTCCACGCTCCGCCCGACGTCCCAGTACTTCGCAGACCGCGGCCCAAAGACCCGGCCGGCGATGCCGTGCGCGCCCACCTGGCCACTCACGTCCAACGGTTCATGCAGGAGGACATCCGGGTGCGACGCAACCTGCCCGATGCGGTACACCAGATGCGCGTGGCAGCGCGCCGACTGCGTAGCGGCCTGAAGGTGTTCGCGCCGCTTGTCGATTCGGAGTGGGCGTCGCGCCTGCGCAAGGAACTCAGCTGGGCGGCCGACGGCCTCGGGGAGATGAGGGACACCGAAGTCCTGTTGCATCGATTGACTGACCATGCGGCGTCGCTGCCATCCGAACAGGCTGATCTGGCGTCAGGCGCCGTTGACAAGCAGTTGCGGGCCCGGATGGCTGACGCCCAGGCTCAGGCCACGGCCAGGCTCAACAGCCGGCGACACCGCGAGTTGTTGGTGGCGCTGGTCGCCGCCGTCGAGGACCCCCACTTGACCGAACGCGCCCGGGAGCGATGCCGCGACGTCCTGCCGCCCCTTGTCGAGCACTCATGGCGGGCCCTGGTCAAGGACGCCAAGCACCTGCACTCAGACAGCCCTGCGGTGGAGTGGCACCAGACCCGGATCGCGGCCAAGCGGACCCGTTACGCCGCCGAAGCGGTCGCACCGATCCTCGGCAAGCGGACCAAGGCTTTCGCCCACGCCGTCGCCCAGGTCACCGACGTTCTCGGTGATCAACACGACGCCATGGTTTGCCAGCGAGCGCTCGCGGATCTGGCATCCACCCCGGACGTGGACGGGGCCACCGGATACGCGCTGGGGCTGCTGTCGGCGCGCGAAGACGCCGATGATGTCCGACTTCGCGGTGAGTTCCGATCGCTGTGGCCGGACACACTGAAGGCCCACCGCCGGGTCAACCGCAAGTAGCTTCACCTGGGCTGTGGTGCAGGCGTTGAGCACCGGTTTGGCTGTCGCCGAGTGGCGGTGAGGTGCGGCTCGCATACCCTGTGATCTACGTCGTCATCGGGAGGGTCACCATGTGGGGATTCACGGCTGTGCAGAATCTGATCACCATGGCGATCTGGGGTGTGTTCCTGGTTCTCAAAGTGTGGGCGTTCGTCGACTGCGTTCGGCAGCGTGAGGATGCTTTCCCTGCTGTGCAGCGGCAGTCCAAGACGCTGTGGCTGGTTCTGACGGGGCTCGCGGCCCTGACCGGGCTGCTACCCGACCTGACTCTGGGCCTGATCGGCATCGCCGGCACAGTGATCGCGCTGATCTACCTGTTCGAGATCAAGCCCCGGATCCAGCAAGTCACCCGCTACTGACCCGACCGCCTATCAGACGGCAGGGTCAAGAACTCACCGCCACAGGCGTCAGTTCTCGGGTTGCGGGTCAGGTTCGTGGTCGGGTGGACGGGGCGGGCTGCCGTAGAGCAGGTCATCGGCGTCCACGATCGAGTAGGCGTATCCCTGTTCGGCCAGGAATCGCTGACGCTTGGCCGCGAAGTCGGCGTCGACCGTCTCTCGCGTGACGATCGTGTAGAAGTGCGCCGTGCGGCCGTCGGACTTGGGCCGCAGCACACGTCCGAGACGCTGAGCCTCCTCCTGCCGCGAGCCGAACGTGCCCGACACCTGGATCGCCACGGTGGCCTCGGGCAGGTCGACGGAGAAGTTCGCGACCTTTGACACGACCAGCGTGCTGACCTCGCCGGCGCGGAAAGCGTTGAACAGGCGTTCGCGCTCTTTGACGGGGGTCTTGCCGGTCACCAGCGGAGCCTGCAGAGTGGCTGACAGCTCATCCAACTGATCCAGGTACTGCCCGATGATCAAGGTCTGCTCTCCGGCATGCTTGTCGAGCAGCTTGCGAACCACCTTGGTCTTGGCAGGGGCATGGGCGGCCAAGCGGTATTTGTCATCGAATTCGGCGACGGCGTAAACGGTTCGCTCGGAGTCCGACAGCGTCACCCGGACCTCGGTGCAGTCGGCCGGGGCGATCCAGCCCTGGGCCTCGATCTCGCGCCACGGCGCGTCGAACCGTTTGGGTCCGATGAGCCCGAACACGTCGCGCTCGCGACCGTCCTCGCGGATCAGGGTCGCAGTGAGTCCCAACCGCCGCCGGGCCTGGATGTCGGCGGTGAAACGGAACACAGGAGCAGGTAGCAGGTGGACCTCGTCGTAGATGATCAGTCCCCAGTCGCGGGCGTCGAACAGGTCCAGGTGGGTGTAGTTGCCCTTCCGTCTGGTGGTGAGCACCTGATACGTCGCGATGGTGACCGGGCGGATCTCCTTGCGGGCGCCGGAGTACTCCCCGATCTCTTCCTCGGTCAACGACGTCCTCCGCAGCAGTTCCGCCTTCCACTGGCGGGCGGCCACTGTGTTCGTCACCAGGATCAGGGTCGTGGCACCCAGATCGGCCATGGCCGCGGCGCCCACGATCGTCTTGCCAGAGCCACAGGGCAGCACCACGACCCCCGAACCTCCGGCCAGGAATCCGTCGACCGCCTGCTGTTGGTACTCGCGCATGACCCAGCCGTCGGTGGCCAGTGCGATCGCGTGCGCTTCGCCGTCGACGTAGCCGGCCAGATCGTCGGCCGGCCATCCAAGGGCAACCAGGACCTGCTTGAGGCGACCCCGCTCGCTGGGGTGCACGCGTACCGTCTCGGCGTCGATACGATCCGCCAGCAGCGGCTGAACCTTCTTGCTGTGCATCACCTCATCGAGGATCGGTGCCTCGCGGGTGCTCAGAACCAGACCGTGGGCCGGGTGCATGTGCAACTGCAGCCGGCCGTACCGGGACATGACCTCGGCCACGTCCACCAGCAGGGCGTGCGGCACCGGGAACCGGCTGTAGGTGATGAGTGTGTCGACCACCTGCTCGGCGTCGTAGCCCGCGGCACTGGCGTTCCACAACCCCAAGTCGGTCATGCGGTAGGTGTGGATGTGCTCTGGCGAACGTTCCAATTCGGCGAAGGGTGCGATTGCGTTGCGGCACTCGGCGAACTGCTCGTGGTCGACCTCGAGCAGGAGTGTCTTGTCGCTCTGCACGATCAGGGGGCCACCGGTCATCAGACCAGTATCCCCCGGATTCAGGAGGCCGCAGACGCCACGATGCGTTCCAGCGGGATCGTACGGATCTCGCCGGCTGTGTGGTCGAACGCACAGACATCGCCGGCATCGAGCTGCAGGGGTTCGATCAGGTGGGTCATGCGCTCGCCCTGGTCGCCGGCGAAGCTCAACCAGATCCGGCTGTGCGACATGACAGCCGTGTGCAATGCGGCCAGGATCTCTGACGGTCCAGCCGGACGCAGTTCGCCCGGCGGTGTGGGCAGGACGCTGTCGCTGCGATCCACATTCCGCAAAGAATCGATGACCCGCCGGGGGGCCGGCTGGGTTGAGGTACGCAGACTCGGGGGCCGATTCGGTGCCACCGGAGCCGCTTGGGTGTCTGGCTGGGTTGCGGCCCGACCCGACTCCAGCAGGGCTTGTGCGACCTCGTCGGCACCAGCCGCCGCCAACAGCACCCCCGGCGCCACTTGGCGTAGTCCCAGTGTGGATAAGGCGGAGTCGGCCAGCAGATCGGCGACGTCGGCGGGCTCACAGGTGATCACCGAACCACTGCTGTGCACCGACATGGTGGGAAGCGCGCCGGCCTGGTCGCCGATCAAGACTGACAATGCTTGCGGAACCGGGGTGGCCGAGGCTCCCGACAGCCACTCCAGCAGTTCTGGACCTGAGGCGCCTCGCGCCAGGGCCGCCCTGATGCTCTCGGTGGTGAAACGGAAGACGGTGGCGGCCCCGCCGGACTCCCACTCGGCCACCGAGGTCATCCGCCGTTCGACGGCGGGTTCGAGCGGTCCGAGTGCAGTGGCGGTGAGATCCGCCTGCAAGACGATCCGGTCAGTGAGCGGCGGCAGATGGGGTGCGACTGCTCTGGCCAGAGCAGTCGCATCATCCCGCTCGGCCTGCTGCAGCCGGGCAGGGGCCGCCGGTACGCCGCCGAAGGCGAAACCGATCGTGTCCGCCTCGGACAGCGTGGCGCTGATCATCGTGTCGGGCAGGTTCAGTCGGGGCCGGTACCAGCGCAGCCAACCCGCGACGTCGGCTCGGGCTCCGTGATTGACGGCAGCCAGAACCAGCGCCCTCGAATCCGGGACGACGGGATCGTCGGGGGTGGCCAGGACCCGGGCGGGTTCGCGCGGCGTGGCGCGAGCCATTCGTAACCAGGTGCGAGCCAACTCCGCCCAGCGTTCGGCCACCGGCCGATCCATCCCGGCCTCGTACTCGGTCGTCGGACGTAACCGGTTCTCGTCATCCCACTCTGTCCACTGGGCGGTCCAAGCGAGTGCCAGGATCAAGCCCAGTTGAGCGGGCGGCAGCCCGACCGCCAGCGCCATGCGGTCCCAGTCGCGAGCGGGAAAGGCACCGTTGCTCTGACGCCCCAACGACCCGCGGGCCAGGTAGGCCATGACCCGATCCATGTCGCGCACGAACTGGTCGGCGGCATGGCCTGCGTGCTGGTCGGCGACCTCGATCTGCCTGGGGTCGGTGGCGGGCGGCTCCGGTGCGGTCAGACGCGGCTCGGCCAGCAGGAGTCCGCGCCGGATCAGCAGGGCGATCTCTCGCGGAATGATCAACCGGCCGGCTTCGTCGGTGGCCAGGAAGTCCTGCTCGGCCAGCCAGTCGTGACCCGGCCCGAACGGGATCATCGCCGGCCCCCATGTGGCGCTGAGCAGCAACGCCCGGCTGTCCTCGGGTGCCAGCTGCAAACGGTCGGCGAAGGCACCCGGGTCTCCCAGTGCGATCCGCACACCAGTCTGATTGCAGCGCACCACCAGATCCATTCCGCAGGGCTCAGGTCCCATGACCTCGCGGACCGCGGATGGAACCCGAAGGTCCGCTGCTCCACCCCACAGGAGCGCCCGGTCGTACAGGTCGGTGACGATGGGTCCGATGACCGACGCATCGCTGTCCAGGCCCGACACCAGATCGGCCAGCGCGAACCGGCCGGCCGGGGCCAGCGCGCAGCAGGCCTCGATGACGTCCAGTTGTGGTGCGGTCAGCGTGTCAAGCGCAGCGATCGTGCTCGGAGCACTGTTGGCCCGCAGCGCCAAGTCCGAGAAGGATTTGGGTACAGGTCGCAGAAGGCCTGGCCTCTGGGCGAACAGGTGCTCGAGCTGATCGTCGTCGCGGCGGCGAAGGTCCTCGGCCAGACTGCGGGCACTCGAGGGCATGTCCCGACCATAGGCGCAGGAAGGCGCAGAAGCACAACCCGGCCGGCGGCCACCAAGGAGCAGCGTGGTCGTGACGAGGCGGTCGGCAGGCGGCCGGGGGCGATCAGCCGGTCCCGCGGGCGGAGCAGGCGGTGAAGGGCCGCTTCTTCACGGAGAAGGTGCGCTTCCAGACTGACCTGGCCGAGCCCTCCTCTTTGGCCGAGAAGCGAACGTGGATGCGCAGGTGGTCATTGCACAGGGCTTTGACCAGTACGCGGTTTCCCTTGCGCACGGTAGACCGGCAGTCCGGTGCGCGGTCGCGCCGCCCACCGAGCAGATGACATGGCTCTGACCGTGCCGGGGGTCCGGATGTCCTCGACCACGGCGGTCCAGGAGTCGACGGCCACGGGACGGTCCGGGTCGCGTCCCGTGACCTGAAGCGGTGTACTCGGGTCGGGTGTCGGGTCGGGTGTGCCAGGACAAGGTGTCCGGCCACGAGAGCGGCGCCTGCGGATACCGCGGCCACGGTTGGCCTTGTTCGAGCCGCCATGATCTGCCTCGCTGTCGGTTCCCATCCTCTCGGGCAAGATACGTCGGCACCGACCGCCGTGCGCGGTGGCAGGAGTCAGCGGGAGTCCTGCCAGCTGAAGTAGCGGCTGACGATCGGCAAGTACGCCGAGCTCCAGCGGGAAACCGGGATCGCCGGGTGCCTGAGTCCGGCGAGGGCCGGGGGGGTGGCCTGGCCGGTGATGGCCTGCGCCACCCTGTGTCCGAGCCAGGTGTTGGTCGCGACACCGCTGCCGTTGCAGCCCGTGGCGTACCAGATGCCATCGTGCTGACCGGCGTGCGGCATACGGTCGAGCGTGACCGCGACGCTGCCTCCCCATGCGTAATCGATCGGGGTGCCCGTCAGTTGTGGGTGGAGCCGGATCATCGAGTCGTACAGGAAGTCCCGGGCGGTCGTGACGTCAACTGGGTCCAGGGTCCGACGACCGCCGAAAGCGACCCTCCCGTCAGGTGTCAGGCGCCAGTAGAACAGGAAGTTCTTGGTATCGACCATCATGCGGCCGGTGGGGCTGACCGATCGAGCCAGCTCAGGGTCCAGAACCTGCGTGGCGATGATGTACGACGACACGGGTGTCACCCGTTTGCGCAGCCACGGCACGACCTCGTCGGCATAGGCGTTGGTGGCCACGAACACATCGCGCGTCGCGATGGTGCCCCTCGTGGTGGCCACCTGCAGACGCCCCGGCACCCCCGTGACGGCGGTGGCCGCAGTGCGGTCGTGGATGGCGGCGCCCACAGCAAGCGCGCGGCGCGCCAACCCGTCGTGGAGTTTGGCCGGGTGCAAGCCGCCCGTCCGCTCCAGCACCATGCCCGCCGAGAAGGCCGAACTGCCGATCTCGCTCGACAGTTGCTCCTTACGGACGAAATGAGCGGGCTGGCCATGTCGCTGCATGTCCTCGGCCTCGTGTTGCACGCCGGTCACCTGGTAGTCGCTGTGGGCCAGCATCAGCATGCCGGTGCGCCGGTAGTCGCAGTCGATCCCGTCGGGCCCTGTTGCCAGTTCCTCGACGAAGTCGAACGCCTCGTTGACCTGATCGAACATGGCTCGGCCTCTGTCGCCGTACTTCTTCTGCAGCGTCGATGGCCCCGCCTTGAGCTCAGGGATCACCATGCCGCCGTTCCGGCTCGACGCGCCCCAGCCCAGAGGCTCCTTGTCCAGCACAACCACGCTGCGCCCCGCCCGGACGGCGACCTCAGCCGCAGCAAGTCCGCACAGCCCGGCGCCGATGATCACCAAGTCGGCTGTGGTGGGGGGAGCGGCCAGTGGCGGCGTGGGTGGATCCACCTGCGCCTGCCACAAACAGCGTTCGGCGTAGGAGTCGGACAGAAGCGCAGCCACATGGCGACGCTACTCGCCGCGCTCGGTGCGGGCAAAAGCCCCGGGTGCACGTGTGGGCCGGCAGGGTCGTCACAGGGGATGACCATGGGTGGCTCAGCCTGGGAGGAGTACGGAATCACACCAGTTTGGCGCCGCGCGCGACTGCTCCCCCGCGTTGGGAGTCCGCACGTGGCCATCTGGTGCGATTCGCTATCGCCGCCAGTGGGTCGGGCGCGGATCGTTCGAGGCACCGGGGCGGACGCACGAAAGGGCGGCCCCTGATGGGACCGCCCTTTCGGGTGAAGCCGGTGCTCCTGAGTCAGAAGGTTGCGCCCTCTGGACTCACACCTTTTAGGACATGGACTGCCTCGTCGGTCACTGCACTCGGCAGGTGCTCGCTGCGCTCGCCCCTACCTCGCGCCGTTCCCTCCTCAGAAGTCCATACCGCCCATGCCGCCGTCGCCCGCCGGCATCGCCGGCGTCTTCTCCGGCTTGTCGGCGACTACGACCTCGGTGGTCAGGAACAGGCCGGCGATCGAGGCTGCGTTCTGCAGCGCCGAACGCGTGACCTTGGCAGGATCGATGATGCCGGCGGCGATCATGTCCACGTACTCACCGGTCGCGGCGTTCAGGCCCCAACCCGGCTCGAGCGAGCGAACCTTCTCGGCCACGACTCCACCTTCGAGGCCCGCGTTGATGGCGATCTGCTTGAGCGGTGCCGACACGGCGGTCTTGACCAGCTGTGCACCGGTCGCCTCGTCGCCCTCGAGCTCGAGCTTCTCGAACGCGGCCTCGGAAGCCTGCAGCAGCGCGACGCCGCCACCGGCCACGATGCCCTCTTCGACGGCCGCCTTGGCGTTGCGAACGGCGTCCTCGATACGGTGCTTGCGCTCCTTGAGCTCCACCTCTGTGGCTGCTCCGGCCTTGATGACCGCAACACCGCCGGCCAACTTGGCCAAGCGCTCCTGCAGCTTC
>WBZP01007998.1_pt1 | contig 10080 bp, 11 predicted proteins | sample 5204301 | NCBI WGS metagenome assembly WBZP01 (sample SAMN12412401, study PRJNA552823) | activated sludge metagenome | isolation source: activated sludge from nitrification reactor of wastewater treatment plant... | place: USA: Pennsylvania | collected 2017 | reverse complement strand
GTGCCGCTGTACGCGAGCTTGCGCGCGATGGCTGCCGCAACACCCGTTTTGCCTTCGCCCGCCTGCGCGGAACCTACGTAGATGATCGCCATGCAGCCATCCTCGGCGCCATGGCGCCAGCGGCAATTGTGACGAAACGCACGGGTTCGGACAACGCGGCTGCCCACAACCAGCGAATGGCTACCATCCGCCCATGAGCACCACGCGCAAAGTCACCGTCGAACGCAACCGCCTTCGCTTCGCGGCCGCCCACATGGCCACCTTCGCCGGGTCCTGCGAGCCGCTCCACGGCCACAACTACGACGTCATCGTCGAACTGGAAGGCTACCTGACGGAAGACTCGTGGGTCTGGGATTTCGGCCAGGTAAAGCGCGCCGCGCATGCCATCTGCCAGGAACTCGACCACCACTTCCTCCTGCAGCGCAACAGCAAACACCTCCATATGGCCGAAATCGGCGATGAGTGGGAAATCGCGTTCCGCGACAAGCGTTATGTCTTCCCCAAGAGTAACGTCTACCCTCTGCCCATCGAGAACACAACCGCCGAGTGCATCAGCGAGTGGTTCGCCGGCCGGCTCCTGCAGGCACTGAACGACCAGGGCGCCACCCACCTCAGCCGCGTCACCGTCGGGATCGAGGAAATGCCCGGCCAAACGGGCTGGTATACTCTGGAGATGTGAAGCCGCTCCCTCCCTGGAGCGGTTTTGTTGGCAGTGGAGGAAGGCATGCAACTCGACTGGGACAAAGCGATCAACGAGATCCTGTCAGAGAAAATGACCTGCCAGGCTTGCGGCGCCATGGGCGACCAGATGATCGTGGGGTACACCCGCGAGGCCTCCGCCGCTGAGTTCGCGACCCGCTGCAAGGACTGCATCGACAAGTCCGACTGCGACGCCCGGAAGCTCGTTGTCGTTTGCGAGCCCTGCGCGCGCACTCACCGGGTCAACGGCGAGCTCATGGACGAGGCCGGGATGATGGGCGTGGTCATGGACGAATGCCGCCGCAACCTCGAAGACAGCGTCGATTACCTCGCCACCTACTGGAAAGAGGAAGTCGAAGTCGACTACGACGACATGGCCAAGGGCCTCGATGAAGTCGACCCGGAGCTGTTCAAGGAAGAGGATTCCTGGCGGCTCCGCCTCGAAGAAGAGTACCTGCAGCTCCACCGCTGGTTCCGCGAGCACGCGGTGTCGATACCGGATCCCGGCTGGCGCTCGAACTACGTCGAAGAAGTCGTTGGCCTCGGGTATTCCACGCTGCTCGGCGACTGAGTCAGGGCCGCGCTTCCTCGAAAACCAGCCGATGCTATACTGACGTGTACGCGGAAGTAGCTCAGTGGCAGAGCGCCTCCTTGCCAAGGAGGAGGTCGCGAGTTCGACCCTCGTCTTCCGCTCCAGAAACACCGAAGCCCGCCAGCTTGGCGGGCTTTTCGTTTCCCGGCACGATTGCCCCGTGGACCTCTCCGACTTGCGCCGTATGCGGCTCTCCGCCCAACTGCTGGCCAGGCCCGCCGCGGATGTCGCCACGACCGTTCGTTGGATGGGGGCGCTCCAGGCTCAGGACTATCAGGGAGGGCTCTGGGCTATCGGCGTGCGCTCACAGGGCGCCACCCGCAGCGATGTGGAGTCCGCCATCGAGCGGCGCGAGATCGTCCGCACGTGGCCGATGCGTGGGACCTTGCACTTCATCGCCCCCGAGCTGGTCCGCTCCGTCCTGCGCCTGACCGCCCCGCGAATCAAGCAGCGCATCGCCGCCCGCGAGCGCCAGCTCGGCATCGACGACGGCGTCCTCGCCCGCGCGACGAAGGTTGTGTCGGCGCAGATCCGCGAGCGCGGTCCCAGCACCCGACCCGAGCTCTACGCAGCGATGGCCGGCGCCGGCCTCTCGCCGGATGGTCAGCGCGGGATCCACATCCTCGGCCAACTCGCCCGCGACCTCGTCCTCTGCTTCGGACCAGCCCGCGGGAAACAGCCCACGTTCGTTTTGCTCGACGAGTGGCTGCCTCCGTCCATCGACATACCGGACGACCAGGCAGGCCCCGAGTTGGCCCGGCGCTACTTCCAAAGCCACGGGCCGGCGACCGTTCGCGACTTCGCTTGGTGGTCGAACCTTACCTTGGCTGACGCCCGTGGAGCTCTCGATGCCTGCAAGGCCGGCCTCACCGTTCGCGAAGTAGGCGGCGTCGAATACTGGTTCGACCCCGAGGCCGTCGTCCACCACACCGAGGTCGTCCAACTTCTTCCCGTGTTTGACGAACTCATCCTTGGCTATACCGGCCGGTCCACGGTCGCACACCTCGACCATTTGAGACGGCTCATCCCCGGATCCAACGGCATGTTCCTTGCGTCCGTGGTCGACGCGGACGGCGAGATTCGGGGGCTCTGGCGCAGGCAGGCTTCCAGACGGGCAGGCCTGACCTTCGACCTGTTCGATGACGGATTGGACGAAGCCCTCCTGGCCAGCGCGGCGGCGCGCTACGCCGATTTCCTCGATTCGTCCACACCGGCGGGCTGACCCGAGACGGAGTGTCAAGAATCTGCGAGCCGGTTGACAGGCAGCGGCGGACGCTATACTTTTCCCATAGTACTTAACCAAGGAGTTAAATACGGCCCAGAAGCAGACCGCGGACGACCCCCTGAGCGTCACCTTTGCGGCACTGGCCGACCCAACGCGCCGGGCGATCCTGGCGAGGCTGACCGAAGGTGAGGCCGCCGTCACGGAGTTGGCTGAACCGTTCGCGATGAGCCTCCCGGCAGTTTCCAGGCATCTCAAAGTGCTGGGACACGCAGGCCTCATCACCCGGGGACGCGACGGCCAATGGCGGCCCTGCCGCCTCGAAGCTGCGCCGCTCAAGGCCGTCTCCGATTGGATGGGCACCTACCGCCGCTTCTGGGAAGAGAGCTTCAATCGATTGGACGCACTCCTGCAGGAATTGCAGGAGAACGAGCAGGCACGCGAAGCCCGAACCGATTCAGATCGTTGAGAACGCAGGAGGGACTCTCGAGCCCGCAGCGCACGAAAGGAACACAACCATGACCGCAAACACCAACAACGAAACCACCTTCACCATCGAGCCCGGCCGCCAGGAGCTCTTTATGTCGCGCGAATTCGATGCGCCGGTCGAGCTGCTCTATCGCGCCTATACCGACCCGGGTCTCGTCTTCCAGTGGATGGGGCCGGCCGATTTGAAGTCCGAAGTCGAAGTCTACGACGTGCGCCCAGGGGGCCGTTGGCGCTACGTGTCGGTCGCCCCCGACGGCAGCCGCTACGGTTTCCACGGCGTCTTCCATGACGTTACGCCGAACGAACGCCTCATCCAGACGTTCGAATTCGAGGGCCTGCCGGAGTCCGGTCACGTCACCCTCGACACTGCCCGCTTCGAATCGCTTCCCGGGAACCGCAGCCGCCTGCTGGCTCAGTCCGTCTTCCAGTCGGTCGAAGACCGGGACGGCATGGTCGCCGCTGGAATGTCCGGCGGGGTGATCGAGGGATTTGCGAGGCTCGACGAGGTGCTGGCCGGTCTCTCCTGACTCTAACCGGCCGCTCTATTCGGCTTCCTGCGCCCGCCGCTCCAGGAACGCGCGCTCCTGGGCGTTCCGGGCGAGGCTTGCAGCCCGCAGGAACTCGCTGCGAGCCTCCGCGCGCCGGTCCAGCTTCATCAGGAAGTCGCCGCGCACGCTGGGAAGCAGGTGGTAGCTCCTGAGCGCAGGCTCTTCCAACAGACCGTCCACCAGCGCCAACCCGGCCGCCGGCCCGAGCGCCATGGAGACCGCAACGGCCCGGTTGAGTTCCACCACAGGGGAGGGCTGCACCTGCGCAAGCGCGCCGTACAGCGCGGCAATGCGGCCCCAGTCCGTGTCTTCCGCCACTCGGGCACGCGCGTGACAGGCCGCGATTGCCGCCTGGAGCGTGTACGGCCCCAACTCCTGGCCCAGCCGCTCCGCCTTCGCGAGCGCAGCCAGACCGTGCCGGATCAGCGTGTGGTCCCAGCGCGCGCGGTCCTGATCGAGCAAGAGGATCGGCTCGCCGTTTCGGCCCGTGCGCGCGCCCATCCGCGAAGCCTGGATGGCCATCAGCGCCACCAGCCCGTGCGTCTCTGCCTCGTCCGGGACCAGCTCCGCGAGCACCCGCCCCAGGCGAAGGGCCTCACGGCACAGTTCCGGCCGCATCCAATCGTCGCCGGCGGTCGCCGCATACCCCTCGTTGAAAACCAGGTAGAGGACCTCGAGGACTGAAGCCAGCCGCGCGCCGAGCGTCTCCCGTCCGGGAATTTCGAAAGGCACCTTCGCTTCCGCGAGTGTGCGCTTCGCGCGCACGATTCGTTGGGCCACCGTTGGCTCGGCAACGAGGAACGCGCGCGCGATCTCATCTGTGGTCAGGCCGCCGAGGAGCCGAAGGGTCAGCGCCACGCGCGCATCAGCGGAGAGGATCGGATGGCAACTCACAAACATCAGGCGCAGGAGGTCATCGCCGAAGTCCTCCTCGAGCAGTTCGTCCATTTCGTCACCTGAAGCTGCCTGGCGGGCCTCGAAGTCCCGGCCCAGCTCTTCCTGTTTCCCTTTGAACCGCTGGTCCCGCCGGATGCGGTCAATGGCCCGGTTCTTGCCGATGGCCATCAGCCACGCTCCTGGGTTCCGCGGGATGCCCTGCCCGGGCCACTGCTCCAGTGCCGCCACCAGCGCGTCCTGCGCAAGGTCCTCCGCGAGGCCCACATCGTTGACCAGCCGGGCGAGCCCGGCGATGAGCCGGGCCGATTCGATCCGCCAAACCGCGTCGATCGCTTTCCGCGTTTCAGTGCGCGCAGTGTCCAAGGGCGTCCTCCAGCCCAACCCGGCGGCTGATGGCCGCCGGGATGCTTGTCTGGCTAATCGCGCTGCCAGAACTCCTTCAGGTTCGGGGCGGCCTCGGAGAACTCGGCCGGGAAGTCCTCGAACTCCTGGACCTGGCGCACCTCGATCGTCTCGTTCTCGCCGCCGGGGCAGCGTTTCGCCCACTCGATCGCTTCCTCGCGAGACTTCACGTCGATCATCCAGTAGCCGCCGAGGACTTCCTTCGCCTCGCTGAAGGGCCCATCGACCACCGTTGGCTTGCCCCCCGGCCAACTGACGCGCGCCCCCATGGAAGGCGGGTGGAGGCCATCCATTGCCAGCACCACTCCGGCCTTCTGAAGGCTCTCGTTGTACTTCATCATCCTGGCCACTCCTTCCGGGTCCGGCAGCGTGCCCGGCGTGGCGTCCTCGTACCCCTTGGGGATCATCAGCATCATGAATCGCATCGTGGTTCTCCTTCGTTCCCCAGCGTCAGGCGCGCTGCTGTTCGATCTGGTGGCGCAGGCGGTCTTCCTGCTCGCGGACTTCCGGCGCCATGGCGTCGCCGAAGTCGTCCATCTCGAAAACCGGCCGCAGTTCAAGGTTCGTCTCCTGCCCGGCGGAGGTGGGGCACCGCTTCGCCCATTCGACCGCCTCGTCCATCGACTTCACGTCCCAGATCCAGAACCCCGCGACCAGTTCTTTCGTTTCGGCGAACGGCCCATCCGTCACCGAAACCCTGTCGCCGTTGAGACGAAGCCGCTTTCCTTTCGACGACTCCTTGATGCCCTCGCCGCTGAGCATGACGCCGGCGTTCACGAGCTCCTCGTTGTAGTTCCCCATCCGCTCGAAGATGTCGTCGGCGGGAATCTCCCCGGCTTCGGACTGAGCGTTTGCCTTGATGATGACCATGACTCGCATTGCTGTACTCCGTGCTTCGTTTTTGCCGCCTGGGAGCGGCCTCTACAACTGCGTCGAACGAGCCGCCGCCAGATCGACAGCACCCGCGAAAATTCTTCGACCGTTCGTTGTCCCATTTTCCACTGTGCGGCCCCGCCCTTGCTGTGTCAGGATTGCGCCCGGGGAGCAATGGCGAAGGAACATGCCGCGTTCCGGCCGGATATCGAGGGCTTGCGCGCCGTGGCAGTCGCGCTTGTCGTGCTCGGCCATGCCCGGGTGCCCGGGTTCGCCGGCGGCTACGTCGGTGTCGATGTCTTCTTCGTCATCTCGGGCTTCCTCATCACCTCGCAGCAGTTGCGCGCAGCCAGTGCGCCGCCGGGCAGCCAGCTCCTCACCTTCTACGCCCGGCGCGCCCGGCGCATCCTCCCCGCTGCCAGTCTCGTGCTCGCCGTCACCGTGCTGGCGTCGTACCACTGGCTCGGTTTCGTGCGCGGCCAGTCCGTCGCCGAAGACGGGCGCTGGACCGCGCTCTTCGGCGCGAACCTCCACTTTGCCGCGCAAGGAAACGACTACCTCCGCAGTTATGTCCCGCCATCACCGCTGCAACACTACTGGTCGCTCGGAGTCGAAGAGCAGTTCTACCTCGTGTGGCCGCTCGTGGTCATCGCCGCATGCTGGTTGAGCCCCGGACGCGGGGCGCGACGCACCCTGGCAGTGGTCCTTCCGGCCATCATCGCCTGCTCGCTTGCCTGGTCCATCGTCCAGACGAAGGCGGATGCCACCTGGGCGTACTACTCGCCGCTGACGCGCGCCTGGGAACTCGCTGCCGGCGGCTGCCTCGCGGTCATGCCCGGTTGGCGGAAGTGGCCCGCCCTCAGCGCTGGACTGGGATGGTGCGGCATCTGCGGGATCCTCGCGTCCGCCATCTTCTTCGATTCGGCAACCGCCTTCCCCGGCTTCGCCGCCGCCCTCCCCGTAGCCGGGGCGGCGCTGGCCATCGGCGCGGGCACATTCGACAACAGCCCCAGGCGACTGCTGGGGCTGCGGCCGTTCCAGTTGCTCGGACGCTGGTCGTTCTCGCTCTACCTCTGGCACTGGCCGCTCCTGACCATCGCTGCGGAACGCGCCGGGCACCCGCTCACCGTCACCCAGAATCTGCAACTCGTCGCCGCCGCCGTGGTGCTTGCGGCTGCGACACACTACCTCATCGAGAATCCGGTCCGATTCGCGCGGCCACTGCGATCGCGACAGTTGCCGTCGGTGGCGGCCGGCGCAGCCTGCGCGCTCGCTGCCTTCGCGGTCTGTCAGTGGCAGATCCAGGACCATGCCCCACCCCATCTCCCGGCGCCGCTGCACGCCGGATTGGCCCAGGCCGCGCCGCTCCCTGCCACCCCGACCTCGGCGCAAGCCGCCACACCCGACCCAGCGGAGGCGCTCCAGGCGCTCGTCTCGGCGGCCCGCAGCATCGAGCGGATGCCGGCCAACCCCCAACCGCCACTCCTGCGCGCGCGGGACGACTTCGCCTGGCTGCCACCGTTCGGTCAGGGCTGCCTCATCGACGCTGATGTCCGATCCTCTCCGCCCTGCATCTTCGGCGACCCGGAAGGCTCGCTCACCCTTGTCCTGCTCGGTGATTCCCACATCGCCATGTGGCTGGGGGCGTTTAACGACATTGGCATCCGCAATCACTTCCGCGTCGTGCTGCTCGGCAAGACGGGTTGCGCGCCGCTGCTCCAGGAGATGTATCACAGCTTCGGCACGGGCTCTCAGAGAATCTGGGGCCTTTACGAAGAGTGCTACCCCTGGCTCCAGGACTCGTTGCAGCGCATGGCGGCGCTCGACGCAGCCGCCGTTGTTGTTTCCAGTTGCAGCGGTTGTGACTACGTCGTCAATGCCAAAGGCGCACGCCTGTCCGAGCAGGCATGGACAGTCGCCCTCGAAGGTACGCTCCGGGCGATCGATGCTGCCGGAGCGAAGCCTGTCGTGCTCGGCGACATCCCGCGCCTGCCCGGGATGCTGGACTGCCTGGCGTTGCACCAGCGGGAGGTGGGCGCATGCGCCGAACCGGTCGAGGCCGCGTTGGCACAGAATTACAATGCCGCGGACGGCGCAGCGGCGAATGCAGCAGGCGCCGTCTACATCGACCCGGTGCCGTGGTTCTGCTCAAGCGTCTGCACCGGCGTCATCGGAGACTTCGTTCCCTACACGAACGACTACCACGTCACCGCAACCTACGCGCGGTCTGTCACGCCCGTGCTCGAGCAGGCGATCCTGGCCGCTCTTCACACGCCGGCCGGTCCCTGAAGAGCACCGGGAGCTGAGGGCAGGCCCGCCACGACGGACCACGAACTGCCCCGGGGCGTTAACTCACCGGCCAGCTCACCCCGGCCGGGTTGTTGATCGCGATCCAGTACGCCGCCCCGGCCTTGAGCGAGGCGAGGTCGTTCGCTCCGGGGACCGATGCGCCCGCGGGGAAGTAGCCAAGCCAGCGCTGCGCCGCGGCATCCCAGCCATAAATCGCGGAGGTCTGCGCGGTGATGTCCGCGCCACCCGCGGGACCCTTCAGCGCCGTGCCCGTCGCCACGCCATCGGTCCCCGTCCAGGTGATGAGGCTCCAGCGGAAGTTCAGCGAGAGCGACGTCACGCCAGGACGGGACAGGTCGGCGACAAAACCGATGGGATTGCCGTCGTCTCCGGTAGTGGTCACCAGTACGCGCAGCGGCCCTGGAATGCTCTGCGACACCTTGATCCATGCCTGGCACTCATCGGTCAGGCCATCGATCAGCGGCTTGAACGAGCGGATCGGCGACGCCGAAGCCGCGTTCACGGCGGTGGAGAACGTCTTCACGTCATCGGCCGATCGCCCGAACGCCCCGGAGCCATTGCTCGTCTCGATGATCACCCCATCGCCGGCCTCGATGACGAAGTCCACGGGCAGGTTGATGACCGGGTGCAGGCTCACGGCGCCCTCCGGGGGCTGGCAGAAACCGTCGCGGTCCAGCGCGTGAAAGACGACGTAGATGAACTGGCTCCCGTCGAGGTTCTCGACCACGAAGTCAACCGGATCCCCGCTGGCGGCGAGCGCCGTCTGGTCGTTGGGACCGAACGTGGGACTCGAGAACGAGACAACGGCAACGGGCAGGACAACGGAAAGGCGGGCAAGCCACCGGGCGAAGCGCATCATGCTTCGAGTATACCGGCCCGGCTCCTTCCGATCGGTACGGAAGGGTCTAAATTCCCCCGCTGAAGGTGTCGCACTTGTCCATGTCGCCGGTCTGGTAACCGGTTGTGAACCACTTCTGGCGCTGCGCCGAACTGCCGTGCGTCCAGGTTTCCGGGGTGACCTTCCCCTGGAATTCCTTCTGAATGCGGTCATCACCAACCGCCGCCGCGGCATCCAGCCCATCCGCGATGTCCGCGTCCGTCAGCCTCGTGATGATCCCGGTCTGCGTCGCATGCGCGGCCCAGACGCCCGCCAGGCAGTCCGCCTGGAGCTCGCTCCGCACGGACTTGCTCGTCGGGCCTTCGCGGTCATTGCCGATCTGGGCGAGGACGCCCTCCAGGTCCTGGACGTGGTGGCCATATTCGTGAGCGAGCACGTAGGCCTGCGCGAACGGCCCGCCCTGCGCGCCAAGCTTCGTCTTCAAGTCGTCGAAGAAGCCCAGGTCGATATAAACCTTCTTGTCACCGGGGCAATAGAACGGCCCAACTTCCTTCGAAGCCTGGCCGCAGGCCGTGCTCACCGAGCCAGAAAAGAACGTCGTCTTCGAAGGCGTGTAGGTGTCCCCACGGCGGGCATACTCCTCCGTCCAGAACAGCTGGATGCTGTTGACGTACGCCACGATGCGGCAGTCGTCGCGCTGCATCGCGTCCGCGCCCGTCTGGCAGTCCGTGGAAAGCGTGCTGTTCGAGGGGAGTTCACCGCCTGTCGTCTGGTCCTGGAGTCCCTGCAGGATCTGCGTTAGCGTCTGGGAATTGCTCCCTCCTTGCGAACCGAGGAAGGCGACGACGAGCGTGATAATCACGCCCACGATACCCGCGCCGCCGCCGATAGCCAGCTTCCCGCCGCCGCGCATGCCGCGCCGGTCGTCAATCTGCGAGGTGTCGAGCTTCGCTTCTTCGTTGATATCAACCACGGACGCCACCACCTTCGAGGATCCTGGGCCTGGACGGCATGCCCTCGTTCCCAATCAGTATCACCAGAATCGCTCGCACGGCAATTCGGAGCAGCCTACAGAGCGCGAAACGTCCGTTTCCCGTCCAGGCGAACGATGTAACCCCATCCCGGATGGCGCCAATGGCCCGCCAGCACCAGACGGTGTTCGTCCGCGGCCAGGTTGAACAACCGGTCCCGGCTCGAACCCGCCAGTGCC
>WBZP01006072.1_pt1 | contig 10082 bp, 3 predicted proteins | sample 5204301 | NCBI WGS metagenome assembly WBZP01 (sample SAMN12412401, study PRJNA552823) | activated sludge metagenome | isolation source: activated sludge from nitrification reactor of wastewater treatment plant... | place: USA: Pennsylvania | collected 2017 | reverse complement strand
CAGGAATCTGATTGGACAAGGTGCCTTGAATGGCCGCACTAGCCAATCCACCAAATGCGAATGGCAGCATGATGGCAAACATAATCCATCCTTTGGAAGCAAATGCATATGCCATATAACATATTGTAACCATGCTCATTCCAATGATAATTGCTCTTCTTGTACCGAGCTTAGGTAAGAGGACTCTAGACAATCCACCTTGAACAATAGCGGTACAAATTCCTACCGCAGCAAGGGAGTAACCTATCATTTTGGAATCCCATTTAAATTTTTCAATGGTATAAAATGTCCAGGTAGATTGAAGGCAAAAGTGAGCCAAATAACTTAAAAACAATACAATCACAAATTCAGATATGACGGGATATTTAAATAACACTTTTAAGGTTCCAAAAGGATTCGCCCTTCGGATGTTAAATGCTCTTCTGTTTTCCTCTTTTAAAGATTCAGGAAGTACAAAAAATCCAAATAAAAAATTGAGTAATACCAGAACAGCTGCACCAAAAAATGGAACCCTTAATCCATAGGTAGATAAAACACCTCCCATTAAGGGACCAATGATAAAACCAATCCCAAAAGCTGCGCCAATTAAGCCAAAATTCTGAGCCCTTTTTTCAGGACTGCTTACATCGGCGATATAAGCACTTGCCACAGAAAATGTTGCGCCTGTGATACCTGCAATAATTCTTCCAGCGAACAACCAAAACAAATTCGGTGCCGTAGCCTGTATGATATAATCCAAACCGAACGCAGCCAGGCACAATAACAGCACGGTCCTCCTTCCATATTGATCGCTTAATCCTCCCATGACCGGCGCAAACAAGAAGAGCATCACCGAATAAGAAGCAGCCATCCAACCTCCAATACTAGAAGCTTCACTCAAATTAACGTGACCAAGGGTTTGAATCAATTGAGGAAGAACGGGAATAATTAATCCAAATCCGGTTACATCTAAAAATACTGTAAAAAAAATAAACCATAGTGATCTGGACATAGCGCGAAGATAAAGCGTATTCCAGATTGATCGATAGGTATTTTATCAGGTTTCAATCTATGAAAGGTAAATTCAATTACTAATGAACTTGTTATTCCGGAATCACTTGAAATAATTCAGAACGTAGGATCAACTGAAATGATTTATTGCTTGATAAATTTAAAAGTATGTGTTCCTTTTTCATCTGACAATTTAAGAATGTAAATTCCCGGAATTAAGGTAGCAGTGTTTATTTTGATTTTATCTTGACGCCTGATAAAATAACTTGCCCTTTCTAATTTTCGAAAATGATTATCGAAAAGTTCAATTTCAACTCCACCATCATCACCTGAAAGATTTTGAATAAATACCGCTGAAGTTACTGGATTTGGAAATAAGTTCCATCCACTGCTTTTATCCACACCAGCTACTGCCCAATTACTCATCCACTCCCTGCCTTGTATATCCGTAGTCCTTACTTGATAATGGTAAAGTATGGATTGGTCTACATCTTCATCTACAAACCGGGTAATATTTTCAACACAGGTATAAATCTGCTCTTCCTTTTTTTGATCTGACTTTCTAAAAATTCTCCAATGCTTAATATCGGAATTTAATTGTGCATTCCAATTTAAAAGAATTCCATTTTTTTCAGTAATTGCAGTAAGCTTTATAAAACTATTGTCTAATAATGAACCTCCAAACAACTGATATTCACTCATTGCACTACAACCCGGAGGAAGATCAAAAGCCTGAATGCCATCATCCCTAAGATAAGCACTACCTTGATTAGCGGAAAATCCCAAACCTCTCCGAGCAAAAACATTCCAAATAATGCAAGCATCTGCACCTCCATAGAGAATACTATCTGCTTTGAGAATAGCATTTCTTGAATCCACAAATCCAGGATTACAAACCTGTAATTTAAGGCCGCTGATAATAAGATTAAATGCCTTGATATTCCCCAGACTAGAATTACTTTTATAAATATCAGGCTCAAATCCAAAATTACTGGTTAAGGCCCAACACATGTCCCAGATCATTGAACACCATACATAGCCAATACCATGTGGTTGTGAAATTTTAACAATATCCTTCAACATTCCGTATGTCGCAGGATTTACATTCATATCCACCGTATAAGGATAAGGTCTTATTCCAACAGATATGTTGGATTGACCACTAGGCCAGGTGGCTACACCTCTGTTTTGATAAGGTACATCGCTTGGTTTCATGGTCATTGCTAATGCAAAAAAGTCGCTCCATCCTTCACCAGCCTGCTCCGCATTAATCAGGCAAGCATTATTATTGGGACCACCGGTCAAGCGAATTGAAATGCCATGGGCATACTCATGTGAAATAATTCCTCCATCAAAATCTGCATCGACCAGCTGAGGTGTTGTATTGGACAATCGGCCTTGTGCCGGGAGATTATTTAATAAAAATTGATAATCCACCTGTGAAACGCATAAAACAGGAATATTGACCAGGCTGCCATAATTACCTGTTGAAAAAACATAAGGAAGCCCAGGAACATTCATTCCAATAATTACTGCAGATGCACCTGCTTGTTGAGCCTTATATGCTTTATAACTTGGTTCACAACCACCATCTTCTATCAAAGCTATAGTTCCTGCCAAATTATTTTGAATGGGATCACATGCATCGTTAATATTGCTGATGTTATCCAATACTTTAATTTCATTTGTCAGCAAACTGGCTGGAATTTTTGCACCAAATGCGGCTCTTGCAAACACGATAGACTTTCCAGATGCATTGTATCTCAATGCTGAACTAGGTAAAATGGTTATCTGAGGTTGCAAACCTAATATTGATTTAAGCAGATCGCCATCGCTCTTGGAAATATTATAAACAGGTATTCCAACGCCGGATGAAAAACCACCCATCACTGAAGGTGCATTATCATCCACATTACATACTATCAATGCTTTTGCTCCGGCATTTTGGGCCTGAGTAATTTTTGTATTAATATTACAAATACCTTTATCAACTAAGGCAATATTGCCATTCATTTGCAGACTATTCAAATATACTTCGCAACCTTGATTAGGGTATCCGGTTCCATCTATAGCAAGTACTACTTTGCCATTCATAGGTGCCAGAATTCCGGGACTAATGGCTGAGCCGACGGCAACTATTTTGCCACTAACAGGTGACACAATGAGAATGGTATCATATGTAGGAACCTGCCAAATATACATTTGAAGTCTTCCAGGATATCCGTCAGGAGGACATGAAAAATTTGCATTATTGCGCGAAGCATTAATATTATCTAATCCTTCTACAATTACGTTATCGAGATCCAATCCACCTTTGTTAAAGTTATTGTATTGAAAATTTCCGGCAGCCTCATTAAAACCATATTGATACCAGACATCATGTAAAATATTACTCCAATAAAAAAGATTGGTTATACTGGAATTTTTATTTAGCGGTGGAGATAACAGGCTATCATAACTAAAATCAAAATTTAGTGCCGCACCTCCAAACGCTCTGGCTGCGTCACCTCCAGTTGGTAAATTATCTCCATCCATATCTTCATAGGCATCAACATTATTCCCTATGGTTGAATAAAAAAAGTATTGCCCATCGTTATGCCACCCTAAAGGACTGGCATTGGTCGCCTTCGTCCATGGAGAAAAAATAAGCGATCTGTCCCCATGATATGGACTTTCTACCGGAATCGGAAAAGCTCTGTAACAATTATTCGAAACAGGTGATGCTGTTTCCGTTTCGATACTAATTCTTGATGATTCCTCAGATTTAAATGCGTCTAAGCTGCAGTGAACATCCAATGAAATTTCTTCAATAATATGATTGGTTTCTGCATCTATGAAAGCCAGCCATGATCCTTCTCTTCCGTCATTTTCAAATTCTAATTTTTTTGCCAAAAATAATTTTTTGCCGGTATAGTAATAACAAGCCTCCAATCTTACCTTCCATCTTGTGGAATGATTTATTTCATATGTTCTCGATCGGGAACTTCTATTAGGTTGATTCGATAATTCAATGTAATCTGCCTGAAGATTATGTTTCTTGAGATACGATACTAAGATCTGCTCATCTGCAAAATTTTGTCTGTAAGCTTTTCTAATGTTGATCGCACAAGGAGCAGTAACATTCGAGCATATTAATTTATTGTCATGATCTAAATGCAGATCATGCACCCTTGGATATATGGGAAGTTGGTTAAAAGATTCCAGAATGTAATAATGACTTAAGTTCATTCGCTCATCAAAATAGGATGACTGAATGATAAAACTGGAATTTTTCCACTCCTTATATTGTGAAGACAAAATTCTTGCAATATGATCATTGATATTCTGAGCCTGAAGAGCCTGAACTATGAATATTGAAAAAATAAATTGCTTCATGTTTTTGTTTATTAATAATGTCTGATTCTAATAAAAATATATTGGACTTTTTACTGAACGATTCAAAAATAAAAATTTCATAAATAAAAAAGAGGAACCCAGATGTTGAAAGCTCAACATAAGAGTTCCTCTTGATATTAACTATTCTTCACTATTCTACAACAATCATCTTGTTGGTTTTTGTGTTCGTCTCAAAATCTACCTGATAGTAATAGACGCCAGCGCCTGGAATTTCTGAACGGTTGATTATCCAATCAGAATAGCCCTTTTCCATTTGTCTAAGTTCCTTGTAGAAAACCTTTCCGGTCAGATCATATATCGTCATTACTACTTCACCTCTCCTTGGTAGAATCATGCCGATGGATGTACTTTGTTTCCAAGGGTTTGGTTCATTCTGCATGATAAGGAATTCATTGGTAAAGCCATTGTAACTTCTAAGTTGAATATTACCTTCTTCTCCTTCCTTGTCCACACTTAATGCTTGCGTAACGGATGAATTCAATTGAAGAAGATCCATCAATCTTCCTTCAACTTTGGATCTAAACTTAACCGTAAACAAGGCTTCATCTTTTTTGGCTGTTTCATTGTTCCAGCTTATGGCTATTCTACCATCTAAGATGTGTGCCGCATTAATATTGTCTTCACTCAATTTTTGTGACTTATTTCCGACAACTTCAAGCATTTCAACCAAAGATGGATTCATTTCCAATGTCATCTGGAATCCTTGAAAATCATTTATATTCTTGGAACCAAAATGAACTTCATACACTTCATTTTGATGCACCGGAATGTTTTCAAAACTCAAGTCCATAACCTTGCTGCTTCTCGTAACTATTTTACCACCAAGACCTCTGGTTTTGGCGTTATTGGTAAGATCTCCTATTTTGATTCCAATAAAATTAGCTTTAATGTCAGAACTCAATTTGCTGATATCGTAGGACTCTGGGACGGCCTCGTTCAATGCATTCTCGACATTGGAGAAACTATAATTAGCATTTACAAATCTCCAACTGGTGTTTTTACTTACTGAGCTCGTGATACCGAGAATAAGTTTTCTTAGTTCTGCGATATCGGCTGATGTTACAGTTTTAGAATTGTTTACATCTGCTGCCAACATTTGGTAGCCCGAGGTCAATAATTCTTTTCCAAGGATATGTTTCTGGATTTTAATAATATCTGCAGTGCTGATACCATTTAACCATTCATCATTTCTTTCAGGTTTAATACTGTAACTACCACCGGTACTCATATTGCCAAAGCTATATTCTCCTTCGTAGTTCGTAACCGTCTTTGCCAATCCCGAATTGGTCAATTCCACTTCTACTTGCTCAATTTTATCATTGTTTGTCGAAGTGATTAATCCGGATACATTCGCATGGATATTCTGTGGACAAAGTGGTAACTGATTAGGGTTATCGTTGATAACAATTACGGTCTTAACAAAAGATGTATTTCCATTTATATCTGTTGCCCATAATTCAACATTACGAGGGCCGATACTGTCGCAGGTATATACTCTGCGTGTATCATTGGTATCTTTACTAAAGCTTAATTTTAAGCGATATCCGCAGGTATGATTAGAACCTGCATCCAAATCACTTGCCCATACGATAGCCATTTTGGTATCTGGCGCGCCATCGCCATCTGTATCCATTCCAGTCAAACCAATAGCAAGGTCTCTGTGTGCATACGCAGTAGGTGGTTTGCAATTGATTAGATTGAGTTGGGAGATGCAGGTAGCTGTATTTCCGCAACGGTCTTCCACTTCCCATTTGATTATATGTCTGCCCAATGGCCAGGTTCCACTCGCGGTAGGATTACCTATTTCAGCTCTATTGACATCAAAAGTGCCATCACTGTTAAAATCTATCTTGTATCTGTACAATAGTTCAGAATTATTTGTACAGAAATCTGTTGCGTCAATGCTTAAAGTTACAGGAATAGGATTACATTGAACATCATACGTACATATGGTTGTGTCTCTGCATGGTTTTGTGATAATGGGATCCACTGTATTGTTTACTTTGATAATCTGAGTATCGCGGAAGATCACAATTTCGTTACTATCATTTCTGTAACACCAATCTATAACTTTCCATTCTCTGAAAATCTTATAACATGGATCTCCAGGTACTGTGGCTGAAAAAATATGATCTTCATAGTCCACGCCAACGAGACTACATTCGTCGTCTAAGAATTTTGGAAACTTATAAGGGTCATTTAATAATTCAGGTCTTAATTGATTAGGATCACAGATATTACTGGTTTCAAAATCATACGGCCATACAATGCTTAAATCTGTCATTGGATGATGATTTCCAATTCTGATTCGTTGATAGGCACTATCTCGGTTTCCGAAATTATCCACAACAACAAATTTTCTAATAATGGTCCCCATTCCGCATTGATTCATTCCACTGGTGTCAATGGTTTCGATAACATGTGGATCACAATTATCGTAAGCTATTCCATCAAATGGATGACCGTATATTTCATGCCAGTATCTATTGTCAATTACAATGGTATCTCTTAATGATTCATCTGTTACTACCTGACCAAAAGAGTGATTTAAATTATGAAAATCTATTCCGAATCTACAATCAATATCTATATCTGGAGGAGCGATAATTCTTGGTTTATCTTTATCCTGAACTTCAACCATTACCATACAAATAGCATAGTTGCCAGAATAATCAATAGCCTTCATTCCTACCATTATGGTCTTTCCAACATCGTTACAGCAGAAAGGAACTTCCGGTGCCCAAATTCCTTCTCCTATTAATCCACAATAATCTTTATCCATTCTTCTGACTTCCAGATGATGTAAATGACATTCATCAAAACTTCCGTCGTCAAACACAGAGGCGGGAACCCAATTCTCTCCAGATCCATTTAGGGAAACAACGGTTCTTCGGTCACAAATTGCGATTGGCTCTGTTTCATCTGTAACATGAACAATCAAAGTATCTTCTGTTAAATTGTAACAACCATCATATACTCTGTAGATAATTGTATCTTCCCCTACAGGTAATTGTGCTAAACCACCATTTTTACCAATCAGAATTCCACCCGGATATACCACATCAATTCGCAATTTGTTATGACAGTTATCTACTGCTTCGATGGGTGGAAGATTCACATTGGCATAGCAGCCTTTATGATCTGTAGTGGCTGAAAAATCGTAGGGGCTATGTGTTATTGTTGGTCCCTCGATGTCTTTTATAATGATAACTTGTAGCTCACTTCGTGTGATTTCGGTATTACACCACCATTCGCGAACAGTCCAGGTACGCATGATTTTTCGTACACAATTAATCTCACCTAAATCAATATCATCATAAGTAACCAATACATTACATGGCAATAATAAATTTAAATCATACATCACTATAACATTCCCTTCGCTATAAAAATATGGCAAACCGGTATAAGCAGGATTAGGATGTCCATCTCTATCAAAAATGGATCTTGAATCACAATAGAATTCATAAATACCTGTTGGAATGATTAGATCTTTTGCCTCGATTCTTCTGACACATATGGTATCTGTACATTCTGAAACATTACCTGTTGCATCTGTTATTTTTATGTCTCTGTATACTTTTTTGAGAAAAAGATCATCACAAGTAAGATGCTCCGTTCTGTCTCCTGTAGCAGTAACCGAATATCTACTGCAATCATAACCCTCATATTGCAAAGGTAGGTCGTGTTCAAATCGGTAACAATCTAAAGTATCTGCTTTACAAATGATTCCAGGAGCCAACTTGTCTTCTATAAGAATATTGGACCAGCAGGAATAGCCATTGAGTGTATCTCTAACTTTTCCAATAATGTGTTTGTTTAAAAAGTTTGTATCAACCGGATTGGAAATTGGATTACCATAATGACTCAATTCAACTACCATGGTATTGGTGCAACCACCGCCAGCGAGTAACATTCCGGGTGTGACCCGAGCTGTACATAATGAATCCAAACTCAAATTGATATCCTTACAGGCCAATGGATAATCGTTGATTACTGTCAATTTGAAATTACAAACTTCTCTTGTACCAAAACAATCTGTTGCATCATAACAAAGATCATATACGCCGGGACCAACCGGTAAAGTCAGATCGGGTCCACAGGTTTGATTCAATTGAGTTGGATCAGGTGTGAAAACAAAATTTGTAATGTTGAAGGTATCCTGAAATCCAAAATTACCTGACTTGACAAAGAATACTATTTCACCATAGTTTGGAAAATTTATTACTTCACTGCCTGAAGCAGAATTTCCCAAAGGTGGAGTGGCTAATGCATGATAGGTATAAGTATTGGCAACAGGGTCGTAAATTCTGTATCCTGCTTCGTCATAAAAGAAAGTTGCTAGAATACGTCTCATCATGGCTGCCCAGTCAAAAGTTACTGTTCCTGCACATGGGATGTACACATGTGCTTCAACAAATGAAGTGTCAAATTTCTGTAATAGAGGGTCTGGAGGCGTTCCATTACTCGTACCAACCATCATGAGATCTCCGGTTGGACTAACAACTGCAAGGCCATCTGTTCCAGCATGTGGATCATGATTTAAACCCTCTTTATAAATGGTTGGAAAAGTTAAGGTACTATGTGCGGAAGGATAAAATGTACCCAATAGACCTTGATAACTTGTGCAGTAATTATTAACTATTGGAATCAAACCATCCAATAAAGTATCGCAATTACTTGGATCCGGAAGATAAATGATTGTATCTCGACTACAGTTGGAAAGTACATGATTGGGTGCAGGGTTAACGTGAATCGAATGATCACAAAAAGCACCATTGCCGGCACAATCTGTAGCATAATAACCTACTATATAGTAACCTGGTTCTAAGAGGTCACCCGGTCTAGGACCATATGTTTGAACCACATTTATGGATTGAGACGAAAAAATTAAATTTGCTATTGTCAAACTATCGACTCCAAAAATATTATCTGATTGTACTTCAAAACATACGCGATCACCCATTCCTACATTTACTGTAATTGAACCGGTTGCGTAGTTCCCATTTCCTGGGGTAAGTATTGTGGTAGTATTCGTATTGGTTAAAGCGTTCTGCAACATAAATCTTGCTCTGTCGCCTATAAATCCATCGCCATTGTTCATTCTGGCTCTGTAATTGAAACTCAAGGTTCCTGTACAAGTTGCATAGAAACAGGCCTGAAAGACTCTCGGACCAAGTCCATTGGTTACCCCAACCATTACCATTGAATCGTTGAAAAAGTTCAACTGGCCGTTTGCTCCAAATACGCCTTCATCGTAATAAGTAAACCAACGAGTAAAGGGATAATGAAACATGTTGGTTCTTATACAGATATCTGAAGCTGTTGGAACATCCCAATCTACAGCAATTGAGCATTGCGTTGGATCAGTGATATAAATTTCTTGTAAAGGTCCACATGATGTAAGAATAGGAGGTTCAACATCATTACATGGTGGAACTTGAACCTGAGAATTGGCCTCAGACAGAAAGAATTGGAAAAACACTAGGACAAAGAAATACTTACTTAGCGAAGTAATAGTTTTCATATCAATTTTTTTAAAATGAAAGAATTATCGCTAAATACGTAGTGTCGAATAAAGATACCCTGGGATGGATATTCAGGGCAAATATATAGATATTTCTAATATGAAAAAACTTTTTTCAAAATTTTTCTAAAACATGGCTTTAAAAATCATTTTGATGAAATATAAATGG
>WBZP01007993.1_pt1 | contig 10086 bp, 9 predicted proteins | sample 5204301 | NCBI WGS metagenome assembly WBZP01 (sample SAMN12412401, study PRJNA552823) | activated sludge metagenome | isolation source: activated sludge from nitrification reactor of wastewater treatment plant... | place: USA: Pennsylvania | collected 2017 | reverse complement strand
GTTGTTTATACCAACATTTTGGGCAAGACTTGTATTAATACATATACCCAACACACAAAATAAGGCTAATGGTCTCATATCTAATTGATTATAAACTGCATTAACCAAAGCTAGCCTGGAAAGCCTTTAAACAAAACCCAGATTGAGTAACTGGTGGATTTGAGTGAGTTTCCGGAATAAAATTTCAAGAATCGGTAAACCCCAAAAATTCATTAAAAGAAGTAGAGCAATATGAGGAGAATTCTACTCGAAATGTCAAAATTGTGTTAAGTGAGGGGCTAAACAATGCAGAAGGTTTGGTGTTCAACGTATTATTTGGGAAATTTGTAGCATGAATAAGAAATTGAGAATTATAGGTATAGGGGTATTATTGATGGTTTTGGGAAGTTTGAAGACAGCTTATGCACAGGAGGCTATGCCCATAACATGGAAGACATTGAGTGATGTGACTTTTTATGAAAAATACAACAAGGAATTTGACTTCAATGTATTGTATCCTAAGTTTGGTCCCAAGGTAAAGGCCCTGGAAGGTAAATGGGTAGAAATTGAGGGTTATGCCATCCCCATCGAAGAGTTGGGGGCCGATATTTTGGTACTTTCTGCCCTGCCCTATTCTCAATGTTTTTTTTGTGGAGCTGCCGGACCTGAATCGGTGATGGATATAAAATCCAAAAAGAAGATCAAGGTGAAGATGGATAAAAAACTGAAATTCAAGGGAAAGTTGAAATTGAATGAATCTGATTTATCACAACTCAACTACATCCTGACCGATGCAGAATTGATTAACTAAATGAAATGAAAAATAACCTCTTTTTTGGGTGTCTGGTTTTATTAATGGCCCTCCTCCTATTGAACTCCTGCAGTAAGAAAGTATGTGTAGAAAGCCTTGGAGAAGCGCCTGAAAACGAAACTGCTGAAGTGAGAGATACATTGATACAAGATCGTTGGGTTTATTTTGCGGGTGAAAGAAAGTTGTTTAACCCTTATGACCAGATTAAAACACAACCGATCAGGAGGGTAACATTCAGAAATGCCGCACAATTGCCATTTACAGATAATGGCACTATTAAATTGTACATCGAAATCAATGAAATCGGCAAAGTCACCTATGTGGAAACGCTTCCTGAAACCACCATTTCCACCAAAAGCACTTTAAAAAAGGCCGTTAGAGCCGCCTTAGGGTATAAATATGAGCCCAAATATGGTGTGCCAATCCAGGCCAGTGTGTTAACCATTTCATTAAATAAACCCTGGTAATTTTCGCCTAAAATGTTGGAAATACCCTGTTACCTGATGACCAAGGACCATTGTTTGGTATTCTAAAACCACTTACTGGTCGATATTTTCTATCATCTGAGAAATCATTTTTTTGGCTCCGGCGTTACATAAACAAATGTTAGTACCATGAAATTTTATCATCTAATATTGGCGGCCGGCTTGGTTACCGGTGGTTATTTCATTCGCAAAGGTTTGGTAGAAAATGACGCATTCTCACTTTTCGAAAACAAAGAAAGCGATGTTGCAGATACAAAAGAAGATGTCATTGCTACTCCGGTTAAAGAAAGCAAGCCCGTCAATATAGCACCGGTGACGCGGGTTTTTGATACTGAAGCTGCCACCATCGAATTATTTGAAAAGGCCGTGCCTTCTGTATGTTTTATAACCACACTCAATGTGAGGCAGGATTACTGGTCGCGCAATGTTGAAGAGATCCCCTCAGGAACAGGATCCGGGTTTATCTGGGACAAAGAAGGGCACATCATCACCAATTTTCATGTCATTCAGGGAGGCGACAGGGCGACAGTGACCCTGGCCGACCGCAAAACATACGATGCTGAAATTGTAGGCGTAGCTCCGGATAAGGATCTCGCCGTGTTAAAAATCAAAGCATCAGGCGCCATACTTAAACCGCTGCCGGTGGGGACTTCTCATGATTTAAAAGTGGGGCAGTATGCTTTTGCTATTGGCAACCCATTTGGTCTTGATCAAACCCTTACAACCGGTGTAATATCAGCGCTGGGTCGTGAAATTAAATCGGTCAACGGCAGAGCGATCAGGGATGTGATCCAGACGGATGCGGCCATCAATCCGGGCAACAGCGGAGGTCCGTTGCTTGACAGCAGTGGCAGGTTGATTGGGGTAAATACCCAAATATACAGTCCTTCGGGGGCATCTGCCGGTATTGGCTTTTCCATTCCCGTAGATGAAGTCAATTGGGTAGTACCCGACCTTATAAAATATGGTGAAGTGCGAAGACCCGTTTTGGGTGTATCGCTTTTGCCTGCCTATTATGCAAAAGGGATGAGCGAAGGAGGTTTGATCATAGCTGAGGTGGTAAGAGGAGGTCCAGCTGCGAAATCTGGATTGAAAGCGATCAGTCAGGACAGAGCCGGCAGGTGGGTGCCAGGAGATATCATCAAGTCTATCAATGGGGTTAAAGTAGAAGATTACAATGACCTGGTTTTAGCCCTTGAAAAGTACCAACCGGGACAAAAAGTTAAGTTGACAGTGGAAAGGGATGGCAGCCAAAGAACGGTGGAAATCGTATTGGCTTCTTCTGCAGAAATCAGATAAAAGAGCTTGATTTATAAAGAGTTTTGCATTAAGAAAAGATAATTTCAAAAAAATCACTACATGATTTGCAAAAAAATTTTACCTTTGCCCCCGCTTCCTTAAGCCTTTGACCCATGGTGTAACGGTAGCACTACAGATTTTGGTTCTGTCTGTTAAGGTTCGAATCCTTATGGGTCAACAAAAACCCTGGTCTTTTGGCCGGGGTTTTTCTTTTTAAACCACACTCTATTTTCGTAGGAATATTCTTGATAAAAGCTGGCCTCTACGTTTGTGCCTTGCGGTATAGATAGAAGGCAATGATTGAGAATACAATATTGGGAAGCCAAACTCCCAGGCCCGGATGAAGGTCGAGATTTGAAGCAAAGGTGACTGTAAACTTTGATAAAATAACAAAAACTGAGCCCAGGATAACACCTGATGCCAGATGCAGGCCCATGCCCCCTCTCACTTTTCTGGAAGCGATCGTAACCCCCATGAGGGTGAGGATGATGATGGTAAATGGATCTGCTGTTCTTCGATAGAGTTCGATAATGTATTTTTTGGCAGTATCGAGGCCTTTCCCTTGTTCATTATTGATAAACTTACGAAGCTCAGTGGTAGTGAGCATTTCCATTTGCTTGGAATAACGCACAAAATCATCAGGTTCAAAAGGCAGTAAAGTGTCTTTGGTAATCTCCCGTTTGATGACGAGGTTTTCGTTGAGACCATTGATGGCATGTTCTTCATAATCATTCATCCTCCATTTACCGGAAGCCTTGATAAATTTAAGGTTGTCCGATTTGAGCATATAGACCAGCTGGCCATTTTTGAATCGTTCCAGCCTGAAGTTCCTGGCCGTGCTATCGCGCGAAGAAAACAACCTGAAATAAGCCTTCTCATTGGGACGTGTATAGAAATGAATATCGGAGGAAAGCGTTTGTTTAGCTCCGCGGCGAATGTACTGACTTTCGAATTCATTTTTTATCCGTGAACTGTTGGGGATAACATAGTTGTTGCCGATCCAAAGAAGGATGGCTATTACAGAACCGGCTACTACAAAGGGGCGAAGCATGCGGTTGTAGCTAATACCTGCACTCAATGTTGCCACGATTTCAGAATCTCTGGCCATACGGCTGGTAAAAAAGATAACTGCCAACAAGGCAAAAAGTGGCCAGAGCAAGCCGTTGATCCAGGGTATAAAATTGAGATAATAGGTAAGGAATACGTCCTTCAGTTTCACTTCATCGTCCAAAAACTTATCTACATTTTCAAAAAAGTTGATGGCTACCGCAATCATAGTAATAAGTACCATGGTAAAGAAGAAGGTAGACAGGTATTTTTTGATGACATACCTGTCGAATATACCAATGAAGCGGTTTAATCTCATGTGGATGCAAATATAATAAAGACCTGCTTGCAATAAAAAAGGCCTGCCCCTATCGACAAGCCCATTTTTATAAAACAAAAACCAGGTATTTTTTAAGCAGGGGATACCTGCCGTATATTTATTAGTTTGTTTTGATAATCGTATTGGTGAATTGTTTGCCTGCATATTCTACATTGAAGTTGTAGCTGGCTGTAGGCAACTGACTCAAATCAATTTCTGTAATTCCGTTGGTGCTGATGGATTTTGTCATCACCAGCTTTCCGCTAAGATCAAAGATTGTAGCGTTTAACGATTGCGTTTCGTCAGTGATCGGTGTACTCATATTGATGAAAATTCTACTGGTTGTAGGATTTGGATAATATGAAATATTGATAGCATCTGTATCGTCAAATCTAACCGATCTGATTTCGGAATAATCATATTCTCCATCCAGATCAACCATTTTCAAACGGTAATAGTAAACACTCTGCAAACTTCTGGCTGTTGGGAGTTCCCTATCGATAAACTGATATTTTGAAGTAATGGCACTGTTTCCTTTTGCGTTGATAGTGGCCACATAATCAAAATTGATACCATCTTCACTTCTTTCGATCTCGTAATGAGAAGCATTGATTTCTGATGTTGAAGTCCATCTAAGATCAGAAGCTCTTTCATCAGCAAATCTATCCGCAGTAAAATCTGACAATTTTATTGGTAAGACTTGCTGAAGTACTCCCTCTGCGATTACGTCTGCTGCATTAAATGCATTATCGTATATCACGAACCCTCCAGCACCAGCTGTTGAATTTTCTGCTATCCTTACATTACCGCCTGAAGTGGAAGATGGGCCTGTGCCAATATTAAAAGTTATTGTTGCAACTAGAACCGGGCTGGTAGTCAAATTTGAACCTACATTATTTCCATCTATCAACTGCATTTCCAAAAATCTGTTGTAAGGGGTACCATCAACAACATAAGTCCCAGTGTTACTGTTTTGGGTGAAATTTCCAGAAGTAGCCCAACCTAATGCAGTCGCGGGGGAAACATCTAAAACTGGAGCAGTAGCTTCTGGATCATTATAATAGAATCCAAAATTAAATCCAGCGAGGTTTGCAGTCCCTGTCGTGGTATGTGCATAATAATTTACCCTGGTGCCACCATTTGAAATGTCATAGGAAAATCTGACATTTTGTATTTGTCCAAATAAGAATACCCCTGACAAAGAAATTATTAGTGTAATAAATATTTTCATTTTAGAATTTTTAAACTGTTTAAAGATCTGCTGTTTTTGAAACGGTGGTGGCACTCTTCACAAGACCAAAATCAAGCGCGTTTTTGTTTTTATCAAAATTGACATCAAATATAGAATATACATTTGTTGCAGTTGAAGTTGTATTGGTTTTAGTTAAGCCAAAGTCAAGAGCGTTTAAAGAATGGTCAACATTGGCAGTAATGGCTGCTGTGTCGCTGATTTTAATACTATTTACATTGCCGTCCCATAAAGCATTTTTTGAATTTACAGTCTTCATAGGGCTATTGCCTGTCATATTATTATAAAAAGCAGCAGTACCTGTTGTAAAATCAACCACACTTGGAGATACTTGATCTAATGGAATGGTGGATACTGTCCTTATTGGTAAGTGATTCCTATGCACCACCTTAACAATAGAGTTATTATCTGCGTCTTTTATCCTTGGAAGGGTGGTATACGTTGGAGATACTATTTCACCTGTGCTCAACAAAAGTGCACTTACTTTTGAAATAGCATTGCTTGTTGCAAAATTTGTTGTTCCAGTAGGAAATACCTCCAATTTTACCCAATCAACAATTTTTGGATGTTGAGGGAAAAAAGCTGAATCCACCACAGCTGCACCTGCATCCGTATAAGGGCTGCTAATTGCAAATTTTCCAAGGATATTTATCCCTGTCAATAAGTTGAGGTTTGTCCTCATTGTATCAGCTGTTAAATTATACGGACCTGCAAGGAAAACCTTAAGGTTGGCTTTTCCAAAGAAATTAGTACCTGTAAAGTCAGCAGATAAATCATCAGTAGTTCCTGTTACTGTTGATGTTCCATTTGTGGTAGCACCAACATATGACCATTCAGCGGCATCATAAACTGCACCTTTTATTAAAGCTTGGTTACCCGCTTCATCTCCTGCAGCATAGGTTCCCAAAAGTGTGTTGGAATATCCGGTAAATCCGGTTGCATCAATTTCCCAATATCTATTTAAAAAAGATTCAGCATCGGCAGGTTTGCTTGGGTGAACTACATTATTCACTTTTGCTTTCAGGTTTCCTGAAACGGTCGTTCCTGAGAATGAGCTGGCCAATGGAGAATATTTGGTTGCATCTCCTACAGGAAATGTAAACGGCTCATTGGTGTAGGTAGCATCTGCCAGATTTTTCTGAACAACACCTGTTCCTGCAGTTACCACATACTTATCGGTACCATAGCCAGTTGCAGTAGCCGTTGAACTCATTACCAAATTATTGTTGCCCAGCACAAGTTTAGTGCTGCCTGCTGATGCAAAATTCAAATTGCCTGTTACAGTGGCAGCATCGGTGAGTGTAACGGTGGAACCTACTTTAGAAATTTCCAGGTTGGAAATGGAAGCTCCATTGGATTTAAAATTGCTATTGGCATTACCACTGAATTTTACTTTGGAACCAGACTGGGTTGTCATGGTAGCATTATTGGTCAAATGGCCCTGTACTTCCAAAACGCCGGTGCCTTCAACGGCTATGGTACCAGCTCCATTGTTGGTAACATCTGATTCTACAAACAATGTAGCACCATTTTTAATGGTAATGGTAGCGCCGTCGTTGACCAGTTGGGCGAATGACAACGATGCCATCATTGTCAACATTACTGCTAAGGTGATTTTCCTCATTTAAATATGATTTTTGTCTATTTCAACGTAAATATAATTGCTTTTCCCTACAGGAACCAAAAAAAATTAGTAAAATGCTGAAATTGATGAGTAAACGGTAGATAATACCCATTGAGCTGTTGGGTAACTTAGGACAATATTCTTCATAATCAACATCTTAGGATTATATTTTGGTTATTATTAATATGTATTTTATCGTCATTACAGAGGTAAAAATAATAAGTCAAAACCTTTAGTTTTGTGACTTAATATGTTGACAATTTAATGATCACTTCCCCTATTATTCGGCCCATTTCTATGGAAGATAACCCAATACTGGCAGAAATTATCAGAACGGCTTTGTCAGAATTCGGGGCCAATAAACCGGGAACCGTCTATTTTGACCCCACTACAGACGCCCTTTTTGAATTGTTTCAAACTCCCGGAAGTAGCTACTTCGTGGCTGAAGTAGATGGCCGTGTGGTGGGTGGTGCGGGAATTTTTCCTACTGACCAGCTACCCCATGGGGTGGCAGAATTGGTAAAAATGTACCTGCGCAAGGAATTCAGGGGACTGGGATACGGCAAATTACTGGTGCAGCATGCCGAACACTTTGCCAAAAACATGGGATACACCGGGGTTTACCTGGAAAGTATGCCTGAGCTTAGTACAGCTCTTTCGATGTACGAAAAAATGGGCTATACATACCTCAAGGCTCCAATGGGTAATTCCGGACATACGGGCTGTGAACTTTGGATGTTTAAAGCGTTAGATTAAGCCTGACTCTTGCCTTATATTATAAAGTTCCATAATTCTGAAGCTCATCCGGACGCTTTAACTTCAAATAATGTTTTATTATGCACTTATAAAAGTCGCTTCCCAATCAAGCGGAAGCGAAAATTTAGAATTTCAAATTGTAATATGCCAGCAAATCAAGGGTGGTCACATCTTCAAAGCCAATTTGTCTCAATTGGGTAACAAGCTGTCCCCTGTGATAGGCCGAATGATTAAAAACATGTGCCAGAATTTTATACGTCTCCTGTTCATATTCCTCACCATTGAGTCTTTTATATTTCAAAGGGGCGCTTAAGTCTGATTCCTCCAGGTTTTCCGTAAACATTAATAGCCCTGCAGATGCTTTTTCCCACAGGTGAATAGCATCCGATTTTGACCCTGCAAAAGTAGTCGGTAGCCAGGATGGATGGGGGTTATGGTGCAGTCGATCCAACCATATTTTTTCTGCTCCGATGATGTGAAGAGAGGTCTGACCAACGCTGTTAAAACTGGAAACCACAGGAGCATTCCACTGTTCTTCAGAAATGAGTTTCAACCAGGAAATTACGGTGTGATTGGCCCATTGATTATAGGTTGCGAGTTCAATGAAATATTTTTTTTGCAAAACTTTGGATTTAAAGTGACAATGACAACTGCTAAGCCAAAATTAATCAAAGTATTGAATTGAATAGTGCTTGAGCGTGGAAATAAAAAATGACAGTCATTGCCAAAATGATGTTCATAAAGGAAGCTTAAGCCAAAATAAAGGGAGGAATCGTCAAAATACTATTTATCCCTCTCACCGCACGATTAACTCAGATCTTTCAGGACCTGTCGAAATCATTGAAATGTTGGTTTTGAGCTGATTTTCTAAATACGTCAGATATGTCCTTGCATTTTCCGGCAGTTTGTGAAAATCGTTAATACCGGCAAGGTCCTGATTCCAGCCTTTATGCGCAGAATACTCAACCTTCATATCGGTTGAACACAAATCAAAGGGCAATTCTGTAGTGCTGTTTCCGTCGTATTGATATTGTTCACCCACCAGGATTTCATCAAAGTCATTGAGTACATCGAGCTTTGTGATGATCACCTGGGTGACGCCATTGATCATGATGGTATACAACAATTGTGGGATATCGATCCAGCCACAGCGACGGGGTCTTCCCGTTGTAGCGCCGAATTCGTGTCCGATTTGGCGCATTCTTTCTCCTGTTTCATTTTCCTGTTCAGTAGGAAAGGGTCCTGAGCCTACTCTGGTGCAATATGCTTTGGCGATGCCCATAACCTCATTAATTTTAGAGGGTGGAATACCCAATCCTGAGCAAACGCCTGCTGTAATGGTATTGGAAGAAGTGACAAAGGGATAAGTACCGTAATCAATGTCCAGCATAGAGCCCTGCGCGCCTTCGGCCAATACTTTTTTGCGGTCGGCAAGTGCATTGTTGATAAAATATTCTCCGTTTACCGTTTTAAGTGACTTGAGCACTTCAAGGCTGGAAAACCACTTTTCCTCTTCTGCTTCTAAGTCAAACGCAACCTCGGGAAACTGACGCAACAAGCCCTTGTGTTTTTCTACCAGGGCATTGTATTTATTCTGAAAGTCAGGTGCGAAAATATCACCCACACGCAGTCCGTTTCTGCCGGTTTTATCCATATAGGTGGGACCAATTCCCTTTAATGTAGAGCCAATTTTTTCTTTTCCTTTGCTGGCTTCTGAAGCAGCATCGAGCCAACGATGGCTTGGGAGTATGAGGTGCGCTTTTCGGGAAATGAGTAATCTGTCTCTGTAAGAAATCCCTTCTCTGTCCAACGCCAGGAGCTCTTTTTCAAAAGTAATGGGATCGATTACCACCCCGGCGCCAATAAGGTTGAGGATTTTGGGTCTGAAAACACCTGAGGGGATGGTATGCAGCACATATTTGTTTTCGTTGATCCGAATGGTATGACCCGCATTGGGGCCGCCCTGAAATCTGGCTACAATGTCGTATTGGTCTGCTATATAGTCAACTACCTTTCCTTTTCCTTCGTCACCCCATTGCAGGCCTAATAAAACATCTATGTACATTGTTTTGAGGTTGGTTGTTAAGCGCGCAAAGATAGTTAATTTTTTATTGTTTGGCCGGGTAACGGAGCATCGGGCAACGGAGCATCCGGGAACCGCTGTCCGCTTATCTACCTGGCTAACACCAGTTAGACAGGCGGCTCACCACTGTCCGGGAACTGCTGTCCGGGAACCGAGCATCCGGCAACCGAGCATTCGGCAACCGAGCATCTGGGGCTTACAACACTGCGCTGGTATGGGGGTATGCGAATAGGGTGTATAAATAAATGGTGGAAAGGGCAATGCCCATAAAAAAAGGGACCCAAATTGAGTCCCTTTTTTTTATCTATAAAAATCTAATTTACTTCTGCACCACTATATTTTTGGTGATTTCCTGTGTACCTGCTTTGATGCGGGCCAGGTAGCTGCCATTGTTGAATTGTGAGGCATTGAGCAACAATTCATTTTTACCACTC
>WBZP01003655.1_pt2 | contig 10087 bp, 10 predicted proteins | sample 5204301 | NCBI WGS metagenome assembly WBZP01 (sample SAMN12412401, study PRJNA552823) | activated sludge metagenome | isolation source: activated sludge from nitrification reactor of wastewater treatment plant... | place: USA: Pennsylvania | collected 2017 | reverse complement strand
GCACGACCAGGACGACGGCCAGCCCGATCGCCTCCTTGAACCCCTTGAGGAACACGGCGGCGAGCGCGACCAGCAGGATCAGCGTGACGACGACCTGCTCGCCGCCCAGGGTGTCCTTCAGGTGCGGGTTCTCGATCAGGTGGGCACTCGCGTCGGCCGCCGACAGGGTGATCGTGATGATGAAACCCGTTGCCACGAAACCGATCAGGGTGAGCACGAGCAGCTTGCTCGGCCAGTACGACAGCAGCCGCTCGAGCATCGACAGGCTGCCGTCGCCGTGCGGGCTCTCGTAGGCGACCCGGCGGTACATCGGCAGCGCCCCGAACAGGGTGATCAGCACCAGGACGACGGTCGCCACCGGGGCCAGCGCCCCCGCCGCGAGCGCGGCGATGCCCGGCTGGTAGCCGAGGGTGGAGAAGTAGTCGACACCGGTCAGGCACATCACCCGCCACCAGGGCTGGGTGTGGTGGTGGGCGGCGACCTCCTGCTCGGTCTCGTACAGGCCGCCGTCGGGGTTGGCCTGCTCCGCGTCGAGGAACCAGCGCAGGAAGGGGCCGCGGGCGGGGCGGACGCCGGTACCGCCGGAGGTCATGGTCACGAGGGGAAAGGGTACGGGCCGGGCGCCGTCACGGCACGGGTTGGCCGTGCACCTGCACCGCGTCGATCTCGTAACGGGCGGGCAGGCGGGTGGCCCGGTCGGGGGCGCCGTTCCACGGATCGCCGACCGCCAGGTTGAGCCGCAGGAACATCGGCCGACCGAAGGCCTGCGCCAACCAGGGGGTCGTCGCCGGGTCGCGGGAGAAGACGAGGGCGCCGTCGACGTACCAGTCGATCCGCGCGGCGTCCCACTCCACGACGTAGTCGTGCAGGCCGTCGGACGGCGCGCCGTCCGGGAGGTCGTAGGTCGAGGTCTCGATCGGGTGGGTGCCGAGGTAGTCGTAGTGGAGCGACTGGCGCACCCGGCGTGACTGCGTCGCCGCGCCCGGGCCGCCGCCGACGGCCTCGAACACGTCCAGCTCACCCAGCCCGCCGTCGTCCGGCCGGAGCCAGAACGCCGGCCACAGCCCACGCGAAACCCCTTGCCGCGTCGGGGTTTGCGCCCGGACGGCGAACCGCCCGTAGGTCCAGGACCGGCGCCCACGGGTCTCCACGAAGCCGGAGGAGTAGGACCGCCCGCCCGGGAACCGGGTGTCGCCGGGGGTGCACGACAGCGCCGGGCGCTCGCGCCGCGCCGTCAGCACGAGCCGGCCGCCGGTCACCTGCACGTTCTCGGGCCGGTCCATCAGGCAGGCGAGCTCCCCGTTGCCGTCGCCGTAGGTGGAGTGGTCGAGCACGGCCCAGACCGAGCGGTCGAGGGTGGGCGCGTCGAAACCGTCGGACCAGTCGAGCCGGCGGTGCCGCACGGTCGGGCCGTCGACGCGCAGGGCGGCCCCCCGGTCGGCCCGCACCGTCACCGAGAGGTGGGCACCGACGGCCACCCGGGTGATCCCCAGCCGGGACCATCCCGCGCCGATCCGGTACCGGGCCAGCGTCCGCCCGCCGGACCCCTCGCCGAGCGCCATGGTCACCACGGCCGGGGTGTCGGCCCGCACCCAGGCGGTGGCGGTGTAGCTGTCGCCGGGCACGGCGGCGACGTCCTGCCCCGCGAGCCGGGGCCCGTCGTCCGGACCCCCCACGGGGAGCACCTGGGGGGAGGCGGCGAGCGGGAGGTGGGGGACGTCGTCCGACGCCGCCCGCGCGGGGGCGTGGACGCACGCCGCGGTGACCAGCACGGCACCCAGCAGCCGGGCATGAGCCGAGGCGCGGGATCGGGTCACCGTGTGGATGTCGGTCGCCGCGGCCCCCGGGGAAAGCCTCAGGCGAGCAGCAGGGCGATCACGAGGACGGCGGGCAGCGAGCCGAGGGTGGTCACCAGGATGGTGTCGCGGGCCAGGTCGACGCCGCGGTCGTAGCGCAGGGCGTAGGTGAAGATGTTCTGCGCGGTCGGCAGGGCCGCCATCACCGCGGAGGCGAGCACCTCGTGCCCGCGCAGCCCGAGGGCCAGCGACAACGCCACGGCCACCGCCGGTTGGACCGCCAGTTTCAGCGCGGTCAGCGTGGCGAGCCGGCGGCGGCCCCGGCCCGGGCGCTGCCCGAGCCGCAGCGAGATGCCGAACGCGATCAGCATGCACGGGATGGCGAGGTTGGCGACCAGGCCGAGCGGGTCGGTCACCACCGCCGGCAACCGGACGCCGCTCAGCGACACCGCGAGCCCGGCGAGGGCGCCGAGGGTGATCGGGTTGGCGAACAGCGACCGGATGCGGGCGGCGACCCCGGGGTGGGCCCCCGGCAGGTCGGCGTCCAGGAGGACCATGGCGAGCGGGGTGAAGACCAGCAGCTGGATCAGCAGGATCGGCGCCGCATAGGTGGCGTCGCCGAGGACGTAGACCGCGATCGGGATGCCCAGGTTGGCCGAGTTGACGTAGCCCACGGTCAGCGCGGCCAGCAGGCTCTCGCTGCGCCCGAGGTGCCAGCGCCGGCGGGCCAGTGCCCAGCCGATCAGCATGACCAGCACGGCGCTCACCGTCGCCACCAGCAGGTGGAGCGAGAACACCTGGGCGACAGGGGCTTTCGCCATGACGATGAGCAACAGGGCGGGGGAGGCGACGAAGAAGGCGAGGTGGCCGAGGGTGCGCTGCGCCACGGCGTCCAGGACGCCGCGGTCGGCCAGCAACCAACCCAGGCCGACCACCGCGGAGATGGTGGTGAACCCCTGCAGCACGCCCAGCAGCCCACCGTTCACGACGGCGTCCGGCCGCGCCCGGGGATGATCCCCACGAGAGTCACGCTCGACCCCAGCTGGTGGGGTGGCGCGTGACAATGGCGGGGATCATGGCGACTAGATCGCGCGGCCGGGGTTCATGATGCCCAGCGGGTCGATCGCCCGCTTGATCGCCTGGTTCAGCTCGGTGCCGACCTCGCCGAGCTGATCGGGCAGCCACTTCTTCTTGAGCAGCCCGATGCCGTGCTCGCCGGTCAGCGTGCCGCCCAGGTCGAGGGCCGCCGCGAAGACCTCGTCGATCGCCGCCCACGCCCGGGCGGGCAACTGCCAGCCACCGTCGATCTCCGCCCGGTCGACGATCACGATCGGGTGCAGGTTGCCGTCGCCGGCGTGCGCGACGGTGATGATCCGGACGCCGTGCCGCGCCGAGGCGGCCTCGACCCGCCGCACCATCTCGGCCAGGCGGCTCGGCGGCACCCCGACGTCCTCGACCAGGTTCAGCCCCAGCCGTTCCGCCGCGGGCAGGGCGAGCCGCCGGACGTCGAGCAGCGCCCGGGCCTCGGCGGCGTCCTCACTGATCGCCACCTCACCCCCGGCCGCCTCGCACAGCGCCCCGATCTGCCGGGCCAGCTCGGCGGTGTTCACGTCGTCCGACTGGGCGAGCACCATCGCCCGGGTGCCGTCCAGACCGGCGTTCTTCCACTCGTTCACCGCCTGGAGCGACGCCTCGTCCATCAGCTCGAGCAGGCTCGGCCGCATCCCCGCGGCGATGATCGCCGACACCGCCTCCCCGGCCGCGCCGATGTCGTCGAACCCGGCCACCACGGTGACCGGGTCGACCGGCGGCACCGGCAGCAGCTTCACCGTCGCGGCGGTGACCACCCCGAGCGTGCCCTCCGACCCGATGAACAACTGGGTCTGGGAGTACCCGGCGACGTTCTTCACGGTGCGTCCGCCGGTGTGCAGCACGCGGCCGTCCGGCAGCACCACCTCGAGCCCCAGCACGGCGTCGCGGGTCACCCCGTACTTGACGCAGCGCAGGCCGCCGGCGTTGGTGGCGACGTTGCCGCCGATCGTGCACAGCTCGTAGGACGACGGGTCCGGTGCGTACATCAGGCCCACCTCGCGCGCGGCGCGGTCGAGGTGGGCGTTGATCACGCCGGCCTCGGCGACCGCGATCCGGTTGGCCGGGTCGAGCTCGCGGATCGTCGTCATCGCCTCGGTCGAGATCACCAGGCAGCCCTCGATCGCGGTGGCGCCGCCGGCCAGCCCGGTGCCCGCCCCGCGCGGCACCACCGGCACCCGGTGCGCGCTCGCCCAGGCCAAGGCGCCGCTCACCTGCTCGACGGTGGTGGCCCGGACGACGGCGCGCGGCAGCCCTGGGCGCGTCGCGCCGTCCGGTCGGCCGTCGAGGGTCTGGTAGAACGCGGCGTCGGCGGCGAGGCCGGTCATGTCGTGCCGGTAGGACGCCAGCAGGTCGGGATCGGTGATCAGATCACAGCCGTCGCCGACGCGGCGGCGCAGGTCGTCGAGGGCCATCCGGGCATGGTGGCACGCGGGCCGGGCGCGCGGCAGGGTCCCGGCGGGCCGGACGCCCGGTCAGAGGTCCTTGACCATCACCAGCGAGTTCCGGGTGGCGTCGTACCCGGCCCGGCGGGCCGGCGGCAGGTCGTCGGGGGTGCCGGGCACGAACCCGTGCTCGACGAACCAGTGCGAGGTGCGGGTGGTCAGGGCGAACAGCCGCCGGACGCCGCGCCGCCGCGCCATCAGCTCGGCCCGGGTCAGCAGGCTGCCGGCCCGGTCGCGCCCCCGGTACGCGGGATGCACTGCGACGCAGGCGAATTCGGCGCACGCGTCGTCCGGGTGGTCGATCACGGCGTTGCACGCGATCACGGTGCCGTCGCGGACCAGCACGGCGAACTGCTCGATGTCGAGCTCCAGCTGCTCGCGCGAGCGGGGAACCAGGACGCCCTGGCGCTCCAGCGGGCGGATCAGGTCGAGGATGCCGGCGACGTCGTCGATCGTGGCGTCACGGGTGGCCTCGTAGGCCTCGTCGGCGAAGACCATCAGCCCGCAGCCGTCGCGGGTGAACAGCTCGCGCAGCAGCGCGCCGTCCGTGCCGGAGCCGATCAGGTGCACCCGGGGCACCCCGGCCCGGCCCGCCGCCAGCGCCGCCCGCACGCAGTTGCGGTCTTCCGCGGCGAGGCCGTCGAGGTCGGCGGCGAGCAGCCGCTCGGCCTCGGCCAGAGGCACCTGACCGGCGTCGCCGAGGGCCGCGGCCAGGTTCCAGGTGCTCGGGTCCGACTCCAGCACGAAGATCAGTTTGTCGGCGCCGAGACCGGCGGCGACGGCCTGGGCGACGTCGGCGTTGCGCAGGTTGAAGGCCTCGCCGGTGGGGCTGTACCCGATCGGGGAGAGCAGGGCGACCCGTTGCGTCGCAACGGCTTCGGCGATGGCCGGGATGTCGATCTTGCGGACCTCGCCGGTGAGCAGATGGTCGAGACCGTCCCGCACGCCGACCGGGCGCGCGGTCACCCAGGTGCCGCCGACGACCTTGACCCGGGCCCCGCCCATGGAGGTGTTGGCCAGGCTGGTCGAGAGCATCGCCTCGATGTCCATCCGCAGCGCGCCCACCGCCGACTTGACCGCCCGCATGGTGTCGGCGTCGGTGATCCGCAGGTCGCCCACGTAGCGGGGGGTGACGCCGCGCAGGGCCAGCTCGGCGTCGATCTGCGGCCGGGCGCCGTGCACCAGCACCAGCCGGACGCCGAGGCTCGACAGCAGGGCGACGTCGGCGATCAGCTGCTCGAACTCGGGCCGCAGACAGGTCTCGCCCGGGAAGGCGATGACGACCGTCGAGCCGTGGTGGGCGTGCACGTACGGCGCGGCCCCGCGCAGTGCGGCCAGGAAGGCGTTGGTGTCACTACCGGGGGGCGGGCCGCTGGTCACGGGGCGTGAGTGTAGTGATCCCGGGGATCCCGGCGCCGCGCCGCCGCACGGTGATCTCGGGCCAGACTTTACTATCTTTGAAGATAGTATCTTTCATGAGTTTGACTTGGAGGAGACCGATGGATGGGTTCGTGGGACGTCGCCGAGAGCTGGCCCTTCTCCAGGCCCTGCTCGCCAAGGCCACGCAGGGTGGCCGCGCCGGCCGTCCGGGCCGCGCCGTGCTCCTCCGGGGGCGTCGCCGGGTGGGCAAGTCCCGGCTGGTGGAGGAGTTCCTCGACCGGGCACAGGTCCCTCAGCTGTTCTTCACGGCCTCGGCGCAGTCGTCACTGCACGCCGATCTCGAGCTCTTCGTCCAGGATGTGCGGGCCTCGACCCTGCCCGGCGCCTCGGCGTTCGAGGACCAGCAGCCCCACAGCTGGGACGCCGCCCTGTCGTTGCTGGCACAGACCCTGCCGGACGACGCGCCCGCCGTCGTGGTGCTCGACGAGCTGCCCTACCTGATCGCCAACGACCCGGGTTTCGAGGGGAGCCTGCAGCGCGCTTTCGACCGGGAGCTCTCCCGCCGCCCGGTCCTGGTGATCGGTATCGGCTCCGATCTGGGCATGATGGCGATGCTCGACGACTACGGGCGCCCGTTCCACCAGCGCGCGACCGAACTCGTGTTGCCCCCGCTGAGCCCCGCCGATGTGGCCGACCTGCTCGAGCTGCCACCGGCCGATGCCGTCGATGCCTACCTGGTCAGCGGCGGCCTGCCCCTGGTGCTGGACGAGTGGGCACCAGGGACGGGCGCGCTGGACCACCTCGCGGCGATCCTCGACGACCCGACCTCGGCCCTGCTGGTCAGCGGGGAACGATCCCTCGCCGCGGAGTTCCCGCCGATGGCGCAGGCGCGCACGGTGCTGAGCGCCCTCGGCACCGGGGAACGCACCTTCACGAGCATCGCCCGGGCCGCCGGAGGCATCCCCCACGGGTCGCTCCAGCGGGCGCTGCGGCCGCTGATCTCCAAGGGGGTCGTCGATGCGGTCACACCCCTCTCTACGGTGGCGTCCCGGGAGACCCGGTACTCCGTCGCCGATCCCCATCTGCGCTTCTGGCTCGCCTTCCTGGGCCCGCACCTGCCCGAGATCGAACGCGGTCGCGGCGACCTCGTGCTCGAACGGATCCGCCGGGGCTGGAGCAGCTGGCGAGGTCGGGCTGTGGAGGGCGTCGTCCGGGAGGCGCTTCGACGCATCCCCGACCAGCTGCCCGAGGGGACGGCCGCGGTCGGTGGCTACTGGACCCGGAGCAACGACGTCGAGGTCGATCTCGTCGGCGCCGACCGGGACGGCGTGGCACAGCGACTCACCTTCGTCGGCTCGATCAAGTGGCAACAGGAACGGCCCTTCGACGTCCATGACCTCGCCGCCCTGATCCACCATCGCTCACGGGTGCCCGGGGCCGACGACACGACCCCGCTGCTCGCCGTCTCGAGAGCAGGTGGCGAGCTGGACGGCGTCCGGGTGATCTCGCCGGAACAGCTCGTCACCGCGTTCCGGTGAGGGCGTCGTCGTCCTCGTCGTCGTCCTCGACGAGTTCGCCCTCCCAGGCCTCGCGGCCCTCGTGCACCGCGAACGCGGCGATCACGAACCCGGCGACCGGGTCGATCCAGGTCGCGCCGGTCAGCCGGTAGACGAGCAGCCCGGCCAGGGTCGACAGGCCCAGCCAGAGGCAGAGCATCGTCTCGGCCGCGTCGGCGAGCACCAGCGGGTCACGCAGCGCGGTGCCCACCCGGCGCTTGGCCGCGGCGAGCACCGGCATCACGACCGCCGAGGCCATCAGCACCAGCACCGACACCGTCGACTGCTCGGGCACGCTGCCCTGCGCGAGTCGGCGCACCCCCTCGACCACGACGAAGGCGGCCAGGGCGAAGAAGGTCAGCGCCACCAGCCGCAGCGCCCGCCGCTCGCGCCGCTCGTCGGGGTGCCCGTGGCGCAGCCTCGCCGACAGCCGCTCGGCGACGAGCAGCGCCGACGCGGTCTCGATCCCGGAGTCGAGCCCGAACCCGATCACCGAAACCAGCCCGGCGGCCACCCCCGCCCAGATCGCCACCACGGCCTCGGCCACGTTGTAGGCGATCGTGAACCGGGCCAGGCCGAGCGCCCGGCGGGTCAGCGCCTCGGTCGAGGTCGCCACCGCCGGCTAGGCCCGGGCGGCCGCGGCGCGGATGCGCGCGATGTCGAGCCGGGTCTGGGTGAGCATCTCGGCCATCGCCCGCTGGTTGGCGGCGGGGTCGGGGCCGGCCAGCAGCGAGCCGAGCTCGGCCGGGACGATCTGCCAGGAGACCCCGAACCGGTCCTTGAGCCAGCCGCACTGGCTCTCCTGACCACCGTCGGCGGTCAGCGCGTCCCAGTACCGGTCGGCGTCCTCCTGGGTGTCGACCGTGACCTGGATCGAGCAGGCCTCGGTGTGCGGGAACTGGGGCCCGCCGTTCAGCGCGGTGAACGGGACGCCGCCGAGGGAGAACTCGACGATCAGCACCGAGGAGTCGGGCATCCGGTTGACGTTCTTGACCTCGGAGCCGTCGATGACCGAGGTGTAGAAGGTCGCCGCCTCTTCGGCCTGGCCGTCGTACCAGAGGCAGGTGGCGATGTGCTGCATGGCGCTCCTCGAGGTCGGATCGGGCCAGCCTAGGCGCCCGCCCGGTCAGACGGTCAGTCGGTGCCGCACCATCGCCTCGATCAGGTCGAGCGGCAACGGCTCGTCGTTGGGGAACTGCACCGACCCCTTGGCGTGCTTGCGCGTGCCGAACCGGGGGACGAACTCGGCGATGGTGGCCGGGCCGGGGTAGAAGCCGACGTGACTCTCGTACCCCGCCCAGTGCACGAAGTTCTTGCCGCGCAGGGTGACCGTCGGGATGCCGTAGGCGATCTTGCTGACGAGATCGGGCACCAGCGAGTGCACCAGGTCCTCGATCTGCTGCAGCCGCGCCACCACCTCGGGGCTGCACGCTGCGTAGTGCTCGGCGAACTCGGGGGCCGTCATCGCTTCCTCCTGGCGTAACGACGGAGGCAACCGCCTCAGGCGTCACATTGTGGCCGAGAGGGGCCCGGTTTCCGTCGTTGCGTCCGGGCCGCCCTACCGTGGGGGGCATGTCGCCGACCCTCCCCGTCATCGACCTGCCCGTCATCGACCTCCCCGTCATCGACCTGGCCGCCCTGGACCACGACGACCTGCGCCGGGCCACGCACGAGGTGGGGTTCTTCTATCTGGTCGGCCACGGGGTGCCGCAGCAGGCGATGGACCGGGTCTTCGAGGTGGCGCGGCGCTTCTTCGCCCTGCCCGAGGCCGACAAGCTCGCCGTCGAGATGCTGCGCAGCCCGCACTTCCGTGGGTACACCCGCCTGGGCGGCGAGCTGACCCAGGGCCGGGTCGACTGGCGCGAGCAGATCGACGTGGCCGCGGAGCGCGACCCGGTGCCGGCGGACGGTCGGGCAACCTACTGGCGCCTGGAGGGGCCGAACCTGTGGCCGGCGGCCCTGCCTGAGTTGCGCGAGGTGCTGCTCGACTGGCAGGACCGCTTGAGCGCCATCGGGTTACGGCTGCTGCGCGAGTGGGCGGTGTGCCTGGGCGCCGCCCCCGACACCTTCGACGCCGCGTTCGCCGACCGCCCCTCCACCCTGATCAAGCTGGTCACCTTCCCGGGTCGGGCCGGGGACGAGCGGCAGGGCGTCGGCGCCCACAAGGACCCCGGCGTGCTCACCCTGCTGCTGGTCGAACCGGGGAGCACCGGTCTGCAGGTCGAACTGGACGACGGCACCTGGCTCGACGCGCCGCCCCGGCCGGGGGCGTTCGTGGTGAACATCGGCGAACTGCTCGAAGTGGCCACCGACGGCTACCTCAAGGCCACCACCCACCGGGTGCTCTCCCCGCCGGACGGCGCCACCCGGCTCTCGGTGCCGTTCTTCCTGAACCCCGCGCTCGACGCCGCGGTGCCCCGGATCCCGCTGCCGGCGGAGCTGGCCGCCCGGGTCCGCGGGGTCACCGACGACCCCGCGAACCCGATCTCGGCGGTCTTCGGCGAGAACCTGCTCAAGGCACGGCTGCGAGCGCACCCGGACGTCGCCCGCCGCCACCACCCTGACCTGGTGGCCCGCTGACCCCGATCAGAAGAACAGGCCGCGCCGCTGGGCGGCCTGACGCAACCAGCCGTCGAGCTGGGCCGCCCAGTCGGTGCGCTCGGCCGAGGCGTGGTCGACGGTGAAGTGGCCGTAGGCGTCGTGCCCCTCGGTGAACATCCCGCCGCGCTTGTCGATCTCCAGCACGACCTGCAGGTGCTGCGGGGTGGCGACGAAGGTGAGCTCGAGCTCGTTGATCGCCCGGGCGTACTGGGGCGAGGGG
>WBZP01007990.1_pt1 | contig 10088 bp, 4 predicted proteins | sample 5204301 | NCBI WGS metagenome assembly WBZP01 (sample SAMN12412401, study PRJNA552823) | activated sludge metagenome | isolation source: activated sludge from nitrification reactor of wastewater treatment plant... | place: USA: Pennsylvania | collected 2017 | reverse complement strand
AAGGCCGGCGACGTGCGCGACGCGTCGCTCATCTGCCCGCCGGGTATCGAGGGCATCATCGTCGGCGTCAAGATCTTCTCGCGCAAGGGCATCGAGAAGGACGACCGGGCCAAGGCGATCGAGCAGGAAGAGCTCGACACCATGGACAAGAACCAGGCCGATGAGATCCGCATCCTGCACGAGGAGACCAAGAAGCGCGTCGTGCAGCTGCTGGCCGGCCGCACCCTGCGAGCCGACCTCTTCGACGAGTTCGGCCGCGACCGTCTGCTCCGCAAGGGCCAGGCGCTGACGCCGGAGTCGATGCAGGACCTGCCGTTCGCCGTGCTGGTCCGCGCCAAGATCGAGACCGATGACGCGGGTCTCGAACCGGATCTCCGTGCCATCGAAGAGCGGACGGAACGTCAGGTCGACGTCATCCGCCAGATCTTCGAAGAGAAGAAGGAGAAGGTACGCCGCGGCGACGAACTGCCGCCGGGCGTCATCAAGCTCGTCAAGGTCTACGTCGCCATGAAGCGCAAGCTGCAGGTGGGCGACAAGATGGCCGGCCGGCACGGTAACAAGGGCGTCATCGCCCGCGTGCTGCCGGAAGAGGACATGCCGTACCTGCCGGACGGCACGCCGGTCGAGATCGTGCTCAACCCGCTCGGCGTGCCGTCGCGCATGAACGTCGGGCAGATCCTCGAGACGCACCTCGGCTGGGCGGCGCACGCCCTCGGCCTCTACTTCGCGACGCCGGTGTTCGATGGCGCGACCGAGGCGGAAATCACCAACTGGCTGGAGCAGGCCGGGCTGGAGCAGACGGGCGGCAAGACGCGCCTGCGCGACGGCCTCACGGGCGACCTCTTCGAGCAGCCCGTCACGGTCGGTTACATCTACATGCTGAAGCTGTCGCACCTGGTCGACGACAAGATCCACGCGCGTTCGATCGGGCCGTACTCGCTCATCACCCAGCAGCCGCTGGGCGGCAAGGCGCAGTTCGGCGGCCAGCGCTTCGGTGAAATGGAGGTGTGGGCGCTCGAAGCCTACGGTGCCGCGCACATCCTCCAGGAACTGCTCACGGCCAAGTCCGACGACGTGACGGGCCGCGCAAAGATCTACGAGTCGATCGTCAAGGGCGACGCCAGCTTCACGCCGGGCCTGCCCGAGTCGTTCAACGTGCTCATCCGCGAGCTGCAGTCACTCTGCCTCGATGTGGAGCTGATTTCCACCAAGCGGCGACCGGTCGAGCCGACCGACGTTCCCGCCGAGCCTGTGCTGGAGGGCTGAGGAATCCATGTTGAGACCAAGCTTCACGGACAACAAGACGGCCCTGCGGGCCGACTTCGACGCGATCCGCATCAGTCTCGCCTCGCCCGAGAAGATCGAGCAGTGGTCGTTCGGCGAGGTCACCAAGCCGGAGACGATCAACTACCGCACGTTCAAGCCTGAACGCGACGGCCTGTTCTGCGCGAAGATCTTCGGGCCGATCACCGACTGGGAATGCCTCTGCGGCAAGTACAAGCGCATGAAGCACCGCGGCGTCATCTGCGACAAGTGCGGTGTGGAAGTCACGCAGGCCAAGGTGCGCCGCGAGCGGCTGGGGCACATCCGCCTCGCCACGCCCGTGAGCCACGTGTGGTTCTTCAAGGGCCTGCCGAGCCGTATCGGACACCTGCTCGACATCCCCCTGCGGGATCTGGAGCGCGTCCTCTACTTCGAAGCCTACGTGGTCGTCGATCCGGGCGACACCGACCTCAAGCAGAACCAGCTCCTCAACGAGGACCAGTTCCGCAAGGCGCGGGAAGAGTACGGCTACACGAAGTTCAAGGCGCAGATGGGCGCCGAGGCGATCAAGGAACTGCTGCGTCGCGTCCAGATCGAGACGCTGGCGGTGGAACTGCGCGAGAAGATGCGCAGCGAGACCTCGGCGCAGAAGAAGCTGAAGTTCGCCAAGCGGCTCAAGGTGGTCGACTCGTTCCGCAAGTCGAGCAACAAGCCCGAGTGGATGATCCTCGACGTGGTGCCGGTGATTCCGCCGGAACTGCGTCCCCTCGTGCCGCTCGATGGCGGCCGCTTCGCCACCTCCGACCTGAACGACCTCTACCGCCGGGTGATCAACCGGAACAACCGCCTCAAGAAGCTCATGGAGCTGAAGGCGCCGGACGTCATCATCCGCAACGAAAAGCGCATGCTCCAGGAAGCGGTGGACGCGCTCTTCGACAACGGCCGACGCGGTCGCGTGCTGCGGGGCGCCAACAACCGCCCCCTCAAGTCGCTCTCCGACACGCTGAAGGGCAAGCAGGGACGGTTCCGCCAGAACCTGCTCGGCAAGCGCGTCGACTACTCCGGACGTTCCGTCATCGTCGTCGGTCCCGAGCTGAAGCTGAATCAGTGCGGCCTGCCGAAGAAGATGGCGCTCGAGCTCTTCAAGCCGTTCATCTACAACAAGCTCGAAGAACGGGGCCTGGTCGCGACCATCAAGCAGGCCAAGGAGATGGTCGAGAAGCAGGGCGCCGAAGTGTGGGACGTCCTGGAAGAGGTCATCAAGGAGCATCCGGTGCTGCTGAACCGCGCGCCGACGCTCCATCGCCTGGGTATCCAGGCGTTCGAGCCGGTGCTCGTGGAAGGCAAGGCCATCCGCATCCACCCGCTCGTCTGCACGGCCTTCAACGCCGACTTCGACGGCGACCAGATGGCCGTCCACATCCCGCTGTCGCCGGAAGCCCAGATCGAGGCGACCGAGCTGATGATGTCGTCGAAGAACGTGCTGTCGCCGAGCAACGGCGCGCCGATCACGGTGCCGTCGCAGGACATCGTCCTCGGCTGCTACTACATGACGAAGTCGAAGACCGGCGCCAAGGGCGAGGGCCGGGCGTTCGGCAGCATCGAAGACGTCGTCCTGGCGCTCGAGGCCGGAGAGGTCGAGACGCTCACGCCGATCCGGCTGCGCTACACCGGCCCGCTGCAGGACCTGACGGCGGCCCGCGACGATCAGGACGTGCTGCACACCGACGTGCAGAACGTCGAGAACAAGATCATCAACACCACCGTCGGCCGCGTGCTGTTCAACGCCGCGCTGCCGAAGGGCGTGCCGTTCGTCAACGGTCTGTTGAAGAAGAAGGGGTTGCAGCAGCTCGTGCAGCGCTGCTACCTCCACAACGGTCTGCCCCTCACCGTCGAGATGCTCGACGGCCTGAAGACGACCGGTTTCACCTACGCCACGCGCTCGGGCCTGTCGGTCGGCATCAAGGACCTGATCATCCCGCCGAGCAAGCCGGAGCTGGTGTCACGCGCCAGCGACGAGGTCATCCGCGTCGAACAGCAGTACCTGGAAGGCGCGATCACCAACGGCGAGCGCAAGAACAAGATCATCGCCGTCTGGTCGGACGTCACCGAGAAGGTGGCCGACGAGATGTTCTCCGAGATGGAGAAGCTCGACCGCGAGGGCCGCACGTTCAACCCGGTCTACATCATGGCCGACTCGGGCGCCCGCGGCAGCAAGCAGCAGATCCGCCAGCTGGCCGGCATGCGCGGCCTGATGGCCAAGCCGTCGGGCGAGATCATCGAGCAGCCCATCAAGGCCAACTTCCGTGAAGGCCTGTCGGTGCTCGAGTACTTCATCTCGACGCACGGCGCCCGCAAGGGCCTCGCCGACACCGCACTGAAGACCGCAGACTCGGGCTACCTGACGCGTCGTCTGGTCGACGTCGCGCAGGACGTCATCATCTCGGACATCGACTGCGGCACGGTCGATGGCATCGAGGCGCGGGCGATCGTGGAAAGCGGCGAGATCATCGAGCCGCTGCGCGACCGCATCATCGGCCGGGTCTCGCTCGAGACCATCACCGACCCCGTCACCGGCAACGTCGTCCTCGACGTCAACGACATGATCGACGAGGAGAAGGCCGCCGAGGTGCAGGACGCCGGCATCGAGAAGGTGAAGATCCGCTCGGTGCTGACCTGCCAGTCGCGCCGCGGCGTCTGTGCGCGCTGCTACGGGCGCGACCTGGCCACCGGCCGGCTCGTCGAGCTCGGCCTGGCGGTGGGTGTCATCGCCGCGCAGTCGATTGGCGAGCCCGGCACGCAGCTCACCATGCGTACGTTCCACATCGGCGGCACGGCGTCGCGGGTGTCGGAACAGTCGACGCTCGACGCCAAGCACAAGGGCGTCGTGAAGTTCGAGAACCTCCAGGTGGTCGAACGGGCGAAGAGCCCGGGCGTGGCGCCGGACCTCATCGTCATGAACCGCAACGGCTACATCGTGGTGCAGGACGACAAGGGCCGCGACCGCGAGCGCTACCAGGTGGTCTACGGTGCGCACCTGCGCGTGAAGGATGGCCAGACGGCCGAACAGGGCCAGATTCTGGTGGAATGGGACCCGTACACGTTCTCGATCCTCACGGAAGAGACGGGCAACATCCGCTTCAAGGACATCATCGAAGGCGTCACGGTGCACGAGGATCTCGACGAGATCACCGGCCTGTCGCGTCTCATCATCGTCGACTCGGCTGACGAGAAGAAGCAGCCGACCGTCGAGGTCCGTCTGGCCGATGGCAAGGTGGGCCGCAAGTACATCATGCCGGTCCACGCCCACATGATGGTGCAGGACGGCGAAGAGGTGCAGGCGGGCGACGTCATCGCCAAGATCCCGCGCGAGACCACCAAGACGAAGGACATCACGGGCGGTCTGCCGCGCGTGGTTGAACTCTTCGAAGCGCGCAAGCCGCGCGACCCGGCGGTCATCAGCGAGATCGACGGCACGGTCAAGCACGGCGGTGTCGTGAAGGGGCAGCGCAAGATCCTGGTGGTGCCTGACGAGGGTGGTGGCGAGCCGCGGGAGTACTCGATCCCGCGCGGCGTGCACGTCAACGTGCAGGACGGCGAGCGCGTGCGCGCCGGCGATCCGCTGCAGGACGGCCCGAGCAACCCGCACGACATCCTCCACGTGCTGGGCGAGAAGGAACTCCAGAAGTACCTCGTCAACGAGGTGCAGGAGGTCTATCGCCTGCAGGGCGTGAACATCAACGACAAGCACATCGAGGTGATGGTTCGCCAGATGCTGCGCTGGGTGCGTGTCGAGGACGTGGGCGACACCGAGTTCCTGATCGACGAGCAGGTCGACAAGTTCCGCTTCCTCAGCGAGAACGAACGCGTGCTCGCCGACGGCGGCCGTCCGGCCACGGCGCAGCCGCTGCTGCTCGGCATCACCAAGGCGTCGCTGTCGACCGAGTCGTTCATCTCGGCGGCGTCGTTCCAGGAAACCACACGCGTCCTCACCGAGGCGTCCATCTCCGGCAAGGTCGATCACCTGCGCGGCCTGAAGGAAAACGTCACGATGGGCCGCCTGATTCCGGCCGGCACGGGCTTCTGGTGGTACCGTCACCTGAGCATCCCGGCCGACGAACCGCCGCCGCCGCCGGCTCCGCCGCAGCCGGCGGACGACGAGCTCGAACTCGACCGTGAGCTGGAGTACCTCGTGGAGTCCGAGGAGCCGATGGCCCGGACGACCGTGGAGCCGGCCGGGGGCGAGTAAGGCGAGTCTCGGGGCCCGGGACTCGGGTCCCGGGCACCCCTGCTGAAAACAGAAGGGCGCGCGATGCGAATCGCGCGCCCTTCGTGTTTCCGTGGCGTGGCGGTCGCCGGACCGCGGCTGCCTGGCAACGTGCCGTGAGCCGGCCCCGGGACCGGAGTCCCGCCGCTCTACGCCTTCTGGCCCTTCATCGCCGCGCCAATCATCGACGACGCCGTGTAGACGACGACCAGGACGACCAGCCACCGCATGTAGAGAATCGGCAGTTCCTTCACGATGAACGCGGCCACCAGCACGGCCAACGGTCCACCGAGCATCAGGCCGACCGACGCCCGCAGGTGGTACTTGTCCTTCTGGATGAAGTTCATGCCGCCGACCGGCATGAGGAACGCGCACGAGCCCATCATGATGGGATAGGCGGCTTTCGGGTCCATGCCGAGCAGGCTGATCATGATCATGCAGGGCGCGTAGAGGCCGATTCCCAGCGTCATCAGGGCGCCGAGCACGAAGTTCACGCCGACCCCGATCGCCAGCTTCGTGCCGGACAAGCCCAGGTCGGCGCCGCCGCCAGGCACCAGGCCCAGCAGCTGGAGCAGCATGATGCCGGCCGCGAGGAAGAGGGCGGAGCCCATGGCCACCTGCACGGTGCGGCGCGGCATGCCGGACACGATGCCGGCGCCGAACCATGCCCCGGCCGACGCCGCCGCCAGCAGCAGCGCCAGCGTCGTGAAATCGACCTGCACGAGCGTCATGTAGATCACGGCCTGCACCACCGTCGGCACGACGTGGCCGACGTTGAGCGTGCCGGGGATGAGCTCGTCCGGCACCAGGCGCCAGCCGCGGAACATCGCCGTGGTCGTCGCGTACGAGCCGATGCCCAGGGTGTCGAAGAAGTTGGTGATGGCCCCGATGAACAGGTGCAGGGGCGTCGGTGACACCGGTTCGTGCGCGCCGTGGGTTCCGGCGCCGAGACGGGCGCGGGCGACGACGAACCAGCGGATGAGGAACACGACGGTCAGACCGACCATCGTGGTGATCAATACGTTCTTGGCGTCCAATAGGCCTCCGCGCCGAGCAGTCTATCCCGGTCAGCCCACGAACTTGTATCCCGATCCGTGGATGGTCAGGATGTGCTCGGGTTCGTGCGGGGCGCGCTCGATCTTCTGCCGCAGCTTGGCGACGAAGTTGTCGATCGTGCGGGTGGTGGGGAATTCCTCGTAGCCCCACACCTCGTTCAGGATCTGCTCGCGGGTGACCACCTTGCCGCGATGCTGGACGAAGTAGCGCAGCAGCTCGAACTCGCGGGCGGTGAACTCGACGCGGCGCTTCTCGCGCCGGGCCTGGTGCAGCTTGAAGTCGATCTCCAGTTCGCCGATGCGGACGATGTCCTCGGTCGGTGGCCGCGTCGTGGTGCGGCGCAGCACCGCGCGGACCCGGGCCAGCAGTTCGGTGATGGAGAACGGCTTGGTGACGTAGTCGTCGGCCCCGAGCTCGAGGCCGAGGACCTTGTCGGTTTCCGCCGACCGCGCCGTGAGCATGACGATCGAGGTCGACGACGAGCGGTCGCGCAACTCGCGGCAGACGTCGAAACCATTCTTCTTCGGCAGCATCAGGTCGAGGATGACCAGATCCGGATTGAAGGCGGCCGCCTTGATCAGTCCTTGCTCGCCGTCGGCCGCGGTCTGTACCTCGTAGCCTTCGAGCTCCAGGTTGTCACGCAGGCCGAGCAGCATCTGCGGCTCGTCCTCGATCACCAGAATGCGCTTCATGCTTGTCTCCGTACTCGTCGGCCGTGCCGGCCGGAATCGGGAAGGCGAGGGTGAACGTGCTGCCCTGGCCGGGCTCGCTCGTGAGGCCGATGGAACCGCCGTGGCCGCGCATCGTGTGGTCGACGATGGCGAGCCCGAGCCCGGTGCCCTGCGGGCCGCCGCCGAGTCCGCTGTCGACCCGGTAGAACTTGCGGAAGATGCGGCGCTGCAGGTGGCGCGGAATGCCGATGCCGTGGTCGGTGATGGCCACCGTGACGTGCTGTCCGGCGCGGGCCACGTGCACGTCGATGTCCCGGTGTTCGCGCGAGTACTTCATCGCGTTGGCCAGGACGTTCTCGATGGCCTGCTGCACGGCGCCGGTGTCGACCAGTACCGCCGGGAGGCCGGGGTCGACCCTGGTCGTCACCGAGAAGCGGCCCTGCTCGAACTGGCTCTGCAGCCGATCGACCACCTCGCGCGTCACCTCACCCAGGTCGACGGGCGCGGTGCGGTAAGGACGGAGCCCGGCTTCCATGCGGGAGAAGTCGAGGATGTTCTCGATGAGCCGCGTGAGTTTCTTCGCCTCGCCGTTGATGATGCGGTAGTACTCGGCGGCGCGCTCCGGCGTGCGAACGCGGCCCAGCTCGAGCGTCTCGGCGAAGAGCTGGATGAGCGCCAGCGGCGTCTTGAGGTCGTGCGAGACCGAGGCGACGAAGTTCGATTTCAGCTCGGCGAGGCGCACCTCGCGCGCCGCGGCCCCGGCCACGAAGAACACGCCCGCCGTCATCACCAGCGCCAGGATGGCCATCAGCGCACGCTGCGGCCGGCTGCTCGAATCCGCGACGGCGGCAATCGTCTGGTTGCCGAACCCGGTCTGCAGCGTCCACGTCTCGGGCTCCGTCTCGAGCGGCGCCGCGTATTCGAGCAGCTCGCGGTCGAAGAACACCAGGGGGAAGCTGCGCTCGTCGACGAACACGGTGGCGCCCGGCGGCGCCGACGAGAAGATGACGCGGCCGGTGGCGTCGCGGAGCGTGATGTCGAGCTGCGGGAAGCCGCCCAGGTGCTGCACGGCGGCGAGGCGGTTGCGCATCATCGCCGGCAGGTGGGTGGCGCGGATGTCTTCCGCATCGACGACGACCGCGACGAAGCTGTTGATGTGGTCGCGGGCGGCGCCCTCGAAGCGCAGCTGAACCTGCACGTACTTCTTCCGGGTGCCGATGGTGGCGGGGAAGGCCACGATGGCGCGCTTGTGCTCGAGCAGTTGCTGCAGGCGCGGCAGGATGACTGCACCGACGCCCGGGGCGTCGCGGAACCGGCGGTCGAGATCGCCCGAGGTGTCGGCGAGGCTGTCGCGGTTGTAGACCAGCAGCTGATCGCGGAACTGCTCGGAGACCGACGACCACACGTAGAACGCCTCGACGAACGGGCTCTCCTGCAGGCCCTGGCGAAGCACGCCATCCATGAAGGCGCGGTCCATGGCGTCGACACGGGCCTGCGGCACCGCCAGCAGCACGCCGATGTGCGGCCGCTTCAGGGTGTTCTCCATGTCCTCCGCGGCGGCGTCGGCGGTTTCCTGACTGAGCTGGCGGAGCACCACCGACGACGTGCTGGCGAGGTCGTTGATCGAGCGGAACTGGAAATAGAAGAGCACCGCCACCGGGATGGCCACGACCACCGCCAGGCCGGTCGCGAGGCGCAGGCCGCGGTCGTCGAACAGGCGGCCCAGCCACGCGCCGCGGCGGGATGGTGACGTGGTGCGTTCCGTTGTCTCGCTCATCGCCGCCTCCCTCTGCGCGGATCAGCCCTTCGACAGTTCCGCCGCGAGCCAGTCTCCCACGATCCGCCAGTCGCGCAGGTCAGGCATGGCCGAGAGCAGCGCCCACGCCACCGACTGCGTGTCGGCCAGCACCTGCCGGCGGTAGTCGCGCGGCAGGTTCGCGGTGCAGCCCTGCAGATCGCGCAGCGCGCCTGCCGCGTCGCCCGTCGCCAGGCGGGCCATCGCCAGCCGGCTGGCCTGCACCGGGCTCCGCGCCGCATCGAGACGCTGCCCGGACTGGTACGCCCCCAGGGCCGCCTGGTAACGCCCCTGCAGGAACAGCGTATGTCCCAGATTGTAGTGCCCGAATGCCAGCTCTGGTGTGAGCCCGACCACGCGACGGAACGCGACCTCCGATTCACCCAGCCGTCCCAATTCCCGTAGGACGACGCCGAGGTTGTTGTGCACCTGCGGGTTGTCGGGATCGGCGTCGAGCGCCTTCCCGAATGCGGCGAGCGCGTCGTCGGGGCGGTCGAGTTCACCCAGCGTCGCCCCCAGGTTCGCCCAACTCGAGGCGAAGCCGGGCAGGGCGTCGGCCGCACGACGGAACGCGCCGGCCGCCGAGGCCATGTCGTCGCGACGCAGCCAGTATTTGCCGCGTTCGTACGGCACGGCCGCCCAACCGGGGGCCATGCCGTCCGCCTCGGCGAGCAGCGCGCCGGCGTTGTCGAGATCGTTCACTTCCATGCAGACGCTGGCCATCGCCAGCAGGTGCGGGGCGGAGCGATCGCGATCGAGCGCGCGGCCCGCGGCCGTGAGCCGTGCCGCCGGCTCGGGCGCGCGGAACGCCGCGGCGAGTTGGTGGTCGGCCGGAGCGGGCGCCGACGGCGTGTCTCCGTACCCGGCGTCGATCCACGTGACGTCGCGCCACGCGCCGCGACCGGCCAGGGCCTCGGGCGCGTGCGTCTCGAGCGCCGAGCGATCGGCCGTGGCGACCACGGTCGACTCTGGCGCCGCCTCGAGTCGCGCCCGCCACGCCTCCAGGACGAACAGGGGCTGCGTGGTGACCAGCCGC
>WBZP01007989.1_pt1 | contig 10088 bp, 9 predicted proteins | sample 5204301 | NCBI WGS metagenome assembly WBZP01 (sample SAMN12412401, study PRJNA552823) | activated sludge metagenome | isolation source: activated sludge from nitrification reactor of wastewater treatment plant... | place: USA: Pennsylvania | collected 2017 | reverse complement strand
ATAAACGCACAAGTATCCTCTGAATAGATTTTGTTATTCTGTATTAAAACATCTTTATCCAGTGAATACCCATCAAAAACAAAGCCTATTTGTTCACTAATCCAATCATAGAAATATGAGTAATGCTTGAAGTTATCAGAAACAGAACATCCAATATAATCTGGTCTCCTAATAAGAAATTTTTTATCATAACAGCGTTTTATCATGTTTTTCCAAATGGTATATTGTTTTGTATGCTTGTCGCCAATCCAAGCTGGGCGTGATTTGTCGTTAATACCTATACCGCAAATTAATTTTGAATCTTTCATGTTCTGAATCTCAGAAAAGAAAAAAGGCAACTTGTATTTATCGGGTGAGAAAGACGAAACAACAACGCCTACCGATTAACAAATTACCTTTTTTCTGTTGTTTATGTTTTGCCGATTCGTTCTCACACTAGCCGACCATCAAATTATATAGCCTTTCAAAATCAATGTAAACTGATTTTAGGCCAACTTGCACCACACCACAAAGCGCATTCAACAACTAACCACTCCCCACATCATTAAATCAATTTAGCGCAACGATAAGGGCTATACATGGCGTTATTTTGTTGTTAGCGGTACAATGCCTACCTTTTACCAGAATAATAAGCCTCTATAGCGTCTATTGCTTCTTTAGCACTATAGCAGACTGCTGTTTTATATCCTAAGCTCTCAGCATTGCTTAAAAACCATTGCTGATTCTCTGTAAGCCGCTCAATAATTTTATGTATTTATTGTTAGTTTGTCGCTGTTAGTTTGGGACAAAATGACTAAAAATACCAAAGGGCGCAATAAAAAGTAAAAAGGCGCAATGTTGACAAAAAGGGGCGCAATAATGGCAAATGGGGCGCAATAATGGCAAATGGGGCGCAATTTGGGGCGCAATAAAAAATCTTTGCGCCCCAACATAAACCATTGAAAGCATTACTCTTTATCTCTTATTTTATCATTTGGGGCGCAATAATAGATAAATACATAGTTTACATATAGAGTAATAAATATATATATATGTATAGTGTTATGTAGTAACGCACACATATATAATGTCTCGCATATATAAAGAGTTTCGGATTTTCGAGTTATCGCGCCTTTGCGCCCCAAACGCTAAAAAACACGCGACAAACCTATACAGCTCAAGGGCTACAGCGTGGGGCGCAAAGATTTTAACATTGGTATTATATTGCGCCCCACGCTCATTTTATTGCGCCCCAAACGGATATTGTTACTACGTAACGGATATTGTTACTACGTAACGGATATTGTTACTACGTAACGGATATTGTTACTACGTAACGGATATTGTTACTACGTAACGGATATTGTTACTACGTAACGGATATTGTTACTACGTAACGTTACAAGCTCAATTTATTATCGAAAGGTGGGTACAAAATGGCAAAATCTAATGTGGAGCGGCAAGCTGAACATCGCGCTAAGAATAAAGACAATACGTTAAGGGTGGTACTTGATAACGAGTTACTGGCTAAGTTTAACGCGCATTGTGAGGCGTTAAAGCTAAATAAGAGCGATATGTTGCGACTCATGGTGAAAGAATTTAGCGAATTCTAAGACAAAAAAAAGCCACTTCAATAGTGGCCTTTTTTATAACGCTCCCTATATCAAAAAGGAACTTGGTCGAGGTCATTGCCAAAAAAATCCTGCACTTCATTTTTCAAGCTTTCTTCATCAACTCCTTTTTTAGCCTTAAACCAGATATAGTGATTTTCACGAGTTTTTTTGATTTTGATACGTCTACCAGTGATTTGTTGGTAGCCCATATCATTTAGAATATGAGCCAACGTCCGACTTTGTGGTAACACATCACCCTCACCCTCACATAAACTTTTAAACCAAGTCACGTCCAAAATACGACCATTCACCACACCACACTCATGCTTATTGATTAAGTCCTCGACTAAACTTTGCTCAGGTGATACGCTCGCTTGAATCATTAAACGGCTTGATACGGTATCAGGTGCGCGCCCACTAGGCTTAAAGTCTTCGCTTATAGTGTGGTTTAAAATAAAGGTTTTAATCGCGCCAGCGTGTAATTCCGACTCACGAAACAGATTCTCGAAATACTCCCCCGCCTCATCACGTCCGCCAAAATAGTCGAATAACTCGCTCTCGTTTTGTATGCGCCCGTACATCACACAGAATCGGCGGTCATCATTTGTTATCGGCAAAGCGTCTTTGTAATTGGTCAAAAGCAGATAGTTTGTGAAGTTTGGAACGGTGCGATGGTCACGCCCTTTCTCTTCAATTTGAATCATGCTATTAGTAATAAACGGCTTTAACCTGTCCATTATTCGCCATTTGTCATCACCTTTGATGCGTATTTCCTCAACGATATTCACTAACGAACCATGCGCCCATCCTGTGAACCGCTCACCAAGTGCGCTAGGGTCTAGGCTCTTGGCATTGCTACCCAACAACCACTCAAGTACTTTTGCGAAGTAACTCTTGCCCGTACCTTGCGCCCCTTGTAGCAGTATCGCCCAATTGATACGCTTACCTGCATTTTGAACCACATACGCAAGCCAATCTAAAAGAATCGTCTGTTCTTTTTCATCACTCAGCATATTTTTAATATGCGCCAAAAATAACTCAATCGCGTGTTTATTATTGTCTGTTATCTCAACAGCTTTATAACCGCTATCAACATAAGAATTGAGCATGAGCTTGTTATCATATTCAAACGTCACGCCAAAACTAGGCCAATACATTTTATCGACAACGGTTAATAACTCACATTCGGTTAAAGCATAGTCGCTCGCTAACATCTCAGCATTTTTAACATCTTCCATACGATTGTATTTAGCGTTAAAAGCCTCGCGCTTTATGCTATAATTTAGACGTGTGTTTGCAAACTCGCACAACTTCTCGACATATACCCAATCCGTGAGCCAGTCGGGTAATGCCGCCACAGTATCACCCGACTTTTCAACTTTACCGCCACCGCCAAAACAAAACGCCTTTTTAATCTCACTTTTGCTTAGTCCGATTTCTTTACCGCAAGCTGCAACAATATCCGCTGCCAACGTCGAACGCATATCATCATGCAAAACGCTATCATTCATCGCACAAATGCGCTTCTTTAACGCAAGGTAATCACTATATCCTTTCGCACCTTGCGCCTCAGTCCGCAACGTATCAAACGCCGTTGCAACCACGCCGCCTTGTTGCTTAACGTGCCACGCAACCGATGCCATTGTAAAACGCGCACCTGTCCAAGTGCCGAATGAGTTATATTTTTTACGCATATTTTTAGCGTCGTGTTTATCCGACAACGACGACCACGACACCCACAAATCAAGCCCTTTATCAGTACCTTGATATTGATGGTGTAATGCTTGCCCAACCTTGAGCCATGCGTCATATTCAAGCCCCTGCGCTTCATAGGCGAACAATAAACCTTGCACCTCATCATCCGACATATTTAGCGGTAAATCTCGCGTAAAGTCCTCATCATCGTCATCATCTAATGTAATATCATCAAAAACAGATACGTCGCCACCAACGCCAATAGATAAAAACTTATCAACATCGACCGCCGCGCCTTCACCCGATAATGACCAACGCGCTCCATCCACAGGGCAAGAAGGTAAAAACATAAACTGGTTAGGTTTGTGCGAACATTCATCAAACGTAAACGCATCATGAGACGCACAGAACGCCTCACTAATGGCGCGATACTCAACGCCTGATACATCACGCGACAACGGCAACACTAAACGCACTCTAGGCGCGTTATCAGTGTGCGAATAAGTGCTATACGCCACAAACGCACCCAAGCCCAACAAATCCAAGTCAAACTCTAAATCGTCAATCGTGCCAGTGTACTTATCAATATCTAGCGTGAGCATTGAGCGACACACTAAAAATTCATCTTTGCGCTTCTCGCTACTAAACTTACCACCAACGAAAAAACCAACAACCTCTTTGTCGTCACTTTCCAAATGCTTGGTCAACATCGATACAATGCTAGACCAACTCAAAGAGATATTTTTAACGATTCCCATGCCGCGTGAGCATGACAACGCTATTTTGTAATCAGTCATTTTTGTTTTGTCCTTTTTCATTTATGTAAGTGACTGATAAACGGCCACCCGACAAAACCATGAGCTTATATTGAGTCGCGTTTGGCGGATATTCACCCCACTTGTAAATAGCATCGCGTGTTATTCCCAAAACCTTAGCTAACCTTGTATGACCGCCCCAAAGTTGAACCGCCTCTTGTGTTGTCATAAATCACCTTAATTAACGCTTGTAAAAAGTAGATAAAACTATACGTCATTCTTAAAAAGTATGCTAGTATTAAATCCACACAAACAAACCGAAAAGGTAAACAAAATGAGTTTAGAAAACGAAATCAGTCAATTGACAAAAGCAATCAACGAGTTAAACGCAAATTTTGAGCGTTTATTTAATAACCAACAAGCAGCACCCACGCCGACACAGCTACCAACACAAGCGCAAGAAGTACCAACACAAGCGCAAGAAGTACCAACACAAGCGCAAGAAGTAGCATTGTTACCCGATGTTGCTAAAACAATGAATCGCACACGCGAAGACTTGCAAGCAATGTGTTTGGCTGCAACAAAACGTAATTCGGCTAACCGTGACATTATTAAGTCAATTATGCTTAATAATTTTGATGCTCGCAAAAGTAGCGACTTAGCAGACAATCAAGTCGATATGTGTTATGCAATAATTGCGGAGGCTACCCAAGATGACTAAACACGCCAAACTCTCAGCCAGTGGCTCTAGTCGTTGGCTTACTTGCACAGGCTCTGTTAAAGCAGAGTCTCAATTCCCAAACACATCATCTAGCTACGCAATGGAAGGCACAACAGCCCACTCATTAGCTGAACGTTGTTTAACCGAAGACATCACCCCTAATTATTATCTAAATAAACAGCTAGACGGTTATACCGTTGACGATGAGATGGTCGATAATGTTGCTGCTTATGTTGCTTATGTAAAATCATTTAGTGGTATTCACTTTTACGAAGTGCGCGTAAATTTTAGCGAATGGATTCCCGAAGGCTTTGGCACAAGTGACGCGATTGTTATTGATAGCAAAAGCAATACAGTACATGTTATTGACTTAAAATATGGCAAAGGTGTACCTGTTGATGCTGAAAATAACAGTCAAGGTATGCTATACGCGCTTGGTGTGTTGAGTGAATATGGTTTTATTTATGACCTTGACCATGTAGTCATTCACATTTATCAACCGCGCATTAAGAATTATAGCTCATGGTCAATTAGTGCCACCGAGTTATTAAAGTGGGCAGAGTGGGCAAAGCAACGAGCAGAAGAAGCCTTACAGGATGACGCACCACGCACACCAAGCGAAAAGGCTTGTCAATGGTGCAAAGCGAAAGCAACGTGCAAAGCATTGCTTGACCATACCCACAAAATCATCATGCACGACTTTGACGAGCTAGACGATGTTAAACCCGACACGCTAACAGACAAAGAACTAAAAGTGATTCAAGATAACGCCAAGCTGATTAAATCATGGCTTGATGCTGTAGAGTCTCACATCTTCGATATGTTAAATCGTGGTCAAAGTTTTGACGGCTATAAACTGGTAGAAGGTAGAAGCACTCGCGCATGGTTGAATGAAGATACCGCCGCGCAAGTGTTGTTAAAATCAGGACTTGAACCCGACACACTTTACACTCAAAAACTAATCAGCCCAGCGCAAGCCGAGAAGTTGCTAAAAACTCAAAAGTCATTGCTTGATGGTTTAGTTAATAAATCAGAAGGCAAGCCGACTCTTGTTCCATCATGCGATAAAAGAAAATCGCTAAATGATGCAGATATTTTTAGCATACTTGAATAAACTGTGCTAATATACTCACAGTGTATAAAGACTATACACTTTAAACCCAAAAAACTGAAAACTTGAAAACTTGAAAACTTGAAAAGGTAAAAACACATGAAAGTCTTATTAAAAAACGTCCGTCTCTCATTCCCTTCTTTGTTTAAGACAGAAGTTTACGGTGGCGAAGATACTGGCAAGTTTGCCGCTACTTTCTTAATCTCAAAAAGCGACACAAAAACCGTTCAATCTATTGAGCAATCCTGTAAAGCGGCGTTGGTCGAAAAATACGGTGAAGGCAAAATCCCTAAAGGTTTTAAATTGCCATTGGTAGATGGTGATGACAAAGAGTATCAAGGCTATGCTGACCACGTTTGTATTAAAGCAAGCACCAAAAAACGCCCAACGCTTGTAAACCGCGACAAAACACCAATCGCTGAAGAAGATGGTATTTTGTACGGTGGCTGCTATGTCAACGCCTCGATTGATGTTTGGGTCATGGATAACTCATACGGCAAAAAAGTGCTTGCCAGTCTTAACGCAATCCAATTTGTTAAAGATGGTGAAGCGTTTGGCAGTAAGTCTGAGGGTGCTGATGATTTTGAAGACTTAGATGATGAGTTTTAAGGATTAACCACAACACCCCAAAAGGCGCGTTAATCGCGCCTTTTTTATAACTAAAACGGGACACTCCCACATGATAATATTAGACTGCGAGACTTACGCAAATTACTTCTTGGTATCAATGCTTGATACCAACACAAACAAGATAATTGATTTTGAGCTATATGATAACCACCCGATTGATAGCAAAAAACTAGCTGCAATCATGCGCCAAAATACAACGCTTGGTTTTAATTCATCAAACTACGACTTGCCAGTGATTGTTGCAGCATTGCGCGGTGATACTAACGAACAAATAAAACAGCTAAGTGATGATATTATTGCGGGTGGTTTTTATAGCACTAAATTCGCGCACCAAATACAAAAGGTTTTTTTTAAATCACAAACTTGGCAAATCCTAAAACATCACAAACTCGTTATACCTAAAAGTTTTGACCATATCGATATAATGCAGTTACCCATTGGTCAAGCCTCGCTAAAAATATATGGCGGAAGATTACACGCGCCAAAGATGCAAGAATTGCCTATTGAGCCAAGCGCAACTATCACGCCCGAACAACGCGCTATATTGCGCGAGTATTGTCATAATGACTTACAAGTCACGCGCATTTTGTACGATGAATTGCGACCTCAAATAGCCTTGCGTGAGCAAATGAGTGAACAATACGGGATTGACTTGCGTTCTAATTCTGACGCGCAAATAGCCGAAAGTGTCATAAAGCACGAATTAGAAGCCAAAGATATAGACTGTACGCGCCCAACAGTGAAAATAGGCACAAAATACAAATACACCACGCCTAAGCACATCACATTCAAAAGCCAATTATTCAATGACTTGGTAGCAATGATTGAGCGTGTGGATTTTGTTGTTGGTGCGAACGGTCAAATTGCACTACCTGATGAACTACTCAAAAAGATTAGTTATGACGGTGCAGAATATCAACTTGGTATAGGTGGTATCCATTCGTGCGAATCGTCACAAGCCATTATTGCTAAAGATGACGAATTGCTTTTTGACGTTGACGTGGCCAGCTATTACCCGTATTTAATCATTGACGGTAAATACTACCCAAAACATTTAACGCCTGAATTTTTGACAGTTTACGAATCAATCGTGAATCGGCGTATTGAAGCCAAGCGCAAAAAAGACACTGTGACTGCTGATTCACTTAAAATTACAGTCAATGGTTCGTTTGGCAAATTTGGCTCTAAATACTCGTTTTTATATTCACCTGATTTATTGATTAACACCACAATCACAGGCCAATTAACGCTACTCATGCTTATTGAAATGATTACGCTTGCAGGCGGTAAAGTCAAAAGTGCCAACACAGACGGCATAGTCATATTGTGCAAACGTGATAACGTGCAGGCAATACGCGACACGGTAAGCCTGTTTGAGCTAAACACGATATTCAGCATGGAGTACACCGAATATCGCGCCTTATACTCGATTAACGTCAATAATTATCTAGCAGTCAAACCTGACGGCAAAGTGAAAGGCAAAGGCCAATTTGCTATCGGTGGACTAGCTAAGAATCCAACAAATACAATCAGCGTAAAGGCCGCAATTGCTTATCTGACAAAACAAACGCCAATCAAAGACACAATTTTACAGTGTCAAGATATACGCGACTTTGTGACACTCAGAACTGTACAGGGTGGCGCGATTAAAGACAATCTTCCCATTGGTAAATCCATCCGTTGGTATCACTCAACGTCAACCATGACCGCCATACACTACGCATCAAACAATAACAAAGTGCCAAAGTCTGACGGTGCAAAGCCAGTCATGAATTACCCCGACAAACTGCCAACAGATATTGATTATCAGTTTTATATTCAAGAAGCTAAAAACATCATAAAAAGCACAGGCGTATCATTATGAAAGAATCAGAACTAGAAAAGAAACTTGTTAGTCACATTACTAAACTAGGTGGTATTGCTTACAAGTTTTCATCACCTAACCGCAAAAGCGTACCCGACCGCCTTTGTATTATGCCCAATGGCCGCGCCTTTTTTGTTGAGCTAAAAACCAAAGGTAAAGCACCCACACCATTGCAGAGACATGAGCATGAGTTATTGCGTTCACTCGGTCATACGGTATTAGTGATTGATGATATAGGGGACGTTTATGCCATCGCGTAATGACTTGCACAAGTACCAAGAACGAATGGTTAACTTCATCTACAACACACCTAAATGCGCGTTATGGGCAGGACTAGGACTAGGTAAAACAATCACCACACTAACCGCTATCGTTGACCTAATCGACAGTATGACAGTCTCAAGAGTGCTGATTATCGCTCCCTTGCGTGTGGCGAATAGCGTATGGCATAAAGAGGCGGTCAACTGGCAACACACCAAACACTTAAAGTTTAGTATCGTAACGGGTAGCGAAAAAGAACGCCTCGCTGCATTACACAAAACGGCTGATATTTACGTAATCAATCGTGAAAACGTGCATTGGATAGTTGAACATCTTAAAAAAGATGAACTTTATACTCGTTTTTGGAAATTTGATATGATTGTAATTGATGAGGCAAGCTCATTCAAAAGCCCGTCTAGTCAACGGTTCAAGTCATTACGCAAAACAATCCCTTTTACAAATCGACTCGTTGAGCTAACAGGTACACCTTCGCCTAATGGCCTATTAGACATATGGTCGCAAATGTATTTATTAGATTGTGGTGAGCGTTTAGGCCGCAGCATGACAGCTTATAAACAGCGATTCTTTGAAGCAGGTTATAACGGCTATTCATTCAAGCCCGTCAAGAGTGCCGATAGAATCATTCATAAACTCATTGATGATTTAGTAATATCGCTAAACGTAGATGATTATTTAGAGATGCCAGAGCGTATTGATACTGTTATCAGAGTACCATTGCCACCATCGCGCATGGTCGAATATAAACAGCTTGAGCGTGAATTTTTGATACAGATTAACGATAACGAGGTTGTCGCTTATAATGCTGCCACGCTTGCAGGTAAGCTCCTACAATACTGCAATGGTGCAATGTACACAGACGAATTAAAAAACTGGACAGAAATTCACTCAGCTAAACTTGACGCGCTCGATGACATTATCAGCGAAAATAGCGACGAGAATTTACTAATCGCATACAACTATAAAACCGATTTAATACGATTACAAGCACGTTACCCCGATGCAGTCGTATTAGATAAAGACCCAAAAACAATAGAGCAATGGAATAACGGTAATATCAAAATGTTATTAGCTCACCCTGCGTCCTGTGGACATGGAATTAACCTTCAGCATGGCGGCTCTATTATCGTATGGTTTGGCCTAAATTGGTCACTTGAACTATACCAACAGTTTAACGGACGGCTGCACAGGCAAGGACAAACTAAACCAGTCCGCGTGGTACATATTGTTGCAGATGGTTGTATAGATGATAAAGTCATGCTTGCGATTGAGAATAAGGCAGAAACGCAACAGCAACTACTTGATGCTCTCAAACTAATCTAACACCCACAAAAAAGCCACTAATTAAAGTGGCTTTTCTTTTATCCTTTAATTGCTTTTGTACTTCATTTTGCACCTCGTAATAATGCTATTGTGCAGAATAAAACAAATATGCAGCATA
>WBZP01007072.1_pt2 | contig 10089 bp, 7 predicted proteins | sample 5204301 | NCBI WGS metagenome assembly WBZP01 (sample SAMN12412401, study PRJNA552823) | activated sludge metagenome | isolation source: activated sludge from nitrification reactor of wastewater treatment plant... | place: USA: Pennsylvania | collected 2017 | reverse complement strand
CAACGCCGTCAGGTAGTGCAGCGTGGCGGCCTTGTCGGTGCCGCGACGGCCCGGCGCGAGCGTGCACTTGGCCAGGGTCCGGCTTGCGAGCGCGATGGCCTGCGCGTGTGCGCCTTCACGCTGCAGCGCTCGGATGTGGTGGACGAGGTGGATTGCGTCTTGCATGGCGGGCTTCCTTGAAGGGGATGAACGGAGGGGTTTCGGGGGGCGGGTGATCGGTCAAGCGATCGTGATGGCACGGGGCGACGACGCGCGGGTCGACTCCAGCAGCGTGGTGCCATCGAGCGGGCTGTCGCCCTTGGCGCGGCCGGCAGCCTGAGCCTCGACAGCTGCGGTCTGCAGCCACGCTGGCGCCAGCGCGGCGCCCAGAACGGCGAACGACGCGACCGCGGCGAGTGCCCCCGCAGCAAGACGCTGCGCCGGGCGTGGACACAAGAGGGACAGCACGACCGGGCCGGCGCCGGGGATCGGCCTCGTCGTCGGCGAACACCCGCGGACTGAAGACTCGACAAGGGGTTTCGAGGTCATGGCAGGGCGCAGTGGTTGCAGTGGCAGCCAGTGTCGGCAGCGGGGGCCGCGGTGTCGTCAGGAACCGGTCCTGTTTCGGTCAGGCGCGCACGCGCGGGCCGGGTCGAGCGGACGCTGCGGGCGCCCCCTCCGCTGCCTCGTCCCGGGTGTCGCCCTGCGCCTGTGGCCCGATCGCGTCCGAGTCGTGCGCGGTGTCCACAGCCGAAAAGGCGCACGCCAGGCGCCGGGCGCTCGCGAGCGGCAGCACGGCACCCGGCGACGACAGCGCACGCACCCACCGTGGGCAACGCAGCCGGTGCCGATCGCGCCGGCCCCGCAGCCGAGCACGCTGAACCTCGCCGCCGAGGCCGCGCAGGCACCGATCGCGAAGCTCTGCCGGCACCCCTGGCGGGTTACCGTGATGTGCCAGCTGCCGATGAGGGCGGCGGCTGCCTTGCAGGCCGGCAGTCAGCCGGCCTGTGTGGGGGCCGCCGATGAGACGGCTGGGCCGGCCATCCTGCGGCGGCGTCTTCGCCGCAGGACCACGCCGATGCTGCCGAGCAGCCTGGCCCAGGTAGCCGGCTCCGACACCCGGACCGTCGGCGCGAGCATGCCGCCCTGCAAGAGCCAGCAGCCCTTGCCCTGCAGGTACGCGTTGCCCGCCAGGCCGGGGTCGCCGTAGTAGAAGATCCTGAAGCCGTTGACGGCGATGTCGGCCACCGAGTCGCCCTGCGGTCCTGCGCTGAGCAGTGCGTGCCTTCCTGATCGGCGCGATGAACAGCAGCCTCGAGTGGTTCGATCCGGGCAAGGCGCCGATCGACGACATCGCCGCCAAACCGACCGCGGTGTTCCTCGACGGCGCAGCGGCCCAGCGCACCTGTGCGCAAGGCGCAGCAGCCCCGCGCCACTGCGCGCAAGGGGCAGCGGTCGTGAACCGCGCCGCCACGGAGGCCACGGACGCCACCGACGCCACCGACGCCGCCGGCGACCACCCCGCCAGCAACGGCGAGCCCGCCGGCAGCTACCAGGCGCTGCTCGCCGCCCTGCGCGAGCGCTTGCGCCGCAGCGCCGCCGGTGGCGGCGGCGAGGCGCTGCGCGCGCGCCATGTCGCCCGCTGCAAGCTGCCGGTGCGCGAGCGCATCGAACTGCTGCTCGACATGGGCAGCCCCTTCCTCGAGCTCTCGCCGCTCGCCTGCTGCGGATGTACGGCGACGAGGTGCCGGCCGCCGGCGTCGTCACCGGCATCGGCAAGGTGGCCGCCGATCCAGCCGAACTGGGCGCCATCGTCGGCACCGACCTCAAGCAGCCCTTCGACGTGCGCGAGGTGCTGCGCCGGCTGGTGGATGCCGGCGAGTTGCAGGAGTTCAAGCCGGACTACGGCGCCACGCTGGTCTGCGCCACCGCGCACCTGCACGGCTACCCGGTGGCCATTCTGGCCAACAACGGCGTGCTGTTCTCGGAGTCCTCGCTCAAGGGCACTCACTTCATCGAGCTGGCCAACCAGCGCAGCATTCCGCTGCTGTTCCTGCAGAACATCACCGGCTTCATGGTCGGCACCGAGGCCGAGCGCGGCGGCATCGCCAAGCATTCGGCCAAGCTGGTCTATGCGGTGTCCACCGCGAGGGTGCCGCGCTTCACGGTGATCATCGGCGGCTCGTACGGCGCCGGCAACTACGGCATGTGCGGCCGCGGCTTCGGCCCGCGATTCCTCTTCGCCTGGCCCAACGCGCGCATCGCCACCATGAGCCCCGAGGTCGCGAGCACGGTGCTCACCGACCTGCGCCGCGCCTCGCTCAAGGGCGATGGCGATGCCGAGGCGCTGCGCCGGCTCGATGCCGAGACCCGCGCCCAGTTCGAGCGGCAGAGCGACCCCTACTACGCCACCGCGCGCCTGTGGGACGACGGCATCATCGAGCCGGCGCAGACGCGCGACGTGCTGGGCATCTGCCTGGAACTCGCCGACCACAGCAGCCCGCGCCACGGCGGGTGGAACCCGGTGTACCGGATGTGAGCCACGCCATGTACCGCAAGCTGCTGATCGCCAACCGCGGCGAGATCGCCTGCCGCATCATGCGCACCTGCCGCCGCCTGGGCATCGCCACGGTGGCCGTGTACTCCGACGCCGACGCCGGCGCGCGCCATGTGCGCGAGGCCGACGAGGCCTTGCGCATCGGCCCTGCCCCGGCGCGCCAGTCCTACCTCGACGCCGACGCGGTGCTCGCCGCCGCCCTTGCCGCCGGCGCCGACGCGATCCACCCCGGCTACGGCTTCCTGTCCGAGAAGACGGCGCTGATCGACGCCTGCGCCGCCCGGGGCATCGCCTTCGTCGGCCCCCACCGCGAGGCCATCGTGCGCATGGGCTCGAAGATCGAGAGCAAGCACATCGCGCGCGCCGCCGGCGTGCCCTGCGTGCCGGGCTGCGACGGCGACGACCTGTCCGACGAACGCCTGGCCGCCGAAGCCCGGCGCATCGGATTCCCGTTGCTCATCAAGGCCAGCGCCGGCGGGGGCGGCAACGGCATGCGGCGGGTCGACCACGCCGCCGGCTTCGCGCCCGCGCTGGCCGAGGCGCGCGCCGAGGCACGCGCCGCCTTCGGCGACGACCGCGTGCTGCTCGAACGCCTGCTGCGCCGCCCGCGCCACTTGGAGGTGCAACTGTGGGGCGACCGGCACGGCGGCCTGGTGCACCTCTTCGAACGCGAGTGCTCGATCCAGCGCCACTACCAGAAGATGATCGAAGAGGCGCCCGCGGGGCACCTTTCTCCGGCCGCGCGCGAGCGGCTCTACGCCGCCGCGCTGGCGCTCGGCCGCGGGATCGGCTACGACTCGGTCGGCACGGTCGAGTTCGTGATGGAGGCCGGCAGCGACGAGCCCTGGTTCCTCGAGATGAATACGCGGCTGCAGGTCGAGCACCCGGTGACCGAACTGACCACCGGGCTCGATCTGGTCGAGTGCCAGTTGCGCAGCGCCCTGGGCGAAGCGCTGCCGTTCGCCCAGGAGGCGATCGTGCGCAGCGGCTGGGCGATCGAGGCGCGCATCAACGCCGAGACGGCGGAGCGCGACTTCGCCCCTTCGCCCGGCGTGATCCTCGACTACGCCGAGCCGGCAGTCGAGGGCGTGCGGGTCGACAGCGGGGTCGGCGCGGGCAGCGAGGTCACCCTGCACTACGACTCGATGATCGCCAAGCTGATCGCCCATGCCGGCACGCGCGCCGTGGCGGCCGAGCGCTTGCGGCGGGCGCTGGCCGACTTCGTCGTCGTGGGCGTGGGCACCAATCAGCGCCTGCTGCGCGAGATCGTCGCCGATCCGGGCTTCGACCAGGAGCTTCACACCGGCTTCCTGGCCGAGCGCTTTCCGCTCGGGCATGCGCCGGCGCCGCAGCAGGCGCTCGAGCTGCGCGCGGCCGCGGCCGCTGCCGCCTACTTTGCCCTGGCACCGGTGGCCGGGGACCGCCCGCTCGACAGCCTGCGCGGCTTTCGCCTCGGCCGCATGGCCGGCTTGCCGGCGCGCAAGCGCTTCCACGTCGAGGCCGGGCCGCAGCGCACCGAGGTCTTGCTCGAGGTCATCGCCTCCGACCGCGTGCGTTGCCATGCCGTCGGCGACGAGGGCAGCGCTGGCCAAGTGGTCAGAGAGGGCGACGAGGGCGTCCATGTCTGGGACTACACCGAACATGCCGACGGCGTGGTCGGCGAGCGCGGGCGGCACCGCTGCCGGCGCGACGCCGACGGCAGCGTGCACGCCTGGATCGAGGGCGAGTACCGCAACTGGCGGGTGCGCACGGCGCTCGAGCAGGCGGCCGAACCTGGCGCCGCGATCGCTGCCGGCGACACGGTTTGCGCCACGATGCCCGGCGTGATCAGCGAGCTGCTGGTAGCCACCGGCGACGAGGTCGTCGCCGGGCAGAAGCTCGCCACGCTCGAGGCGATGAAGCTCTTCCACGCCCTCGCCGCGCCGCGCGCCGGTCGCATCGCCCATGTCGCGGCGCAGGTCGGCGACAAGGTGGCACAGCACGCCGTGATCCTGACGCTGGAGTCAGAGTCTCGCCACCTCCACTCGCAACAGGTCGTCGAAGCCGGCGGCCACGCGATCCGCGCCGCGCCGGGCCAATGAACGGCGCACGCGGCGGCGAGGCCGCGGCTCCCCACACCAGCTCGGCCCTGGCCTCGATCTCGACCAGGGTGCCCTCGCCCACCAGCGCGCCGACCTGCCGCAGCGTGTTGGCGGGGCGGATGTCGCCGAACACGCGACCATGCTCGCGCGCCACCGCCTCCCAGGTCCAACTCGGTCGTGTCCCCAACTCGAACGAAGCCCGAGAGCGGCAGCCTGCGATCCACCTCGGTCGTGTCCGTCGGCCTGGGCGCGATGGCACCCGCTGCGCGCGCACGACGAAGAGGTGGCGGCGCGAGGGCACGATGCCAGCGCTCGGCCTGCCGGGCAGCAGCAACGGCCTGAGCAGCCGCCGACGCTACGATCCCCGCTGCCATGCTGCCCGCTTCGCAGTCCGCCGACGACGGCCCCGCCGCGACGCCATCTTTTCGACTGGCCTTCGGGTCCTTTCTGCTCGACGCTGCCAACGCGCGCCTGTGGCACGACGGGCGCGCGGTGCCACTGCGCCCCAGGGCCTTCGACCTGCTGCGCGTGCTGGCCGAACGGGCCGGGCAGCTGGTGACCAAGGACGAGTTGCTGGACGCCGTCTGGGGCACGCGCTTCGTCACCGAGGGCGTGATCAAGACCGCCGTCGGCGAGCTGCGCGAGGCCTTGGGCGAAGACCCGAAGCGCCCGCAGTGGATCGAGACCGTGCCGCGGCGCGGCTACCGCTTCGTGGCGCCGTCGGCCCCCTGGCCGGGCACGCCGGCCGCGGCCGACAGGGCAATCGATCCGACGGCGGCCACCGCGGGCCGCGACACGGTCGCGGCTTCGCCCGCCACCGTGCTGGCCACGGCGGGCGCCGCGGCCCCGCCCCGCCAGACCTTCACGCCCGTCCCCCCCGCCGTGCCGCTGGTCGGTCGGGACGACGCCCTGGCATCCCTGAGCCACGCCTGGCAGGCCGTGCTCGGCGGCGACCGACGCGTGGTCTTCCTCAGCGGCGACCCCGGGATCGGCAAGACCATGCTCGCCAGCGCCTTCGTCGAGCGGCTGCGAGAGGGCATCGCCGCCCACGGCCAGTGCGTCGAGTCCTTCGGCCGCGGCGAGGCCTACCTGCCGTGGCTCGAGGCGCTGGCTTCGTTCCTGTCCGCGATCGACGACCTGCCGGCGCTGCTGCGGCGTTACGCGCCGAACTGGCTCGCCCAGCTGCCCTGGCTGCAGACCGAGGCCGACCGCGCCGCGGCCGCGCCTGCGGGCGGCAACGAGCGCATGCCGCGCGAGATGGCCACGCTGCTCGAACAGATCGGGCAGCGCCAGCCGCTGGTGCTGGTGCTCGAAGACCTGCACTGGAGCGACCACGCCAGCGTGCAGCTGCTCGATTTCGTCGCCCGCCGCCACGCGCCGGCGCGCGTGCTGCTGCTGGCCACCTTCCGCGCCACCGAGCTGCTGCTGGCCGAGCACCCGCTGGCCGGCGTGCGGCGCGAGTTGCGGCTGCACCGGCTGGCCGAGGAGATCGGCCTCGAGGGCCTGGACGCGGCGGGCCTGCGCCGGCTGCTCACGGCCTGGTGCCCGGGCGTGGCCTGGAGCAGCTCGGCGCTGGCGGCGCTGCAGGCGCACACGGAGGGCGTGCCGCTGTTCGCGCGCGCCGTCGTCGACGCGCTCGCGGCCGACGGGGTACTTCAGGCCGTCGCCGCCGGCCGCTGGCGGCTGGCCGGCCCGCTGCCGCAGCCGCTGCCGCTGCCCGACAACCTGGCGGGGTTGTTCGAGAAGCAACTGCTCGCGCTCGAGCCGGCCCAACGCGAACTCCTCGAGGCCGCCGCGGTGGCCGGCGTCGAGTTCGACGCCGCGGTGCTGGCAGCCGCCATCGGCCGCGACCGCGTGGAGGTGCACGCCCGCTGCGACGGCCTGGTGCGCGGCGGGCGCTGGCTGCAGGCCGCAGGGATCGAGTCGCGCGCGTCCGGCCCTGCGTCCGGCCGCTACCGCTTCGGCCACGCGCTGATGCAGAGCCTGTGCTACGCACGCTGCGGTGCCGCGCGTCGCGTCGAACTGCATCGTCGCGTCGCTGCTGCGCTGATCGAGCGCCACGGTGACCGCGGCGACGAGCTGGCGGCCGAACTCGCCTACCACTTCGAGCGGGCCCTGGACGCGGACGCCGCGCTGCCACAGCTGAGGCGCGCGATCGGCCAGGCGCGCCAGCGGCAGGCGGCGCGCGAGGTTCTGGATCTGGCCGAGCGCGCCCTGGCGCTGCTGCCGCAGCTGAGCCCGGGGACCGATGCCGACACGCGCCGGCGCCTGAGCTATGGGTTCTCGGCCTCCGCCGCCACAGCAGGCGGTCTGTTGCACGGGTATGCCTCCACCTTCTTGGGCGAGCTCGCCCGACGCGCCGTCGCAGCCGGCCACGACCGGCCGTTCGATGAAGAGCTCATCAACGTGCACCGCATCTTGTGGCTGCACCTGGTGGCCAATGCGCGCCACGACGAAGCCCTCGCCCTGGCGGAGGCGCTGGCGGCGCGGGCTGGCGCGGACGCCCCGGCCGGCCCCCTCATCCTGGCCTCGAGCATGCTGCACTTCAGCACCTTCAAGTGCGGTGCGTTCGAGCGTGCGCGCGCCGTGCTCGCCAGCGAGGACCAGTTGGCGCCGCAGGTCGTCGCGCCCGACGCGCTGTATGCGAAGTTCTTCACCCAGCAGGCCCACGAGCGCCGGCTGGTGACGGTGCTGCTGGACGAGCTGCAGGGCCGTCCACCCGCGCCGGATGCCGCCGCGGTCCTCGACATGCCGCCTCAGGTGCACTCTCCGATGACACGCGTGCTCAACGGCGTGCTGTGCGGGCTTTGGCTAGCGTGGCGCGGCGACGCGCCAGCGGTGGCCCACGGCGCGAGAGCCATCCTTGCGCTGATCGAGCAGGAGGAGCTGCAGGGTGGCGCCGGGCCGCACCGGATGCTCCTGCACTGGGCCGAAGGCGCTCTCGGCGATCCGACTGCGGCGCGGGCGGGGCTGCACGCGGCGCTCGCGGCGCTGGGCAGCGACCGACCGACGCCGGATCGCGCCGCCTTCCTCGAACTAGCCGCCGACCTCGCGTTACGCGCCGCAGACGTCCCATCGGCCACATCGGACCTCGATGCGGCCTTCGCCCACGTGCACGCGACCGGCGAGCGCTACATCCTGCCGCGGCTGTGGCGTCGCCGCGCGCAGATCGCCGAGGCCCGCGGCGATGCCGCCGGCGCCGCGCAGGCACGCGCGCGCGAGCGGCTCGCGCAGGTCTCGCCCGCGGATGCCCTCCCCGACGACGCGCCGCAGCCGGTGGCGGGCTGAGCCACCGTCGTCAGCTCGTCGCCTGCCGCCGAACGCGCAGCAGTCCGGCGAGCCCCATCGCCGCCAGCGCCAGCGCCAGCGTCCCGGGCACCGGCACCGTGCCGTCCGGTGGCGCGTCCGGCCCGATCAGCTGGAAGGCGTAGCTGCCGTACACCGGCTGCCACCACGAGGACGTCGAACTGCGGATGGCGCCGGTCTCCAGCGTCTCCGACGCAAGGGCCCACAGCCACGCGCCTTCGGTGCCCGGCGTGTCGATCCCAGCAGGGCTTCGATGCTCAGGCTGTCGAACGCCTGCGACAGCCGGAAGTGCGAAACGTAGGCGCTCTGCATGCCCACGGCCGGGCTGAGGAGGGCCGGGCCGCCGATGCGGTCGACGTCGATCAGCAGTGCGGCCTCTGCCGGCATCAAGGCGTGGACAGCCGTCAGGGCAAGGTTGGGAAGGAGGAGGCAGGCTTCATGGGAAGGCTTTCTTTCGTGGAGGCGGCGTCGGGCTCAGCACCTCACGGCCGGGCTGTCCTTGGCCTTGCACAGGTTGTCGCCGGCGGAAGTGACACCGCCGCCGAACTGCGGCGCCGGCCCGATCAGCGTGCTCGACGACAGCAGGCTGCCGCTGCCCGCGCTGACCTGGTACTGGCCGTTGCCGGCTGCCACGACGCCCTGGATCAGGCCACCGACCTGGGTATGGATGCCGCAGCTGGCGTTGTCGGATGCGACGACGTTGCGCACCACGGTGGCCCCGTTCAGGTTCAGCCCGCAGGAGCCGTTGCGGCGCACGTGCACTCGCTCGAGCAGCAAGTCGGCGCCGGCGTCGCTGCTGATGCCAGTGCTGGCGAAGGCGTCGACGATGCCGTTGGCGACAATGGCGCCGGGCGCCTGCACCGAGATGCCCGAAGCGTACGACTGGACGATCTGGCAGCGCGTCGGTCCGCAGCGCGGCCCGGTGACCGCGAAGCCGTTCAGGTCCAGCGTAACGTTGGGCGCGCCGATGACGATCCCGTACTGGCGGAAGTCGCTGACGGTCAGCGGGCCGCTCAGCCGGTAGCTGCCGGGCTGGGTGATCGTGACCGGAAAGCCCGGTGTGTCGCCCGGCGTCACGTTGCCGGCCAGGGCCTTGGCCTGGTCGATGGTGATGACCTGGGCCTGCGCGGAGGCGGCCACCATGGTGAGCAGCAGTGCGCACAGGGGCAGGGTTCTGAGTTTCATGTTGAGGTTCCTTCGAAGCGTGTGTGGATCAGGCTGGTCGGGCGCGCCTTGCGGCGAGCGGGTGCCCATGTCCCCGCAGCGCGCCCGGGGAAGGCGCGCCAGACGACTGACGCGACCGCCGCGCGCCGGCGCGGCGCCACCCTTGGTCAGCAGCGCTGGGGGGCCTCCCCACTCCCAGGCGTACACAGGTTGTCACCCAGGCTTTGTGCGGGTGGCAGGTTGTAGGCGCCGGCTCCAATGACGTTGTTGCCACTGAACAGGCCCTGACCAGCGGAGTGGACCTGGAACGTGGCATTCCTGCTGATAAGGTTGTTGCGCGCAACACCGCTGCTGATCCACAGACCGCAGTAGGCGTTGGCCGTGAGAGCGGAATCACGCACCAGGCTGTCACCGTTCACGATGGCCCCGCAACGCCCGTTCCGGTGCGACCGAACACCCACCAAAGAGACCTGCTCAGCGATGTGGATGCCGGAATCGGCGAAATTGGTGACCGTGCCATTCAGGATGGAGACATTCCTGCCACCGACGATGCCCGCACCGCCGTTCCCGATGTGGCACCGTCCCCCCGACACGCAACGTGCGCCGGTGATGGAAAAGCCGTTCAGATCGATGGTCACGCCATTCGCGTCGATCAGGATGCCATGGGCGAGGACGTCGGCCACCGTCAGGTTGCTCATCAGCCGGTAGCTGCCCGGCTGGCTGATCGTGACCGGGAAGCCCGGCGTGTCGCCCGGCGTGACATTGCCGGCCATTGCCTTGGCCTGGTCGATGGTGATGACCTGCGCCTGGGCGGTGGCGGCCAGGGCGAGGGTTGCGAGGGTTGCAAGGGCGAAGAGGGCTTTCATGGACGAGGGTCCTTTCGAGTCGGGGTGAGGTGGCCGATGCGTCGCGGCCGGTGGTCAGGAGGGGCGCCTGCGGCATCAGTCACTGCAGGATCCGGTTGGCCGTGTCGGCAGTGCCGTTCGAGTGCGAGTCGTTGAG
>WBZP01004164.1_pt2 | contig 10089 bp, 8 predicted proteins | sample 5204301 | NCBI WGS metagenome assembly WBZP01 (sample SAMN12412401, study PRJNA552823) | activated sludge metagenome | isolation source: activated sludge from nitrification reactor of wastewater treatment plant... | place: USA: Pennsylvania | collected 2017 | reverse complement strand
TTTACGCTTCGCGACTTTGGCCAACTTGGCGCTAAAGGCCTGTCGACTTTTCTGAATAACTTGTGCTTTTAGAAGTTCGGACTTGGTGTTACGAATAACAAAACCCTTTTGGCAGGAGAGAGCAAATATGTTCCCTGGTGCCATTGTTTGTGTCCGCTGTTACTTATTATTCATGCTTACCGGCTTAGGGCCGAGAAGTGCATGGCTACTTCGTCGTTAGCAGATACAAACATAGTTTCCAAACAAAAAGGGACGAAAATCACCCCTTTGTCTCAAAACTACCCCAATATTGTATCAAACCGCCGTCCTGCGTCAACCCCGTCCAACAGGGGTCCACCCCTGTAAACCCAGAAAACCTGACATTTTGCTCCCTAACAGGGGTGAGGGTACCTTACCTGTACCTTTCTCGCTACATTTCAATCAACTCCTTCAGAGTTGCCCGACCTTCTTTCACTCAAACAGAGTTTTACAACTCCTCTCTTAAAAGAGAGGAGTTGTAAAAAGACACAGTAGACTGAGCCAGGAGGCTCCAGATAGCCATACAGGAAGATGGGTGCGACAAAGTCGCACCAACCAAACAGGCGAGCTTCGCTCGCCACCAACTAATAGGCAGTAACTAGGACGCTTCACAGACAGTCTGAAGTAATGACTTTCATTCGAAGCAACTGGACGTGAGTTGCCGATACCGAACATTGCAAAAACTGATTAGACAGAACTGATTGGTTCCTGGGGAGGCGAGGACTTTGGAGGAAGCGATAGCGCTTCCGCAGGAACCCAAAGAAACAATCAGTTCTGGCTAGTCAGCCGGTTTTTGCTCCTGTTCGGGGTTTCTTTGCCTTCTTTCTTTTAAAAGAAAGAAGGTCGGGCCAGGCCCGGAGGGCCTGGGCTGAAATGCATTGAAGAATCCCCCTCTCTTTAGGACCCCGTTTTTGCTCCTAGCTGAGAGGTTTTGCTTACTTTTGGTGGTGCAAAAGTAAGTCGCCTGCGGGCGAGTCCCGCGATAAGAAGAGGCTTCCAGGGAAAGAAGTGGGGAATGGGGATGAAAATACTGCTATTGGCAGAGCTTTATGCAATATTTCTTCGTTAGAGCCTCATGTTCTTCGACGGTCCTCGAGAAGTGGGTCACCCCATCATCACCAGCAACAAAGAAAACCCAATCAGTTCCGGCAGGATATGCCACGGCTTCAAGCGACGATTTGCTCACATTGCTGATTGGCGTAGGAGGTAGACCATTGTGAATGCGCGTGTTGTACGGCGTGTCGTAAGTTACGTCCTGCCCTCTTCCAGCTAATTCAGAGCCATAGAATGCGGTTACATCACTACCGAGAGGCATGCTTTTCTTTATACGCGTAATGAACACCTGAGCCGCTTGTTTTCGATCTGACTGATTTACTACTTCTTTTTCGACAATAGAGGCAATGATTAACCCCTGGTAGGTTGTTAGCCCCTGTTTCTTAAAGCCAGCCACAATTTCAGGAGTAAGTTGTTTTTGCATCTGTTGAATAGAGGCTTCGACAATCCCTTTGGCGCTAGTTGTGCCGGTTTTTTGGAACGACTCAGGATACAAATAGCCTTCGAGGCTCTTGCCCTTCGGTTTATCTGCCAGGGCGGAGCTACTTTCGTACTGTGAAGGCTCGAGTGCGGAGGTAACCTCTGCCTCTGAGAAGCCTTGCTGTATGAGGGAGCGCTTAATTTGATCCAGCCTTTGTCCGGGCAAGATTATAACTAGTTTTGTTGCAACCTTACCTTGCGTTAACTGCGACACAATATCCTGCACGCTCATGCCTGGCCCGAGCGAATACGTGCCAGCCTGGAGATACCGACTGGCGTTCGTAACCTGCGCATAGCGTTTAAACGCCCAATCACTCTTAATAATTTGCTGTTCTTTGAGTTGCTCGGCGATGTTCTGAAGGTTTGAGCCCTGGGCAACCGTTACTTCTTTATATACGCTAGAGCCGGGTGTAAGTGGGCCAAGATTGGCAGAATATACCTTGTACAGCGCGAATAATCCTATTAGTGCCAACCCAAACAAAAAAGCCAGGCCTATGACTGCATTTTGTAGACGTCGTTTGGGACGTGGTCGGTCAACTTGGTATGTCATGTTAGATCTCCTTCAGGTTTGTATGTCTCAGCCTGTTCGTGAAAAAAGCGCTCAAGTATAACTGCGGCTGCGGCTGCGTCTATGGGCGCGCCTGGAAACTGCTCGCCAGCTTCTACCGTCGAAAGTGTTTCGTCCTGTAGCCAGACTTTATGTCCGCAATGCGCTTCGAGCTGCTCAGCAAATGCCTCAGCACGTTTCGCCTGCGGACCTTCACTGCCATCCATATTCCTCGGTAGGCCAACCACAACTATCGTGGCGTACTGCTCTGCCACGAGAGCAGCCGCGTCTGCGACGAGGTCTGGCCCATTTTCGAGCACAACTCCAGGTGTTGCCAAACGGGCAATACTATTCCCGGTCGCCGTACCGACTCGTGCGTCGCCATAATCAAAAGCTATAGCCGTTACCACTGATTCACTCACCGTCAGTTCGAAACCTTACCGACTTCGACGGTGATTTTATTGACATCTTTTGGAGCTTTGCTGACCCAGAATGGGCTGTAGTGAACTTCGACATTGGTTACACCCGGAATATCCTGCAGATCACCTCGTATAGAAGCTTCCTTTTTGCCAGCGGCCTTTTGCTTAACTTCGGCAATTTCTATGAATGGACCGGCGACGGATTTAACTTTCACTCCGACCGTTGCTGAGGTGGCACCGGCTTCACCTTCCAGCGAGTATTGCGCGGTATCTATGCCGTCTTGTAAGACCTTCTGCTTGTCTTCGTCGATTTGCTTTTTGACATTGACGAGCACCAGTGATTTTACGTCCTCTTTCTTGACGCCAAACAACGTGTAGACGGTGTTAGTGGTTACGGTGACCGTGTCGGCCTTGTCGCCAGCTTTGGCGCTCGAGTTGACTTGTTCCTCCCCTGCTTTGAATGTAGCTGGGATGGCCATCAAGCCCTTGGCTTTTAGCGCGGCCGTTAGTTCTTGCTTGATTAGGTCGGTGTTTTGGGCGGCAATCTTGGCTTTTGCGCCGTCAATATCTGCTTGAGCAACCACCTTAACAATGCTATCAGTCCCACCGCTCGCCGAGCCGCCTCCACTCGCACCACCAGGGCCACTAAACGCAGTGCCCGAGCCTACGTTATAGGTACTGCCGCCTTTTAGGGCGACAATGTCAATTGCATTGGTCGTATACTTCATGCAACTTCCACTCACCAAGCCGGTAAACGAGTATGAACCACCTTCTTGGGTAATGTAAGTTTTGCCGTCACCAGTTACGCCGGAGCCAGTCGGAATATCGTTTGGTGCGTTGCCAAGGTTTGGCGCACAAAGCGTCGTCGAGAACTTTACTGTACCACTGGCCTTTTCCCCGTTGTTTTGCTGACCAGTTGCAGGGGCGGCCTGTGTACCAGACTTGTTGACGGTCTGTACCGTAGCCGGCACCACGCGTTTTACCTCGTCTACAGTAAGCTCTTTGGTGTCGAGCGTCATACTAAAGTTGGATTCTACTGTACTCGTTTCGGACTCTATAGTAATAGTCGTGCGGGGCATAACATAGAACATCAGATAGTAGAGACCACCCAGAAGCACCAGGCCCAGAAAACCTAGCAAAAGCTTGTTACGGAAGCTGTCAAAGTTAGGGACCGCAAGTTTGTTGTCGCGCTTCTGTTTTGCTACGGGCGTCACATTTGGTTTACCCTGACTGTCGAGGTCTTCATCCTCGTCGGGCAGTTCAACACTTTCGGTTTCATCGTCATTTGCGCCAGCCAGAACGCCGATTGGCGTTGAAGCTACCGCTTCCTGATTGAAATCTTCACCCATTTCTTCGTCTGCGTCAGTTGCTTCTTCGCTCGTTTCTACAGGCTCTTCGACTTGTTCTGGTTCGTCACTCGGCATGCGTGGCGCAGCCGGCACACTGGGCTTACCGGTAGGGGTTGATGCAACGTGCAGGCCTACCATGCCCGCTAGAGGCAAAATGGTCGCTTCGGTCGTAACGAGCACTAGGTTCTTGTCGGAACGATCGGCAGAACGCTTTAGTAGCTTCATGTTCACAACGCTTTGTAACACCGCCGCTCGTTTTGGGAGTACCAGCGCTACAATCTCTGACTTGGAGCTCGTAACCTTCTCGATAATTGCCGTAATCTCGTCATCGACATCGACATAAACTGTTTCTTTAGCCTTGGTAGAAGTAGCCACACTTATCTTGGGGCTCGGTGCCGGTGCAGGTTCGGCCTTATGCGGCGCAGTTTCGACACCGTCGGCAACGGTTACTTTAATCCTGGGGAGCTTTTTGCTATCAATCTTCTTAGACATGGAGAATCCTATCGAGCTTTTCCTTTACGGTGTCGCCGCTCTTGCCTGTATATTGTACCGTGTCCAGTCCAACGCGCAGTAATCCCATGGCAGTAATGAAGGTATGGTCACTGACTTTTTCGCTGGCGTCGGTCATACCAACTACTTGCGACGGATTTATCAGCTTAATGATTGGCTTGCGCGTAAAGGGCAACTTTGTGTACCAATCGCTGTCGTTGAGCCGGTCGACCAGCATTTGCAGGCTGGCGCCACCGCCACACAGGAAAATACGGTGCGGCAAGTGGTCGAGTTTGGTAAATTCGCTCAGTGCCAGTTCGACACCACTGACCCATACGTCAAGCGTTTTGGCGAGCGAAGCCTCTACCTTTTCGACTTGTTTGCTCGGAATAGCGCTCGTGCCAAGGCTGAGTTTGAGTTGTTCGGCCATTTCATACTCCACACCCAGGTCACGTTCGATTGAGCGCGTAAAGGCTCGACCGCCGATGCCAAACATCTTGGTTCCCTGTACCCCGCCGTCGTTTACAACTGCAATGTCGGTCGTGCCACCGCCAATGTCCATCAAAATTGCACTCATACTGGCCGACTGGTTGTCGCCAATGACTGCTCGCGAAACAGCAAATGGCTCGGCGGCTACTGCCAAAAGATCAAGGTCAAGTTGCTCAGCGGTGCGTTCGAGCGCGCCAATGTGAATCAGTGGCGCAAAAGCGGTGTAGAGCTGGACGAGCACATCTCGCCCCTGAAAACCTATGGGGTTTGTTACCGGATAGCCATCGATTTCCATGTTGACCAACGCGCTGTTTACCAGACGTACGTCGACCTTTTTGCCTCCAAGCTCCCAGGCAAGCTGTTCGCGGGCTTTGGCTTCGGCTTTTTGCTGCACAAGTTTGATAATACGTTCGACCTCGGCCAAATCGAGGGCTTTTTTGGGCTCTTTGCGTACCACGCGTACAGTAGTCGTCGTACCTTTGACCAACTCGCCAGCAATACCGATGACCGAGCTACGAACGCTCACACCCGCCTGCTGTTCGGCGTCATTGAGCGCAGTGTCGCAGTTTTCGACTACGCCACCAATGTCGGCGATAGCACCGGCAGCCATGTCGCTCAGACTCTGCCGGGCTCTCCCCGTGCCGATAATCTCGATTCCCTCTTCGGTCACTCGACCAATCAGTGCCTTTACATATTCGGTTCCGATGTCAAGTGCAACTAGGTGTTTTTGAGTTGGAGCGGCCTGTTTTTTGGCCCCCGCGACTTTTTCCATGGCAGTAGCCTTGAGACCTTTTATTTTATCTAGCATATCGAAGTTATTTTACCATAAGCGGGCCCAAAAAATGTAATCTGCCTCACACAAATTGCCCCGGTGCGATGCTATACTGTCTGAACGATGAAACAAATTTTGAAAACAACCCTTTTATTAGCGGCCCTGACCGGGCTTTTTATGGCCGTAGGCATGTTCTTTGGCGGACAAAGAGGCGCGCTCATCGCCCTCGGCATCGCTTTTGTCATGAACTTTGGTATGTACTGGTTCAGTGACAAGATGGTATTAAAAATGCAAGGCGCCCAGCCACTCGACGGCAAATACCCGGAAGTGGAACGCATTGTGCGTCAACTGGCCGACGGCGATGGACTGCCTATGCCCAAGCTCTACTGGGTCGACACTCCCATCCCAAACGCTTTTGCGACCGGTCGTAGCCCAAAGCACGCCGTAGTAGCCGTGACTTCGGGTATTATGGACATTTTGAACGAGAAGGAGCTACGCGCTGTCCTAGCGCACGAACTCGGACACGTCAAAAACCGCGACATGCTCGTGTCGACTATTGCCGCCTGCGTCGGTGGTGCCATATCCTACATCGCACAAATGGCTATGTTTATGGGCGGTGGCTCGGACGAAGAGGCGCCAAACCCAATCGCCGCTATCCTAATGATGCTTTTGGCACCCATGGCAGCTATGCTTATACAGATGGCTGTGTCGCGCAGTCGCGAATACCTGGCCGACGAGCACAGCGCGCACACGCTTCACTCTGGTAACGACCTGGCCAGCGCCCTGACCAAGCTAGAAAACTTCAAACAGTCAGTACCACCCCTACAGCCAACTCCAGCCGAACAAACCACCAACCACCTGATGTTCGCAAACATGTTTTCCGCCGGAGGCATCGCGAGTCTTTTTAGCACGCACCCTACCACCGAACAACGCATCGCCCGCCTAAAAAAACTTACCAGTTAATACTTTTTATATACAAAACATGTCTTTTGTGATATAGTATATTTATGCCCTTCATAAGTCCTGAAGCAAACCCTTTCCACATCTTCTCAGAAAACATGAAGGATGGTGCCGGTTCGTTTAGGGATATTGTGCAGATTGCAGAAAATTTTGACAGTCTCATCCAAACTCTTCGCGAGCGGTCTCAACCCACTATCGCTCAAGACGTATATACATTGCCTCTTATTATTGTAGACAAAAGTGGTTGGCCAGAAGAGATAAAAAAACTCCTTGACCCCAATTCGGCAGATTTTATCGAGATAGCTTACATCCAGGATGAAAACGAACCTCAGGCTTTAAGTGTCAGCGCCACTGATTTATTTGGTTCTCTGCATATATCCTTTGATCCTTTTGTTTTCGCGGACACAGTCGAGGCTACGTGGATACCCAATCAAAACTACCCAGAGCAGTGTTCAGAATCTTCTTTCATTTCACGTACGACTGCACTTGATTGGATAACTAGCATTCAGAAAGAAGTTTATCCAAACTTAGGCAAGTCAGATCCTTGCAAATCAATCGCAGAAAAGGCATTGAGCGCAATAATTTCTAGAGAATATTCACTTCATAGCAATGAGCGGACATTACAGACCACTGAAGAGATAGCGTTGGGGAAAATTGTTAACATGATAGCCACTCTGACATACGAAACGGGTACTGTTGGCAGAACGATGCAGACGACACTTATTTACTCCGGTGAGGTGACTCAGACGATCACAGAAAACGGCGAAACGTTCCCGATTCTTTCTGATGAAGGCGATAGAATAAGACTTGTAGAGATATTGATAGAAGAAACACATCTTGCTCGTTCTTTCGGGACGCCTGCTAACACAGATCAATCTGATAAGACACGTCAGCCTACCTTGCCACCGATCGTTGATTAGGACTTAGGCCGTGCAGGTCTACATCTTTTCGATTTTTGACCACCCGTTCGGCCGCAATCCCAACACCAGAGGCGCATCAATGTCTTCTAGCCATAGCGCTTCGTCAGATAGCCAAAGACTTCATGATACATGATATAGTTAAACACTTTATCGAGGAGCAACCTCAACAGATCCTACATTTAGCTGGCTTGAGTAAGGGTTAGTTCAGCTACTGCGTTGTTCAATCTTACACCACGTATTGCATCCGCTCCTACAGTCTTGACAAGTTCTTCAAGCGGTACGGGGTGTGCCTCGGCAACTGGCTTATGTATACGCTCTCCGAGAAGTTTTTTTGCATCTTCGAGCACTTTAGTATCAGGAACGCCCTCGGGCTGACTAAGTTCTCGAATCATGAAGCCTGACTCGCCCGGACTAGGCAAATGTGGCCCATTTAGGCTACTCATAGTGTCTATGGCCGAACGCGCAACTAATTCTGTTCCTAATCTATCCTTTTCTTCTACCCTTATGCCAGCGCAGGGAACCGTGTTTCCATTAACTAGAACATTACCTACAAAAGCTTGCATACATTTCCTCTATTGGGATTTTACTTTTTATACTGGACACCAATCTTTGTTTAGTTGTTGTTATGAGCATGATTATACACTGTTTTGTATGCAAGATTACCGTGATTTTTATCACGTTTTTTACAACGAAGGGGGTGAAAACCTATTGCAGAACTGCTTTGATGCGGCGGATGCCAGCGCTACTGCTTTCTTCTTTGAGGATTTTGAAGCGCTTGCCGTCCTCGAACAACTGCAACGTGTGGTCGACGTGAGGACCACCGCAAATCTCGAAACTAAACGGTTTTTCGGCACCATCGGCGATCATTTTATACACCTTGACCGTGTCGCCATAGCGGTCGCCAAATTGGCCAAGCGCACCGAGTGAGCCAGTGGCTTCTTCGGTGGGATATTCGGCGAAGCTGACCTTGAGATCATTGGCAATCTGCTCGTTGACGATGTCTTCGACTTGTTTTTTCTGCTCGTCAGTCATTTTCTCTGGGTGGCTAAAATCGAAGCGTAGACGCTCTTCGGTGATGTTACTGCCGTGTTGCACCACGTGCGTCCCCAACACATCGCGCAAGGCCTGGTACATCAGGTGTGTCGCGGTGTGGTATTTTTTATGCTGAAGTGTTTGACCACCGAGTCCGCCCTTGAACACGCCTTTTTGCGCCGTTTGGCTTCGCTCTCTCTGTTCATTCATCTTCATTTCGAATTCTTCTTGCCAGTTTTCGGACAATTTGGCGTCTTCGAGTGTCACGAGAATGGTTTCTACCGATAGCTCTGACGGGTAGCCATTGGTATCGTAAAGCGTAAAGATGTCTTCGCCGGTAAACTTGCCGTTGTTTTGTTTGTAAATCTTGTTCAGCTCGTGCAGGCCCTTGCGGAGGGTTTGCCGGAAAGCTTTTTCTTCCTTCACGAGCACAGCAATGACTTCTTCGCGGTTCTCGGCAACTTCTGGGAAATCCTGGTGGTACAGGTCGGCAATGACCGGCACAATTTCTTGCAAGAAGTTCTGTTCTATGCCAAGGTCAAAAGCCTTGACCATAGCCCGACGTACCAGACGGCGCATGACGTAACCCTGTTGCTTATTGCTGGGCACGCAACCGTCAACTGCCAAGAAGGTAGCAGCGCGCAAGTGGTCGGCAATGACACGCATACTTTCGGTATGACTCTCGTAGTTCTTTTTGCTAATACTCTCTAGTTTCTGGACAATCGGCCATAAGAGACTAATCTTAAACATATCTGCGCTATTTAGTTTTGCCTGAGCAATTCGCTCTAGGCCGGCACCAAAGTCAACATTTTGTTTAGGTAGCTTTTCGAAGCCGTTTTCTGTACGCAGATACTCCATAAAGACGCTGTTCCCGATCTCGATAAAGCGCCCACAATCACAGTTTGGATGGCAGTTTTCACCCCATTTTTTATCGTGCTCAATAAAGTCCAGCTCATAAAACATTTCGCTATCTGGCCCACCCGGCTCGCCAATAGCCATATCTGTAATTTTACTACCTCGCCACCACCAGTTTTTGTCACCATCGTACATAAATATACGTTCGCCGGGCTTTATGCCACGAACATAGCCGTCTTGCTCCGAGCCAATTTTTGCAACACCAGCCTCAATACCTTTTTGTTTAAAAAGCGTCCTCCAAATCTCTACCGACTCCTCGTCTGCAGGCACCCCACCCTCTGGATAGCCAATAAAGGTTGTGACATACAGCTTCTCGGGGTCTAGCCCCACTACGTCTGTCATGAATTCCCACATCCAAGGCAGTTGTTCGGCCTTAAAATAATCGCCTAAACTCCAGTTGCCTAACATTTCAAAGAATGTAGTGTGTCGATTATCACCCACTTCCTCAATATCTTGTGCACGTAAGCAAGTCTGGCTGTCGACGATCCGCCTACCTTCAGGGTGGGACTGACCTAGCAAGTATGGCATGAGTGGCTGCATGCCAGAACCAGTGAAAAGCGTAGTCGGGTCTTCCTGCGGTACTATATTGGCCCGCGGAATGATAGCGTGGCCCCTAGACTCAAAATATTCCAGGTATTTATTACGT
>WBZP01007987.1_pt1 | contig 10092 bp, 10 predicted proteins | sample 5204301 | NCBI WGS metagenome assembly WBZP01 (sample SAMN12412401, study PRJNA552823) | activated sludge metagenome | isolation source: activated sludge from nitrification reactor of wastewater treatment plant... | place: USA: Pennsylvania | collected 2017 | reverse complement strand
GCCGGTGGCGCCGAATGCGGCCAGGCCGCCCAAACCCGGCAGCGCCGCGGCGAACAAGGCCCACAGTGACGCCGAGATCAGCAGCGCGGCCAGGGCGCCGGTGATCAGCAGCGGCGTGCTGATGGGTGAATCCGGTGCCGGCGCGGTCGGCGCCGCCACCGGAGGAGCCGGCTCGGTCGCGGCCGGCTGCGCGGCGAACCCACCCCGCAACGCGAAGGTGACCGGGTTCCGCGGCGAAGGATCGCCGATGACGGTCGTCGGCGTGACCGGCGCGTCGAGGCCGACCCCGGACAGGTAGCTCGTTGCCGGGCCCGCCGAGAGCGGCGAGGCGACGGGGTCCGACAGATTCGCGCCCAGCGACAGCACCGCATTGGCCACCTCGCCAGGCAGGGCGGCCAGCGGGATCAGTGCGCCGCCCACGGCCGTCAGGCTGGCCTGCAGGTAGGTGAGGACGTCGGTGATGGGTGTCGATGACGTGGGCAGCGACGCGAGCAGCGTCGGCAGCGAGATGACGGTGTCGCCGACGGCGACCACGAAGTTGGTGGCCGAGGTCAGCGCCGTCGTGGCGGGCTGCAGCAACGACGCGAGCGTCGGGTCGACCGGTGCGGCGACCGGTTCGGCCGTCGGCAGCGAGTCGGCCCGGGTGGACGGGTCGGTCCCGGCGACCGCCGATGGCGTGCTCGACGATCCTCCGGGGGCCGGGTCGGCGGCGGGCTGCGCGGTCGGCGTTGTGGCATCGGTGCCGGCCGTCGTGGCGTCCTTCGTGGTATCCGGTGTACCTCCGGTGACCGGTGACGATTCCGTCGGCGCGGACTGCTCAGCGGTGCTCTCGACGGGCTCGGCGGCACTGGCGGCATCGGCGGCGTGGTCCGCTGCTGCCTGGTCGACAGCCTCGTCGGCGGCGGTCTGTGCCGACTTGCGGTGCTGGGGGCCAAAGCCCCCGGTGAAGGCGCCGATGGCGTCGCGGATCGCCTTGTCCAGCGACGGCGCGGTGGCCGCGCGGCCCGCGGCGCCGGCGGACGACGACGGCTCAGTGCCCGTGCCCGGGGTGCCCGACGACGTGGTCGTCCCGCCGCCCGCCGAGGTGTCGTCAGGGTCGGCCGAGGCGATGGCGGCACCGAACGCACCGCCGAGAGTCAGCCCGGTCGTGAGGACAGTGACGCCCAGAGCACGACGAAATCGTGTCGAAATGGTCGTCTCCTCATTGCTCAAGAGGCCGCCTCAAAGGGACTGCGATTGCACCGTGATAGCGATCACAGCAATGTCCAATATGCTGGTCGACCAAGGTGATTGTCAAACACCGCAACGGAGAGAACGGTCACAGGGCGGCATGTTTGCCGCCCCCTGCGCACGCCCATCGGGCCAGCTTGCCACTGGTAGTGCGGGGAATAGCGCCCGCGGACAGCACCTGGACGTCGGCCACCGCCACCCCATGCCGGCTGCTCACCAGAGCGCGGATCTCGTCGATCGCCGCCTGCACGTCCGCGCGCGCCGTACCCGCGGCCCGCTCCGCCACGATGGTGACCGCGTCGGCGTCGGGGGCTGCGTGGGCGACCACGTACCCGCGCCGGACCAGCGCCGCGGCGTCGGCCACCGTGGCCTCGATGTCCTGCGGGTAATGGGCGCGGCCCCCGATCACGATCAGATCCGCCAGCCGGCCGGCGACGTACAGCTCGCCGTCCCGGTAGAAGCCCAGATCGCCGGTGCGCAACCAGTCGCCGTCGGGGTCCGAACCCGACGAGTGCCCGCCGGCACGGAGCACCGGACCCAGCCGGGCCCCGAACGTCGTGCGGCTCTCCTCCGCGCGGCCCCAGTAGCCCCGGCCGATATTGCGGCCCTGCAGCCAGATCGCACCGACGCACCCGTCGGGCAGCTCTGCGCCGGTGTCCGGATCGACGATCACGGCCCACAGGCTGCGCGCCACCCGGCCGCACGAGACCTGCGCCAGCCCCTCCGGCGCGTCGGCAGCCACCACAACCACCCGGCCCTCGGATAGCGCGGTGCGGTCGACGTACGTCACCCTCGGCACCGACGGCGTCTCGCTGGTGGCCACCAGCAGGGTGGCCTCGGCGATGCCATAGGACGGTTTGATCGCCGTCGGCGGCAGGCCGAACGGGCTGAAGGCGTTGTTGAACGCGGTGATGGCGCCGATGCTGACCGGCTCCGAGCCGATGATCATGACGACCCTGCTCAGGTCGATATCGCTGCCAGGCGTGGGCACGCCGCGCTGCGCGGTCCACTCGTAGGCGAAGTTCGGTGCGGCCGTCACCACCCGGGCGTCACGGGAGCCGGCGGCCAGTGCGTCGATCCAGCGCTGCGGCCGGCGGATGAACGCGGTCGGTGACATCAGTGTGGAATGGCCCCCGTACACCGTCGGGAACCCGATCATCGACAGACCCATGTCGTGGTAGAGCGGTAACCAGCTGACCCCGTGGGTGTTCCGGTCGAGCATGTCGATCGACAGGATCATCTGCAGCAGGTTGAAACCGACCGCACGGTGGGTGATCTCGACGCCCACCGGCGGTCGCGTCGCACCGCCGGTGTATTGCAGGTGCGACACGTCGTCCACGTCGAGTTCCGTCGGGGCGAACGCGATTCCGGCGTCGTCGGGCACCTCGTCGATGACGATCACGTGCGGGTTGCGGGCGCCGGCGTGGGTGCCCAGGAACTCCTCGACCCGCCCGCGGACCGCCACGGTGGTGAGCACCACTGACGGGCGGGCGTCGGCGAGAGCGACCTCGAGGCGGGCGGTGTGGCCGGGCAACTCGGGTGCGAAGAGTGGGACGGCGATGGTGCCCGCCTTGATGGCGGCGAAGAACCCGGCGACGTACTCGAGGCCCTGCGGGGCCAGGATGGCGACCCGGTCGCCGCGACCGGCGAGTTCCTGGATCCGGGCGCCGACGGCGCGCAGTCGGCGCCCGAGTTGGGCCCAGGTCAGTTCGACGGCGTGTGGCTCCCCCGCACCGCTGTGGTCCAGATAGCGGTAGGCGACCGCGTCGCCGACACTGGCGATGTTCCGCTCGATCAGGGAGATCAGCGTGGTGCCGGGCGGTAGGACGATTCCGCCGTGAGCGTCCAGGCAATCCTCGATGCGCAGCAGCCCAGAGGGAACGGTGTGCTGCCCGGCGCCGACCATGGAATCAAGTCTAGGAGGTCCGAATTGGCCTGGGCATCAACTCAACTCGTGGGGTCGCTCACCTTTACCAGCATCTTGCCGATGTTGGCGCCGGTGAACAGCCCGTTGAGCGCTTCGACACACGACTCGAGCCCGTCGAACACGGTCTCGTGGTGCACCAGCAGGCCCTGCTCCTCCCAGCCGCGCAGGGCCGCGTAGGCCTCCTCGAATCGGCTCCACTCGTCCAGCGCGTTGAAGCCCTGCATGAGGGCGGTGCGGGACAGCAGGTTCACGTAGTTCGACGGCCCCGGATGGTCGCCGGTGAGGTAGCTGGAGATGACGCCGCAGAGCACCACCCGCGCCCGGGGCGCCAACCGGCCCAGCACCGCGTTCAGCACGGGCCCGCCGACGTTGTCGAAGTAGACGTCGACGCCCTTGGGGCAGTGCGCTCTCAGGTCGGCGGCCAGTTCGCCCCGCTTGTAGTCGATGCACGCATCGAAGCCGAACTTCTCGACGACGAACGCGCCCTTGACCGCTCCCCCGGCGATACCGATTACCCGCGCCCCGGCGATCTTGGCGATCTGGCCGGCGACGGATCCGGTGGCGCCGGCCGCCGCCGACACCACGACGGTCTCGCCCGGCTGCGGCTTGCCGATACCGGACATGCCGAAGTAGGCGGTGGCACCGGTTGGGCCGTACACCGACATCGCGGCCAGTTGGCCCAACCCCGGGGCGACCGGCGTGCAGAACAGGTCGTCGCGCACGACGACGTACTCCTGGAAACCGGTCAGGGTTGTCACCACGTCGCCGACGGCGTACGCGGGACAGCGCGATTCGACAATCTCGCCGATGCCGGCACCGCGGATGACCTCGCCGAGTTGGACGGGCGGCAGATAACCGGGCTGATCGTCCAGCCAGGTCCGCGCCGCGGCGTCCATCCCGATGTAGGTGGTGCGCACCAGCGCCTCGCCGTCCTGCAGGTCCGGCGTCGGGCCGTCGACCAGTTCGACGTCATCGGGGGCGACCAGACCCGTGGGCCGACGCCGCAGCACGATCCGGCGGTTGGTTCGCTGCGTCACGAGGCCCGAAACTACCTGACGCGCAGGCAGCTTCGGGGGCAATCGCGCCCGATCTACCCCAGCGCGGCGAGGGCCGACTCGTAGTCGGGTTCCTGCGCGATCTCGGGCACGAGTTCGGTGTAGGCGACGTTGCCGTCGGCGCCGATCACCACGACGGCGCGGCCCAGCAGGCCGGCCATCGGGCCATCAGTGATGGTGATCCCGTAGTCCGTGCCGAAGCTGTCGCGGAAGGCCGATGCGGTAGTGACGTTCTCGATGTCCTCGGCACCGCAGAATCGCTTCTGCGCGAACGGCAGGTCGTTCGACACGTTCACGATGGTGGCCCCGCCGGCCGCTGCACGCTCGTTGAAAGTACGGACGCTGGTGGCGCAGACCGGCGTGTCGATCGAGGGAAAGATGTTGAGCAGCAGCGGCTTACCCTGGAACTGCTCGTTACTGACGGTGCCGAGATCGGTGCCGGTCAGGGTGAATGCCGGCGCCCGAGTGCCGACCGCGGGCAGCTCGCCGAGGGTGTTGATCGCATTTCCACGCAAGGTTATCTGTGCCATGCGGACAGTCTGTCAGGCGCGGCGCGGTGGCGGGCGGTCAGGGTCGCCGCCGCATTCGCCAGGCGCGGTTACTGGTCGATCACCCGCACCAGGTACGGCGTAATCCCGTCGGTGCGCACCTTCGACACGGTCACGGCAGGCGGGGTGGACTCCACCATCTGCCCGTTGCCGATGAACAGCGCGACGCTCTGGCTGCCCTCGGGGCCCCAGAAGATCAGGTCACCGGGAAGGGCCTGCGACGGCAGCACCTTGCGGCCGACCTTGTACTGCTCGCCCGACGACCGCGGCATCTTGATGCCGACGCCGGCGAAGGCGTACACGATCAAACCGGACGAGTCGAAGCCGACGACCTTCGGTTTGGGCGTGGGCACGACCGGTGCGGCCACGGGGGGCAGCTGCCCGAAGATGGGCACCGGTGCGGGATTCAGCGGATCCGTCGTCTGGGCCGCGCTCAGGTCGACGGGGGCCGCGTCATCGCCCGAACCCGAGCCGGGGCTGGCTCCGTCGACATTGCCGCCGCCGTACGAGTAGGGCACCCCACGCTGGGACAGGGCCCGCTGGATCACGAACTGGATGGCTTGGGCGCGGGTGCCGGTCCAGGGGGCGGCGGCGGCGGTGCCGGCGGTCATCAATCCGGGTGCCACCAACACGACCAGGGCCAGTGCGGCCGCCGCGAGCTTGCTGATCCGTGTCATGTCCGTCCACCTTTCTCGTCACGGCGCGGATGAACCACATGCGCCACAACAGTCACTACTACCACTTGTACAACAAGCCCGAAGTGGCCACCAAATCTGGTGACGGCGGTTGCGGATCTGTTGTCGTACCGTGACCACCCCGGTGGCACCCCGTTACCGGAGCGCTGAAATGAATTGCCGCGCAAGCGGTGCGGCCGGATGCGACGGCCTCGCTCCTCCGAAGCGTGCCGCGGCAACTCGGTCGAGTCGACGGACCTCGGCTCGGGTCAGTGCTTCTTGTCGCGCACCTTGTACGTCGACGGCCACGACTGCCGTGATTCGTCGCCGACGAGGGGCACGCCCTTGGCGCCGACCTTCACGTTGTAGGCCTCCTTGCCCGCGCCGACCTCCTTGTTGGCGTGCTCGGTGGCCAGGTAGTAGAGCTCGTCGATCGCGGCCTCGCTGTAGGCGACGAAGGTGGTTCTGCGCTCGGCGTCGCCGAGCCCGGCCGTCATCCGGTCCGGCAGGACCTTGGACGCCAGGGCGCCCACGGCGAGCAGCGCGATCGGGATGACCCAGTAGAAGACGAACGACAGCGGGGTACGGGTATCCAGGATCGTGGCATCACCCTGCACCACCGGCGGGATGGCCGACGACGCCGTCATCCCGGCGAACACCGCGACCCAGATCCAGGTCAGGCGGTTGGTGATCCGAGCGAACAGGTCGCTGTTTATCACGTCGGGAGGCTGACCCTGCTCGGCGAACTCGCGGATGAACGGGTGGCCGGTCAGCACACCGCCCAGCGCGACCAACAGGATGCCGAGATTGCTCAGCGGCTGCATCCAGCGTTCCATCACCGACTGGTCCAGCACGAAGGTCAGCACCGTCAACACCGCGAAGGTGGCCACCGCCCCGATCTGCAGGGCGGCGCCCGGCTTCCCGCTGGCCCGCCCGATCACCAGGCACGCGACGGCGGTGGTCAGCGCGATCAGGACGGCGGTCAGGAACGGGACGTTGCCGACCAGGATCCAATAGACCAGCCATGGCGCGAAGCCGAACAGGATGCCCACGATCGGTCAGTGTATGGCCGGGCGGGTTCGGTGGGTATGCCAGCCGGACCGCGCGTCAGGGGTGCAGAACGACCTTGATCGCCCCGGCGGCCCGGTCGGTGGCCACCCGGAATCCTTCGGCCGCGTCCGCCAGCGGAAACCGGTGGGTGATCACGGCAGCCGCGATCTCGGGATCCGCCGCCAGGGCCGTCGCGGCCTCGGCGAACTCTCGGCCGTCACGGCCACGTCCGTAGCAGTAGCTACCCGCGATGGTGAGTTCGTTCATCAGCAGCGGCAGCCCGGGCACGGCCCACGTCCCGGTGTTCACGCCGACCAGCGCGATCCGCCCGCCCGGGCCGACCGCGTCGACGCACTGCTGCAGCGACGGCTCGGTGCCCGCCGCTTCGACAGCGATGTCGTACCGGCCGTTCGGTTGTCCGGCGCCCAACCGTTCCCCTGCGGCGATCTGATGCGGATGACGGGCCGCGAGATCGACGGACAGACCCAGCGCCCGGGCCGCGGCCACCGCGAGGAGTCCGATCGAGCCGCCGCCGACCACCAGGGCGCGTTCCCCTGCCATCGCGGACACCCGGCGAAATGCGTGCCAGCACACTGCCATCGGCTCCACCAGCGACGCATCGGTCACCGCCAGACCGGCCGGTAGTTCCAGCAGGCAGTCGGGTGGGACGGCGACACGCTCGGCCATCCCGCCGTCGTGGTCCAGGCCGAGCATTCCGCGCGGCCCGGGGCCCTGGCAGCGCTGCGTGGCACCGGCCGCGCACTGATCACAGTGCCCGCACGCGATGGTCGGCTCGACGCAGAACGTCCGGCCGTCCAGGGTTACGGCGATCTCGTGACCGAGGGTGACCGGCAGGCCGAATTTCAGGAGCCCGAGGTCGCTGCCGCAGATGCCCGCCGCGGCGACCTCCACCACGGGCCAATCGGCCACCGGGACGGGAGCGTCGACCACGGTCGCCGATCCGTCCACCGAATGCACCGCCCGCATGGTGTCCCTCGCTTCCCCCGCTAGGCCCGGGTCTGTGCGGCCGACAGCCGCTGTCGCCACCATGTCACCCGGTCCGGATCCGTGAGGGCGAAACGCTCCACCAGATCGGGGTCGGGGCCCGGCGGCGTCGGCGCGACCGGCAGGTGGCCGCCTAAGGGGAGCAGCCAACGTCCTTGGGGCACAACATCACCCGCGAAGAGTCCGCGGGTGCCCAGCGCACAGGCGTAGGGCAACTCGGGTAATGCTCCGGCCAGCGCGACGGCACCGGCGAGCGCGATGCTGGTCTCGCCGGTGGACGTCACCACGCACGGCAGCCCGCACGCCTCGGCGATCCGCAGGGCCCGCCGCACGCCACCCATCGGGCCGAACGACAGCACGACGAGATCGGCCACCCCAGCGAGATCGAGGCCGCTGGGATCCGCCGCGTTCCGCAGGGACTCGTCGACGGCCACCGGCACGTCCACCCGCCGCCGCACCGCGGCGAGCTCTTCGGTTGTGGCACAGGGTTGTTCGATGTATTGGAGCCCCCCGGCCGCGCGGTCGAGCGCCTCGATCGCCGCCACTGCGCCGTCGGCACCCCATCGGCCGCCGGCGTCACAGCGAACGCTGCCCGTAGGGCCGACGGCCTCGCGGACGGCCTGCACACGCGCGATGTCCTCGACCAATGGTCCGAAGCCGACCACGACGTCGGCGGTGGCGCAGCCGGAATCGGCGACCGTTCGGTGCGCGCGAGCGGCGTCCACAGCCGGTACCCGCACCGCCACCGGGACCCGCCCGCGCACCGGGTCGGGCCAGCCCACCGTTCCGCCTTCGACCGCCGCGGTCAGCCAGCGGCCCAGCACCGCGGGGTTCGCGTCGACGGACGGGCTGAACTCACCCCAGCCCTGCGGGCCTTCGAGGAGCATGCCCTCGCCCACGACCGCGGCACCCGAGTCGGCCGTCGCCGGTATGGCGAACACCGGGGCATGGTCGAAGTCGATCAGGGTCTGCACAGGGTGCGACGTTAGCCCAGCCCCGGGACCCACCCGGACAGCCAGGTACAGCCGGCGGGTTTCCCCAACGCCTCCACCTGGTGGGACTCAACCGCTCAGCGCACGGTCACGCAGCCGACGCCGTTGACGCGGCCGCCGCCGCCACCCGGGCCCCCGCCGCCGCCGCCGGGTCCGGATACCCGCGCCATTCGGCGGTGAAACGCATCATGGAAAGCTCTCGGGGATGACAGTCGTGCTGGTTCATGGCAATCCGGAAACCGAGGCGATCTGGGGACCCCTGGTGGATGCGCTGGAACGAACGGATGTCGTCCGGTTGTCCCCGCCCGGTTTCGGCGCACCGCTGCCCGACGGCTTCCCGGCCACCTACCTGGCCTACCGCGACTGGCTCGAGGGCGAGCTGGCGGCGATCGACGGTCCGATCGACCTCGTGGGTCACGACTGGGGTGGCGGCCACGTCGTCACCGCGATGATGCATCGCCCCGAGCTGGTCCGCAGTTGGGTCACCGATGCGATCGGCCTGTTCGACCCCGACTACGTCTGGCATGACGTGGCCCAGATCTGGCAGACACCCGGGGACGGTGAGCAACTGGTCGACGCGATGATGGCGACGCCCGTCGAGGATTGGGTCGCCCAGATCGCCACCGTGGGAATGACCGCGGACATCGCCGCAGACGTGTGGCGTGGCCATGGTCCGGAGATGGGCCGGGCCATCCTGGCCGTCTATCGGTCGGCTCCCCGGCCGGCCGATGCCGGTCGGCTGGAGAATGCCGCGGCCCGTCCCGGCTTGTCGTTGTTGTGCACCGCCGACACCTTCGGCGGTTCGGACGAGATGCGTCGCCGGGCGGCCGACCGCGCCGGCGCGCGGACGGCTGTGCTCGACGGGCTGGGCCACTACTGGATGATCGAGGATCCCGCCGGCAGCGCGGCCGTGCTCTCGGAATTCTGGAACTCGATCGACTGAGCCTCAGGCGGCCGGGATCTCGAACTGCACGCGGGCGGCCTGCGCGATCAGCGGCGCCAGTCGCGCGCGGGCCGCGTTGTGCGCCTCGTCCCGGTCGTACGCCCGGTAGGCGTCGGCATCCGCATGGTCGGACACGATCGCGAAGCTCCAGTTGCCGTCGCGCAACCCCAGGTCGTCCCCCAGGGTGAAATTGACCGTGCCCGGGACGTTCAGGTTCCCGAAGATGTCCTGGATCTCGGCGACCAGGGCGCGGTCGGACTCTTGCTTCAGCTGGATCATGACGACGTTTCGGATCACCGGCGCACCGTAACAGGACACGCTTCCTGCCTGCGGATTCGGTCAAACTCTTGACTCAGTCCAGAAAAATAAGTACTAGTGGTCAGGTGGGGTCGAACCAGGAGTACGTCGAGCGGCTGCGTAGCGCCGATCTGCGTGTTACCCGGCCACGCGTCGCGGTTCTCGAAGCCGTCCACGACCGTCCCCACGCCGACACCGAGACCATCTTCGCCGCCGTCCGCGTCGGGCTGGCCGACGTTTCGCGGCAGACCGTCTACGACGTGCTCAACGCCCTGACCGCCGTCGGGCTCGTGCGCCGGATCCAGCCGTCGGGCTCGGTGGCCCGCTACGAATCACGCGTCGGCGACAACCACCACCACGTCGTCTGCCGC
>WBZP01007986.1_pt1 | contig 10092 bp, 10 predicted proteins | sample 5204301 | NCBI WGS metagenome assembly WBZP01 (sample SAMN12412401, study PRJNA552823) | activated sludge metagenome | isolation source: activated sludge from nitrification reactor of wastewater treatment plant... | place: USA: Pennsylvania | collected 2017 | reverse complement strand
GGATGGATTCATAGCTGGACAAAATAGTCGCCACGATGAGCATGTGGGCATTCAATGAGAGCAAGACGAGGGATGCCAGAAGCGTGAAGTACTGTGCCATCAGCGGTGTCTGGCGCGATGTGGCGGGATCAAGGAGCTGCACGACACCGAATCCCATCTGTACGCCGATCATTTCTCCCGCAACCTCAAACGCGCCAAAAAACAGCCTGACAGCCAATCCAATAGCCAACCCGATGACCAGTTCGCTGAGGAGCCCGGCAGCCAGCACAAGGGGATCGTAGGGCACCGCCGGAAGATGGATCAAAGGAGCCAACAGCACTCCCAACGCCAATACCAATGCTCCTTTCACCTTCAATGGAACTGAGCGTCCACTGAGGACCGGCAATGCGGCGAGAAGTCCTCCGATTCGAGAAATGAGGACCAAGAACGCTTGAAACTCAGGAAGGAGCACCTGAATGGTTTGTGTTAACGCCATCGTTCCTTCCTAGTATCCGGTTGAAACCATTCGTCCCAGCTGATTCTTACATCGCTGAGCGCCTCGCCATCACGTCCTGCGGCATCCATGATGACGAGGTGTCGAGGTCTCCACCATCGTGTTTCAACAAGCCCGCTAGCGCACGTAATTCGGAATGTTCATCAGGAGATTTGCCATGAACGTTGTCATGACGTTCAACATCCACGGGAGAAACACTATTAATGCTCCAAAGAGTGCCAAGACTTTGGGAACGAACGTCAGCGTGGCCTCATTCAGCTGAGTCATGGCTTGGAACGCACTGATGATCAGGCCGACGAGCAGACTGAGTCCTAAGATCGGAGCCGACACGAGCAGCGTGGTTTCCAACGCCTGTCTGCCCAATTCCGTCACGATTTCAGGTGTCATCGACTCCTCCCTACTGAATCATATCCAGAGTCGCCGTCAGCCGCATCGCACACAACTCCCGCTGTCTCAGTCACTCAAACGACCATGGAGTCATTGAAAACTGCGCACCATCGAGCCGACAACGAGATACCAGCCGTCAGCCAGCACGAATAGAATCAACTTGAACGGGAGGGAGATGACGACCGGAGGCAGGAGCATCATACCCATCGACATCAAGATGCTCGCGACAACCATGTCGACGATCAGAAATGGAATGTAGATCAAGAAGCCGATTTGAAAGGCGATTCGCAACTCACTCAGAATAAAGGCGGGAATGATGGCATGGGTCGGAACGTCCTCAACCCGATCCGGTTTGGAGATGTGACTTAACTGAATGAACAACTCAAGGTCCTTGTCCCGGACCTGTTTCAGCATGAACCCACGAACCGGCTCAATCCCCTTCTTCCACGCATCTTCGTAGGAGATCTGTTCGGCAAGCAACGGCTGCAGCGCGTTGTTGTAGACGGACTGCCCGACCGGCGCCATAATGAACATCGTCAGAAACAGGGCCAAGGATAATAAGACTTGGTTGGGAGGGACGGCTTGTGTGCCGAGCGCTTGCCGGAGGAAAGCCAGGACAATGACGATCCTGGTAAAGGACGTGACCATGATGAATAAGGCCGGTGCCAAAGACAGCACCGTCAACAGGATCAGAATCTGGATGACGACGGCCATTTGTTTCGGGCCACCGGCTCCCAAATCAATACTGACAGACGGGCCGTTTGTGGCTGCTTCTGCCGCCGATGCCAAAAGCAGCATCCCCGCCCCGACGACAAGCGTCCAGCCAAGAAGTCGCGAATGAACGCGATCAGTGACCATGCTGTTCCTTCTCATGATCAGCCCAATGGAGCGGTTGTCGTTGAAGCCATGACGCCACATCCGCTCCTGGGGCCGATGTCATCTCAGGGGAAGGCTTCTGAGCCGGCATCCCCAGCAATTCACGGAGATGTGCCGTATTGTTGATCCGTCCTAAGGAAATGAGATCGGTTGCCGTTGCTCCCACGATCAGATACTCGCCGGCGACTTCCACCACACTGATCGTCTTGCGCGGAGCAAGATACCCACTCGCCAACACCTGAACCAGTGGCCGGCCACCGGAATTCCCTGCCCGTGGCCCCATCACCCGACGGGCCACAAATGCGACGATGCCGATACAGACCAACACCACGGCCAGCGCCAAGACGGTTCGAATCAGGCTATCCCAGACGTCAATCACGCGTTCTCCCTTTGACCATTTACCGGAGCTGCTGAACTCGCTCGGCCGCACTGACCACATCGGTCAACCGAATACCGAACTTTTCGTTCACCACGACGACCTCGCCACGTGCAACCAGCTTATTGTTGACCATCACCTCCATTGGTTCGCCTGCCAATTTGTCGAGCTCGATGACGGACCCTTGCGCCAGCTGGAGCAGATCACGGATCGCCATTTTGGTGGATCCCACATACACCGCGACGTTCATCGGAATATCTAAAATAAAGTCGATATTCTTTGAGCTGCCTCCGGTTTCTGAATCCTGAACAGGCGGAAACGATGCAAGCTGTGGAGACATCCCTCCACCGGTCTGGGAATCACGAGGCGTCGTGGAATCTGATTCGGCCATGGTCGTTCGCGTCCTCCGGTCCCGCCTAGGTCAGCACTTTGGTCACGCGACATGCGTGATTGCCCTTATAGACTCCGGGACTCCCCTGAAATTTATGGTAGCCTTCGATAAAGCAATCGAGTGGATCACCCGGTCGCTGATTGAGTAACACCACATCCCCGGGGGAGAAATTGAGAACATCCTTGACCGTCACCGTGGCAGTTCCCAACCGAACGGCGATCGGCAGAGGACATTCATGCAGGCGTTCTCGAAATCGTTGACTCCAGTCTCCATTCTGATCGACTTGGTCGGATACCAGGCCCGAATACAATTTTTCTTTGATCGGTTCGAGCATGGCATAGGGATACACAATGTAGAGTTCACGAGCGGTTTCACCGAGCACTACCTGCAACGTCACGACCATTACGATTTCGGAAGACGTCACCACCATCGCGAACTGCGGGTTACTTTCCGATCGTACATATTCCACCTTGACCGGGGCGACAGCCTGCCATGCCTTTTCAAGATCGACCAACGCCTGCAGCAGGAGTTTTTTGATCACGCGTAACTGCACAGGAGTAAAGTCTCGGCCTTCCGGTTTCACATGAGTCTGCCCCTTCCCACCGAAGAAGTAATCGATGATCAAGTAGACGAGAAATGCATCCATCACATAAAGCGCGCTACCGCGCAAGGGGGACATGTGAAACACATTCAGTGAAGAGGGCTGCGGGATTTTCTTGAGAAATTCGCCGAACTTGATCACTTGAGTCCCGACCACCACAAAATCAATGGCGTCACGAAACATATTGGTCCAGGCCACGGATTGCCGACGAATAAACCGATCGTTGATCATTTCCATCGTGGGCATTCGCCCCCGAATGATCCGCTCTTGATTGAAAAGATCGTATTGCGCGACTCCCTTTGCGGTCGTTTCACCTTCCTTGGGCGTCGTGTCGACTTCTCCCGAGACGACCCCCTTCAAAAGGGCATCAATTTCGTCTTGCGATAGGATCTTTTCCATGTGAGTGATCTTTACTGAACGACGAAATCCGTGAAATACGCGGATCGCACACCCGGCTTAGGGAGCAGGCTATTGATCCGTTGTGTAATCTCATCTCGCAATTGAAACTTCCCTTGCGTGGTTCTGACCGCATTCACATCCTTACTGCTGAGTAACACCAGGACTGCGTCACGGACCTGGGGAACCCGGGCGGACAGATCGGCAGAAACCGCATCACTGTCGACTTCAAGCTTGACGGTCAGCTTCAAATAGCGGACGTCCGGAACGTCAGCCAGATTCACAATGAACGGATCCAAATCGAACATCACCCCTGGGGCGGCAGTCTGTCCCGGCTTTCCACTTGTTCCGCCTTGTGGGTCGGGTTTAGCCGCTGTCTCAGTCTTATGCTCCTCGGTATGTTCCGCATTTTTATCGGATCCGCCGAAGAACTTAACGGCGACAACCGCTCCTCCCACACCGAACAGGAGGGCAACCACCGACACAATAATAAGCAACTTGATCGGGAGTGCCGGAGCGAGGGCCGCTCCAGCGGTTTTGTCGTCCGTCTCGGCTGCATCTGCCATAGCTCCTCCTTGAAGGCCTCATCGCCTCCGTCAAGCAACTGCAATGCATATGCCATTGAACAGCTTGTGGCTACCAGCCACAGAGCTTTTCAATAGATGTATTTCCACGAGGTTTTAGGAGAAGTAGACCAGGTAGCCGATACCTTCCCACTATACCGTCAGGCGAGTCGTTGACACCGTCAAGAAACTGACATGATGAGAAGACGCGAGGAGTGGACCGGTGCCCCCATTAGGGCCCCGTGCCTGAGAGCGAGGCCCGGGAAGAATCTTCCTCCCGGGCTACAACCGATACATCTATCGCTTCAAATTCACCAACTCTTGAAGCACCTCATCCGAAGTCGTGATGACTCTGGAATTTGCCTGGAACCCTCGTTGCGCGGCAATCATGTCAATGAACTGTTCACCGAGATCCACATTGGACAACTCCAGAGTATTAGCGAGGACTCTCCCAAGGCCGGCAGAGGTCGCCGCGCCGATTAAGGGTTGTCCGGAGGTGCCGGATTCGGCAAACGTGTTCTTTCCGGTGCGCACAAGACCCAGCGGATCCGGGAATCTCGCCAACGCCAACTGAGCCAACGGACGAACCTGCCCATTTGAGAATCTGCCGTTGACCATCCCAGTGGTCTCCACACTGAACGTCTGGAGCGCTCCGGCGCCGAATCCATTCTGAGATTGTTGAACCAACCCTGAGGTCGCCCCGAATTGCGTAGTCAAATTCATTCCGGCCCCTCCATCAGTCGTCACACTTGTGCCGAAATTGAAGGTAATTGCCTGATTCGGAGTCGCGCCTACAAAATCGATTTGAGATTGTCCGACCGTGGTACCGGGCGTGCCACCAGCCCCGCCACTATTATAGCTCGTTACCACACTCTCGGTATCAAGCGCGCCCGCTGTCGTGAACGTCAGGTTGCCGGACGCCAACCGCACGATCCCAAGCGTCGCATTGATATTGGCTGCATTGTAACCACCCGTGACAATCTCGCTTGTGCTCCCCACCACGTCATAAGTCCAGGTGTTCGGCGCTGTCTTCGTGAAATAGGTGGTGAGAAGATGACTGTTGCCGACGGAATCATACACGGTGAGGGACGTGGAAAACCCAGCGGGGTTTAAAAGCGAAAACGCCCCGGACGTCGTTTGCGAATTCAGATTGGCGCCGATATCGACGGTGCTGGTCGGATTCGGCGGAGCCGTCGTAGTAGGAAGCGCGACGCCACTGATGCTAGCAGTTGTAAAACCGCTGGTATTGACTTGATAGCCCTGAAGGAAAAATCCGCTTGGGTCGACAATACGATTTTGTGAATCCAGATGAAATTGTCCCGCGCGAGAATAGTACGCCGCTCCAGCTGCATCACGAAGGACGTAAAAGCCATTGCCGTCAATGGCGAGATCGAGCGAATTGCTCGTGGTACTGAGCGACCCCTGGCTGAAGTCTCCCTGTACTCCGTTGAGCGCGACTCCCAGACCGGTCTGAATTGCGCCACCCGCCCCTCCCAGTGACGAACTGACCAAGTCGGCAAACACGGAACGACTTGATTTGAACCCAACCGTGCTTATATTCGCGATATTGTTACCCACGACCGATAACGCATTTCCGTTTGCATTGAGCCCACTGACGCCTGTAAACAGCGACGATAGAATTCCCATTGATTCAATCCTCCTCTTATTATCGCAGCTCGACGACTGTGGACGGATCAATTGCCAAATCACCGACCAGGAGTTTTGCCTGCCCTTCTTCCATCCGGACACCGGACACGGTGACCATGGCAGTACCGTCGACCTTGACTGTCTTGCCCTCTAAGTCAGTGGCTGAAATAACATAACGATAGAGACCTGATTGCATAGAGACGCCATTATTGTCCTTTCCATCCCACTTAGCGACATTGGCTCCAGAGGGTCGGTCACGATATTCTAAATTCCGCACAACCTGCCCCTGGGAATCCATGATGCTGACATCAACTTTTGTGGCATTCTTATCCAGTGTGTATCCAAACGTAGCCGGTGTAGAACCGAGCTGAATAAGCGGCTGACCGACGGTCACGGTGCGTCCGATCATGGGAGCCAATGAGAACTCCTGGAATGCCGTTTGCGCATCGAGACTTTTTTGGAGAAGATCGGCCTGCTTCGAGCTCTGCTCCAACTGGCTGAATTGAGCGAGTTGCGAGACGAACTCGGTATTGTCTGTCGGTTTCAATGGATCCTGATTCTTGAGCTGTGTCACGAGTAACTTGAGAAAATCATCCTGCCCCAGCGTTTTTGGTCCGGTCTGTACCGGCGTCGACGTGACCGATGTAGAACCGATTCCTGATATCTCAGCCATTTGAAGTCTCCCTGTTCTTACGCCACCACGTTCAGCCGCCCCTGGAGGGGACGATACATCTCATCCGACCACCCGTGAGCCTGCTCCTGTACGCCCCCCTGGGATCCTTGCTGTCCGGATTGTCCTTGTTCATGAAAGAATCCCTGTTGGAACGAGCGCCCACCACTCTGACGATCGATGTCGACTCGAAACTGTCCCATGTCGAGTCCGTTCGCTTGCAGCGTGCTTTGAAGTCTGTCCTGTCCGTTGATCAGGAACTGCCCAACCTCCACCCGATCCGTCAAGAAGTGAGCGTGAACGGACTCGTTCATCATGGCGACACGAATGTTGACATGCCCCAACTCTGGCTGAGCCACCTCCAACACCACTGAACGCAAGACAGAAGCAGTGGGTGGCTGAGTCAGATCAGGCACTGGGGAGACTGGATGTGCCGGCGGCACAATGACCGTTGGGGAAGGTGCCGTTGGTACGGAAACGGCTTGACTTTGTACGACAGCCGCATACTGTTCCATTGTACGGCCATTCATCGATGGAAGGTCGACAACCGTCCCCTGACCGAGCTTGGTCTCAGGATTGCCCTGCTGTCGCCCCTCATGCTCCTGCCCTGACTGACTGAACAATTCCTCCTGAGCCGCAACGAGTTGCTGTCCATGAGGAATGATCCCCTGAGTCTTTGGACCAGCATCTCCCTGATCCTCATGAGCCGGCACAAGTAGAGGCTCCTGATTCTCCGCTGAATGGTGCGCGACACCATGATCGCCTCGATCAGGGGCCGCCAGGTTTTGATTAAATTGGCTCCCCGGCAAGAGCTTTCCTTCATGGGTCTGGACAAGCCGAGCAATAGTGTGATCGGGAGACGAAATAGTTTCACCGGATGGTGAGGTTTGAATCGCAGCGTGGGTGGTTACAGAATCGGTTGCGCTCTGCTGCAGGTCATGATCACCCTTGGTGCCCCCCAGCTCAGTGGTCTGCTTGACGTGGGGCTCAGCTTCTTTCTCAGACGGCGATGCAGCCTGAGCCTGTTCTGGCCCGTCAGCCGATACAGGAGGTGCTCCTTTTTCAAGTGCACGATTCTCGGTTGGTCGCACTGAAGCATCAGTCACGATTGGGGTTGATGAAGATCCTTCATCGGAACTACATTCGCAGTCTGAGACCGGCAAGCCATTGTGCGTCTCCGGTACCACATTGCCCACCATCGGAGCTCCTGCCTGAGACACATCCGCGGACGTCATGGACACAAACATTGATCCATCCGCTGTTGATCCGGAGTTACTCTGCGACAATGCCGATTCAGATTCATCCTGAGAGCTATCCGTTGTCTGACTTTGACTATCGCGTAACTTTTCACTACCTGAAGTACGAGCCTGCGTGACCTCAGACCGTTCAGTTTGGGGCGCCGTAGAGCTAGAGTCTTTACTCCGCTTGAGATCCGGTCGATCTTCAGCCTTATAGGATCCTCGAGGACTATCCGCTTCCTGAGCATTCCCCTTCTTCGCGCCCCCACGGGCTCCATGCAAAACAGAAGCTAAGCTCTTCCGATCAGTTTTGGATGGCGCAGAGCTAAGGTCTTTACTCTGCTTGAGATCCGGTCGATCCTCGACCTTATAGGATCCTCGTGGTTTCTCCGCTCCCTGAATGTTCCCCTTCTTCTCTTCGCCACGAACCCCTTGCAAAACAGAAGAAAAACTCTTCTGAACGGCAGGACCACTGAAAGAAGCAGAACGAGCAGTCCGCACTATCCCACCTGAGGTAGGGCTCGATGTGGCGGAGAGTAGATCTGGGGTAGTGAAATCCATGTCTATTCGTCCTCGTGAGATTCCGGTAGGACGAAATACAAGCCTCATGCCAGGCTAGCAGTTCCTAATGATCTGAAATATCGAGTGGTTGTGATTCAACTTACAATCACGGAGAGGGAAAGAGGCAAATTTTACTCGGTGGTAGGCAAAAGGAATCGGAATGGGGAAAGAGCTCGTTTCACTGCTCTTTAGAACGGACGCTCCATCTGTTGCTGATTCTCCGTACCAGACTCCTCTGGCAGTTTGAACCGCAAATGCCAATCCAGTTGTCCGAACTCCGGAGGCGAACGGACTTGGACTTGCCTTCAGGATCGTACTTGCACCGCAGCGATCGTTCGCCATTTGTGATCGAGTCAGTCTGGCTCAGATAACCAGAGATTCCCACGTGATCCTCCAGCTGATGTACCGCCTGGCTGAATAGCAATCGAAGAAGGTCCAGACTCAACGCCTCTTGATATGGTTGACAAGGTTCACGGGATCAGCGGCCTTGACCACAGCTGGCACTCCAAGACACATCAGCACCACTGCCGCGGATGAGAGAAGTCAAATCACGGTCCTACCCAACCTACAGAATGGGAACGGGTTAGGTCATGTGAGGTGTCTCCGGTTCACAACATCTGTCCGTCGGCCACTGTGCGCTGTTTCCAGCATCTACCCCAAAACTTCTACCTTCATTGCACCCACTGACCGACGATCGTGAGCTGGCCGGCCACAATACTCGTGATGTGCCCTTCTTGGTCAAGAAGCGCGATCAGCCATCCACTCACATTCCCCTTGCCTTTGGCCCCGCTTTGAAAATTCATTCTGCCGTTCAGCAACAGTCCTGGCACGAAGTTGCCGACCGGTGTCTCAAGACAGGTCTTACCATCCGGCATCTCACAGGGCACCGGCGTAGGGCCAACACTGGATACCATCGTCATATTTGCCTCATACACACCGGCAACCATTCGAGCGTGAATGGGACCAGACTGGGTGGCAAGCGGAACATTGGTATCATAGGTGACCGTGAAGCCACCGCTGATGTCGCCCGCAAATGTACCCGTGATGTGCCGATCTCTCACAATAAACCGCCCACTGTGACCAGCAGGCTTGATGTCACCCTCATCGATCGACCAAGGCGTATTCTGCGCATGTGTACTCGAGACAGTGAATGGAACCTGCTGGCCGGCAACCACCGGCTCAGAAAGAGCCGCAAGCGTAGCCATGATTGCACAAGCCAAGAGCGAAGCCCTGGACAGAGCTGTTCGTAGCGACTGGCTAATAGAGGCGCTGCGTTGAGACATGACAATGTTCTCCATTACATGTTAATAACATACGTATTATGTTTCAAGTTATTGTATCGTATATTATTTATTTAGAGAATGCAACCTTCGAGAGAGCGGCCAAGCCATGGATCGTCCTGAGGACGGACGGAAGGAGCCTGAAGTTCATGTGCGTGGCTGGAACAACCACCGGCACGGTGGAACTCTACGGCGTTTGTGTCAGCAACTGTTCGGTGAGTTTAGCAGCTCGATCCGCTTTCACCTGAGAAAGGATCGCTCCTGCCGTCTTGGACTTGACGATTCGTAGGATTTCAATCGCTTTTCTGTCCGGCATCCGCTCAAGACGTGCCGCAGCGTCCTCCGCCGGCATCGATTCAAAGATTTTGGCCAGCTGAGTCCGTTGTTCCTGTGCTCCACGATCTTTCTCCGCTTGGTTCTTGGTCGATTGAGCCGCAGGACGTTCCTCTTTGGCTCGTGCGCTCTGCATCCGCTTTTCCAGCGCCTCGTTCTGTTCAAGGAGCTCCTCGACTTGACTCCGCACGATCATGAGTCGTTCTTCATTCTGGCGAAGGACCTCTTCCCGTCGATCCAGGTCGCGCTTTCGTTGATCCAGCATCTCGAGTATTTCGCG
>WBZP01007985.1_pt1 | contig 10092 bp, 8 predicted proteins | sample 5204301 | NCBI WGS metagenome assembly WBZP01 (sample SAMN12412401, study PRJNA552823) | activated sludge metagenome | isolation source: activated sludge from nitrification reactor of wastewater treatment plant... | place: USA: Pennsylvania | collected 2017 | reverse complement strand
TCCTATTCAACTGCCCCTGGGTCAACATGAACACGTCACTCATAGCCACCTCCCCAGCCAGAGTGAATCACATCTCATGTCCTGAGGGAATGCTAAAAATTAATGAGTCCTGAGCCTAGCAGAATGCTGAAAAAGTCATCCAGCGGCGTTCTCGCAGGACTCAGCGGCTCGATGTACCGAAGCGTACGCCTCGCCCCTTCGCTCGCTGTGGCCTTGCTGGACGGCATTTTTGAGCATCCTGAGGTGTAGAGTGCCACAGTTCCTTCTCTCATCGTGCAACGATGTACGAAGCAGAAACCTCGTTTTTCAGCAAACTGCCGGCGAATGGTCAATCATTGGATGGACCAGGGAAATGCTCCCAGGAGGCTTTCCGGAGACGGTTGTATGAAGCTGTGTTCACACGGATCTGGTTGCTCCAGATGATGGCCGAACGGCTCGTCCGCTGCTTCCCTTCTCCACTCCGTCGCGTTTGGCCCCCGCCTCGTCATTCTTCGACAGACTGTCTATAAATTCGCCCGCGCGATACAATTCAACGGTTGCGGAGAGGGCAATCCATCAAGCTGTGAAGTCATCGGAAGCGACGGGCTCGCCTGATTGGTGTCGCATTCACGTTACTGTCGGGAGGGAGTTCAGCTCAGTCAACCTGTTGCACTGTCATATAGATCGATGACCACGCTGTTTCTCTTTGCGATCATCTTTGTGCTCAATTGTCTGCCCGCGTTCGCACCACCGACGTGGATGGTGGTGTCTGCGATGACCCTCTCCCGTCCTGGCGCGAATCCATGGCTCACCGCGTTTGTGGCGGCAACCGCGGCGACTGCCGGCAGATTGGTCCTCGCGAAAATGGCGTTTCTTCTCGTCCGGCAACGATGGTTGAGCGCACGTACCAAAGAGAATGTGGATCTGGTGAAGGCCCGTCTGGAACAGCACCGCGCGATGACGTTCGGGGGCGTCCTCGCCTATACCTGCAGCCCCTTGCCGTCGAACTCGCTGTTCATCGCTTATGGGCTCACGTCATTGCCCCTGGCCCCGGTGGCGGCCGCTTCCTTCATCGGCCGCTTCCTGACCTATAGCATTTGGGTGGTCATGGCCATGGAGGTGGCACAGAAGGTCGTTGTCGATGAGGGATCGGTCTTTGCCTATCTCGGGGGGTATTTTGTCGTGACGCAGGTTCTCATGCTCGCGCTGGTGGTGCTCTTTGCGAAACTGGACTGGAGGGCCTGGTTTACCAGCAAGACAGTCCGACTCATGAACCAGAGAGAATCTTCTCCTCAGAAGTGATTCCCCATCATCCTAGAGTTGACCGTGGCCTTGCTCCATCCTGTCACTCCCGCAATGTCATCCCCTCCAGTCCCCGTTCTCAGCCGCTGTACCTTGTTTCCTCTCCGATCCATGTAGTGGCTGTTCCCCTTCACTGGGAGAGGCACTGTTCCACTCAACTCATGTCTCGGCCTCTAGGCTCAGGATCTCCACATATACCGCATTGCACCGCCCCCTGAATCGCTTCTAGAATACAGCACCAAAAAAAGTTTGCAGCCGTTCGACTGTTCCGCGTCGTGAGCCAATGCCGTCCAGCAACAGCAAGAAAATCGAGGAAGCTCGTGCCAACGCTCGCCGCCTGATCGAGCAGGGTCCGAAAGTATTCATTGGCTTGTTCATTCTGACCGGTGCGGCGTATCTGTCCGGGTCGGTGTATACCAGATCATACTTCTCAGCATTCGGCGCCTCATGGGTTCTGGAAGAGGTTCCGATCGCAATCTACTTCAGTCAGAGCTGGATCCCGCTGCTGCTGATTCTTTTCTTCGGATATATGGTTACCACGAATCTTACGCTGATCGAGGAGCCCGGTCATGTGACCACGAGCACAGGGTTCAAGATTTCGGTCTTGGCGGTCCGACATGGTCCGTGGCTGCTGGTTGGACTGCTAGGCCTCACCACTCTACTCCGCTCACTCGATTTCGTATCTGCTGCGATCGACCTCTTACTGGTTGCGATCCCTCTGCTGCTCTTCGTCTGTGCGTCAACACTCGAACTCTTTGTCGTGAGATTCAGCAAGATAGATCGGGGTATCGATTTGTCGAGAGCATACCTCTCGCTCGCGGTGATCACCACTGCGCTCTATGTTGTTCCTGCACAGCTCGGCACAAACTGGGCACGGCTGGATCAGCAAGACTCATCGTCTCTCCTGAACGTCTATCTTCGCGATGATGCGACCATCTACAAGCTGCTGTTTGCAGCTGAGGAGCGGTGGTATGTGTTTCCAAGCAGGTATGAGGGGAACGAGCCACCGATCAAAGCGGTTGCCGCAACAGATATTTCCTTTGGACTGGGTCAGAACGACACGATGACCCAACCAGGAGCAGAGGTGCTCCGGGGTCAGTAGTTCCGTGGTCCTGCCCTTGCACATTTACCCGATTAACACAGTCATTTCATGAAAAAGTGGCGCATAATGCCCCAAAGATGGTAGGTCTCTGTGGCAATAGAGGGCAGTTTGGGTCCTGTTCATCTAATTCTTATCCCTTGGAGCATGGCATGACAGAAGATTGGGGTGCGATCCTCGTCGTGGATGATGACGCGGATATGCGGGAACTGGCCTATGACATGCTGAAGGACCGTGGTCATCAAGTGACGATGGCTGGGAGCGGAGAAGAGGCCCTAAAACGGTTGAGTGAGGAAGATTATGCGGTAGTGCTGACCGATCTCCGCATGAAAGGGATGGAAGGGATCGAGTTGTTAGCCGAGGTCAAGCGCAGATATCCCGACATCAACGTCATTCTCATGACGGCATTCGGATCGGTGGAAACGGCGGTTGAAGCGATGAAACACGGAGCCAGCGATTACCTCACGAAGCCCGTGAAGAAAGATGACCTGGTTCGCGTGATCGAGCGGGTCGTTCGTGAAGCGTCGCTGCGTCGGGAGGTGAATCGACTCAGAAAAGAAGTGCATAAAGAATATAGCTTTCATCAGATCCTGGGAAAGAGCAAGGCGATCCAAGGGGTTTTCGATCTCATTCGCCGAGTCGCGGATAGTCCGACCAATGTCCTGATTACCGGAGAAAGTGGGACCGGCAAGGAATTGGTGGCGAAGGCGATTCATTTCAATAGCGACCGGAAAGATGCCCCGTTTGTTCCCGTCAACTGCGCGGCCATTCCAGAACAACTGTTGGAGAGCGAGCTCTTCGGACATATGCGCGGGGCCTTTACCGACGCCAAACTCGACAAGCGGGGTTTGTTTGAAGAGGCTCAAAAAGGCACCTTGTTTCTCGACGAGATCAGCGAATTGCCGCTCATGCTCCAGGCAAAGATTCTCCGTGCGATTCAGGAAAAGGAAATCAGACGGGTGGGTGCGACGAAGCCGATCTCGGTGGATGTCCGGATCATCGCGGCCACGAACCTGAATCTCAATGAGGAAGTGAAGCACAAGCGGTTTCGTGAGGACCTCTACTATCGACTCAATGTCATCGAACTGAAGTTGCCGCCGCTTCGAGAACGGCGGGAGGATATCCCGCTGCTGGTAGAGGCCTTTCTCAAGAAATGCGGGACTGCGCGTGGGAAAGACGTGAAGGGTGTGAGCGAGGCGGCACTGGCGATGTTGATGGACTATGCCTGGCCCGGCAATGTGCGGGAACTCGAGAACGTCATCGAGCGGGCTGTGACGCTGAGCCGTGGCGAGAAGATTTCGCCGGATGATCTGCCTCCGGCGGTACAGGGGGCGCGGGGAGATCGGCGCGTATTGGACGAAGCGGCCGAACACACCTTGCCCTTACATGAACTCGAAAAAGAGTACATCAAGAAGGTCCTCGAAAAGACCGGTGGCAACAAATATCAGGCCGCCCATGCTCTTGGAATCGATCGCAAGACCCTGTATCGTAAACTCGCCGAAATCGAAGGTAAGTCTCACCCAGAGGAATAGCCGCCACTGTCGGATCATCGCAGCGGGACCGTGAATGGACAGCCCGCTTCAGGCCGGGATCGATCACATGAAGGATGTCGACCGTCTAGTCATGCGTGTCGTGCATTGGGCGATCCCACTCCTCACGATCGGCATCTTTGTTGTCGACCTGCTGACTCCAGTGGGAATTGCGGTGTCGATCCTCTACGTCATTCCGCTGTTGCTCACAGTGTTCAGGTCGAAGGAACAAGAATCACTCTATTTTTGTGTCCTTGCCACCGGCCTCCTCTGGCTGGGGTTGTTTTTCAAGCCTCCCGGTAGTTCGCTCCCCTATGGCGTGCTCAATCGTACATTGGGAACCTCTGTTCTGTGGATCTTAGCCATGGGATTGATTCACTTCAGACGGCTGCAACAAGAATCAGTGCAGGCAGAACGAGAGCTGATGTCGGAACGTGTGGAGCGAGCCCATGCCGAGGGGTTGATGATGGAGGCGCAACAGGCACGTGACGACGCGGATCGGGAGGCGGTCCGTGCCGTCGTCGGTCGCAAGGAGGCGGAAGAACAGCTCCTGGTCAGCCAGCTGAGGCTCGAAGGCATCATTGAATCTGCGATGGATGCAATCATCACGGTTGACGAAGCTCAGCATGTGGTGTTGTTCAACCATGCGGCCGAGCAGATGTTCGGCTGCTCCGCTCATGAGGCGGTAGGCCGGCATCTTGATCGATTCTTGCCCGCTCAGTATCGCGAAGGTCACCGCTACCATATACGTGAGTTCGGCCAATCCGGCGCGACGAGCCGAAAGATGGGGAAACTGGGGACGGTGATGGGGCTTCGGTCGAATGGAGAAGAGTTTCCGATCGAAGCGGCAATCTCCCTTATCGCCGTAGAACATCAGAAATACTATACCGTCATCCTCAGAGACATCACCGACCGCAAGCGGACCGAAGAAGCCCACCAAGAGAGTCAGCGGAAACTCTCAACCCTGATGAGCAATCTCCCGGGCTTTGTGTATCGCTGCAAAAACGATCGTGACTGGACCTTCGAGTATGTCAGCGAGGGCGTGTCCGATCTGACGGGGTACACCGCCCAGGAATACCTTGTACAACGATCCATCTCGTATGGCGACAATACTCATCCGGGTGACCGTGAGCGAGTGTGGCAAGAAATTCAGGCAGCGGTGGCGCAGCATCGCCCGTACGAAACGACCTACCGCATCCTCACCAAGCTGGGGGAGGTCAAGTCGGTTTGGGAACGGGGTGAAGGGATTTATGCCACGGACAGCACCCTGAGTTACCTGGAAGGGTTCGTCACCGACATCACGGAACGGAAGCGAGCGGAGCACTTGTTGCGGCAAAGTGAAGAACGCTACAGACGGCTGATCGCTGTGTCGCCCTACGCCATTGTGGTGATTCGAGGGGACCGTATCCTCTTCGCCAACGACCAGGCGATCAAGCTGTTCGGTGCTGTGAAGGCCGGCGAGATCCTGGGACGATCCGTTCTGGACTTGTTCCATCCTGATTATCACTCGGCGATTCGAGAGCATATCCACGAGTTGGTGGAAGGCCGCGCACAAGTGCCCATGCTCGAGGAGAAGATCGTCACCCTGAACGGAAGATCCGTGGACGCAGAAGTCAGCGCGGCGCGATTCGTGGATGAAGAAGGTCCGGCGATCCTCGTCATGTTGCGGGATATCAGTGAACGGAAGCGACTACAAGAACAGTTACGAAAAACCGAACGCATCGCCGAGCTCGGTACGGTGGCCTCGGGTATGGCCCATGAAATCGGGACTCCGATGAACGTCATTCTTGGCCGTGCGGAATATCTCATGGATCGGGTCACGGACGAGCCGATCAAGAAAGGCCTCCAGACCATCATTACCCAAGTCGAGCGGATTACGAGGGTGATGAACCAGTTGCTCTCTTTTGCACGCCGGAAAACTCCGGAGCGCTGTGCGCTTGATCTGAGGCAAGTGGTTGAAGACAGTCTCGAGATGTTTCACGAACGTCTTGCACGAAGCCGAATTCAGCTTGAGGTGCCGTCGGCCGATCCGTGCCCTATGGTCTTGGCCGATGCGGACCAGATGAGCCAAGTCATGATCAACCTCGTCATGAACGCCGTACATGCGATGCCGGATGGCGGGATACTCCGTGTCGGCCTGGCCCCTGAACCACAGATGGTGAGACTCACCGTTGCTGATACGGGTCACGGCATCCCACAAGAGGTGATCAAGAAGATCTTTGATCCTTTTTTCACGACGAAAGAATTCGGCAAGGGGACAGGGTTAGGACTGACGGTCGTCAAGGGCATTATTGAAGAACATCAGGGATCCATCGCCGTTGACAGTCAGGAAGGGATGGGGACGACGTTTACGATTCTTCTGCCGATGGCCGACAGTAAGAGGTGAATCGACTATTTCCCAACTGGTTCCCACGTACATTCTTGCTCACTTTCTCCTAGGGTTTCACCTTGTATCGTTCACCTCTCATGCCTGATCGCTGTAGCATCCCGCATCAGCAGATATACTCGTGACTGTGGTCTTTCTCGCCACTGAAGTAGTGCTGCCGGTTTCTTCCGCTCAGATTTCTCTGAATAATTGGTCAGTTGGTTGTCATTCTCGCGGGCATCACCCTTGCGTGTTGTATTGTCAAATCACTAGGCCGGGGTAAACCGAGATGAGGATGGCGACCGTGGCAAATGGAAAGACGGCGGTACTCCTGATTGTCGAAGATGACCGAGAGATGCGGAGTCTATTGTGTGATGAGTTTTGTGGAATGGGGTATCAACTCCGCGAAGCACGGGACGGTGATGAGGCTTTTCTAGCGGTTCGGCAATCCGTACCGGATGCGATCCTGACCGACTTACGGATGCCGGGAGGGGGAGATGACTACATCAGTCGGTTGAGGACTGTCGTGCCGAAGTGCCCGATTGTCGTTATGACTGCGTTCGGCGATGCAAGATTAAAAGCACAGATACTTAAAGCGGGCGCGAACGCCTACTTTGACAAGCCGGTTCATATTGCGGAGCTGAAGAACTGTGTGCAACAATTGCTCGACCACGAAGGGATGTGAAGTGCATCTCGTCAAATTTCCGACTTGTTGGTTGCGAGACACGAAAGACTGGCCTAAGGGACGAGACCACCTTGTCTGACCCAGAACGCTCCAGCAACCCGGTACCCCAAGATCCCATCATTACTGCGCGAGTCGAAGCGATCAAGCAGGTGGCCGGAGGTCTGTCCGATCGGGTGGCGGTCATGGATCGATCCTTCAATGTCGTCTACGCGAACGAAGCAGCCTGGTCAGTGCAGAAGAATACCTCCACTCGCCGGCCTCACGCCAAATGCTATGAAGCCTTTGCCCAGCGAACCGATCCCTGTGGGGGCTGCCCGGCGAACAAAGTGTTCGAGACGCCTGAGGTGCAGTGCGTTTCTTGTTCGGGGGGAGGTGACGGCACGGCCTGTGGGATGCAGCAGGCCTTTCCGTTAACGGATGCACAGGGATCAGTCATCTCCATGTTGGTGCTCTTCCAGCCGACATTGAAGTCTGTTCAGCCGGCTACGGCGGAGGACAGCCCTACCACACCTCTTGCGAATGGTCTTGGTGAATTGATCGGTCAAAGTCCGATCATGCAGCAGCTCTTCGACATGACCCGTCTGGTTGCGGAGAGCTCGGCGACCGTCCTCATTCAAGGCGAGAGCGGAACGGGGAAAGAACTTCTGGCGAAAACGATTCACGCGCTCAGTCCCAGAAGGGATCGGCCGTTCGTTGTGGTTGACTGCGGCTCATTGCCTGAGACGTTGCTCGAAAGCGAATTATTTGGACATGTGAAGGGAGCCTTCACCGGGGCAGTGATGAACAAGCGAGGCTTGTTTGATGAGGCCGACGGAGGCACGATCTTCTTGGATGAGATCGCCGACACGACGCCGACTTTTCAAGCCAAATTACTGCGTGTTCTACAAGAGGGCGAGATCAAACCGGTGGGTGGGACCCGAACCGTCAAGATCCATGCTCGGGTCATCTCGGCATCAAACAAAGATCTGGCCGAACTCGTGAAAGCCAAAACATTTCGTCAGGATCTCTATTATCGATTAGCTGTCCTCCCACTGTATTTACCGGCGCTTCGGGAGCGGCGGGACGACATCCCATTGCTTGTTCGGCATTTCGTCTCGGGGGCTTGTGCACGACATCATCAGCCGGTGCGATCCGTGGATGAGCGGGCTTTGCGGTTGTTACGGGACGCTCCTTGGCCTGGGAATGTCCGACAATTACAGCATTATATTGAGCGGGCTGTGGTGACGACGGTCGGCCCATCACTGCCTTGTCAGGATCTGCTTGACCAATCTTTGGGGGAAGAGGACGAAAGTTTACGCTCGGCGTCGCGTGGGGCGGTGGCTCAAACCGAGCGCACGCGAATCGTTGATGCTCTGCAAAAAACGGCAGGAAATCGATTGAAAGCAGCCAAATTACTCAGAATCAGTCGAGCGAGCCTCTATAACAAACTTCGCGCGTATAGCATCGAATAGGTATCAGTTGTTCCCCCTGTCCGCTTCCTTTCTTGGGTCACCACACTCCACAGAGTGACATCCTCACATCAGAGCCCACGCACTGCTGTGCTCGATCGGTTCGCCAATGGCTTTATAAAGCCCGCCACATGAGGATCGGTCGATCAGGCCATCTGAACTTCTGGATCTTCGCAACGATCGGGTAGGGTTCACCCACCACAGTTCGTCATCGGCGCAATTGTACGCATTGTTCGGATCTATTCATGTATCCATGAATGTGGGGTGCGAATCAGACGGCGACGGAACGATATCTGCCTTCAGTCTGTAGTGTTCGCATCCTGCAAGCTGCAATGGGTCGTGATGGCTTCTATGCCCCCTTTCTCCCCTTCAATTCGGGGAGCGAACATTCAGTGCTTTGGACCACAGAGGCGAAGGAGATACGAGTGAATGGGGAAATTTAGTCCATCACTGTCCAAGAGCCTGGAGTCCACCCTGTAGCAGGAGCTGACATCGAGATCGCTGGAAAATACTCATCTGCTCTTCTGCCGTGAGAATAACTCAATCAGAAAGGACGAACAGGAGTGGCACGACAGTTGCTGAACAGTTGGGACAGCACAGAGAGAGCTCGCTCTCTCTGAGAGTTGGATAGTGATTCGCCCTATCGCTATCCAGCAGAGTCCACCTCATTGTGAGCGGCTGTCCCGGCCGCCACATTGTCGCAATGAGGGGGTCACAGGTGAGAGTGGCCCTCTCATTGTTTTTTCTACGGGCAGTATTGGCTACCGAATTATTTCTTGCAGGAGCTGCTGGTGCATCTCTCAATCGCAATTCCTGAGGCACAGGTTGTAGATGCCCCGACTCTGTTACGGCTGATCCGGATGGCGCCTGTTTGTGACGCCGAGGGAGATGAACAAGGGGCTGAGTATGTGGCGTCCTTTGACGACTTTCCGACGTCGGTGGGGATCGTGGCGCGAATGATTGAGGAGGCCTGGGACCTGCACGATGTCCACATCACACTCGAAGGACGACCTGTCGTGAGCCGGATCAATTTCTATGCGGCCCTCCGCTGCTATCAAGAAAGCCTGAGTGCCTCGGACGCGAAAGCGTACTGTTTTCAGCAGGCGGAGAAAGTTGGCGCTGACAGAGGATGTTCTGAGCAAGCCTGTTTGTCCCACTGTCGGTTTATTTGTTCACGGTGTGTAGGACTGTCACGCGATCAAGGCGCGCCTCCGATGTCGACTCAGCTCTTGGAAGTGGCGCGCCGGGCGGAAGTGGACTGGTGTCCAAACCTGCACATTGGGGATGTGAATATGTGAGTGGTCGGTCGAAAGATTGAGCAAGCCGGACGAAGCGCTTGCAATCGGATCTTGGCAGTTGATTGCTCGAAGGAGGGCCGTGCTCCTCGATGCGTAACCAGGGAGGGAGGGCGTCATGCAGGTTGTGAGAAGCAAGGGGAATATCGGAGTGTGGGTTGTCATGGTATCGCTCGCGGCGGCGTCCGCTTTTTTTAGCGGCGGCCCAGCCTCCGCGGAAGACACCACTGCGACAGGGAACCGCGTGTTCTTTCGCGGGGGGTATGGCGAGATGCTCAGCGATCGCGGCGGTGAATTAATCACCGATGGCCATGGGGTGGCCGGGAAGAACGATGGGACCGGAGGCTATTATATCGGCGGTGGAGCGGATCTCATGCTCACCAAGGACCT
>WBZP01007984.1_pt1 | contig 10094 bp, 18 predicted proteins | sample 5204301 | NCBI WGS metagenome assembly WBZP01 (sample SAMN12412401, study PRJNA552823) | activated sludge metagenome | isolation source: activated sludge from nitrification reactor of wastewater treatment plant... | place: USA: Pennsylvania | collected 2017 | reverse complement strand
TGGCATTGTTGATGACCGCATCGGACGGTTCACCGGCCGTTACCGACCCATAGGCGCGCAGCAGCAGGCCGCGCGTCAGGTTGCCAGTGTTGAGCCGAATTTGAGCGTTCGCATTGCTGTTCGGAAACGGATAGGTTGCTTGAGTGCGCTTGGTTACCACGCGCGGCAGGGTGCGCTTGCCATCACTACCCACCGACTCATCAGACTGGATCACACTCACTTCGCAGGTGCCGGCCGTGATCGTACCAGTCGGCGCGCCGGTAAGAACCGCCGTGGCCACGTCCATGATGCACTCCAACTGGAACGTGGACAGGCCGCGCGACGGGAAATTGCCGTCTTTCGTGCGAATGCCATCGATGACGCAACGATCCAGGATCACGACGGCCGAGAACGCTTGAGCCGTAGCCGTGGCGGCCGCTTGAGGCGTGAGCGGCGCCAGTTGGCCGCGCCGGAAGACGCCAACCCGATGCGCCATGATGCCGCTCAATCCATCGAGCAGATCGGTGCCATTGGCTTTGAGATTGATGAACTTGAGCAGTTGGAGCGGAGCTTCAGCGCGTACGGCCGCCCCCGCTACGGTCATCGTGGTCGTTCCGTAGAAACGGACGATGATCGCCTCATAATCGAAATCGCGCGGCAGGTCAAAGACCAGGCGCGAGTTATCGGTAAAGTTCTGCTTGCCTACAAACCGCTTGAGGCGTTGTTGAGCGCGTGACATGAGCTAGGGTCCTTGTGTTGTCGAGTCAGGTCAGCGATCAGATGATGACGCTGTTCGATTCGCTGGTCAGCGCCTTGATGAAACTGACGCGGTTGATGATCGCCAGTGCGATAGCGACATGCAACAGAAACTTGAAATGGCCTTCCATGGGTTGATCCTCCGAAAAAGAGGCCCCACCATGCGCCCAGGCGCGGCGCCGATCAACAGCCGTACGTACGTAGACTTTTCAGCCTAAAAACGGAGTTTTCCGCGCGTATGGGTCTGCGCGTGAGCATCGTACCGGACGAACTCCAAGGGCTTTAGGTCGTTGATTTCCTCGGCCGGTACGCGGGTCTTTCGAGCCAGGTAGCGAACATCGTCGGCCGACGATTGCCGAAACAGGACGAACTCGGAGGCGTTCCCAAGAGCGGTTTTGTCGGCTTCCGCCCACCGCTGCGATATAGCGTAGATGGTCACGCCACGCTTGAGGCCGCGCCGTACCAGAGAGCCCCAGGCGGACGGCGCCTTTCCGGGACTGGTAACGTCGGCGAGTTCCTCGGCGATGACGGAGCATGCGCCATGCTTCGAGGCGTACGTGAACACCACGGTGCAAAAGTAGGCGAAACAGTCAGCGAGATTCCCGGACGGGACGAACGCATGCCGGCCGCCTCGATGCGCCAGGACGGCGCCGGCAAACAGCGACGCGCTATCGTGGCGCGTCCAGCCCGGCATCAGGCCCCATTGGTCTTCAATGTCGAAAGCGAACGCGGGATTGCGCGCCCCGGCCTGCTTGCGTGCATAGGCCGTTTTGCCGCTGCGACTGGCGCCGGCCAGGACGATCAGCCGGCCGTCCTGTTCCTCATTGTTGCCGCGCATCGTTCGCGGCAGGGTCGGCGCCAGCGAAATCGATCGGCTTTACCTCGCCCGCTGCGGCCTCCGCTTTGCCGCGATGCGAGAGCACGACTTTGCGCGCCGCGAGGAATACCGGGACGGTCACGATTGCGGCGCCGACCTCGGCTTGGTACTCACCAAACAGCCCGGCCCCGGTCAGCCCGTATTTTTCCATCACAGGCGCCCAGGCGGCCGCCAGCTTGGCACGGGTCGGCTCCGAGAATTGCAGCCCGGTATCCACGAAGATCGCCTCAGCGGATGAGCAGACCAGGTCGACCAACTCGGCCGCCTCGTTGCGGTAATCGACTGGCGCAACAGGGTTGCCGGCAGGATCAACAGGCGCTGGCGCGGCCGCCGCATCGAGCGCGGCGCCTTGCGCGATCAGCGCGGCAATTTCAGGGTCGGCAGGTTTTGCCGCTTCGATCACTTTAGCCACCACTCTTTCACCTTTTCTTTTTTCGGCGACGCCGGCGCCGGTGCGGGCGCCGGTGCTGGCGCGGGTTTCGGCGCCGGTGCCGGCGCCGGCTTGGATTCTGGCGGCAGCGGCGCGGCCTTGATGCGATTCGCGATCAGCGCGCGCCCTGCTCTGCTCATGGTGCGGATTTGCGACATGCAGCCCAGGCATACGATGTAAAGCGCATCCTGAGCGCCCTTGCGCACTTCGGCGCCGTCTTCGGAGCACAGCGGACAAACACACATCCCGACCATCGGATTCGCCATCATTCACACTCCACAAAATCCGACACGGCGCTACCAGCCAGCCGCATGGTGTTCCGCAATCGGTAGCGCGAGCCAAACTCGATCGGAGCCGATGCCACGGCCGCCACGTAATCATCCAGGTCTTGCTGCGAGTCTGCGCAGGTGGCCGCGTATTCCAAAAACTCGCCCATCTTGTTGGACCTGAGCAGCAGGCCGAGCGCATCCGGCTTGATTTCTCCGATGCGAACCTCATCGGGCATCGGCCGGTCCATGGCCGCCAATTCCTCATCAGTCGCTTCTTCGCGCAGTTCCTCGACCAGAGCGCCCAGGGTTGCGCGCAGACCGCGCGACCAGGACAGCATTCGCTTGCCCTTGAACGCGGCAGAAAACTCGCGAAACAAGTCCCGCGCCATGGGTTGCTCAGAGTCTCGGCGCCCTTTCATAAACACGATGCAGCCGGGTTCGGCAGACTCCCACGCGAGCAGTTGAAACGGCGTCAGATGCGACTCGCCAGCTACTTGCTCGCGGCCTACCTTGGCATGAGGCCGCGTCAGTTCAGCACTGGCGCCCCAAGCCGAGTCCCGGCCAAACTTCGCGACGTACTCGGCCGCATAGGCGCCATCGCGCAGGTCGAGCGCATGCGCCATCATCTCTTGGATGTTCGAGCCGAGCCCGACCTTGACCAGAATACGAACCCACTCCGCACGCAGTTCCGCCGTTTCCGCTGGCGTGATTTCACGGTCCAAGAACAGCAGATCGTGAGTATGGGGGTGCCATCCGTTCGGCCCGACCGTGGTTTCGAGACTTCGCACCTGCCCGGCCGAGCCGGCGGCCGCCATGATCCGCTTCCAGGTGCGGCAATTCGCGAACCGCTGCCGCGCCTTGGTTTGCCGTTCGATCAGTTCGGCGAGAGGATGATCCGCTTCGTGCGGAAACGTGAGAGTAAGCAGATTAATTCGGCCGCCGCGCCGCTTGATCCAGGCCGCGACCGCCTTCGAAAGCTCGATGCGCCGAGCTTCCGTTATCTTGGCGCCGCAGACCGGACAATCCCAAACCGATCCGCACGTATTCAGGCCGGCCATGCGAGCATTGTCGCGATCCGCCGCCCGATAGACCGCGACGAACTCGCCGTTGACTACCACCCTCTGACACCAGCAGACCCGCGACTGTTGCGACGGCCCATGAGCGCGACTGTACACAATCGCCTGAGCCGTCCGCTGTAGCTCATAGCGGCGCCGCTTGGCGGCAAGCGACGCGGCCGCCTGTTCCTGAGCCGAGAATCGCGCCACAAGTCCATGAGCCAGCGCGGGAATCCGCCGCATGTGTATGGATTTCGCACTTATACCAAGGTTATTGGAGGGCGACGCGGCCGCAGTCATCGCGCGAGACAGTAGCCGATCAAAAAGAGGACACTGTCCACAGCCAGCATGAGCCCGACGAAGCCGGCAATGGACAGGGCAGACTTCACTTGGCAGAGCCCTCAGCGGCCTCTGACACTTCGGCCAGCGAATACTCGGCCCACTGCATCAGCTCCAGGATGCCGGGGGCGCTGCACCGTGCCGCCGCGCACTCGTTGAGTAGCGCATCGAGGCGCGGCAGCAGCGCAGTCATGGTTAACGCGATGCGGCCGTGAGCCACGGCGCGCGAGTGCCGCAAAATATCTGGCGGAAGGTCGCGTGCACTCATTCCCGCGCCACCACCGACGGATAACCGCGCCTCGAAATCGAAATACGCTTGACACTGCCGGCCGGTAGATAAGCCGGAGCATCCAGGGGTTGCCCACCGAACCGCCCTAAATCAATATCGGCGAAAGAGGCGCCAGGAAAAGGGACAAACGAATGGCGCAAATCGCACAGCATTTCGCAACCGGTTCCAGAGACTGACGGAATCATGGCCGGCCCTCCGCTTTGGCGATAGCGTCCAAGGCGGCAGTGCACCGCGCGACGTTCGCCGCTGAATCCTGATGCGCGATGAGCAGCGGCATGGCGTTGCGCAGCGCGAGCAGCAGATCGGGCGCAGCAGCCATCAGATGCAGATTTGCGAGGCCGACCGCCTCATCGAATCCATCACGCATAAGGACTGGCGAAACGTCATCCTGATCAATCATCGGTTCGTCACCGATGAACAAAAAGGCCAGCTCCAAATCGCCGACGACAGTCCACGGGCCCGGAGAGTGCGAAGGATTCGCGGAGGGCGGCGAACCGCCCTCCGCTGCACCACTCGTTCCAGCTTCGCGGGAGGAATGAATCTCAGTTGTTTGCATGATCGTGGTCCCATTCAGCGGCGCCGACATGCGCGGTTTCAATCCGTTACAGCGGCGCCTTGTTTTCCCGTTCAGGATGGATGCCGGCCGGTGCCGAGAGGCGAACGGGACAGAACTACTCCGGGCGATTGGCCGGCCGACAGGCGCGACGATACGCGATAGCCGACTGCGCAGCAATAGACACTTGCTTGTTGCGCAGCAGGCATCGCTTGCCTATGATCAAACCGGCCGTACAAAGCGAAGGGACAGAACATGCACACTACTTGCGAGTTTTTGGATGCAGTGAAGGCCCGCCACGCCTTACAGTCCGACTATGCACTAGCGAAAACTCTAGGCGTCACCCACCAAATGACTAGCGGATACCGCGCAGGGAAAGTTTTTCTCGGCGATTCCACCGCGATCAAGGTCGCGAACCTGCTTGAAATAGATCCAGCAATCGTAATCGCAGCGGTCCATGGTGAGCGCGCCAAGCGGCCCGACGAAAAAGCCGTGTGGCATGCGATGCTCGAACGCCTTTCAGGCGTCGCCGCCACCGTATTGATCGGGGTTACAGCCCTACTCCCAGCGCCGCCGGCCGAGGCCGCGACCGGTCAAAACAACCCGCCAGAAATTGGCATTATGTCCACTCGGCGCCGCTATACCAAAAGGCATAGACCTGCGACAAATGCGGCATTGAACCCGCTGGAAGTGTTTTTCCTGCGGAAACCTACGTGATACCATTACTGGCCAGCGCCCCTCGGATCATCAGCGCGACTTATAGGTCACTGGCGCAAGAATAAGAACATCTGATGAAACGGGACATTCGATGCCGGCCCTCAGCTGAACCCCTGTATCACTTTCCCAAAAACGAAAACCGCCTTGTGAGCGGTTTTCGGAGTCGGGTCGAGGGGTTCGCCTCAACGCCGCTTGAATCGGCCGTTCTTGCCGCGTGGCGGCAGCCGCTTACGCTTCTTGCTCATGGTTTCGCCTTTCATGGTTCCCGATAATGTCGTCAATCCGCCGGTGAGCGGATGACGCCCCTTTCATGGCCATTTCAGCCGTGACAATCGCGCGGGTCAGGTCCGACTTGATCGCCGCGTAGACGCCGGCCGCTGCACCCATGGGGACGAGCAAATCCAGCCAGAACGACGAGTTCACAGCCCGCCTTTCTCAGCCAGCGCCACCGCCAGCGCGGAAAACAGGCCCGTGGCCGCATCGGCGACGGGTTGCCACTCGACCGGCACGAAATACTTGATCGCTTGGCAACCCGCCGCGAAGCCCGCGTGGCTTGACGGCTCCCGAAGCCGATCGAGCACAACTCCGACGATCATCACGAGCAGCGACGCACCCATTACCGGCCCGCGACCTTTTCCGCGTACAGGTGAGCTTTGAGATTCGCCACCGCCATCGCATCGACGCCGCCGCTGTTGTATTGCCGCCAGAACTCCGCTTCATGCGCGGCCTTGTACGCGTCGGAATGGCCGGCCATGTTCGAACAGCCGGCCAGGATCAGCGCCAGCGCGGCAATGCCGGCTTTCACGGCTTGACCTCGCCTTCGGGCGCCGCCGCCGCTGGCGCCGCCGCCGCTGGCGCCGTCAGCTCATCGAGCGCGGCGACGGCCGCGTTGCGGTATTCCGCTGCGGCGCCGGAGTCCGACGCCAGGGTTTCGAGGGCTTTCAGGTGTTCATTGTTCACAGCAATCTCCTATGGTCCGTTGAGAAAATCCGCGTCTTCGCTGCCCAGGGCTCCGGGCGGATAGATCGAAACCCCGTTCTTCAAGTCGCGCGCGCCTTGCGGATGCAGCCAGTCCCAAACCTTGCCGCCCAGGGTGGCATCAGATTCACCGGTCGCCGCCGCCACAGCCGGATTGATGACGCTGCGATTGAGCGCATCGCCGACGCCGGCAATCGCATCGCCCACCGACGACACCACGGCATTCGCCACGCTGCGCGCGTTCGAGCCGAGCAGCAGCAGCAGAACGACGCCGGCCAGCAACAGGCCCGCATCGGATTCGAGCAGCCGTTTCATGCCAGCGCCACCGCTGCGGCAATGTCCGCTTGCGAGTAGATCAAGCGGCCGTTTTCATGGCGGACGATGGCCGCGACCATGGCGCCCAGGGTGCCACGATTGCCCAGGTCGACCGGATCATCCGGCCCGACGCCCAGATCGGCCGCGACCGCCGCGATATAGGCGCCGGTGTTGTTCTCGGATGACGGCGCGTAGCGCGAGATCACCTTGCGCACCGTATCGAGGCCGTGGACGGTCTGGTAGTTTTGCAGCAGTCTGGCCAGGGCGCGCATGCCATGGGCAGGCGTATCGAAGACGGCGAACCCGGCCGGATCGACGCCGGTCTGCCCCTGCCAGGGCGCCCCGGATGCCCGGATGTTGCCCGGGTTGTTGTTGCGTTCGCCGCGCGGCGCCTTGCCGGTGCCCATGATCACATCGAGCAGCGACGCGCCATCGTCGGCAGCGCCATCATCGGCGGACGGCGCGACGCTGGCGGCCGCGTCGCTTGCCGCTGCCATACCGGCCAGCACCAGCAGCGCGACCAGGAAACCGTGTTGCATATCACGCTTCGAACCATTCGAAATTGGCGAGCAGGTAGGTATTGACCGTAACGCCATAGAGCAGCAGGCCGCGCCCAGGCAACAGGACAACGGGTTCCTTGAACGTGATCAAATTTGGAATGTTGGCCGCGATGAGATACTGCCCGATGCTGTTGATGATCGGCGCGCCGACCTGATTGGTGTACCGCACTTCGGCCTTGCCGGCCGAAGTGCCGACGGCGCCCGCCGGTTGCTTGCTCATTACCGACCCGTTCGCCATCAGCGTGGCCAGCGCCGTGCTTGAATCGCCTAAGACAACGGTCTGAGCGGTCTGCGTCGCGAAGGACACGGACTCGACGATTACACTTTTGCCAGAGGCGGCCGGGTTCCACAGTTCCACATTCGGATTCTGAGCAGCCACCGGAGCGTTATTGTTCGCCGTTCCAAGAAACGCCTGCCCGTTGAGCGACCGCACGAGCCCCGCATCTACGGTCTGCGTCGCGATAGAGCCGCTTGATACCGGATCGCCCGGCTTGATCGTAATGCCGGAGCCGATCACCACGCGGAGCGTCTTGCCGGGTTGCGCCGATGCGTTGATCCTGAAGCCCGAAAACCCCGCCTCATTGAACAACGAGAAACCAGGCGACGCCAGCAACGGATTCATCGTGGTGCCCTGATCCACACTCCCCTCGACGGTGCAGATTCCGGTACTGGTCTTGTCCAGGTAGAACAGCGTCCCAGGCGAATTGACAACCCGATCCGCCAATCCCGCAGTCAGATCAAAATCCAGCGTGACCCATCCGCGCTGTTCGCGCGCGACCGACGCGCGGAAAAATGATTTGTCATCCATGGCGAGAAAACCAAGTGGAAAGCAGATAGACGGCGCCGGCAACAAAGAGCGTTTGAGACGCTGGCGACAATTGCTGAAACTGGTAGACCGCATTGTTCAGCGTCCACCGGCCATGAGCTATGTCGTCATTCTGAGCACTCAACGCCGCGATGTCGTTCGACACACGCTGAATCGAGGCGCCAATCTGCGACAGATCGACGCCCATGATCGAGCGCAGCGGATCGTCGCCGGCGGCCGCATTGGTTGCAATGACATCCGACATATCAGCCCTTCCAAACGAGCCAGCCGGCCAGCGCGAGCAGCGGAAGGCCGAGATTCATGCCGGCAATGCCCGATGCGCCTTGCTGCCGGGTTTGCGTGTTGGCGCTTTGCCGCGTGGCGCCGGCAATGCCCGATGCGCCTTGCTGCCGGGTTTGCGTGTTGGCGCTTTGCCGCGTGGCGCCGGTGAGCGCAGATGCCGCGCTGCTGACCCCGCGAATGATTTGCGTCGCCTTGCCGAAAATGTCATTCAGCGACTGCGGCAAGCTCGCCTGACCGTACGAAGACCCCGGATAGCCGCCGCTTGGCGTCCAACCCGTGTTCACGCTTTCCGTTGTCGCGAACGGGTCGGCACCAGGGTCCGAAGACCAGTACGACAAGTCGACCTCTTTGGGCGCATCGACAACGCCCCAATCATCAAAAAACCCGTCCACGCTTGTTCCTCCTATTGGTTGCGGCGCGTAACCCGAATACCCCGAATCGAGCGCCGCCAGATTGGAGACTGAAACATCAGGCGCGGCCGACGATGCCGCGAGGATTTCCGATGAGCCGAAATCGCCGGCCACAGCCACCGCCGCATCCGGTACCGACGATGCCGCGAGGATTTCCGATGACCCAAAATCGCCCGCGACTACCTCGCCAGACAACGCCTCAGAGCCGAATGCTTCCGGGAATCCCGAAAACGTCAGCGCCAGACCGACCTGTACAACAGGATTACTCAACAGATCACCAATCACGGCGCCGAACCCGGTGCCGCCCAGGTCTGGATTCGATGCGCGCCAGATCGCCCCCTGTTGCGCCTTGATCCGGTCGGCGATGACAGCGCTTGTCACATTGCCGGCCTGTACGTCCGCTTGCGTGAGTTCTTGGAACTTGCGCCGCTTTGGGCCCGCCGTTCCGTCCGGCGTTTGCTCAGTCAGAACCAGGGCCGAAAGAATCGAATTTGCCGCGACATACGCCAGATTGCTCGATTGGTCGAAGCGCCCGCCGTTGTAGGCGCCAGGGTAGTTGAAATGCGCGACATGCCAATCGCCTGTAGCGCGTATGCCATAAGCAATATCATCATCGGTGAGCCCGAGCCCACCGACGGCTGCATCGTACTGGCGCTGGTAGTACCTGATCAGGTTGACCGCTGCTTGCGAATCGAACCGCCCGGGAATGTTGTATGCACTTCCGGCGTACGGTTCAAGAGCGGCAAGCAGCGTGGCATCACTCATAGCGCCCCGTCAGGTCAGGGCTCGATGCCCCAATACTTCGGGTTGTAAGGCATGAACTCCAAGGTCGACACGTCGACGTAGTTGTTCGCGCCGCCGGTCACATCGAGATAGAGCCAGACCTCTTCGCCGCCGCGCATGTCCAGGCAGTCGCTCAACTTTCCGGCCGGCCCGCCCATGGCCATGAAATCGACGATGCATAGCCCGGTCGGCAGCGTAGTGAGCTCATAGTCGGTGGCATTCATCGCCCGCAGGGTCGCATATGGCAAGTCGAGCAGAACCTGATTGCCCTGTTGAATCTTGACATTGTTGATGACCGCATCGGACGGTTCACCGGCCGTTACCGACCCATAGGCGCGCAGCAGCAGGCCGCGCGTCAGGCTGCCAGTGTTGAGCCGAATTTGAGCGTTCGCATTGCTGTTCGGAAACGGATAGGTTGCTTGAGTGCGCTTGGTTACCACGCGCGGCAGGGTGCGCTTGCCATCACTACCCACCGACTCATCAGACTGGATCACACTCACTTCGCAGGTGCCGGCCGTGATCGTACCAGTCGGCGCGCCGGTAAGAACCGCCGTGGCCACGTCCATGATGCACTCCAACTGGAACGTGGACAGGCCGCGCGACGGGAAATTGCCGTCTTTCGTGCGAATGCCATCGATGATGCAACGATCCAGGATCACGACGGCCGAGAACGCTT
>WBZP01006156.1_pt1 | contig 10094 bp, 10 predicted proteins | sample 5204301 | NCBI WGS metagenome assembly WBZP01 (sample SAMN12412401, study PRJNA552823) | activated sludge metagenome | isolation source: activated sludge from nitrification reactor of wastewater treatment plant... | place: USA: Pennsylvania | collected 2017 | reverse complement strand
CGCTTTTTTTTGGCATTTGCCGTTGCAACTGGATGAAGCCGTTTTTAGTAAACAGCATCGGCATGGCAAATCCCTCATAACCAAAAAGGATTCTGCCCAGGTTTTCGCAACCTTTGAAATCAGTTCCGTACTGACCGGCATTTTCTACGAATGTTTTTGCTGTACCGAAAACATCTTCATTATTTTTCAGGATAAATTCCAGGCCAGGGTTGCTGTTGGGAAATCCATTACCGTTCCCCTTCTGCGCCAGCGAAGGAGTGATTATACCCACAATAAGATAAACTGCTGCTATTATAGTAACAGGCAGCCGGCTCTGGTAATAATCAAGTTTCATTAAACCTTGCGTAAAAGGTTAATACTGTGCTGATAAAAATCTACTGTTGGATAAATTTTTATACGGGTTTTCCTCTAAGGGTTGAGGTTATAATAGTAAGTTGGATATTCTGGTTTTTTTCTTAGCAATAAACCCGCCAAATTTAAAAAAAATATATGCAAAGGCAAAGAAATCACTGGATTAAAATACATGAGCCGGGTAATTTGATATGCCTGCAGATGGGATTTTAAAATTGCTTCATACTCCGAAACAGCCACCGCAGCAAGGATTTAAGATTGAGTTCACAAATTCCGGCACCTGAATGCTGCCCGTTGTTACAACCCAAAACTGACGAAAATCATATTTTCATATCAACCTTCTAAGAAGTCTTCTATTATACTTATACGGTAGCAATACGTTTTATCTGAACCGGGAAGCTTTGGAAAAATGCCCAAACTATCCCAAACACTCCCAAACACGCCCAAACTTGCCTTTTCATGCCTTTTCTTACCCAAACTATCCCAAACTTGCCCAAACAGGGAAGGCAGGTTTGGGAATGGGTTTATGTTTGTGCTGTAAAATCAAAACGGGTCGAATATCAAAGATGAGGTTTGATGTTAGTGAAACTTCGGAGAAACCCGGAGAATCGCGGAGAAACCCGGAGAACTTCGGAGAATCACGGAGAAACCCGCCTAAACCCGGAATTGAGTTCTTTAGGCGACTTATGTTTGTACCATGAAAGTTGTATTAAAATTACGAGGCTGAAAATAAAGGGCATTTCAACGATGGGTGATTCAGTTGAGTGTATCGTTGTGACGTCACAAAAAATCCGAAAATGAAAAAGTTACAAAAAATAAAATTTCAAAAATGTCACAGGTGAAGCTTATTAAAAAAACCGGAAACAATTTTCATGGCAAAATCCGTTGATTCACCCTTTTACTAAAAAACGTTTAGATATTATCTTTCTACAAATACCATTATGAAAAAATTATTGCTCATATCTATATGCTTGATATGCTTATTCAATGCTCATGCACAGCATATCAATTCAGCGGGTATATTTTACGACCAGGATTATACCCTGGAATGGTTCAGACTGAAAAAGCTGAATGAAGACCGGAACTATACCATGGGCCTTGGGTTTTATGGCAGCAGCAATGTCTTTAAAAAATCATTTGTATTCAGACCGCTTTATTTACTGAACAGCTTATTTCACCGGGATATGCTGAACGACAGGACTGATCAGCATCCCGAAAACAGCACAAGCATACTGCTGGGCAACGGAAGTTTTACGCCCGACTCCCTGCCTGCTGCTTATGCCATTTACAACGACAGGCCCTATGCTTCTCTCACTTACCTCGAATTAAGAACCACGTATGTTAATAACAGCGGGCCTTATGTTAAAAGAAGCAGCAGCCTGGTTGTTGGGGTCATCGGCTCATATATTTCCAGGGAGGTTCAGACGGCAATACATAAAAGTCAGAATGACGGCGATACCAAAGACCCTCGAACACCAAGAGGATGGAATCACCAGGTCTCCAGTGGTGGTGAGCCCACGCTTCTTTATTCCGGCGAAACGGAATGGCTTATCAGCAAAGGCCCTATGAGGCGGGCCAGTCAAACATCCATTGTTGGTTTTGAATGCAAGCATGGAATAAAATACAGCCTGGGTTATTACACCCTCAGTAATTATATATTTTCCATGAGGTTTGGGAAGATTGATCCCCGGAACTGGAGTTATGTCTCCAACCCGCTGGCAAACAGCACGACCCTTGCTCCATCCTATCTCACACGCAGACTCGCTTCTGAATTTTATTTGTTTGCAACCTTCAGGCCAACCTTTATTTTATACAATGCGATGCTCAACGGGCAGTTCCGGCACAGCGATGTGCGTTTATCCTTTGGCGATATGCGGCACCTGGTATTCGATGGCGAGGCCGGTATATGCCTTGCACCGGTCATCGGCAATCATTTAATACTTACAGCAAGAGCAAGATTTTCGGGCCGCAGCCCCGAAATCCATTTTGATTCCCGGCCATTGAGAAGTCATTTCTGGGGCGGACTGGATCTCCTGCTGGGTTGGTTTTGATAATTATTGAGCTTTAAAGCCCGCAGAAATGCGCCAGTAAATTATTTTCTGCAGCATCCTACACTACCACGGCATCCTTATTGTATTTTTTCCTGTACTCCAGCGGCGACATGCCCGTGATCTTCCTGAATACTTCCCTGAATGCTTTTACATCTGCATAGCCAACATCATACATCACTTCGTTGATTGTTTTACGACTGTTTTCAAAAGCCTTTTTTGCTGCCTCCATCTTTACCCTTTGAGCATACTCCAGCGGCGTGTTGCCCGTTGCTTTTATAAACCGCCTGTCGAAATTTCTTCTTCCAACGGCAAACCTCGATGATAGCTGTTCAATGGAAATCCTTTCATCAATCCTGCTTTCGATATAATCCTGCGCTTTTACCACCACATCATCGCCGTGGGTTTTCTGGCCGGCAAAAATGCTGAAGGGAGATTGACTGCTCCTGTCCATATCCACCTGGAAAACTTTGGAACAGAATATGGCCGTTTCCCGGTCGAAATATTTTTCAACCAGGTAAATCACCAGGTTCAGAAAAGAATATGCGCCGCCGCTTGTATAAATACCATGTTCATCGGTAATCAGTTTATCTGCCTGCAGGTTTACTTCCGGATACAAGGTTCTGAAATGATCTGCTGCAGCCCAGTGTGTAGAACATTTTCTTCCTGCCATCAATCCTGTAGCAGCCAGTAAAAAAGCGCCGGTACATATACTGGCAATCTCCGAACCATGCCTGTAGCGATCTGCGATCCACTCAACAAGTACTTTGTTCTGGCGAGTGGCTTTTACATAATCGTGATTGAGTGAAGGGATGATCACCAGGTCAGTTTCCCTGATAGATGCAATATTCTTATGCGGCTTTACTGAAAATAAACCTTCGAAATATTCCACCCTTTTTGAAATGCCTGCGAGTTCTATTTTATATAAATCCCTTCTTCCCTTTTTCTTCCTGTATTCATTGGCACGGGAAAATATTTTATAGGCCCCTGCTATGCTGCTCAGGTTATTCCCGCTACCCGCAGGAACCAGGATGCTGATATGTTTCATGCCCTTTGTTTTGGACAAAGATAGTTTTCATGATTGTCCGGATCAACCCACCACAAAGTCTTTTTTACACCCCTCCGGAGTGATGAACTCCCGGTAGTTTTACATTCCAGTTTACAATTTTAAACAACCGACAATGACAGCTAAAAATTTCACTTACAGTTTTACCAGTCCACACCCAGCCGATCATATATTCAACCTACTGCTGGATGTGAAAAAATGGTGGTCTGGTTTTTACAATGAAAGGATCGAAGGAAACAGCCGCAACCCGGGCGATGTATTTGATTATTGGGCAGGCGATGGCGCACATTATTCTCAACAGAAACTCGTGGAACTTGTTCCGGGTAGCAGGATCGCCTGGCTGGTTACAAAAAGCGATCTCAGTTTTTTAACTGATACAGGTGAATGGAACAATACAAAAATATGTTTCAGCCTTTCCAGGGAAGGCAATGACACAAGGGTTAGTTTTACGCATGAAGGGCTTGTTCCTGCGGTTGAATGTTATGGAGCCTGTTCTGTTGGCTGGACAAAATACCTCGACAAACTGAAAAAAGAGTTACAGTAAACCTCTGTTCTGATCAAGCATAAAGTTTAGCTGAAAGAATTTTCTTTACGCTTTGGGAACATTAACACAAAACACCTGCTGCCATGAATGCCCATAGGGAACCCTGTTTAAATAATATTTAAAATAAAGATGTATGACTACCAAAGAAGTTGCAGCCCGTTTCAATGAACTGGCCATGCAGGAGAAATGGTTTGAAATCCAGGATGAGCTTTTCGCAGAAAATATCAAAAGCATTGATCCTCCCGGCTCCCCATATTTCGGCTATGCGGAAGGCAAAGCTGAGGTAAGAAAAAAGGGAGAAGCGTTTATAAAAAAGATTGAAGCGTTTCATGGAGCCTCCACTTCAGAACCTGTTGTAGCGGGCCATCATTTTGCTGTAGCCCGGGAAGTAGATATTACTGTGAATGGACATGGCAGGATACAGATCAAACAGATTATGCTGTACACGGTAAAAGACGGGATGATTGTTGTGGAACAGTTCTTTTATTGACTTAGAAAGTGAATATCGAATACGGAACAAGGATGATTAATGATGAAGTAATGAACCACTCTGCGGTTGTTGGCCACGAAGACACAAAGACACAAAAAAGGGAATATCGAACTAGGAATTTTGAATAATGAAGGGATGGCTTTTCTCAATCAATAATAATCGATACAACTTTTACCGGTAAGCCAGGCTTTTATGAAATAAGCTCCTGCTGATTATATTATCATATTCAGTTGCTCCTTTATAAACGCAGTGTTTACCACTGTTGCAAACTCAGCATCCAGGCTTGCGAGTGCAGTTCTATGAATGAGTTCAGCGGTAAAGTATTCACCATGAGTCCCTTTCTTTTTAAATGTGGCTGCTGCATCTTCAACTACAAAGGCATTAAAGCCAAGGTTCCCGGCCATCCTCGTGGTGGTAGACACACAATGATCTGTTGTAAAACCTGCAAGCACCAGATCCTTTATACCGGAATCAATAAGTTGATGCTGGAGTGAAGTCCCAATAAATGCGCTGTTTACATTCTTGGTAATAACAGGCTCATCATTACACGGTAATGCAAAGGGCATAAAATCATTGCCCGGCTTACCGGGATATAATGGCGATTGTGGATTTACTGAGCAATGTTTAACATGGTAAACGGGTAGACTGAGCTTTCGCCACAGCTGTAGTAGTTCATTAATATTTTCTTCGGCCCCGGGATTATTCCTTTGCCCGCCCCAATACAAAACATCTTCAAATCCCTGCTGAACATCAATAAGGACGAGCGCAGGCCGCTGTTCAAATAAGGCAGTCATAAAAGCTGATGGTTATGGAGTACACAAGAGTTGTTCAAAATAGGCACCGACGCCTTTTGCAGCGTCTATGAATTGCAGTTCCAGTATCCAGTGCCTTTCATTTCCTGCTGCATCCTTTAAGAAAATATTGTTGTGGTTTTGCGGGTGTATATCCAGTTCCAGGCTTTTGGGATCAAGTGGTTGTTCGTGCGGATATTTTCCTACAATATGCCCCGCAATATCGCCGGTGAAAGTCCAGCCGTATTCCTTTGCTTTATCCACTACATGATGGAACAGCTCAGAACATTTCAACTCCCGCTGTACATTTATCCATTCCCGGGTTTCATACCAGGCTTTCTCTACATCCTGCTTTATCCTTTGTTTCAGCGGATCATTGCCCATTATATATGTGCGCCCCAGGTCGGCTTCATAATCATCAACAATGGGCCCGAAATCAATAAAGAGAATATCATCTTCCTGTATGGTTACAGCCATTGGTTCCTGGCTGTAGGTGGCCAGCGTATTGGCGCCGGTGCGTACAATTTTTTTATGCCAATGTCGATGAAGGCCGAACTGTTCGGCAGCCAGTGCGGTAATTTCATCAGCCAGTTGCCGGTCGGTTTTACCGGGTTTTATCAAACCACATTTTTCTACTGCTTCAAATAGTTGCAGGGTAACCTGCTGGGCGTGCAGTAATTTTTCTTTTGTCATGCCTTTTCGTTGCGTGAAAGACAAAAGAAAAAAAACAGCCACACATAAAAGTTAATCTACATTAAGTGTGCGCATTTTTTTTCGCATCGCACTTAAAAACTGGGGGGTGATGCCGAGATAAGAGGCAATGTCTTTTTGTGAAAAGCGCTTTTCTGCATAGGGTTTCATTTTGCAGAACTGGAGATAACGCTCTTCTGCAGGCGTTGAGAGCATGGCATTGATCTGCTTTTGCTGGGCTATGTAAGCATTCTGAAAAAGTATGCGGAACAGTCGTTCAAATCTGGGCACTTCCTGGTAAAGCAGTTCAAGATCGCTTTTGCTTATCTGCAAAACACTGGTTTTTTCAATGGCCTTGATGTTCAGTGTGGCGGGGGTGCCTGTTAAAAAACTATACAGGTCGTCGGCCCACCATTCTTCAATTAAAAAATCAAGTATGTGTTCCGATCCGTTTTCATCGGAATGATATGTTTTTAAACAACCTGCTGTTATAAAACTTTCACAGCGACATACATCTCCTTCCCTCAGCAGAAATTGGCCTGCTTCAATTGTTTTGGGATGCAGCAATGATATAAAGAAAGCAGATTCATCCGGGGTAAGGGAAACCTGGCGGGAAATATTAGCGAGTAAAAAATCTGGGGTCATGCTGTATAATGAGTGGATAAATGTAGGGAAAAAGAAAAAGGGAGAGAATATCGAACAGGGAATATTTAATGTAGAAGGATTGCCACCAAGGCACAAAGACACAAAGAAACACAAACACAATTTTTAAATTAACTCATTTCCAAATTTTCACATTCTCACACCTCCACATCAATAATATCGAACAGGGAATATTGAATGATAAATGCTAAATGTTCAATACTCAATGAAGAAGTAAGTTCCACCAAGGCACGAAGAAGCGAATATTGGACTAGGAACAGGGAATTTTGAATGATGAAGTAATCAAACGCTCTGCGATAACTCAGCTTCTACTTTCTCTGCGGTTATTTGCCACCAAGGCACAAAGACACGAAATTACTATGCCCTTTGACATGCCTGAACCGGAAAAGAATCACTCCTCTATTTTTTTAAGCAGGAACTTGTAGAGATTTTTGCGTTCGGGAAACCAATTTATATTTTGCTGCAGGATGTTTTTGAGCTTCTCTGCTCCTTCCCCTTCCCGCTGAAAGAAATTGTTTTTAAAAATACTGCCGCACTCGCTGCATCTGAAAGAGCTACTGGTATTCTCTATCATTTTAAACCGGGTATCCTGTTCGGGGAAATTAATTTGTATATCGTGAAAATTATTTTCCCTGCTTAACCTTACTGCATATTTATACTTATCGGTTAAGTGAATCATCAATACTGAATCAGCGGCCTTGTATGGAATAACAATTTTAGCATGTGAGCCTTGAACCGGAGTTAAATAACCGGGAAAAGATATTAAATAAGAAGAAAGCTTATTCTTCCCTTCCATATTAACATCGAGGCTAAGAAACAGGCTGTCGTAAGGCTCTACGGTTTTAGCTGAATATTTTAATTCCGTATTTCTCAGAATACCTTCTCCCATTGTATTAAATGAAAGTATAAGCAGGGAATCTTCTACATACCATCGCCCGGTACCGGCACTGGAAATACTGTCATCAAAAACCTTCCAGCTGTTTGGGTAGGTATTTTTGAGTACAGCGATATTGCTTCCACAAAAAATAAAACCCGAATCCGGCTTTATATAGCAGTACCCTGTTCCCTGTATATTCAGCATAACCTTATACAGGCCCGGCTCTACTTTTACCTGGCATAAAGAATTATGAAACGGAATAAGTAAACCTGTTAATAATATGATGTTTCTTATAAATTTCATTATACATATATATATGCGTGAATGAACTTTTACGCGGCTATTTTACATTTGAAATATTAATCCTTCCTGCTGTTCCGCATGGCTATTATCAAAGTTCTTTATTCCAGGTTCAAAGATAGAATTGTAATTTATTGATTTATGAGGCGGAGCGTTGCAACTTCGCCATTTAAATATTCAAGTAGCAGCCTACCATTAAGCCCCGGATATCGGATACGGAATAAAGAATCTTGAATATTGAAGTTTAAGAAACGAATTGTGCTTTAAAGAATAGCATAAAACAAAAAAGCCCCGACTTTGTCGAAACTTTTTCTGCGGACCGGACGGGTCCTTTGGATATTTTAAAAACCAATTAAACAGCAGCAAATTATAACTGAACTTTTGCCCTGACAACCTCGGTGCTAACCGGGAGATACAGTTTAGTCATTAAGTATAATAAAGAACTCAGGTACTTCTTTGAATTTAAGAAATCAGGGCTGCTTTATCCCAGTTTAATCTCATTAATTGGAGTGATTTTCCTTTACTCATGGAAATATAAAAAATCAATGTTGATGCCTTTTCTACTGGCTACCTTAAGCTTAAACGTGTGTTCAACAGTATGATTAAAGAGTTTTGGCTGAGTATAAAGAATTATAGCCAGCTAGGCCATATTTTTCAGCCATGTAATTAGCTTTAAAAGTAATATAATCTCTTTTCTTCCCGGTAAATATAAATGATGGATACCTTTGCATTGCGCACCTTTACACAAAATTTTACGCAATTTATTACGCAAAATTCTCTACATATTTCGTATATTCGTATTGCTAAAGAGTTTTGAGCCTGCATATCTCATCCCATGATGGGTGTTGCCAGTACTGGTACGGGGGCAAAAAGATTTTTTAGCTTTTTATTTACCAGCCTCTTCATACAGGTTAATTATCGTTTCATATTTGTCTTTGAGAGCTTCCAAATAACGACTTTCTCCCTTCAATAAATTTCTTTGAATTGCCCACATGAGATAATCGATTATACTCAATTCCGGCATTTCTTTACTTGCAACAATCTCAAGATTATATTGAATTTCAGCTTCGTCAATATTCTTAGCTGCAAGGGCTTTATTAACTGCCTGCTGAAATCTATTCAATGAATTATTACCCCTTTGTGAAAGATATAACATGTGCTTACAATCAGCTTTGTTCAGCCTGTCATTTAAAAGATGATGTAAAACATCGAAATAGAATTCAGTAGGATTACTATTATGTTTGCCTGCAAAAATTTGGGGATCCTTTTTTGCAACGACAATATGGGCTTTATACCCTTTAAGATTTCGAAGTAATTCAAAAAATTTAGCCCTGACTTCAGGATGATCCCCGCGTGCATGAACATACCAATCAGGAGAAGCAACAGAAGGTATGGTATTATATAAGCTGTCTGCCTTTATTTCTTCGGTAAATTTTACAACTGCTTTTCTCAAGGCTTTTCTGTCATCTGTCTCAATCATACCTATGATCAAATAAGGCTGAAAACCTTCTGTTCCTATAAGTAATTTTTTTCTGTAACCGTAAAATACCGGGTCTCCGCTTTCATCTATGAAATAATATGTTTTACTTATCCCGTCCGTCATATCCTACGAATATAGCCTATAATATTTCAGTACAATCCACACAGTATTCCACAAACACTCTCAGCTCAGTAAGAAGGTGCTAACACTTTCCCTTTTTAAACTCTTGAATTAGCAGAACTCATCGATCGATATAAATTCTCCTCTCTTCTTCCTGTATTTTTTGCGGATCTGTGCAAGGAATTTCCTGGCGGCTCGTTCTTTACGGCCAGTTATATTCATTTCATCTTTTGCATAGATAACCATGTGTTTTGGATGCTTTAACAATGTATCAATTCTTTCCATTGTCGCTTTCTTCAGATTCTTTTCACGGATCAATGCTTCTCTCTTTGAAACAAATTGAAGTATTTCCTGGAATTAAGAAAAAAATGACAGCAGATTATCGAACATGGAATGTTGAATATTGAAGTTTTGGGAGAGAACATAAAACAAAAAGCCCCGACTTTGTCGAAGCTTTTTCTGCGGACCGGACGGGACTAATATTCCTGTAACCGATTTTACCCGAAATCCCCGAAATGCCTTATAACAAAGAGTTTCAGCGTATTCATTGTTTTTTCTAATGCAGAAAAAAGCAGCGAAATGTGGATAATGTTTACCCCATTGTTTACCCCATTTTGCACTTATTTGCCTAAATTTGTGGTGCAACAAAACCGAAGCAAATGGCAAGTGTATCA
>WBZP01007983.1_pt1 | contig 10095 bp, 7 predicted proteins | sample 5204301 | NCBI WGS metagenome assembly WBZP01 (sample SAMN12412401, study PRJNA552823) | activated sludge metagenome | isolation source: activated sludge from nitrification reactor of wastewater treatment plant... | place: USA: Pennsylvania | collected 2017 | reverse complement strand
CACCGTGCCGGCCGTCCAAGGGACGGCGATCAGGCCGTGGCGGGTGCGCTCCGGCGGGTATAGCCGGCGATCAGGCCGAGCAGCTCTTCTTCCTGATAGGGTTTGCCGAGGTAGTGGTTGACGCCGATTTCCCTGGCGTAATTGCGATGCTTTTCCGCCGTGCGCGAGGTGATCATGATGATCGGCACGTTCTTCAGCCGCACATCGGCGCGCACGTTGCGGGTCAGGTCGAAGCCGTCCATGCGCGGCATCTCGATGTCGACCAGCATCACGTCCGGCACAACCTCGAGCAGCTGTTCGAGCGCATCGACGCCGTCCTTGGCGGCCAGGACATGGTAGCCCTCGCGCGAAAGCAGCCGCCCGGTGATCTTGCGCACCGTCAGCGAGTCATCGACGATCATCACCGTCGGCAAGCGTGGCGCGGCCGGGGCCTCGGCCGCCGGGACGGCGGCCGGCTGTGCCAGGATCCTGATCTCGCGGCTGGCGAGCGCAATCGGATTGAGGATCAGCACCACTTCGCCGTCGCCCAGAACGGTGGCGCCGGCAATGCCGATCACCCGCGCCAGCTGGGGCCCGATGTTCTTGATCACGACTTCCTGGTTGCCGCGCAGCTGGTCCACCTGCACCGCCACGCGCTGGGCACCGGCGCGCAGGAGCAGCACCGAATAGCGGCGCTGCTGCTCGGGCACGGCATTCAGGTCGCCGAGCAGGCGCGGCAGGTAATGGTAGGGGTAGCGGTTGCCCAGCCATTCGGCCGCCCCTTCGACGCGGATCGCGTCGACCGCGCTCTCCTTCAGCTCCATCACCTGCTCGACCATCACCGACGGAATCGCATAGGTTCGCCCGCCGCCCCTGACCAGCAGCGCCTGGGCCACGGCCAGGGTGAGCGGCAGGTAGATGCGGAAGCGCGCGCCCTTGCCGGCGGTGGAGCTGACCTCGATGCGGCCGCCGAGCTGGGCGGTCTCCTCCTTCACCACGTCCATGCCGACGCCGCGGCCGGCGATCTCGGTCAGTTCCTTGGCGGTCGAAAAACCCGGGTGGAAAATGAAGTCCGTCAGCGCGGTATCCTCGATCGCCTGGTCCGGGTCGAGCAGGCCCTGCTCGATCGCCTTGGCGCGGATGCGCTCGAAATTCAGCCCGGCGCCATCGTCGACCATGTCGATCACGACCTCGTTGCCCTCCTGGGAAAGCGACAGGCTGATCTGTCCGATCTCGTCCTTGCCGCCGGCGAACCGCTGTTCGATTTCCTCGATGCCGTGCGTGATGGCATTGCGCAGCAAATGTTCGAGCGGGCCGGTCATCTTCTCCAGCACCGAGCGGTCCAGTTCGACCTGCCCGCCGCGGATGTCGAGGTTGGCCTTCTTGCCGAGTTCCTTCGCCGTCAGCCGGACGATGCGGTACAGGCGGTCGGCCACGGCATTGAAGGGCACCATGCGCACGCCCATCAGGGCCTGCGACAGGTCGCGATTCTGCCTTGCCTGGCTGACGATGGCGGCATCGGCGTGGTCGAGGTTGCGCAGCAGGTTGTGCTGCACGGTGGTGACGTCGTTCACGCTCTCGGCCATCATCCGCGTGATCTCCTGGAAGCGCGTGAAGCGGTCGAACTCCAGGGGATCGAACTCCAGGTGGGCTTCCTGCGCCATGGCCAGGCGCGACTGCATCTGGGATTCGGCCTGGATCTCGATCTCGCGCAGCTGGCTGCGCAGACGGATGACGTTTTCCGTCAGGTCCAGCAGCGAACCGCGCAGCGCGCGCATCTCGCCCTCGATGCGGGAACGGGCGATGGACAGTTCGCCAGCCTCGTTCACCAGGCGGTCGATCAGGTCGGCGCGCACGCGCAGCATGGCGCGCACGGCGGCGGCCTCGGCCTCGATTTCCTCCGCAGGAGCGGTCAGCTCGGGCTGAGGCGCCGCCCCGGCGACGATCACTTCCTCCTCGACGATGCCGGCTGCGCGCTTCTGCAAGCCATCCATCAGGAAGTTGGCGCGATCGAAGGAGGTGTCCAGTTCCTCGAGGAACTGGGGCGTGATCGCGGAAACGGCGAGGGCATTCTCGATGCGCGTTTCCATGTTATGCACGAGTTCGCCCATGCCCATGGCGCCGGCCATGCGCGCGCTGCCCTTGAGCGTGTGGAGCAGGCGTGACAGCGCACCGGCGGCCTGACGATCCTCCGGCGCGGCATGCCAGTTGCGCAATTCGATGCCGATTTCGCGGATCAGGTCGACCGCCTCTTCCAGGAATATCGGCAGCAGCTGCTCGTCCAGGTCGTCATGCAGTCGCAGCTTGCGCCGCTCGGCGCCCGCTTCGGCGGACTCCGCCATGGGCGCGACAGGGGGCGCGACGGGCGGCGCCGGCGGCGCCTCGGCCATGACCGGCGCAGGTTCGGGCAGAACCACTACGGGTTCCACCAGGACCGGCTCGGGCGGCGTTTCGGGTGTGATCGTTTCCTCTGCCGCCTGCGCTTCCGCCGGCGGCTCGAGGGTCGGGGGCTCGGTCGGGGCGGGCGCCTCGGGCAACCCGGGCGGGATTGCCTCCGGCACTTCCGGCTCGAAGGGCGACACGATGCTCAGCTCGACGGCAGCGGGCTGCGTCGCGAAGGCGACCGCATCGAGTTCGGCTGCCAGGCCGTCGGCTTCGTGCGGCAGGCGCAACTCGGCCACGGCGGCAATCATCGCATCGAGGGTGGAAATGGCCGTGCCGAGCAGGCCGATCTGTCCGCTGGTGCAGGTCTGGCCGCTGCGCGACAGGCGCAAAAGCGCATGCTCGAGCGACTGCGCCAGACGGCTGGCCGACTCGACGCCCACGGTGCCGGAAATCCCGGCCAAGGTATGCGCGGCGCGTACCATGGGGTCCGGCGGAACCTGCGGCGTCAGCTTGAGCGCGTTCAGGTCCAGCCGCAGCGCGGCCAGGTGAGTGCGCGCCTCGCTGACATACATGTCATAGAGCGAGCGGGAAATGACCGCATCGCCCAGCATGACCGTGTCGTCGGCCGGCGGCATTTCGATCACTTCCTCGACCAGCGGCGCCTCGGTCGATTCGGGCAGTACGAACAGGTTCTCTTCCTCGGCGAGCGCGGGGGCCTGGGAAATTTCCGTGGCGATCTCGGTTTCTGTCGCCGGTGCCGTCGTCGCAATTTCGGCGGCCGGCAAGGCCGCCTCCCCGGATTTCATGCGCTCGGCCAGCGCCACCAGGGCCGCCGCATCCTTGTGCGTCCCGCCTCCGGCTTCCAGTTGCCCGACCCAGGCCGAAAACAGGGCATGCGCCTCTTCGACGAGGCGATACAGCTCGGGGGTGGCGTCCTGCTCGGATTGCAGCCATTTGTTCATGACCTGCTCGATCGCCCAGGCGGTCTCGCCCAGCTCGGACAGCCCGACCATGCGGCCGCTGCCTTTCAGCGTGTGAAAACCGCGGCGGATGGTCGTCAGGTAATCGTGATTGTGCGGCTCGCCGCGCGACAGCCCCAGATGCTCGCTAATGGTGCCGAGCACCTCTTTCGCCTCTTCGAGGAAGATGGCGAGCAGTTCGGCATCGATCTCCTCGCTCGGCGCCTCGGCCAGGCGCAAGGTTTCGGCCGAAGGCGCGGCCACCTCCACCGGCGCCGCCGGAGCGACCCGCGCGACGGCTTCCTCGAAACGCGCCCCGACCACGGTCGCCGTCGGCGTCGAGGCCAGCGCGGCCAGGGCGGCCTTGGCCTCCTCCTCGAGCTTGGCATCGGCCACCAGGCTGGCATCCTGTCGGATCGTCTCCAGGTGCTGCTTGAGATCCTCGCGCACGCCCTCGTCCTCGGGCTTCTCGCGCAACGCACCGACCAGCACCTGCGCCTCGCGCTTCTGTTGCTCCAGTTCGGCCTCGACCGACGGAGCCGGCCCTTCCTCGATTTCCTCCTCGACCGCGGCCTGTCTGGGCTGCACCGGCTGGAGGATTTCGTCCAGGTCGGCGGGGCCGTGCTGCAGGGCCTCGACGAAGAAGCCGAGGCCGGAGAGGCTGTGCGCGACTTCCTCGAACTCCCTCTGCTCGGGCCGTGCGTCGGGCACGGCGAAGGCCTGGATGCGGTCCTCGCACTTGCGCAGCAGGGCGACCGCCTTGTCCTGGCCGAGAATGATCAGCGCGCCCTCGATCTGCTTGAGGGGGCCGGACAGCGCAGCAAGCTCGTCGCGGCGGCTGGTGTCGCGGAAAAAGGCGTCCAGCGCCTGCTCCACCTGGGCCAGATTGTTCAGGATCTCGCGCGCCACCTGGCTCATCATCAGGCGCTCCTGGGCGCGTCGCGACATCTCGTCCAGCAGCGGCGTGGACAGCGCTTCCAGCGCCTCGCCGCGCATCAGCGCAGCGAGGCGACCGATGACGGCTTCCACCTGCCGGGGGAAATCGGCGCCCAGCTGTTCATAGTTCTCCAGGGCATTCTCGGCCAGGAGCAGGGCCGTGGCGATTTCCATCGCGGTGGCGTCGTTCTGCTTGAGCGGATCCTTGCGCAGCCACTGCGCCACCTCGGCAATGCCGGCCACCAGGCGCGCCAGATGATTGTTGATGAGACCGCCGCCCTTGCTCGCCAGGACAACCGTGTTGTCGTGGAACTGCGGCAGCGCCACCGCTGCGCCGGCGCAAAACTTGTTCCAGGCCTCCTTGGCCGCCGTCAGGGCATCGCGCATGGCACGCAGCACCGGCCTGAGCGGCTCGATATCCCCCGTGCGTGCCGGCACCAGGGCATCGAGCAGATAGGTCTGCTTCACCTGTTCCACCAGGCCGCTGCCGCCCTGCGCCGTCGCGACGAAATACAGCGCGTCGCGCATGAGCCGCTCCGCCACCGTCTTCGAGCCCTCCAGCAGGCGGCGCATCTGCAGATCGATCCGGGCGCACAGTTTCTTCACGTGGAAATCCACGCTTATCTGCTTGGCCGCAAGCGCATCGAGCAGGGCGAGGGTGACCCACCAGAATGCACGTGCGGCGGGCAAGGCCTGTGTCGCCTCGATTGCCGCCACGGCATTGCGCATTTCGGCCACGCCGGCCAGATCGTCGGCATTGCGCAGCCAGCGCAGGAAGCCGCGCTCGAAGCGCGCGCGCTCCGCTTTCAGTCGCGCCGCCACCTCGCCGCCGGACAGCTGGGCCGGCTCTTCCGTCCGCCGGGGGGGCCGCAGGGAAAGATCGGGGAAAAACAGATCGCTGGCCGCGATGCGCTCGACGCCGCGCGCCGCCATCAGGTCGCGATAGGCGGCAATGAGCTTCAACGGCTGGTTCGGCATGCCGCTGGCGACCTCGTCCAGGTAATGCCGGATGGCGGTCAGCGCGCGCTGGGCGAGCTCGCCGATCTGCGCGGTGGCCGCCACCTGCCCGCTTTCCACCTGGGACAGCAACTGCTCGACCGCATCGGAAAATTGGGTGACGCCGTCGAGTCCGACGATGGACAGCGCGCCATGGGCCTGGTGCAGGTGCGTGCGTGCGAATTTCAGCTGCGCCGCGTCGCCCGGATTCTCGGCGAACTTGCCGAGCGCATCATGGGCGCGCCCGAGGGCGAGGTCGATCTCGCCCTTGACCCACGAGAGAGGACCGAGATCGAGATCGGTGGTGGCAGCCATGGTATCGCCCGCGCCGCTTGGGCCTTAGACCTTGAAGCCCGACACCGAGCCTTTCAGTTCGACGGCCAGTTCGGCAAGCTGTCCGATCGACACCGCGGTCTGCTTGGTGCCGGCGGTGGTCTGCTCGGTCACGCGCAGGATGCCCTGCATGTTCTGCGCCACGCGCGTGGCGTTTTCGGCCTGTGTCTGGGTCGCCGAGGAAATCGATTCGATCAGCGAGGCCAGGTTGGTCGACACCGAGGAGATTTCCTGCAGCGCCTGGCCGGCGGCGTCCGACAGCTTGGCGCCCTCCACCACACCCCGCGTCGAGTTTTCCATGGCAGACACCGCATCCTGGGTGTCGGTCTGAATCGTCTTCACGATCGCGGCGATCTGCTTCGTCGCCTCGCCGGAGCGCTCAGGCCAGCACGTTGGTCTGCTCGGTAATGTCCGAGATCAGTTCCACGATTTCGCCGATCTCCTGCGAGGATTCGCCCAGGCGCTTGATGCGCTTCGAGGTCTCCTGGATCTGCTCGCGGATCTCGTTCATGCCCTTGATGGAGTTCTCCACCGCCTCGGAACCCTTCTGCGCGGCTTCCAGAGACTGGCGCGCCACCTGCGCGGATTCCATCGCCTCGCTCGAGACCTGATTCATCGACTTGGCCATGTCGAGTACGTTGTCGCCGGCCTGCTGGATCTCGCGCGACTGGCGTTCGGTCGCCACCAGCAGTTCATTGGACGTCTTCTGCGCGGCCTCGGAAGCGGCCGCCACACGACCGGCAGCGTCGTTGATCCGGCGCACCAGCACGCCGAGTTCCTCAATCGTGTAGTTCACCGAGTCGGCGATGGCCCCCGTGATGTCTTCCGTCACCGTGGCGCGCACCGTGAGGTCGCCGTCGGCCAGGTCGCCCATCTCGTTCATCAGCCGCAGAATGGCTTCCTGGCTGGCGTTTTTCGAAGACTCCGCCTCGTGCCGCTGGCGTTCGGCCTGCTCCCTTCGCATGGCCGAGTCGTCGTTGAAGACCTTGGCCATCAGGGCCAGGGTGGCGACGGCAAAGAACGCGAAGATCGAAATGACCCAGGTGTTGGTGCTGCGGCTGGCGATTTCCGCCGCGTAGGCGTTCGCCAGTTCGGTCGTCGCCTTGAGCAGTTCGCCGCTGTCCTTGAAGATGCGGCTGCCGGCCTGCTTGGCCTGCACCAGGCGCTGCATGTTGCCGAGGATGCCGGCGACGGCCTCCTGGTATTCCTTGAACGCGGTGTCGAGTTCGGCCAGCTTTTCCTTGGTTTCCGCATCGCCCGCCGGGTTGATGCGCATCGCCTCCGAACCCTTGGTCAAGGCGGCCAGCACGTCGCGGAAGGTGTTGGTGTCCTTGCCCAGCAGGAAGGCCACCTCGGGATCGATGGCGTCGGCCACCAGCAGGGAGTTGGCGTTCTTCGCCAGCCGCTGGGTCAGCATCACCAGTTGGTTGGCGGCGGCGATCTCGCGCGCCGAGGCGCCCGTCTGCAGCTTCAGCGCGGCGACCTGCTCGGCCAGTTCGAGCAGCTGCGGGTTCTTGGTGTTGATGGTCGTCACCGACTTGCCGAGCTGCAGCAGGTTCTTTTCCTGTTCCAGCACGACGGCGGTGTTCTGTTCGTTCTTCTCCCATTCCTTGGCCAGGGCCTGCAGGGCGGGCTGCGTCGTGTCCGGGCTCGGCGGGACGTTGATTTCCTCGATCGCGCCGCCCTGGGTGACACGTTCCAGCAGGATGGCGAAGTTGCTGCGGTTTTCCTTCAGTTCGGCGAAGGCGGCCGTGTTGCCCTGCAGCGCCTGCTGGGCCGACTTGGCGATGGCCTGGGACAGCATGCGCATCTGGCCGGCCGCCGACGTGTAGGCCGTGCCGTGGGTGGCGGTCCGGTTGTCGATCCAGGCCGCCACGGTCACCACGAACATGAAGAACACGAACGCGCCGCCCAGCACCTGGAGCTGGGTGCCGACCGGCTTGTCGCCAATGCCGGGCAGCTTGAAGCGGCCGCCGCGCACGGCGGCCTGCTGCAGGTTGTCCATGATCGTGCTCTGCGACGTGTCTTCCGGCGCAACCTTGCCGCCAGGCAGCTTGAAGGGGAGCTTGAATGCCATGCTGATGTCTCCGTTAGTCCAGCGTATTGTCCGCCATGTCCGTCACGACAGCCCGATGTCGAGATAATCCGGCTGGCCGAGCAGGTTTTTCAGGTTCAGCCGTTTCCATACATTGCCCTGCGCATCGCCGTACTGCTCGCCCACCCAGGGGCGCGGGTCGGCTTCCGCCGCGCGCGGCTCCATCTGCTCCAGGTTGCGCAGGCCCAGGGTGCGATTGACCAGCAGCGCGGCGTTGATGCCGAAGCGACCGCCGACGATGAGCAGCCGGCTGTCGTCGTTCTGCGGTGTCGTCTCGCCGCCCTGGAAGGCGGACAAGTCGACCACGCTGTAAAGCGTGCCGCGGATGTTGGCCATGCCGCAAAACCAGGGCTTCGTCAGCGGCACGCTCGTCAGCGGCGGCAGGGGCACGATCTCGCCGGAATCGGCCAGATCGAGCAGCCAGTAGTCCCGCCCCGACTGCACGCCCAGCAAAGCACGGGTGGATTGCCCGGCCCGGGCGCTGGTCAGGCGCTGGACCAGGCTTTCCTGGAACTCCCGCAGGCTGAGCTTTTTCTTCGCCATCGGCTATGTACCCTTACCCCAGGGCGGTGATCTTCTCCAGCAGGACTTTCGGATCGATCGGCTTGACCAGATAGTCGTTGGCGCCCTGGCGCATGCCCCAGATCTTGTCCGTTTCCTGCCCCTTGCTGGTGCACATGATGACCGGTATATGCTTGGTCGCCTCTTCGCGCGTGATGGTGCGCGTGGCCTGGTAGCCGTTCATGCCGGGCATGACGACATCCATCAGGATCAGGTCCGGCATTTCCGACTTGGACTTGGTGATGGCCTCCTCGCCGCTTTCCGCGGTGACTACGCTGTAGCCATTCTTGGTCAGCAGCTCGCTCAGCGCATGGCGCTCGGTCGGGGAGTCGTCGACGATGAGAATTTTCTTGATGGGCATAGGCTTACCTCGTTACGGATGCGAACTACGAAACTCGCTGCGCCACATGCGCAGCAACGGCCTTGAGCAGGCTGTCCTTGGTAAACGGCTTGGTCAGGTACTCGTCCGAGCCGACCATGCGACCGCGCGCCCGGTCGAACAGGCCGTCCTTCGAGGACAGCATGATCACCGGCGTCACGCCGAATCGCGGATTCTTCTTGATGAGCGCGCAGGTCTGGTAGCCGTCCAGGCGCGGCATCATGATGTCGCAGAAAATGATGTCCGGATGATGGTCCGCGATCTTCGCCAGCGCGTCGAAGCCGTCCTCGGCGAGGACGACCTGGCAGCCGGCCTGCACGAGAAATATCTCGGCGCTGCGGCGGATGGTGTTGCTGTCGTCGATCACCATCACCTTGACGCCGTTGAGATTGACTGCTTCCGCCACGCTTCCTTGCCTCCTCTAGCCGACCCCTGGCTCGGTTACGGATGTCCGTGTTCCTGGATCTTCTTCTTCGCGGTTCGGCTGGGTAACTATACCGTAAAAAACAGGACTTTCCATGCCAACTTTGACACACTGGTTCATATTTCGACCAGTTCGAAATCCTCCTTGCGTGCCCCGCACTCCGGGCAGGCCCAGTTGGGCGGCACGTCTTCCCAACGGGTGCCGGGGGGTAGGCCTTCTTCGGGAAGTCCGGCCGCTTCGTCGTAGATGAAGCCGCAAATCAGGCACATCCAGCTACGATAGGGCGTGGCCTCGGTCATCGGCGATCTCGGTTAGAATTCAAGGCAGTCTACTCCATCCGCTTGCGGCCATGCCAGCCGCGGCCGCACTCATGTCCGAAGATCTGCTGCCCCCCATCGTCATGGTTTTCGCCGCCTCCGATCCCTCCGGCGGGGCCGGCCTCCAGGCCGACATCATGACCCTGTCCAGCCTGGGCTGCCATCCGCTGTCGGTCGTCACCGCACTCACGGTGCAGGACTCGGCCGGGGTCGACGACGTCCTCGCCATCGACGCCGACTGGGTGTCCGACCAGGCGCGCACCCTGCTCGAGGACATGCCGGTGGCCGCCTTCAAGATCGGCATGCTGGGCAGCGTCGAGAACATCGCCGTCATCGCCGAGATCGTTTCCGACTATCCGGACATCCCGCTCGTGCTCGATCCCGTGCTGGCCTCCGGCCGCGGCGACGAGTTGGCCAGCGAGGACATGATCGCGGCCTTGCGCGAACTGCTGCTGCCGCAGACCACCCTGCTCACGCCCAACAGCATGGAGGCGCGCCGCCTGGCCCTCGACGACGGCGAAGAGGAGGACGATCCCGATCTGGCCGAGTGCGCCCGCCGCCTGGTCGGCGCCGGCGCCGAATTCGTGCTGGTGACCGGCACCCACGAGCACAGCGCCCAGGTGGTCAATTCCCTCTACGGCGAAAACGGGCTGGTCCGCGCCGACGCCTGGGAGCGCCTGCCCGGCAGCTACCACGGCTCGGGTTGCACGCTCGCCTCGGCCATCGCCGCC
>WBZP01007982.1_pt1 | contig 10095 bp, 4 predicted proteins | sample 5204301 | NCBI WGS metagenome assembly WBZP01 (sample SAMN12412401, study PRJNA552823) | activated sludge metagenome | isolation source: activated sludge from nitrification reactor of wastewater treatment plant... | place: USA: Pennsylvania | collected 2017 | reverse complement strand
ATGCAAGCTACCCGGCAGGAACGCCAGACTATTTTCATATTGCCGGGGACATTGAACTCGGAATGAAATTCAGGAGTACGATTCCTGGTTATATTACCGGGTTCAGGTACTATAAAGGCGCCAGTGTTGACGGACAACATATCGGGCATCTTTGGACCAGTGATGGTACATTACTTGCGACAGAACCTTTTGTAAGCGAAACAGCTTCAGGCTGGCAATCGGTTCAGTTAAGCAACCCGGTTGCTATTACAGCCAACACAACTTATGTAGTTTCATATTATGCCGCTTCCGGCAAATATTCTTTTACAAATCCATTCTTTACACAGGCAATTGTAAATGGTCCATTGCGTGGACTGGCCTCTGGTGAAGATGGTGGTAATGGTATTGCAAATTATCCCGGCACAGGTTTTCCAAACCTGGTTTCGGGCACTACCAATTACTATGCTGACGTAATTTTTACTTCTTCCGACGTTACGCCTCCTACAGTTTCTTCAGTTAATCCTGCAGACAATGCAACAGGAGTTCTCGTTTCGGTTCATCCTTCAGCAACTTTTGACGAAGCGATAGATCCTGGAACTGTTACAGCTTCAACCGTAATTGTAACCGGTCCGGGTAATGTTGTTATTCCGGGAACCGTTTCAATAAATTCAGCTGTTGTTACATTCACACCATCAGCATTACTTTCTCCAAATACAACTTATACGGTTACATTGAAAGGAGGAAGTGTTGAACCGGTGATCAAAGATCTTTCAGGTAATGCACTCGCAAATGATTATTCCTGGAGTTTCACAACAGAAGATCCGCAGGCACCCACAGTTACAACCAATCCTTCCCCGGAAACAACTTGTCCTAACAACAGCGTAAGTTTCACATCTGCCGCCAATGGTATTCCATCACCAACGGTGCAATGGCAGGTTAGCACAGATAACGGAGGTACATGGAATGATATAACAGGAGCGGTAAGCAGCACTTATACTTTTACAGCAGTATTGGCCGATAACGGGCATCGCTATCGTGCAGTCTGGACAAATGCATCAGGTTCTGCGAATTCCAATTCCGCTCTATTAACAGTTAACCCGAATGGTAATTCCGGAACTGTACTTGGCACATCACCACTATGTATAGGATCAACAGCAACTTATATTACGGATGGAGATGCGGGAGGAACCTGGAGTAGTTCAAATACTTCAATTGCTACGGTAGATCAGTCGGGTCTTGTTACAGCAGTTGCTGCCGGTAACGTAAACATCATCTATTCGGTATGCGGAAGTTCTTCCAGCGCCGCACTTGTTGTTAGTCCGAATGCAAGCGCCGGAACCATAAGTGGTACATCACCATTATGTATTAATGGAACTTCAGCCTATTCAAGCAATGGAGATGCGGGAGGAACCTGGAGCAGTTCCAATACTTCAGTTGTTACTGTAGACGGAACAGGGAACGTTACGGCAATCAACCCGGGCGTGGCTAACATATTCTATACAGTAAGCGTGGGATGTAACAGTCCTGTAAGCTCATTCAAAACAGTTACAGTTAACGCAAATGCAAATGCAGGGGTAGTACGTGGGCAGGGAAGATTGTGTGTAGGTTCTTCTGCAACATATACGAGCACCGGAGATCCTATCGGAACCTGGAGTAGTCTTGCACCAGCTGTTGCAACGATTAATCCCATTACAGGAGTAGCTACAGCGGTAAGTGAAGGCTTTGCAGATTTTGTTTATACAGTAAGTACAGGTTGCGGAGCTCCTGTTCAGGCTTTTTATACCATACAGGTTCAGACTGACATGGATGCAGGAACCGTTTCCGGCGCATCACCGGTATGTTCCGGAGTTACTACTACTTACACAAGCAGCGGAGTAATCGGTGGCCTGTGGAGCAGCAGCAACACAGCCGTGGCAACCGTAAATCAATATACAGGAGTTGTAACTACCATCGCAGGCGGAACAACAACCATAACATATACATTGGTTGGCTGTGGAAACACTCCCGTTACAGCAACCAAACTGCTTACAGTTAACCAGGACGCTACTGCAGGCATTGTAACCGGTAGTTCACCGCTTTGTATCGGTGCTACCGCAACATATATCAGTACAGGTGATGCGGGAGGAACCTGGTCAAGTTCAAATCCTGGTGTTGCTACAGTAAACGCAACAACAGGTGAAGTTACCGGCGTATCAGAAGGATCAACAACCATTACTTATACCGTTACAGCATGTAATGGTACTGCCTCCGCTTCAGCAACCGTAGTGGTTAATCCAAGTGTAAACCCGGGAATAGTTTTAGGACCTTCTCCGCTTTGCATTGGCGCAACGGGTACTTATATTACTACGGGTGACCCGGGTGGCGTATGGAGTACGTCTAATACAGCTCTCGCTACCATCAACGGAGTTACCGGAGAAGTAACTGCTCTTGATGCGGGAACTCTTTCAATATTATATACCATCGCAGGCTGTAATGGAACAGCAAGTGCAACACTTGTTATCAATCCTGATGCAAACGCCGGAACCATAAGCGGCACAACACCATTGTGTATCGGAGCACCAGACACCTATACCAGCAATGGAGATGCAGGTGGAACCTGGAGCAGTTCAAATACGGCAGTAGCAACGATAGATGCGAACACCGGGGCAGTAACAACCCTGGCAGCGGGAACAACAACGATCAGTTACACAGTAACAAGCGGATGTAATCCTCCTTCAACAGCGACGAAAGTATTAACGGTTAACCCGAATGCAAATGCGGGAGTGATCAGTGGGCAGGGAAGACTGTGTGTAGGATCATCAGCAACCTATACCAGCAACGGCGATGCAGGCGGAACCTGGACAAGCCTCGAGCCGGGAATAGCGAGCATAGATCCGAACACGGGAGTAGCCACAGCAGTAACCGAAGGCTTTGCAGATTTTATTTATACAGTCAATACCGGTTGCGGAGCGCCGCTTCAGGCATATTATACAATACTGGTGCAGACGAGCATCAGTGCCGGCACAGTAACAGGAAGTACACCACTGTGTATAGGAGCAACAGCTACTTATACCAGCAATGGAGTTGTAGGCGGAACCTGGAGCAGCAGCAATACATCAGTTGCGACAGTGAATGCGTCAACAGGTCTTGTAACCGCAGTAGGGGCCGGAACAACAAATATTATTTATACACTGGTAGGTTGTGGTAACGTTGCAGAAACAGCATCACAATCTTTAACAATAAATGCGAACGTGAATGCAGGAACCGTAAGCGGCAGCACGCCATTGTGTATAGGAGCTACGGCTACATACACGACCAATGGAGATGCAGGCGGAACCTGGAGCAGCACAAATACAGGAGTTGCTACCGTGAACCCGGCAACGGGTCTTGTAACGGCTGTGGGAGCAGGATCAACAGATATTACTTATACGGTTACAGCATGTAATGGAACAGCAAGTGCAACACAAACATTGGTTGTAAATGCGAATGCCAACCCTGGAATTATTCTTGGCACATCACCGCTGTGTATAGGAGCTAACGCGACATACATCAGTACAGGGGATGCAGGCGGAACCTGGAGCAGTTCAAACACTGGAGTTGCAACGATAGATGCAAATACAGGATCAGTAACTGCTATAGGAGCGGGAACGACCACGATCAGTTATACAGTTACCGGCTGTAATGGAACAGCAACAACAACCTTAACCGTTAGTCCGAATGCTACAGCCGGAGTGATCACCGGAACTTCTCCATTGTGTATCGGAGCACCAGACACCTATACCAGCAATGGAGATGCAGGTGGAACCTGGAGCAGTTCAAATACGGCAGTAGCAACAATAGATGCGAATACCGGGGCAGTAACAACCCTGGCAGCCGGAACAACTACGATCAGTTACACAGTAACGGGTGGATGTAATCCTCCTTCAACAGCAACGAAATTATTAACGGTTAACCCGAATGCAAATGCGGGATTGATCAGTGGGCAGGGAAGACTGTGTGTAGGATCATCAGCAACCTATACCAGCAACGGCGATGCAGGAGGCACATGGAACAGCCTGGCACCGGGTATTGCAACCATAGATGCCAACACAGGCGTTGCTTTAGCAGTGAGCACCGGTTTTGCTGATTTTGTTTATACTGTTAACACGGGTTGCGGGGCACCTGTTCAGGCGTTCTATACTATAGAAGTTTTAGCTACAAACCCTAACCCTGGTGTTGTGAGTGGTACTACGCCATTGTGTATAGGAGCAACTGCTACCTATACCAGCAACGGGATCGTTGGTGGCACCTGGAGCAGCACCAATACAGCTGCTGCTACTGTGAACCCGGCATCAGGGCTGGTTACGGCAACAGGAGTAGGGACTACAAATATTACTTATACACTGGTAGGTTGTGGTGGCGCACCACAGAGTGCTATCAGAACACTCACTGTAAATCCAAATGCAAATGCAGGTGTGATCAGCGGAACAACACCATTGTGTTCGGGTGTTAATACAACTTATACAAGCAATGGCGATGTAGCAGGTACATGGGCCAGCAGTAATACAGCAGTGGCTACCATAAATCCGGCAACAGGACAGGTTACTACACTGGCCAGCGGTACAACTGATATCACTTACACAGTATCCGGCTGTAATGGTCCGTCTGTGGCAACCAAAACACTTACTGTTAATCCAACGCCGAATGCCGGAACTGTAAGCGGTGCATCACCATTATGTATTGGTGGGGTATCAATTTACACTTCGAACGGCACAACCGGTGGTACCTGGAGCAGCTCAAATACAGCAGTAGCAACCGTTAACCCGGCAACCGGGGAAGTAACCGGTGTTGGTGCAGGTTCGGCGGATATTATTTATACAGTAACAGATTGCTCTACTCCTGTAACAGCTTTCAAAACAGTAACAGTATCGGGAGGAGGTAGCCTTGCAGGAACAGCAGGAGGTGTTATGGTTTGTAGTAGTCTTACCGTGCAGCCTTCAGGAACATCTTATACAGATGGATCCTGCAATACAATTGCAACCGTTGTTCCATCAGGACTGGTTCCTGTAACAGGAAGTATTAATACCTGTGTAACGGTAGATGACCAGGTGTACACATACCATAATATTCCTTATGTGCAGCGTCACTACGACATCATGCCTGTAACCAATGGTGCCAATGCAACAGCAACCATTACGTTGTATTATACACAAGGCGAATTTGATGCATTTAACCTGGCAAGAGGTATCTATCCACCACTGCCGGTGAATTCATCAGACGTTGTGGGTAAGGCAAACCTGTTGATTACACAGTTCCATGGTACCGGAACTTACCCGGGCAACTACAACGGCGGAACAGTTGATCTCATCAATCCTAATGATAATAATATTGTATGGAACAACACACTTTCAAGGTGGGAAGTAACATTCAGTGTAAATGGATTCAGTGGATTTTATTTGTTCACGAGCCTGAGCAATACTCCGCTGCCGGTTGGAATACTCAGTTTCAGCGGTCAGAACAGCGGTTCACGCAACCTGTTGTTATGGTCAACTGCTTCAGAAGAAAACAGCCACTACTTTGAACTGCAGCGCAGTGTTGATGGTATCAACTTTGTAAAAGCCGGCACCGTTCAGGCAGCAGGCAACAGCAGCACTGTTAAGAATTATAATTATTCTGATGATATCAGCGGTACCAGTTCGCAGATATTCTACTACAGGTTGAAAATGGTAGATCTTTCAGGTAATACCAAATTCAGTACTATCGTGAAGATCAGGCTCAACAGCAAAGGATTCTATGTGGAAGCAACGCCAAACCCATTTGCTGATCAGCTTCGCCTGCAGGTTGATGTTCTTCAGAAAGAAAATGCTACCATAACCATCAATGGAATAACAGGCAACAGGGTATTACAACAGAAAGCAGCACTCAACAAAGGAAGCAATGTTATATTGCTGGATAAACTGGGCAATATCCCGGCAGGAGTGTATATGCTCACTGTAGTAACTGATACTGAAAAGCAAACACTGAGAATTGTTAAACAGAAATAATTAATTTCCTATAAACCGGTAAATGTTAATTTACGAGATCCCCGTCTTTAAAGGCGGGGATTTTTTATGGAACATCCAGGTATTTGCATCAGAACAATACAGTTTTTATGCGAATGCTTTTTTTCTTTTTCCTTACACTGGTATCATGTAGTCATACTGATAAGGATACAACATGCCCTGTTATGCATAATACTGCAACAGCAATACAGGCAAAAGAATATGAATCTGTTTTGCACAGTATAACGGTAAAACAAAAGAAATTTTCAGGGCAAAGGAATAGGTCTGAAACGGATACCATTTCTTCACAGTGGGTAGATTTTTGGATTGAAACCATTGGAACTGATCTCTACGAGGCCTGGAAGGGAACGGCCTGGGATTTTAATGGTCACACAAGCAAGCCACACCAGGGCAGCATTGCCTGCGGGTATTTTGTTACCACAATTTTATCCGATATGGGAATGAGCATTAACAGGATAAAACTTTCAACATACCCTTCCATGCAAATGATGAAAGCGATTTGTCCCGATCAAAAAATTCAGAATCTCTCTAACCTGGGTATGGAAGAATTCGATGCCCGGCTTACCGGGATAGGGAAATCCGTCTATATCATCGGGCTTGATTTTCACACCGGCATTATTGTAAGTGATGAAACGGGAAACTGGTTTATTCATTCCAATTATATCAAGCGGCAGGGAGTAATTAAAGAAGCCGTTTTGGCTTCTGCGGCATTAAGAGCTTCCAGAACAAGATGGATTGTTTCGCTGACTTCCAGCAAAACAGCAATGAATAACTGGCTTCGGTAAATACCTGGATTTTATTTGTTCTTCTTAACATCAATACCACTGATGATATTGGAGAACTTTGTTTTGAATTGAAGGAAATAACTTTCAAAATATTTGTAAGACAACCCGGCAAGCAGGATTGTTAATCCAATACTTAAAGGATAAACAAACCAGTTGGTATGTACATGCAAAGAAGAGGCAATTGTTATTGCAAGGATGATGCTTATGGGATGGTACATGTACAGTCCGTAAGAAATATTCCCAAGGTAGGTGAACAACGCATTTTCCAGGGATATTTTTATTTTATCATTCACGGCAAAATTCAGGATAAGAATGCCGAATAATACTGCATAGGTTTCATTGTTGATATCTATAACAAATCCACCTATGGTTTTCATTGGTACATATTTTCCCAATAATATAAGTGTAAAAACCGCAACCAGGGTGAAATAGAAAAGATAGTTATTCATAAATAACTTCAGGAGCCTGTCTTTCCTGAATAAAAGAATAGCAAAGATTCCGCCGATGGCCATGCAATCAATATTAAAATGTTGCCAGAATCTCAGAATTACATCCCGGTGCGATAGTCCATCTGTGGCATGCGATAATAAAAGACCATAAATAACCAGGTAACCCAAAATGATTGTGAACATAACCGTCATCCTGTGTTTATGAAAAAACTTCACCAATACAGGCCATACGAGGTAAAACTGTTCTTCTGTTCCGATAGACCAGGTATGTGCTGCATAAGGAATCACACCGAATTTGGCAAAGACCAGGTTTGGCAGAAATATTACATAAAAAACAATTTTAAGAAACAGGTGCGTATATATAACGGCTTTGGGATAACCGGGTAAGGTAAATATGGAAATATGCGGAAGCACAAACAAAGCAAGTATAACAATGAGGAAGTACAAAGGCCAGATACGGAGAATCCTTCTTACATAAAATTTTTTGATACTGATAGCACCAAACGCTTTTTCTTCTGAAAGCAGGAGGTAAGTAATCAGGAAGCCGCTCAAAACAAAGAATAGTGTAACCCCGAGCCTGCCGATTATCTCAATGAAAGGTATTTTATCCCAGTAGCTGGGCAGTTCATGAATGTCTTTATACTGTTCGATATGATGGATGATTACCAATAAGGCAGCAAAAAACCTGATACCATTAAGGTTCGGGAAATAAACTTTCTCTTTGGACATTATACAGTTGGTTTTGACAAAAAAATATAGCCTGGAATAATTGCCGGAAGGGGTAGCTACAAATTTGTTTTATCGGGGATTAACGAATATACAGAATTTTTATTACTGCAATGAACTTACTCCTTATATCTCAATTATTTAGAAGGGCTTTTTAAATAAACATACATATAACGGTAACCGGCTGTTTAAAGTGTGATATTTAACGGGCAAAAAAATTACATTTGCAAGCTTAAAACTTAATCATGAGTAAAGGACCCGTTTCAAATTATATCGAGCATCATTACCGACATTTTAATGCCGCAGCATTGATGGATGCAGCCAAGGGCTACGTAACGCACCTTGAAGAAGGTGGAAAAATGATGATCACACTGGCAGGGGCTATGAGCACTGCCGAATTAGGACTTAGCCTGGCCGAAATGATCAGGCAGGATAAAGTCAGTATCATCAGTTGTACAGGTGCCAACCTGGAAGAAGATATCATGAACCTCGTAGCGCATAGTCATTATAAACGTGTGCCTAATTACCGCGATCTTAGTCCCCAGGAAGAATGGGACCTGCTCGAAAATCATTACAATCGTGTAACAGATACCTGCATACCGGAAGAAGAAGCTTTCAGGCGCTTGCAAAAACATATTCACCAGATATGGAAAGATGCAGATGAAAAAGGGGAGCGTTATTTTCCGCATGAATATATGTATAAAATGCTCCTGAGCGGCGTATTGGAACAATACTATGAGATAGATCCAAAGAACAGCTGGATGCTGGCAGCCGCACAAAAGAATATCCCGATTGTTGTTCCGGGATGGGAAGACAGTACGATGGGAAATATTTTTGCATCATACGTAATTAAAAATGAAATCAAAGCCACAACCATGAAAAGTGGTATCGAGTACATGGTATGGCTGGCCGACTGGTACCGCAACAATTCTGCAGGCAAAGGAGTTGGATTTTTCCAGATAGGCGGAGGTATTGCCGGTGATTTCCCGATCTGTGTGGTACCGATGATGTACCAGGACCTGGAATGGCATGATGTTCCTTTCTGGAGCTATTTCTGCCAGATATCCGATTCAACAACATCTTACGGATCATATTCCGGAGCTGTGCCCAATGAAAAAATCACATGGGGTAAACTGGATATTCATACACCGAAATTTATTGTTGAAAGCGATGCAACCATCGTGGCTCCTTTGATCTTTGCGTGGGTGCTCGGATGGTAATCAGAAAATAAAAGAATAAGAAAAATGTCCAACGGCTGGTTGGACATTTTTGTTTGTGGTAATTTTAAAACAAAATCAGCAGCATGAAAAAAATCATACTCTTTTTAACTTCAGTATGGGTATTGCAATTGGCAACAGCTCAAACGATATTGCCTGTTCCGGGAAACCTGCAGGCAACCTATAAAAAAGGAACAAGGGATATAAGTGGAAGGCCCGGAAAAAATTACTGGCAGAATTATGCCGATTATAAGGTTGATGTAAACTTTGCACCTGCAACTCGTTTAATCAGCGGGACTGTAACAATTAACTATTCGAACAACAGCCCCGATACCCTGAAAGATATCCTGTTTAAACTATATCCTAATCTTTATAAGAAAGGATCTTCCAGGCTCATGAATATTGATGATGCCGATGCCGGTGATGGAATGAAGATTGAAAAAATTCTGGTAGCAGGGGAAGAAATACCGGCCAATAAATACAGGGTTGATGCTACCAATATGACACTTCGTATTAAACCATTGATGCCGAAACAATCATTAGCAATGGTTATCACTTATTCCTATACACTTAATAAGGAATCGCACATACGCACTGGAGAAATTGAAGAAGGAGCCTATTTTGTGGCGTATTATTTTCCAAGAATAGCTGTGTATGATGATATTGACGGATGGAACCGCAATCCTTACCTCGGAACACAGGAATTTTACAACGACTTCTGTGATTTTACCACTTCCATTACAGTTCCTGCAGACTATGTAGTTTGGGCAACAGGAGATCTCAGGAACAGCAAAGATATTTTTAAAGAGAAATAGTTAATTAAGAGAGAAATGTAAATAACTATAGAATAAAACATATAACCCTGTTATCATTTTAAAAAAAAATTAAAAAAATTTTTTTTAAAAATTTATAACTCAAA
>WBZP01007981.1_pt1 | contig 10095 bp, 9 predicted proteins | sample 5204301 | NCBI WGS metagenome assembly WBZP01 (sample SAMN12412401, study PRJNA552823) | activated sludge metagenome | isolation source: activated sludge from nitrification reactor of wastewater treatment plant... | place: USA: Pennsylvania | collected 2017 | reverse complement strand
ACCGACATTCCCCCGCGGGTGATTACGCTCTTTGAACAGGTAACGGGCCTGGTCTATCAACAGGATCAGCAATTTGGCCTCACCGCCACCAGGATTATCACCCAGACCGCGCTGTCGGTCTTTCTTTCCTTCTCGGCCTTGCTCTTGATCTTCTTCTTAGAGCCACCCTTTGCCTGGTTGGCCTGTTGGCGCTGGTGGCCGGGCTGCTGGTCATCTTCCTGGGCAATAATCCCAACATCTTCCTCTATCAATTGGCGGGGCTGGTCATCGGCTTCGCCCTGTCACAGGTGGGCCTCTACCTATCGCAGCGCTACCTGCGCCGGCCGCGGCCCGACCAGGTGCTCGACAAGGCCGCCGGCAAGTTGGCCCGCAAAGACGGCCGCCTCTACCACTACCTGCTGCCCGCGCCCCACGTGCTGCTGCTGCCGGTGGGCGTCGTCGTGCTGGTGGCCAAGTACCAGAGTGGCCGCATTAGCGTCCAGGGCGACCGCTGGACGCAGGCCGGCATCGGTATGCGCCGTTTCTTCGGGCGCGAGGGGCTGGGCAACCCGACCCGCGAGGCCGAAGCGCAGGCGGCCAAGGTGGCGGCAATGATCAAGGCCGCCGCGCCGGCCGCCGACGTGCCGGTGCTGCCGGTCATCGTCTTCACGACGGAGAACATCCCCAGCCTGGATGTGAAAGAGTCGCGCATCCCGGCGACCCACTTCTCCAAGCTGGCGGCCGTGTTGCGCCAGCAGACGCAAGCGCTGAAACCGCTGCCCAAAGCCGATTACGACGCGGTGCGGGCCGCCTTCGATGCCAAGGCCGCCCATCTGCTGGAGGCGACGGTTGATGCCGACGCCGAATGACGCTTCGTGGGCCGACGTGTTGTGGGTTGACACCGGCAGCGTCAACGTCTACCTGTGCCGCGACGCCGACGGCTTCACGCTTATTGACGCCGCCATGCCCCGCAAGGCCGATCTGATCTTCGCCCGGTTGGCCGAATGGGGTGGGCAGCCGGGCGACCTGAAGCGCATCGTCATCACCCACGCCGACGTTGACCACGCCGGCAGCGCCGCCGAGCTTCAGGCGCGCTCCGGGGCGGCGGTCATCTGCGGGGCGGCGACGGCGGCCCTATTGGCCGAGGGTCGCTCACCGCGCCACATGCCGCCGCCGGTGCAGTTCATCCTCGACCACTTTGTGCGTTACAAGGCGGTTGACCGGGCGGCGATCCGGCCCCTGGCCGACGGCGACGAGTTGCCCGTGCTGGGTGGCTTGCGCGCGCTGGCCGCGCCGGGCCACACGCTGGAGCAGCACGCCTTCTATAGCCCGGCGGCCGGTGTCCTGTTCGCCGGCGATGCTTTGAACACGCGCGACGGCCGGCTCCAGACCACGCCGTCGCGCATCACCGCCGACCGGACGGCGGCCGAGCGCACCGCTGTCCGGCTGCTACAACTGTCACCGGCCATCATTGCCTGCGGCCACGGCGCGCCGTTGGTTGATAATCCGCCAATGATCGCCGACCTGCTCGTCCGGCTGACGGGCTAGACTGGAGAGAACCATGACACAACTCAAGCGCGCCCTGCTCGATTCGGAACTGGACGAACTAAACCGCTCCATTCTTTCCATGGGCAGTCTGGTTGATACGGCCATCGGCCATGCCATCGAGTCTCTGATGTCCGTTGATATCGCCCAGGCCAACGCCGTGATCGCCGGCGACGCGGAGATCAATCGCCTGCGCTTTCACATCGAAGAGCGGGCCTACGTCATTTTGGCCACGCAACAGCCGATGGCCCGTGACCTGCGCACGGTTATTACGGCCATGCACATGGCCATTGAGATGGAGCGCATCGGCGACCACGCCGCCGGCATCGCCCGAATCGTCACCCGCCTGGAAGGGATGCCATTGCCGCCGCTGTTGCTGGAAGCCCAGGCCGAATTGCGGGAGGAGGCGGCGGCCGAAACGCCTGACGAGTCGGTCGACGATGAGAACGACGATAAAGCCGGTATTGATGAGATGGCGCTGGACAATGAGGTTGGCAACAGTGGGCTGGCACTGGGTGACGAAGCCTCGTCCAAGCGGCTGAAGCTGGCGCGGCTGCCGAAGATGGCCAAACGCGCCCGTAGTATGTTCAACCGGGCCATTGCTGCCTATCTGGAGCGCGACGTGGAGAAGGCGATGGCCATCGTCAAGCGCGACCGCAAGATCAACCGCCAGTATCGCAAGTTCTTCGCCGAGGCGATGGCCGAGTTGAGCAGCCAGAACGTGGTCGAGATTCCCACCTACCTGCTGTGGATCGCCCACAACCTGGAGCGTATCGGCGACCGCACGACCAATATGGCCGAGCGGATCGTGTTCATGGTGACGGCGCAGTATACCGAGGTGCTGGAAGAGTATGAGTAGCGAGTGGCGAGTGGCGAGTGATCACTCGCCACTCGTCACTCGCCACTTCCAGTTTGACAACTCACCTATCTCTCATTAGAATTCCAACCCCATAGCCCAGAGACCGGGCTTTCTTTGTCAGGCGGACATCCTGATAACATCGAGGAGGTGATGACGGGGACGGGAAGTCAAACGCCGTTAATGTAAGTGAGTTGAATTGTGGTTGGCCGGGCCGATTTTTCCGGCACATGTAAAGCGAACGCTTTGACATTACGTTGAAAAAGGAATAGAGGAGAGAAGAACGATGAAACGACTGTCTTTGCTGGCCCTACTGATCCTGGTTCTGGCCCTGGCCCTGGTGGCCTGTGGCGGCGGAACCACGACCGAGACCCCGGCCGAAGGGGGCGAGGAAGTAGTAGCGACCGAAGCTCCGGCCGAAGAAGCCCCGGCCGAAGAAGAAGCCGCCGGCGCGATGGAATGCACCGACGCCCTGGGCTGTGTCACCGTCGCCCCCGGCGACCCGATCGTGATCGCCTCGGCCCTGGTCATCAGCGGCCCGAACATCGAGTTGGGCACCGACTCCCAGGCCGGCGTCGAGATCGCCATCGCCATGCGGCCCGAAGTGCTCGGCCACCCGGTCGAGTTGCAGGCTGAAGATGACGGCTGTAGCGCCGAAGGCGGCCAGGCCGCCGGCACGAAGATCGTCGCCAACCCGCAAGTGGTCGGCATCATCGGCACCAGTTGCTCCGGCGCGGGCGTGCCTCTGTCGGCCATCATGTCCGACGCGGGCTACCTGATGATCTCTCCGTCCAACACTTCCCCGGCCCTGACCGACCCGGAGCAGGCCTGGAAGCCCGGCTACTTCCGCACGGCCCACAACGACCTGATCCAGGGCGCGGCAATGGCCACCTTCGCCTTTGAGGAGCTGGGCCTGACCAAGGCCGCGGCCATCCACGACGGCGACCCCTACACTGAAGGTCTGGCGCGCGCCTTCTACGACGCCTTCCAGGCGCTGGGCGGCGAGGGCGTCGGCTTCGAGGCCGAGGCCGCCGACGCCACCAACGTCGAGCCGCTGCTGACCTCTATCGCCGCCGCCGAGCCGGAGTTCCTGTTCTACCCCGTCTTCCAGCCGTTGGCCCCGCTGCTGACCAACACGGCCAAGACCGTCACCGGCCTGGAGAACACCATTCTGGCCGCGGCCGACGGCGTCTTCTCGCCCTCCTTCCTGGAGGCGACGCCGGGCTCGTCGGAGGGCATGTACCTTTCCGGGCCGGACCTGTCGTTCGAGAACGCTTTCTACACGGAAGAGTTCATCCCCATGTACCAGGAGATGTTCGGCAGCGAGCCGACCAACGTCTACCACGCCCACGCCTTTGACGCGACCAACATCCTGCTCAACGCCGTCGAGCAGGTTGCCCAGCAGGGCGAGGATGGCACGCTGATCATCGGCCGCCAGGCGCTGCGCGACGCGGTCGCCGCCACCGCCGGCTACGAGGGCGTCACCGGCACGCTGACGTGCAGCGAGTTCGGCGACTGCGCCGACGCCCGCATCGCCGTCAGCCACGTCGAAAACGGTGAATTCGTCCCGGTGTGGAGCAACGCCGAGTAGTGAGTTGATGGGCCGGCCAGGCAACTGGCCGGCCCTTTGGTTTTTCTGGAATCAGGAGGCTCGTATGACACTGTCGCAACGCCTCAGGGACGTGGACTGGATCGACGTCTGGCTGTGGGTTTTTCGCATCGTCATCATTCTGGGTGTCGTCATCGGTATCACCCGCAAGTTGTTCTTCGGCGTGGGCACGACCTATGGCATCGAGGACTGGCTGGACTTTTTCATCTCCGGACTGTCGCAAGGCGGGCTGTACGCGCTGATCGCCCTGGGCTACACGATGGTCTACGGCGTCCTGTTCATGATTAACTTCGCCCACGGCGAGTTCTTCATGTCCGGGGCGATGGCCTCCACCTATCTCGTCGCCAGCACACTGGCCAGCAGCGGCTTCATCAATGAACAGCCGATCCTCTACCTTGTCCTGGTCATGATCGCCTCGGTGCTGACCTCGATGGGCGTCTCGCTGCTGACGGAGCGCATCGCTTACCGGCCGCTGCGCCGTGCGCCGCGCCTCGTGCCGCTCATCACGGCCATCGGTGCGTCCTTCTTCTGGCAATATATCTTCCGCGGCCTGTTCGGCTCGGCGGTCAAGGCCTTCCCCGTGCCGACCCTGCTGGAAGGGCGGGTCAACGTCTTCGGCCTGGACTTCCTGAAGGTGCGCCTCATCGTCATCATCGTCTCGATTCTGGCCCTCATCGGCCTCTATCTCTTCGTCCAGAAGACCAAGACGGGCAAGTCCATCCGCGCCGTGGCCGAGGACAAGGACGTGGCCGCGCTGATGGGCATTGACGTGGACCGCGCCATCGCCACCACCTTCGCCATCGGCGCGACGATGGCCGGCATCGCCGCCGTGCTGTGGGGGCTGGTGTTCAAGCAGGTCATCTTCTCGATGGGCTTCGTGCCCGGCATCAAGGCCTTCACCGCCGCCGTGCTGGGCGGCATCGGCAGCATTCCCGGCGCGGCGCTGGGCGGCTTCTTCCTGGGCGTCATCGAAGCCGTCGGCCCGCCGCTGATTCTGGAGGGTCTCGGCGCGCCCGGCGCGCACCAACTCAAAGACGTGACCGCCTTTCTGCTCCTCGTGCTCGTCCTCATCTTCCGGCCGCAGGGCATTATTGGCGAGCGACTGGCGGAGAAGAAAGCATGATTAGGGGCTAGGGGCTAGGGGAGAAAAATATTCCCTAGCCCCTAACCCCTAGCCCCTTCTTTGGAGGCATCATGAACACAATCAACTGGCGGCGCGTCATCCAGGTGGGACTGATCATGGGCGTGGTCGTGCTGATGGCCAGCGTCATCGGCATGGTGCAGACGTTCGACGAACGCGACATGATCGAGGGGTTGCTGACGCTGGGCCAACTGTTGCTCTTCGCCCCCGCTTTCTATGGCGGTTTTCTCGTCGCGGGCAAGGACGAGCGCCGCGCGCCGCTGCCGACGCTGCTGGCCGGGCTGCTGGCCGGGGTGCTGGCGGCCGTGCCCGTCGTCCTGCTGGTCGCCCTGGCCGGCTTCTGGACGACCATCCGCGACTACTTCGTCAACGTCTCGCCGCAACTGATGGAGATTCTGACCTTTGGCCGCGAGTCACTGGCCGGCAGCCTGCTGCTGCTGGGCGTTATGGCCGGGCTGGGGCTGCTCGGCGCGGCCATCCATCTCATCCCCCAGCGCGTCCGCCGGCCGTTCATCAACGCCACGATGTTTACGCTGATCTTCAGCCTCTTCTCCGACGTGCCGTTGAACATCGCCAACCAGTTCCTCTCACGCGACCTCGTCCGGCTGGTCTTCCCCAGCAAGGGCATCACCGTCATCGCCGCGGTAGTCATCTTCGTGCTGGCCCTGGCCGTGGCCCTGTGGTGGGAGTTCAGCGGCCGGGCGCGCCGCCAACAGCGGCAGGCCACTATCACCCCGACCGAGCGGCGGCGCAACTCGCTCATCGTCATGGCCCTGTCGCTGGTGCTGCTGCTGGTCTTGCCGCGCATTCTGGGCATCTTCCTGACCAACGTCGTGGCCCAGGTGGGCACGTTCGTCCTGATGGCGCTGGGCCTCAACATCGTCGTCGGCTTCGCCGGGCTGCTCGACCTGGGCTACGTGGCCTTCTTCGCCGTGGGGGCCTACGTTACCGCCTTGCTGACCTCGACCGGCGACCTGGGCTTCGGCATCAACTTCTGGATCGCCATGCCTATCGGCGTCATCGCCGCCGTCCTGTTCGGCATCGTCCTGGGCATCCCCGTGCTGCGGTTGCGCGGCGACTATCTGGCCATCGTCACCTTGGGCTTCGGCGAGATCATCCGCGTACTGGTGCGCTCTGACCTGCTGAAGCCGATCATTGGCGGCGCGCAGGGCATTCTGGACGTGGGCCGGCCCAACTTTGGCTCCTTCACCTTCGTCACGCCGGAGCACTACTACTACCTCATCCTGGCCGGTTGTATGCTGGCCCTGTTCATCGCCTGGCGGCTGCGCGACGGCCGCGCCGGGCGACAGTGGATGGCCGTGCGCGAAGACGAGGACGTGGCCGAGGCGGTGGGCATCAACCTGGTGGGCACGAAGCTGCTGGCCTTCGCCATCGGCGCGGGCTTCGCCGGGCTGTCGGGGGCCATCTTCGGCTCGCGCGTCGGCTCTGTCTTCCCCAACAGCTTTGAGCTGCTCATCTCCATCAACGTGTTGGCCATCATCATCGTCGGCGGCGTGGGCAGCCTGCCGGGGGTTGTTCTGGGCGCGTTCGTGCTGGTTGGCCTGCCGGAGTTGTTGCGCGAGTTCGTCGAGTTCCGGCTGCTGATCTACGGGATTCTGCTCATCGTCATGATGCTGGTGCGGCCGGAGGGGTTGTGGCCCAGCGCCGTGCGGCGGCGCGAGTTGCACGCCGCCGAGACGGATGAGCCGGGCGTGGCCGCGGCCGAGGGGCCGCTGCACGAAGAAGTCCAGCCGCTGACCTAGGTAGGAGGAGAACGTACGTCATGGCCAACATCCTGGAAGCAACCAACGTCACCAAGCGCTTCGGCGGCCTGGTGGCCGTCAACCGGTTGAGCTTCGCCATTCCCGAAGGCAGCATCGTCAGCATCATCGGCCCCAACGGCGCGGGCAAGACGACCTTCTTCAACTGCATCACCGGCTTCTACCAGATTAACGACGGCGACATCGTCTTCGACGGCACGTCGCTGAAGGGGCGGTCGCCGGACAAGATCACCCGGCTGGGTATCGCCCGCACCTACCAGAACATCCGCCTCTTCGCCTACATGTCGGCCATCGAGAACATCCTGGCCGGCATGGAGCCGCGGCTGCGCTCCCCCTGGTATGGCTCGGTGCTGGGGCTGCGCGGTACGCGGGCCGAAGAGGAGAAGTCAGTGGAGGAGGCGCGCCAACTGCTGCGCTTCGTCGGGTTGCGCGGCAAGGGGGACAGCCTGGCCCGCAACCTGCCCTATGGCGACCAGCGCCGGCTGGAGATCGCCCGCGCCCTGGCCGGCAACCCCAAGCTGCTGCTGCTCGATGAACCGACGGCGGGCATGAACCCGCGCGAGACGGCCGAGACGACCGAGTTCATCCGCAATCTGCGCGACGAGATCGGCATCACCATCCTGCTCATCGAACACGACATGCGCGTGGTCATGGGCATCTCCGAAGACATCACCGTGCTCGACTACGGCGAGAAGATCGCCCAGGGCACGCCGGTCGAGATTCAGGGCAACCCGCGGGTCATCGAAGCCTATCTGGGGCGCGGCGCGGCCGGCGCGGCCCACCTGACAGTCGAATCGGTGGAGGAGCCGGCATGACGACCATGCTCGAACTCAACGACGTTCATGCCTACTACGGCAAAATCCACGCTCTGAAGGGCATCTCCCTCAACGTCGAGAAGGGGGAGATCGTCACCCTCATCGGCGGCAACGGCGCGGGCAAGACGACGACGCTGCGCACCATCTGCGCTCTGATGCGGCCGACCAGCGGCGCGGCCAGGCTCAACGGCGAAGACCTGAGCCGCTACAAGGCCAGCCAGTTGGCGGCCAAGGGTGTGGCCATGGTTCCCGAGGGGCGCGGCGTTTTCTCGCGCATGACCGTGCTGGAGAATCTAGAGATGGGGGCCTTCCATCGCAAGGATAAGGCGGGCATTGCCGAGGACATCGAGCACATCTACGGCCTTTTCCCGCGGCTGAAGGAGCGGCGAGGGCAGGTGTCGGGCACGCTGTCGGGCGGTGAGCAGCAGATGCTGGCCATGGGCCGGGCGATGATGTCGCGGCCGAGCCTCCTGCTGCTCGATGAGCCGTCAATGGGGCTGGCCCCGGTGCTGGTCGAGGCCATCTTCAGCACCGTCGAAGAGATCAACCGCCAGGGGACGACCATCCTGCTGGTGGAGCAGAACGCGCTGATGGCCCTCCAGATCGCCAGCCGCGGCTACGTCTTGCAGACGGGGGAGATCGTGCTGAGCGACAGCGCCAAAGCGCTACAGCGCAACGCGATGGTGCAGAAGGTTTACTTGGGTATCGAGTAGCGCCCCGGTTTCCTCTCCCTGTGGGCGAGGGGGCAAGTTCCCTCCCCCCGTGGGGGAGGGTTAGGGAGAGGGGTCTTTGCGCCCGGAAGGAAGACCCTCTCCCCATCCCTCTCCCAAAGGGCGAGGGGGCAAGCTCCCTCTCCCAAAGGGCGAGGGGGCAAGCTCCCTCTCCCAAAGGGCGAGGGAGTAACCGAGTTAGACATGGAACTCCGCCTCTTCTCCGCCGACGACGTGCGCCGGGCGCTGCCGATGGCCGAAGCCATCGCCGCCGTCAAGGCCGGCTACGTGCAGCTCTCCGCCGGGCGGGCGCAGGTTCCCCTGCGCGCCCACCTGAGCGTCGGCGAGGACGACAGCACGCTGGTCATGCCCTTCTACGCCTCTGATGAGGGCGGCGCGCTGGGGCTGAAGGTTGTCTCCGTCTTTGGCCGCAACCCCCCGCGCGGCCTGCCGCTCATCCACGCTCTGGTGTTGGTTCTGGACGCGACCACCGGCGCACCGCTGGCCCTCATCGAGGGCAGCAGCCTGACGGCCATTCGCACCGGCGCGGCCAGCGGCGCGGCTACTGACGCGCTGGCCCGGCCCGACGCCCGTGTCGTGGCTCTCTTCGGCAGCGGCGCGCAGGCGCGGCGGCAACTGGAGGCGGTCTGCACCGTGCGCCCCATCGAGCGCGTCTACCTCTACAGCCTGGGCGGGGCGGAGCAGTTCGCGGCCGAGATGGCCGGCCACGGCCCCATTCCCACTGACATCATCATCGCCGCCAGCCCCCGCGACGCCTTGGCCGAGGCCGACATCGTCTGCGCTGCCACCACCGCGCGCACACCGGTCTTCGACGGCCGCGACCTGCGCCCCGGCACGCACGTCAACGGCATCGGCTCCTATACGCCGCAGATGCAGGAGATTGACGCGGCGACGGTGCGGCGGGCGCGGGTGGTGGTAGATTCGCGGGCGGCGGCGCTGGTCGAGGCCGGCGACCTGATCATCCCCCTGCGGGCGGGCGAGATCGATCTCGACCACATTAGCACCGAACTGGGCGAAGTGCTGGCCGGGCAGAAGCCGGGCCGGACGAGCGCCGAGCAGATCACCTTCTTCAAGTCGGTCGGCGTGGCCGTCCAGGACGCGATGGCCGCCGGGCTGGTCGTGGCCAACGGCGCGGCGCTGGGCCTGGGAACTGTTGTGAACCTATGAGCGAATTGCCAAGTAGCGCCCCGGTCGTCGTCATCGGCGGCGGGGTCATGGGAGCCAGCGCGGCCTATCACCTGGCGTTGCGCGGCGTGCGCGACGTGGTGCTATTGGAGAGCCAGCGCTTCTTCGGCCAGGGGGCCACGGGCAAGTGCGCCGGCGGCATCCGCTACCAGTTCAGCACGGCCATCAACGTCCGCCTGTCGCAACTGAGCCTGCCCATGCTGGCCCGCTTCGAGGCCGAAACGGGCCAGGCCATTGACTTGCGCTACCCCGGCTACATGCTGCTGGCCACGACCGAGGGCAACGTGGCCGAGTTCCGGCGCAACGTGGCCCTGCAACACAGCCTGGGCGTGCCCACGGAGTGGCTGAGCGGCGACGACGTGCGGCGGCGCGTGCCCCAACTGGCCGCCGATGACGTGCTGGCCGCGACCTACCACGCCGGCGACGGGCTGGCCGACCCCAACGGCGTCGTCG
>WBZP01007980.1_pt1 | contig 10098 bp, 3 predicted proteins | sample 5204301 | NCBI WGS metagenome assembly WBZP01 (sample SAMN12412401, study PRJNA552823) | activated sludge metagenome | isolation source: activated sludge from nitrification reactor of wastewater treatment plant... | place: USA: Pennsylvania | collected 2017 | reverse complement strand
TACAGCGTCGTTGTCCGTGATTGCCGAGATTGCCGTAGGCGAGAGCCCCAGGGGCCTGGCGGTGAGTCCAGACGGCGCTCGAGTGTATGTCGCCAACTGCCTGTCGCAAACGGTTTCCACGATCGGCGTGGAAGAGGGCGTGGAGTCCGGCCAGATCGCGGTCGGCCGCTGCCCGGTCAGCGTGCGTCTGGATGCCGGCGGCCAACGCGCCTATGTCGCCAACTCCGAGGACAATTCCATTTCTACGCTCGACCTGGTCGAAAACCAGGTGACGGGCACGCTGGATGCCGGCAGCAGCCCGGAAGAGATGACGCTCAGCCCGGACGGTAGCCGGTTGTATGTGGCCAACACCACTGGCGCAGATTTCGTTTCCGTTTTCGACACCAGGAACTCCACGCTACTGGCCAGAATTCCTGTACTGCAGCCAAGGGCTCTGGCCACTTCGCCGGAAGGCGGACGGCTGTTTGTCACCAGTGCGGAGAGCCAGAGCGTGACCGTGGTCAATGCGGTCACCAATCAGGCGGTGGGCGACTTTGCGGCCGGCGCAGGCCCCCGCGGCGCTACGGCGACACCGCCTTCGGCCATCCTGTCCGGAATGACCGGGCAGATCCTGTTGGGCCCCGGCTGCGCCGTCTACCGGGAAGGCGACACAAACTGTAATCCGAAGCCTTACCAGGCCTCCATCGTGCTGAAGAACGAAAACCGGACGGCTGTGGTGACTCAGCTCAACTCCGATGCCACCGGACAGTTTTTCGTCAGCATCGCACCGGGCAAGTACTGGGTGGAGATGCCCGATAGCCGGGTGCGGTTCCCTTATGTGAAGCCGTTCCAGGTGACAGTGCCGGATAGCCAATATGTGCCCGTCACGGTGTACTACGACACAGGCATCCGTTAAGGCCGGGCGGTCAGGCGGTAGATGACACCGGCGCTATGCGTGTAGACCGGCTCCAGCCGGTACATGCCGCCCAACTCTTCAACACCATACACCCCGCCTGGTGACCAGCCGGCGAACCAGACCACGTAGTTGCAGCTCTGGCGTTCCACCTGTTGGCGGAACGCCGCCAGCCCATACATGGCGAGGCCTGTCTTCTTGGGCGGCATATAGGCTCGGATCCCGGTCAACGCATAGACACCATCAGCATAGTTGCTGTAGTAGCCGCAGGCGGTGCGGGGCTGTGCGCGCAGGTAGCCTATGAGTGGGTTATCCTGCCAGGGTGCACTGGCATAGATGCCGGCGCCGGCGGTGCGCGCGGCGTTCACTTCGTCGGCCGCCACCAGAACAGGGACCACCATCGCCAGTACCAGCACAACTCGCCAGGAAACTCGGGCGGCAGTGGTCTGCTGGAAAACGGGGCGCGAAAGCAACACATCCACGGCAGCGGCAAAGGCGAAAATGGCCGGCACATAGAGCACGGAGACATAGCGGTCATTGATCGATTCGAAGGCGATCCATGTGGCAGATCCTATTAGCTGCGCCAGGTAGATCACCAGGAAGACGGCCAGCAGCTTCAGCAGCCACAAACGCCGATCCTCTTTCGCGCCATCGGCGCTGCGCAGTCGGCCGAAGGCGGCCAGCACCACAACGGCAGCCAGGCAGGCCAGTGGGACCACCGCGGTCAGCAACCGCAACGCGGCCAGCACCCCGGCGCCAAACTCCACGGGAAAGTGCGGGTCCGGTCGCAGCCAGGCGGCAAAGGAGTCCAGTGTCAGCCGGATGTTGGCAGCCAGCGGATCCGTGGAAGGCCGGCGCATGCCCATAGTGGTCCCGGAAAGCAGGTAATTGCGCACCATCCAGAGAGCAATCGGCGGCACGGTGATGGCTGCGTACAACAACAGGTCCTGACACCGGCGCAGCAGTGAACGGCGGCCCTCCCACAACAGAAACAGGCCGCCCGTCATCACCACGGCGACACCGATATAGCGATCCATCCAACACAGCGATAGCGCGATCGAGGCCAGCACCAGAAAGAGCCGGCGTTGCGCGCGCAGATAGCGCTCAAAAGCATCCAAGAAACAGAGGAAGAGCAGGATAAAGGAGGGTTCCGTCCAGACGTACTTCGATACCCGGATCAGCGGCGCCGAAAACACAAGCAGCGAAATGCCGACCAGCGCGCTGGCACGGTGGTGCATCAGCCGCGATAACAACAGTCCGCCATAGAAGATGATACCCGCCAGGGAGAATGCATTGAGCCAGCGCGCTGCCGTCACCGCGTCCATGCCGAACAAACCCGCCATGGCCAGCAACGCCGGAAACAGCGGGGGCCACTGCAGATAGGGACTGGGATAACCGAAGTATTCCAATCCATGGCCTGCCAACAGGCTTTTGGCGGCGAATAGATAAGCCACCGAATCGTGGCTGATACCGGGGCCGTAGCGCCCGGTGGCCCACAACACGGCGGCGAAACCGACGCAGGCGCCGGCCACGGAAAGCAAGAACAAAGGAGTCTTCCGGAGTGCCGGGCGGCTCGTGCCAAATTGCTGCATTGCCGAGACCCAGTGTAGCCAATCGGCGGGAACATGCGCGACAACTCTATCTGAATGGCTCCGGACTGTGTTGTCATGGAGATGGAAATGAATTTCTCCCCGCTCGGACAGCCTACAACTAAAGTGCTGATTGCCGGCTACTATGGCTCAGGCAACGCGGGCGACGAAGCGATTCTAAGCTGTCTGCTGGCAGAGCTTCGGGCACGGATTCCGAACCTGCGCCCCACGGTTATTTCCGCCGAACCCAACACCACATCGGCCACTTATGGGGTGGATTCCATCGCAAAGACCGACAAATCCGCGATCATTGCGGCCATTCAGGATTGCGGGCTAGTGGTGCTGGGCGGCGGCGGTTTGTTGCAGGATTACTGGGATGTCGATCTGAGCCCCATCTTTTCCAGCACCCCGGCCGCGCTGAGCTATTACGCCTATGCTGCGCTGGCATTGGTGTTCGACAAGCCATTGGTGCTGTACGCGATCGGCGTCGGACCCATCTCCACGCCGGCCGGCCGGCTCTATACTCGGCTGACGGCCGAGCAGGCACGGCTGATCACGGTACGCGATGAGGAGTCCGGCGCGCTACTGCGGTCGTTGGGCGTGGCCGCTGGAAAAATCCACGTTACCGCTGATCCGGCGTTCCTGCTGAACAGCCAGCCGGCCGTTCTCCATCTGCCCCGGCCCGTGCTGGGCGTAGCGCTGCGCAACTGGAATCTGGGGGTCGACACCGGGCGCTGGGAAGCAGAAGTCGCCGGCGCGTTGAATCTATTTCTGGAGCAGCACAGTGGCTCGGTGCTGTTCCTGCCGTTCCAGCGCTCAGCCGACGCCTGGGATGACGATGTGGCCATGGCCAGCCGCCTGAAGACCAGCCTACGCCAGCCGGAGCGGACATCCATTCTGGATGAGGCGGGCCAAGCCGAGCGCCTGGCCGGCGCTGTGGGCGCCTGTGATGTGGTGTTGGCCATGCGGTATCACTCCGCTCTGTTTGCCATGCGCCAGGGCACTCCTTTGGTCGGCCTGATCTACGATCCCAAGATCCGCCAACTGTTCAGCGCCGCCGACTGCTCCGAATATGCGCTCGATCTGGGCCAGGTGCGTAGTGCGTCCTTGGCTGATTTGCTGACCCAGGCCCTGGGTGACAGCACTTTGCCGCCACGCCTGCTGTCGGCCTCCACTTGGCTGACCCAGGCTGCCTCGGCCAACGCCTCGCAAGTGGCCGCGCTAGTGACCGGCAGCGCGATGCCGCCGGTGTCGCCGGAGACATCGCGCCATTGGCTGGATGAACTGTCGGCCGCCTCGTCCGGACAGCCCGCCGGGGCCTGCCCCAGCCTCCCTCTCCTCCGCCAGGCCATGGCCGAACGCCGCCAGCAGCTTCAGGCAGAATTCGCTCAGCCGGCGCCTTACGATGTGATCTGCTTTCCGGGCATCGAGTGGAGTTTCCGTTGGATGCGCGCGCAACAACTCATGTCTCAGTTCGCCGAGCGCGGACACCGTGTTTTCTTCCTGAGCGTGACTTCGTTTCTGCCGCCCGGCCCGGCGCCGTTTCAAGCTCGTCCGCTGCGCGATGGCGTGTGGGAGATCCACCTGGCCGCGCCCCAAGCTCTGGATGTCTATTCCGGCGTAATGACGGAGGAGCTGTGTGCGGCCATCGTAGAAGACCTCTCGGCCCTGGCCCGCGAGTTCTCCATCCAACGCGCTGTCAGCATGCTGCACCTGGCCACCTGGGCGCAGGCGGCATACAGGTTGCGGGAACTCCACGACTGGCCCGTGGTCTACGACTGCATGGATGACTGGAGCGGCTTTGCCTGGATGCCGGATGCGCTGCTGGAGCAGGAAGTGGAACTCGCCCGCCGCTCAGACTTGGTGATTGTCACCGCCCAGAAGCTTTGGGACAAGTGGGCGCCCCTCAACCCCCGCACCGTGCTGGCGCGCAACGCCGCCGACTTCGCCCATTTCCAGCAACCAGCCCTCGGCGCGCCACCGGACGGCCTGCCCGCCGGCCATCCGATTGTCGGATTCTTCGGCGCCATGGACAGCTGGTTTGATGTGGAATTGGTCCGTTATGCTGCGCTCGAACGGCCGGACTATCAATTTGTGTTGATCGGAGCCGTTTACGATGCTCCGATGGAACGCCTGCAAGGGCTGCCCAACGTCCATCTGTTCGGCCATCAGAGCTACGCGGCGCTGCCGAACTGGCTTCACCGCTTTGACGTCTGTATTATTCCATTCAAGATCAATACCGTAACCCAGGCGACCGACCCCGTGAAATTCTACGAGTACATCGCTGCCGGCAAACCCGTGGTGGCCACACGCATGCCGGAGCTGGCGCCTTATCGCCAGGTGATCTATCTGGCCGGCAACGCCGATGAGTTTGTCCTCCTGTTGGACGAAGCCTCCCGGGAAACAGACCCGCAGCTTTCCGAACAGCGCCGGGCCTTGGCGCGTGAAAACTCCTGGACCGCCCGCTATGAACTGATCGACTCTGCTTTGCAGCGCACGCCGCCGGTCGGCCAGATGCCGCCGCGGATTTTGTTCGTCTATCCGACGCTCAGCATGGGCGGCCTGGAGGTTGTACTGCAGTGCCGGGTGTTGGAGTTGCTGCGCCGCCGCTGGCAGGTGCGGCTGATCTTTCTGGAAGAGATCGACGGCCGGCCCCTGTTTGAAAGCATCGGCGCGGACGTGCGCATCTGCCCCGATGCCGGCGGCTTCACCGCTGAGTTGAATAGCTTCCAACCGGATTGGGTAGTCAGCATCGATACACCCCAAATCCTGGATGCGGTGCGCAACAGCGACTTGGCAACACGGCTCATCTATGAGTCGCATTCCACCTACCCGCATATTCTTGCGCCCCTGGTGGCGCCGGACTTCCTAAAAGGAATCAGCGGGCTGATCGTCCCTTCGATATCGCAGCAACAGCGCATTGTCTCCCTGCTGGCCACGGAAGCCCGCATTGCCGTGGTTCCGAATGCCCTGCAGCCGGACTTCTTCCACGCCGCCGATGACCTGCCAACGCCGGCCCGGCCTGTGGTGCTGTGGGTGGGCCGCCTGGATGCACACAAAAACTGGCGTGCTTTTCTGGAGATCGCCTGCCAACTGCGCGGCCGGATTGACGCTGAGTTCCATCTGGTCAGCGGCGGCTTCTCCAATGACGCCGATCGCACCACCCTGCAGGAGTTGATCGACTCGGCCGGACTGGCGGACCGTTTCCGTTGGCTGCCGACCATTGAGCACTCCCAGATGCCGGCCGTCTACCGCACAGTCGCCCTTTCTGGCGGCTGCCTGGTCTCAACCTCAGTAGCGGAGTCTTTCGGGCTGGCTGTTCTGGAAGCGATGGCGTGCCATTGTCCCGTGGTGGTGCCGGACATTGAAGGACTGAGGGAGTTGGTGGAGCCCGGTGACACGGGCCGGCTGTATCCCTCCGGCGACATCGCCGCGGCCTGCTCTCAGATTGAAGAGATCCTGCACCAGACACCCGGGCAACGCCGCGCCATGACGGACCAGGCGTTTCAAACCGCGCTGCGGTTCGCCTCCGAAGCGGCCACCGATCGCTTTCTGGAAATTCTCAGCGATTGGGCCACGCAACCGGATACCGCCATAGCCACTGCCGCCGATCATCTGGCGGCCAGGCGGGCGCAGTTGTCGCGCATGCTGGCGGAGCGGCAGCCGTCTTCGCCCGTGGTGGTCATCCCCCCTTCCCTGCCCTGGTCCAGCACCACCCTGGCGAGCCGTCCCAGGCGGTGGGCGTCCACCCTGGCTAGCCAGGGCTGTCTAGTGTTCTACTGCGATCCGCGACACCTGGCCGAAAACAGCAACGCGTTCCCGGAAGTCGAGCCGAACGTCTTTGTGGCCAACGTGCCGCTGCCTGTTTATGACGTGGTGGAGTCGCCGCTGGTGCTGGCCGATGCCCGCAACCTGACGCAACTGGCCGCGTTTCGACAACCGCGGGTGATCTATGACTGCCTGGACGGCGCCAGTGGGACGGATTCTTCCAGCCTGCACCCGGAGTGGCTGGCCCGGGCCGAAGTCATTGTCGTACCTTCGGTGGCCATTCAGAGCGCAGTGGCCGCCTGGCGGCCCGACGCCATGGTGGTTGCCGATGAAGTGGAGTCCTGGCAGGACCTCGGCCGGCAGGCCTTGTCAGCCGCTGCTAAACCCGCTGATCCAGCTCGCCTGCCAGCCCTGCTGGCCTGGCGGGAACAGCAGGTCCAAAGCCTGCTGGCGCGTATTGAGCAGCGCGATCGGCCGGCGGTGGAAATTCTGCATGGAGCCGTGACCGAACAGAAGCGCATCCTGGCCGAACGCGACAAGAGCATCGCCTTCCTGCGCGGTGAACTGGCCAACAGCGGCCACATACTCGCTGAGCGCGACCGCGCGATTGCCTTCCTGCAACATGAACTGGCTACCTACGGATCGGGCACTGCCGGCCGGAGCGCCACTGCCGCTGCGACGCAGAAGCAACTTCCCCACATCGAATCTGAGTTAGCCTCACTGAGCGACGAACTCGCCGTATGTCGCCTGCAACTCAGACAGCAGCAGGAGGATATCGAGTTTCTGAAACACGAGTTGGCCTCCCGCGAGGCCATCATTGCTTCTCATAGTGAGGGCATCTCCTTCCTGAGAGGCGAGATTGCCAACCGCGAATCCCTGTTGCGGGCCTCCGAAGCCGAGTTGGTGAAACTCCAACAGACCACGCAGAGCCTGGAAGCCCGGCTGTCCTGGTGGCAGCGGTGGCGCTGGGCGCGTTCGCGCCAGTAACCAGCCTGCCCAGGTCATGCTGTGGAGTCTTTGCTACCGTGAAAAGTCTGTCACCCCAATTTCAGAGTCCCTCTAACGATTCCGCCGTACTCCGCGGCCAAGGTGGTCTATCACCAACGGCTGGGCGGAACCAGTCAGCACCTGCTCTACTTCGGAATCATCCACAACTTCCCGGACAACCAGCCGGAAGTCGACCACCTGATTGATTACCTCGACGGCATCGAGACGGCCATGATTGAGCACGGAACGCTGCCCAGCGATTTCGTGATCTTTACCGGCAGGCGGCCTGGGCCCGGCCAGTGAATGACGCGCTTTCCGGCGGCCCGTTCCGCAGCCCTGGTAGGAGTCTGTGTGTTAGGTTCTATAAAGAGCCTGTCTCCAATCCTGTTGCTGAATCAACAGTTTTGTTATACCGATCCTTCTCTCAGGCCAGTCACGCCTGAAACCTATCCAGGGCATGTCGCGAAAGAAAAAGCAGGCACCCGCGGTTCCACCAGTAGAAGTCGTGCGCGATATTTCGCCCACCGCCGAACCTGCGTTACCCACCGCCTCCCCGTTACCCCCTGTCTCCTCACTATCAGCGGGCGGCTTCACCCGTTTGGGAGCCGTTGTTGTTCTGATACTGCTGTTGGCAGTGGCGGCCGTGTATGCACCAGTGGTGGGCTATCCCTTTGTCACGCTGGATGATCCGCAAACCGTCTCCGCCAATCCCCAGGTTCAACGGGGTTTGACCGCCGATAGCATCGTCTGGGCATTCACGGAAATCCGGACATTTTACTGGCAGCCTTTGACCTGGTTGTCCCATATGTGCGACGTCCAGTTGTTCGGCCAGAATGCAGGCGGCCACCATGCCGTCAACGTCCTGATCCATGGATTGAATGTGGTGCTGGTCTTTCTGGTGCTGCTACGGCTGAGTGGGGCTTTCTGGCGCAGCGCTTTTGTCGCCGCCCTGTTTGCTGTCCACCCTTTGAGAGTGGAATCAGTCGCCTGGGTGGCCGAACGCAAAGACGTGCTGAGCGGCTTCTTCTGCCTGCTGGCGGTCTGGTTTTACATCGCCTACGCGCGTGGCCAGTCGACGCGGCGTAACTACCTGCTGATGCTGGCCGCCGGCGTGGCGGCCATGATGTCCAAGCCGATGGCCGTGTCGTTGCCAGTAGCTTTGCTGTTGCTCGATTCATGGCCCCTGCAACGGCTCACCAGCCGCGCCCACGCCCGGCCTCTGCTGCTGGAAAAACTGCCGCTGCTTCTGATGGCGGCCCTGGTGGCTGTGTTGACACTGCTTGGCAATGTCGGCAATTCACTGAGCTTTGGCGAACTGCCCTTGGCCGCCCGCGTGGCCACGTTTCTGATTTCTCTGCTGGCCTATCTCGCCAAACTGCTCTGGCCGTTCCCCCTGGCGGTCTTCTATCCCTATGGCTTTGAGGTGTCTTTGCTGGCCGCTATCGCCTCGGCCTGCCTCATCACACTGGCTTTTCTGATCGCCATTGTGCAACGCCGCGCCATGCCGGCTCTATTGGCGGGTCTGCTGTGGTTCGTGCTCTGGCTGCTGCCGGTTTCCGGCCTCTTTCAGACCGGCGGCCAGTCCATGGCCGACCGTTTTACTTACCTGCCCTCTCTGGGAATCTTCGTAGCGCTGGTGTTCGGCGTCGGGCGCCTGGTGGAAGGCCGCGGTGCATCGGCGCCCTATCTGGCCGGAGCAGCCGGCGCATTGGTGTTGATTGCTCTGGGCGTACTGAGCTGGTTTCAGGTGGGCACCTGGCGGGATAGCATCACGCTCTACCGCCACGCCATTGCCGTGACCACGGACAATGAACCGATGATGCGCAACCTGGCCACGGAACTGTCCGCCCAGGGGCAATATGAGGAGGCCATCCGCTACATGCGCGAGGCCATTCGCATTGAACCAAATCGCCTGGGCGTTCAATACGATCTGGCCTTGATGCTGCAACAGGCCGGCAGAGCGCAGGAGTCTCTCCAGGCTCTCACCCGCGCCGTTCAGCAACAACCTGATTCCCTCGTAATCAGAAAGGCCCTGGCCATGGCGCTGCTGCGTGCCGGACGGACGGCCGAGGCCTCCCTCCAATTCCATCTGGTGCTGCGCTATGCGCCCAATGACATGCTGGCCCGGCAAATGACATCCGGAACGCCCCCCCCGGATAACCTGGACAGTGACCCCACCGCCCAAACGGATCCGCCTGTCCACCGGCCCGACGACTCGCAGAATCGGCCTGAACCGGTCAACATCGTTGAGTTCTGGCAAAGCCTGCTCGTACTGCTGTGTGTCGCTCTGGCCGTGCTGGCGCCCGGCTTCGGGAAACGCCATTGGGAACGAGGAGAACGATTGTTGCAGAACCTGGCGCACCGCCGGACTTTGTCCATTGTGGTGGTTGGTCTGCTTCCCCTGCTCATCCGCCTGGCACTGCTGCCGATTTACGATGTGCCTCAAGCCGCCATCGCCGACGAGTTCGGCTACCTGCTGACGGCCGACACCTTTGCCCACGGCCGCCTGGCCAATGCCCCACACATGATGCGGGAGTTTCTCGAATCCAGCTATATCCTGTTTGAACCCAACTACACCTCCTACTACCCAATCGGGCAGTCTGTGGTGTTGCTGCTGCCCAAGTTGTTGGGAGTGACCCCATGGCTTGGCGTGTGGGCCAGCGTAGGACTGATGTGCGCCGCCCTGTGCTGGATGCTACAGGCCTGGTTGCCACCTAGATGGGCGTTGATTGGTGCGTTGGTAGGAGTATTCCAGTACGGCATTTTCGGCTACTGGATGAACAGCTATTGGGGCGGCGCGATGCCGGCCTTGGGGGGTGCGCTGACGCTGGGCGCTTTGCCCCGGCTGTTCCGGACTCACAA
>WBZP01007978.1_pt1 | contig 10099 bp, 7 predicted proteins | sample 5204301 | NCBI WGS metagenome assembly WBZP01 (sample SAMN12412401, study PRJNA552823) | activated sludge metagenome | isolation source: activated sludge from nitrification reactor of wastewater treatment plant... | place: USA: Pennsylvania | collected 2017 | reverse complement strand
TCCGGAAGAAGAACGCCCGCGACTGGCGGATTATTTTTCCGGCCCGCTCGAGCCGGGGATGCGCAAGAGCGGCGAGTGGCATCACCGGAAGAAGACCGGCGAAGTCATAGACGTCGAGGCGACCTCGCTCGATATTTCCTATGACGGGGAGGCGGCGCGTCTGGCGCTGGCGCTCGACATCACCGATCGCAAGCATGCCGAGGATGCGCTGAAGGTCCAGAACAACAGGCTGAAGTCGGTGCTGGCGCATTTTCCCGGCGGCGTCACGGTGGCCGACAAGGACATGCGCATCCTCGAATGGAACGAGCAGTTCCGCAAGCTGCTCGACTTCCCGATCGAGATGTTCGCCGGCGAACCCCGGACGATCATGGATTTCATGCGCTTCAATGCGCGCCGCGGCGAGTACGGCGATGTCGACGTCGAGTCCTACATGACGGAAGCGGCGAAGCGCATCAACCTGCTGGAGCCGCATCATTTCGAGCGGGTACGCCCGGACGGCACGGTGCTGGAGGTGCGTGGCACCCCCTTGCCCGATGGCGGCTTCGTGACCTCCTACACCGACATCACCGAGCGCAAGCGGACCGAGGCACGACTGCTTGCCGCCAACCAGCGCTTCGAGGAACTGAACGCCGCACTGGAGTCGAAGGTCGCCGAGCGGACGCTGCGGCTGGAAGCCGAGGTCGAGGAGCGGCGCCTGGTCGAAATGGCGGTGCGGCAGTCGGCGGAGTGGCTGCGCGAGATCATCGACACCATGCCGGCCGGCATCCTGCTCTGGGATCGCGAGCAGCGCCTCGTGGCCTGGAACGAGGCGTTCCGGCGCCTCTACCCCGCCTCCGCCGATCTGCTGCGCAATGGCATCTCGCGGCAGGAACTGCGCAAGGCGATGCTCGAGCGCGGCGACGCGCCGACGGACGATGGCCGCAGCAGCGACTGGGATGCGCTCGGCCAGTGGGATCGCGTGCTCCCGGATGGCCGCATCATCAGCGTCGACCGCATGGCGACTTCCGAAGGTGGCCGGCTCGTGCTGCAGAGCGACGTGACCGCGCTGCGCCGCACGGCGGAGGTGCTGGCGCGCAACGAGCGCATGGCCTCGCTGGGTAATCTCGTTGCCGGCATCGCACACGAGATCAACACGCCGATCGGCAATGCGCTGATGGTGGCGTCCGCGGTCGGCAGCCGCATCACCGAATTCGAGGAGGCGATCGCCGGCGGGCAGTTGCGGCGTTCGGTACTCGACCGCTTCGTCGCCAGCGTGCGCGAATCGGACGACCTGCTCGAGCGCAACCTCGTCCGCGCCGCCAACCTGATCCAGAACTTCAAGCAGGTGGCGGTCGATCAGACCAGCGACCGGCGCCGCGTCTTCGATCTGGCAACGGTGCTGGAAGAAGTGCGCATGACGCTCGTGCCGCGCTTCAAGCATTCGCCGTACCGCTTCGATCTGAATGCCGAGGTCGGCATCAGCCTCGACAGCTACCCGGGCGCGCTCGGCCAGATCGTCACCAACCTCGTCGAGAATGCGCTGGTGCATGCCTTCGAGGGACGTGCATCGGGTCAGATCCTTCTCGTGGCACGGGGCATCGACGCCGAAAACGCCGAGATCGTCTGCAGTGACGACGGCATCGGCGTTCCTGCCGACGTGCGCCCGCGCATCTTCGATCCTTTCTTCACGACCAAGCTCGGCAAGGGGGGGTCCGGGCTCGGGCTGTCGATCGTCCTCAATCTTGTGCGCGATCTGCTTGGCGGCGACATGGATGTGAGCAGCGAACCGGAACACGGCACGCGCTTTACGATCCGGTTGCCGCTGAAGGCCCCGCCGGGTCGGGGTGCGCCGCTCCCCGGGCAGTGAGGCGCGTGTCCGCAGACGGCAGCGCCGTGGGCCGATTTTTCTGGCGCGCGCGTGCCGACCGCTTCTCCCGGCGGTTTTCGCTTTTGCAGATGGCAGGCTCGCGGTAAGATGCGGTTTGAACGAATACACACAATATTTATAAGGTCTTTTGGAGATTCCCCGACGTGACCGAACAAGCGCTGCCCCCGATGGACAAGCTGGCCTTCGAGACCCTGGCCAACTTCCGCTACGAAATCCGCAAGTTTCTCCGCTTTTCCGAGAACGTGACCCGCAAGGCCGGCATCACGCCCCTGCAGTATCTGATGCTGCTCAACATCAAGGGCTATCCCGGCCGTGACTGGGCCACCGTCGGCGAACTGGCCGAGCGTCTGCAGGCGCAGCACCATGGCGTCGTCGCGCTGGTTTCTCGCTGCGAGAAGCAGGGCTTCGTCGAGCGCCGCCGCTCGACGGAGGACCGTCGTCGCATCGAGGTGCGTCTGTTGCCCAAGGGCGAGGACTACGTCGAGCGCCTCGCCAATGCCCACCGCGTGCAGCTGATCGCGCTCAACGGCAGGTTCTCGGTACCGACGGCAGCGACGTTTGATCGCACTTGATGGGCTGATGTATTGTGATGCGGCGCCCCGTTTCGGGCGCCGTATTTCTTTCCGGAGGCAACATGAAGATCGGATTTCTCGGGCTGGGCATCATGGGTCGGCCGATGGCCCTCAATCTTCTGAAGGGCGGACACGAGGTCGTGGTCTGGGCGCGCCGCGCCGAATCCATGCAGCCGCTGCTCGACGCAGGTGCCGTAGGGGCCGCCAGCCCGGCCGCGGTTGCCGCAGCAGTCGACGTGGTGATCTCGATGGTCGCCGATGCGCCGGATGTCGAGCAGGTCATGCTCGGCGAACATGGCGCCAGCAGGGGGGCGCCGCCCGGACTGGTCGCCGTCGACATGAGCACCATCGCCCCGGCTGCCGCCAAGGACATTGGCGACAAGCTGAAGGCGGCCGGCATCGACTTCCTCGATGCCCCCGTCTCGGGTGGCGAGGTCGGCGCCATTGCCGGAACGCTGTCGATCATGGTCGGCGGCAGTGATGCGGCTTTCGCCAAGGCGAAGCCGGCCTTCGACTGCATGGGCAGGAACGTGGTGCACGTCGGTCCCTCGGGCGCTGGTCAGGTGGCGAAGGCGGCCAACCAGATCCTCACCGGCGTCGGTGTGCTGGCCGTGGCCGAAGCGCTCAATTTTGCGAAGAAGGCCGGGGCCGATCCCGCCAGGGTGCGCGAGGCGCTGATGGGCGGCTTCGCCAACTCGAAGATTCTGGAAAATCACGGCCAGCGCATGCTGGACCGCAATTTCAAGCCGGGCTTCAAGTCCTGGATGCACCAGAAGGATCTCAACATCGTCATGAAGACGGCGCACGAGCTCGGCCTGATGCTGCCGACCGCGGCGGCGACGACGCAGATGTTCAACGCGATGGTCGGCTCCGGGCTCGGCGAGGAGGATTCCATCGCCGTGCTGAAACTGCTGGAAAACCTGTCCGGCCAGGAATGAGGGTCGGCTTCATCGGCCTTGGCGTCATGGGCCGCCCGATGGCCTTGCGCCTGCTGTGCGCCGGCCATCAGGTCGCCGTCTGGGCGCGTCGCCCGGAAGCGCTGGCGCCCCTGGTCGAGGCCGGCGCCACCGCCTGCGCCGATCCGGCCGCCGTCGCGCGCCACAGCGAGGTCGTCTTTACGATCGTCACCTACGGCCGCGACGTCGAGTCGGTCGTGTTCGGGGAGCGGGGCCTGGCCACAGGCATGGCCGCAGGCAGCGTCCTCGTCGACATGAGCACGATCGCACCGGGGCTGGCGCGCGATATCGCCGCCCGCCTGTCCGAACGTGGCGTGCACATGCTCGATGCGCCGGTTTCCGGCGGCGGCATCGGGGCCGAGGCGGGCACGCTGGCGATCATGGTCGGCGGCGACGCGGCGGTGCTCGAGCGCGTACGGCCGCTGTTCGAGGTGCTGGGCCGCACGCTGGTGCATGTCGGCGGCGCCGGAGCCGGTCAGGTGGCCAAGGCCTGCAACCAGATGGTCATGGTGGCCGCCATCCAGGCGTCGGCGGAAGCGCTGCGGCTGGCGGCGGCGGCCGGCGTCGAGGTGGCGAAGGTGCGTGAAGCGCTGATGGGTGGCTCGGCGGCGAGTCGCGTGCTGGAACTTTTCGGCGGGCGCATGGTGGCGCGCGACTTCAACGCCGGTGTCGAGGCACGACTGCACCACAAGGATTTCGGCCTCGTTGCCGAAGAGGCGCACCGGCGCGGCATCGCGCTGCCGGTCGCGGCCGTCGTCGCGCAGCAACTCAACGCGCTGATGGCGCAGGGCTGGGGCAGCGACGATACCGCCTCGCTGCTGCGCGTGCTGGAGCGCGCCGGCCCGCGCTAGACCGCGCCGGATCGCCCGGCGCACTGCCGGCACTGGTATGATCTTCGTCATAGAGCGGCCCTGAGGCCGCCACGCCCGCAAGCGGGCGCGAGGAGACGAAGATGATTTCAAAGATGGCGATGCCGGAACTGCTGGCGATCTTCGACCATGCACCGGTCGGCATCGTATTCGTGCGCGAAGGCCTGCTGCAGCACTGCAACCGGCGTTTCTGCGAACTTTCCGGCTACGCCGAAGACGAGGTCTTCGGGCAACGCGCCCGCGTTCTCTACGAGAGCGAGGCGGAGTACGAACGCCTGCGCCACTGGGCGCGCGAGGCCCTGCTCGCCGGTGACCCGTTCGATGCCGAGATTCCGATGCGTCGCCGCGACGGCAGCCTCATCTATTGCCGGCTGCACGCGGCGGCGATCGATCGCGACAACCCGCGCGAGGGCACCGTCTGGATCGTCGAGGACCTCGAGGAACAGACCCGCATCCGCGACGAACTGTGGAATACGCAGCGCGATCTGGAAGCAACTTTCGCTGCTGCGAACGTGGGTATCGTGCTCATCCGCGGGCGCCGTATCGCCCGTGCGAACCCGCGCCTCGCCGAGATGTTCGGCTATCGCGAGAACGAGCTGCTCGGCCGTTCGGCGCGCCTCTTCTACATTTCCGATGCGGATTTCGAGGCCGCCGGCGAGATCTACCCGCTGATCGCCGCCGGTGGCACCCATCGCCGCGAGCAATGGCTGCGGCGAAAGGATGGCGCCTCGTTCTGGGCGCTGATGATCGGCCGCTTCATCGATGCCCAGCATCCCGACCTCGGCTCGGTGTGGATCATCGAGGACATGAGCGAGCGCAAGCGCCAGGACGAACTGCTCCAGTCCGCGCTGACCGAGCAGAAGATGATTTTCGACAATGCCGCCTTCGGCATCGTCTATGTCAGCGGTGCGCACCTGCAGCGCTGCAACGACCGCTTTGCCGACATGCTCGGCTTCGAATCGGGAAAACTGATCGGGCGCTTCGTGCGCGAGATCTTCGTCGGCGAATCGCCCTATGCCGAGTTCGCCGCCGCCGCGGAGAGCGGCTTGCGCCGCGAGGGCAGCCATGTCGGAGAGGTGCAGCTGAAGCGGCGCGACGGTTCGCTGTTCTGGGTCCGCGCGACCGGGAAGCGCGTCGGCTGGGACCAGGGCGGGGGCGCCATCTGGGTGGTCGAGGACATCACCGAGCGCCGCCTGGCGCAGGAAGCGCTGCTGCGCGCGCATGACGAGCTGGAGACCCGCGTTGCGGCGCGTACGGCCGAACTGGAGACGGCGAACGTCCAGCTGCAGTCCGAGATCTTCGAGCGCATGCAGGCCGAAAAGCGCATCTGGCACATCGCCCACCACGATGCCCTGACCGGCCTGCCGAACCGCGCGCTGCTGCAGGATCGCCTCGATCAGGCGCTGATCGCCGCCGAGCGCAACCGCAACCACGTGGCCGTGCTGTTCCTCGACCTCGACCGCTTCAAGAACGTCAACGATTCGCTCGGCCACGACGTCGGCGACGCCCTGCTGCAGATCGTCGCCGACCGGCTGGTCGCGGTCGTGCGCGACATCGATACCGTCTGCCGGCTCGGTGGCGACGAGTTCGTGATCATCCTCGGCGCGGTCAACGGGCCGGACGATGCCGTGCTCATCTGCGAACGCATCATCGCGGCGCTGGCGCAGCCGGTCGATGCGATGGGCCATGCCCTGCGCGCCTCGACCTCGATCGGCATCGCCTTCTATCCCGACGACGCGAGCGACGCGCCGACGCTGATGAAGAGCGCCGATGCCGCGATGTATGCCGCGAAGAGCCGTGGCCGCAACAATTTCCAGTTCTTCTCGGCCGACCTCAATGCCGAGGCCCTGCGCTTCTTCCAGCTCGAACAGAAGCTGCGCCATGCGGTCGGCAATCGCGAGCTGGTGCTCTACTACCAGCCGCAGGTGGATACCTCCGCCCATCGCGTCTGCGCCCTCGAGGCGCTGGTCCGCTGGCAGAGCCCGAAGTCCGGCCTCGTGCCGCCGGCCGAATTTATTCCCGTGGCCGAGGAAACCGGGCTCATCGTCGAGCTCGGCGAATGGGTGCTGCGCGAGGCCTGCCGCCAGTTGCGCGAATGGCACGCGGCCGGCTGGCCGCGCGTGCCGGTCGCGGTCAACCTTTCCGCCCGGCAGTTCCAGCAGCGCGATCTTGTCGCCCGCATCCGCAACATTCTCGATGAAACGGGCCTGCCGCCCGACATGCTCGAACTCGAGATCACCGAATCGTGCCTGATGCACAGCGTCGACGACGCCCTGGCGCAGGTCCGCGCGCTGGCGGAGATGAGCATCCGGCTGGTGATCGACGATTTCGGCACCGGCTATTCCAGCCTCGCCTACCTGAAGCGCTTCCCGGTCAGCCAGCTGAAGATCGATCGTACCTTCGTGCGTGACCTGTGTACCGACCGTGAGGACGCCGCCATCGTTGCCTCGATCATCGGCCTCGCCAGGACGCTGGATCTGGACGTGGTGGCGGAAGGGGTCGAGACGACCGCCCAGCTCGCTGCCCTGCGCTACGAAGGCTGCACGCTCTGCCAGGGCTACCTGTTCTCGCGGCCGCGGCCGGCGGCCGAAGTCGCCGCCATCTTCGGCGCGACGGTGGCATGAGCGTGCCGGCCTGCCCGCAGAACGGCGAGTCGCTCGTGATACGCGACGCCGAGGGGCATGTCGGCCATTGCTGCGCCACCTGCCGCGGCGTCTGGCTGCCGAAGCCATTCCTGGCGTCGATCGGCCTCGAGCGGAAATTCGTCGCGGAACGCTTCGCTGCCCTGCTGGCCGAACAGCCGCCGCTGCCGAGCGGCCTGCCGTGCCCGGCCGGCTGCGGCCTCATGCAGCGGGGCGTGATCAAGGGCATCGAACTGGAGTGGTGCCCCGCCTGCGGCGGGGTCTGGTTCGATCGCGGCGAGGTGGCCCGGCTGCTGAAGCACTACCCGCCGCGCCATGCGGCCAAGAGCGACAGCGGGGCTGATGCCGGCGACTGGCTCGATCTGGCCGATCTCGTCGGCGGGGTTTTCGACCTGTTCAGCTAGTGCGCTGCTGGCCGTAACTGCGGAATTTTTCCAGCATCAACTGCATTTCGGCCGCATCGAGCAGCACCGGTTCGCCCACCTGCCGCGCCAGCACGTACTGTTCGCAGAGCGCTTCCAGCTCGACGCCGAGATCGAAGGCCTGCTTGAGGCTGCGCCCGAAGACCAGCAGGCCGTGGTTGGCGAGCAGGCAGGCATTGCGGCCGGCCATCGCCGAGAGCGCATTGTCGGAAAGCTGCTGCGTGCCGAAGCTGGCGTAGTCGGCGCAGCGCACGGTATCGCCGCCGAAGCGGGCGATCATGTAGTGGAAGGGCGGAATCTCGCGCCGCAGGCAGGCCAGGGCCGTCGCATACGGCGAGTGCGCATGCAGCACGGCGCCGGCTTCGGGGCGGGCGAGGTAGAGGTCGTGGTGGAAGCGCCATTCCGAGGATGGCTGGCGCATGCCGGTGCTGCTGCCGTCGCTGTTCACGAAGACGATGTCGTCCGGCGTCAGCGTCTCGTAGTCGAGGCCGGTCGGCGTGATCCAGAAGCCGTGCCCCTTGCGTACCGAGAGGTTGCCGGCAGTGCCGCGGTTGAGCCCGGCGCTGCCCATCAGGCGGGCGAAATCGATCAGTTCCTGGCGGATGTCAGCCATGTCAGGCCTCCGGGTAAAGGGCGCGCAAGGCGCCGGGGGCGCAGTGACCGCGCTCGGTGATGATGGCGGAAACGAAGCGTGCCGGGCTGACATCGAAGGCCGGGTTGGCCACCGCCTCGTCGGCGGGCAGCTGACGGATGCTGCCGTCGAAGCCGTTCACCACGCGCAGCTCGTCGCCTTCGCGCTCCTCGATCGGGATCGCCTCACCGCTCGGGCAGGCGAAATCCAGCGTCGAGCGCGGTGCTGCGACATGGAACGGCACGCCGGCTTCCTTCGCTGCCAGCGCCTTGAGATAGGTGCCGACCTTGTTGGCGACGTCGCCATTCGCCGCGATGCGGTCGGCGCCGACGATCACCGCGTCCACCTCGCCGCGCATCAGCAGCAGGCCGGCGGCGTTGTCGGCGATGACCGTGTGCGGCACGCCATGCTGCTTCAGCTCCCACGCCGTCAGCAGGCCCTGGTTGCGCGGCCGCGTTTCGGAGACCCAGACACGCACATCGATGCCCGCCTCGAAGGCGGCATAGACCGGTGACAGCGCAGTGCCGTGGTCGACCGTGGCCAGCCAGCCGGCGTTGCAGTGGGTCATGATGTCCAGCCGGCCGCGCTTCTGCGCCAGCGCCCTGAAGAGTTCGAGGCCGTGCTGGCCGATGGCGCGGTTCTGCGCCACGTCCTCGTCGGCGATGGCGGCGGCCTCACGCCACGCGGCGTCGCTGCGCGCCGCCGCCGGCAGCGGCCTGAGGTGGGCTTCGATGCGTACCAGCGCCCAGTGCAGGTTCACCGCCGTCGGTCGCGTTGCACCGAGCGTGGCGACCGCCGCGGTGAGGGCTGCATCGTCGCCCTGCCGCTGCATCGCCAGCGCCACACCGTAGGCGGCCGTCGCACCGATCAGCGGGGCACCGCGTACCTGCATGCTGCGGATGGCGTGTGCCGCATCTTCCAGCGTGGCCAGCGTCAGCGTGCGGTAGTGATGGGGCAACGCCGTCTGATCGATGATCTCGACGACCGGTTGCGCTTCGACGCGCCAGATCGCGCGGGTGGGGGTGCCATTGACTTTCATGTCGGCCATTCTACAGTGTGGGCTTGTCCAGTTTCCCCCGGAAACCACACCATGCTTGCTTCCCCCGTTGCCATCGATTCCAAGCTGCCCTGGGTCGGCACCACCATCTTCACGGTCATGTCCAAGCTCGCCGCCGACTGCGGCGCGATCAACCTGTCGCAGGGGTTTCCCGATTTCCAGGCCGACCCCTCGCTGTTCGACGCCGTGCATCGCGCCATGCTCGCCGGCCGCAACCAGTACGCGCCGATGGCCGGCACGCCCGAGCTGCGCCAGGGGGTCGCCGACAAGGTGGCGGCGCTCTACGGCATCCGCTACGACGTCGATCACGAGGTCACCATCACCGCCGGCGCCACGCAGGCGATCTTCACCGCGATCGCCGCCTTCGTGCGGCCCGGCGACGAGGTCATCGTCTTCGAGCCGGTGTACGACAGCTACGTGCCGGCGATCGAGACCGTCGGCGGCAAGGCCGTCTACTCGCGCCTGAGGTTCCCCGACTACCGGCCGGACTGGAACCACGTGAAGTCGCTGATCGGCCCGCGCACCCGCATGATCATCGTGAACACGCCGAACAACCCGAGCTGCAGCCTGTTCACGGCCGAGGACATGGCGACGCTCGCCGAGCTGACGCGCGATACCGACATCGTCGTGCTCGGCGACGAGGTCTACGAGCACATCTGCTACGAGGGGCAGCACCAGAGTTTGTGCCGGCACCCGGAGCTGGCGGCGCGCAGCATCGTCGTCTCGTCCTTCGGCAAGACCTACCACATCACCGGCTGGAAGATCGGCTACGTCGTCGGCCCGCAGGCGCTGATGACCGAGTTCCGCAAGGTGCACCAGTTCAACGTGTTCACGCTCAACACACCAGGCCAGCTCGGCCTCGCCGAATACATGCAGGACGCCTCGCGCCATCTGGGGCTGGTCGATTTCTACCGGCAGAAGCGCGATTTCTTCCGCGAGCAGATGAAGGGCTCACGCTTCGAACTGCTGCCCTGCCGCGGCACCTACTTCCAGCTGGCGAGCTACCGGGCAATTTCCGACCTGCCCGACCGCGCCTTCGCCGAGTGGATGACGCGCGAGGTCGGCGTCGCGGTGATTCCGGTG
>WBZP01005608.1_pt1 | contig 10099 bp, 6 predicted proteins | sample 5204301 | NCBI WGS metagenome assembly WBZP01 (sample SAMN12412401, study PRJNA552823) | activated sludge metagenome | isolation source: activated sludge from nitrification reactor of wastewater treatment plant... | place: USA: Pennsylvania | collected 2017 | reverse complement strand
GAAGCCGTCGAGGAAGCGCGGGAGGAAGAGGATCGCGCCGGCCGCGCCGGCCGACAGCCCGAACACGTCCGTGTAGAACAGGCCGAGGTAGAACATCATCCCCTGCCAGCCGAACGTGGAGCCGATCTCGCCCAGGCTGTAGCCGAGCTTCTCGCGGCGCGACAGCGTGCTCAAGATCGTCCTCCGCCTGATCACCGCCGGCAAACGCGGGCCCCTCCCACGGGAGCGCCGGGCGCACGTCGCCCGGGCCGGGATCGCCCCGCGGGGCGCAACGTACCCGCCTCGCACGGACCCCTCAACGAGGATTCGCGCCCGGGCTGACGCCCCGGTTTCACTTGTTATAGGCGGCTCTCGCGCCGGCCGCGGCGCCCCGCGCGCGCGGCGGGCGCGCCCGCTCTCGCGCTCCGGAGCAGCCGGCGCGCGAGGTTCGCGAGGGCGACGGCGAGGGCGGGCGGGCGACGCACTTCGATCGGCCACGGCAGGCGGGCCAGCTCGCGCGCGAACCACTCCAGGTCGTTCACCTCGCTCCTCATCCGGGTGTTCGGGCCCTCCGCCTCGAGGACACCGAGCTCGGGGATCAGCCGGGCCGTGGCCGCTCCGAGGTCGGTCTTCAGCAGCACCTCGGCCGAGAACGCCCGCGGCAGCCGGGAGAACGAGCTGCGCAGGTGCGCCATCGCGTCGAACCCGCGCGGGCGCTCGAAAGGGCGAGCGAGCGGCACGACGTCCACCACGCGATCGAGACGGAACGACCGCACGGCCTTCCTCAGGTGGCAGAAGGCGATCACGTACCACCGCCCCCGGACGAACGCCAGCCCGAAGGGGTCGATCTCCCGCACCGTCTCCCGCAGCATGTCGCCGAAGGGGGCGCGGTGCGCGAGGCGCACGGCGCGCTGCTCGTGGACGGCCACGCCGAGCGCGGCGAGCGCCGCTCCTTCGGCGCGCCGAGGCGCCGGGTCGGGCGCGAACGACACCGACTCGGCCACCGCGCGGAGGCGTCCGCGGGCCCGCGGCGGCATGACGCGCTCCAGCTTCGCCCGGGCGCTCTCGACTGCGTGCGCGGCGCCGAGTAGCCCGTAGCCGCGCACCGCCGCGAGGCCCAGCGAGACCGCCACGGCCTCCTCGTCGGTGAGCATCAGCGGGGGCAGCCGATAGCCCGCCACCAGCTCGTATCCGCCGGCCGGGCCGCGCTCGGTCGTGACGGGTACCCCCAGGTCCTCGAGGGCGGCGACGTAGCGGCGCACGGTCCGCCGGTCGACGTCCAGCCGCCGGGCGAGCTCCGCCCCGGTGATCCGGCCGTGGGTCTGGAGGAGCTCCAGGGCGGCGAGCAGCCGTGTCGGATGGCCTCTTCGCGGGTTGGATGAATTAGGACGCTTCATGCCCTATTAGTACTCTACTCTGGGCGGACAGGAGGAGTCATGCGCCATCTGTCGACGTGGATCGCCTGTCTCGTGCTCGCCGCGAGCGCGGTCGCCGGCCCCAAGTGGGACCGCCCGAGGGCTTTCGAGTTCCTGGAAGCGCGCCAGAGGGAGTGGGCCGCCTGGCGGCCAGCGCAGAAGACCGGCGGGGCGTGCATCTCGTGCCACACCGGGCTGTCCTACATGCTGGCGAGGCGAGCGACGGGAGAGCCGCAGCCCGGCCCGGCGGAGGGCGCGCTGCTCGCGGGCGTCGTCCGGCGCGCCCTCGCCGTTCCGCCCACCGTCACGATGCCCGATCCGGGCGCCGAAGCGGTGCTGAACCTTCTCACGCTGTCCCTGCAGCGCCGCGACGCCGCGGCGCCGCCGAGCGAAGCCGAGCGGGCCGCGCTCTCGACCCTCTGGGACCGGCAGGTTCGCGACGGGTCCGCGAGGGGCTCGTGGACGTGGGTCGACGCCGAGCTCGATCCGTTCGACGCTTCGCACTCGGCCTACTTCGGCACCGCCCTCGCCGTCTTCGCTTCCTCCGCGTACCCGGACCCGCCACGCGGCCGCGCAGACGAGGCCGGCGCCTACCTGCGCCGGGCCCTGGGAGCCCAGCCGCTGCACAACCAGCTCGCCTATCTCGCGTTCGCGCCGCAGAGAGACCGACGGCTCTCGGACACCGCCCTGCAGGCGGCCTGGCGCGCTCAGTCGCCCGACGGAGGCTGGACGACGGAGTCCCTGGGACCCTGGCTGCCGCACGAGGGCCAGCCGCCGGACTCCGGCTCGAACGCGTACGCAACGGCCTGGGCGGCTTTCGCGCTGCGCCAGTCGGGCGTGCCGTGCGACGACCCGCGCCTCGCCCGGGCGCTCGGCTGGCTCGAGGCGCGGCAGGAGCCGTCGACGGGCGCATGGCGCGCGCCGTCCATGAACAAGGTCTACCCGGCCGGGTCGATCCAGGAGGGCTTCATGACGGACGCGGCGACCGTGTTCGCCGCGGCCGCACTCGTGGCCTGCGGACGCTGAGAGGCCGGCCGGCGGCGCGCGGCGCCGCCGGCCGGCGCTACGCCAGCGCCTGCGCCAGGTCGGCCCAGAGGTCCTCGGCGCTCTCGATCCCCACGCTGAGGCGGATGAGGCCGTCCGAGATGCCGGCGCGGCGACGAGCCTCCGGCGTCATGCTCGCGTGGGTCATGCTCGCCGGGTGGGCGACGAGGCTTTCGACGCCGCCGAGGCTCTCCGCGAGCGTGAACCACCGGGTGCGACGCATGACCGCCTCGGCCGCCTCGCGCGTCGTCTCGTGGAGCTCGAAGCTGATCATCGCGCCGAAGCCCTTCTGCTGCCGGCGGGCGAGCTCGTGCTGCGGGTGCGACGCGAGGCCCGGGTAGTTCACGGTCCGGACCGCGGGGTGCGCGGCGAGCCGCTCGGCGACGTAGCGGGCGTTCGCCTCGTGGGCGGCCACCCGCAGGGGCAGCGTCTTGATCCCGCGCAGGACGAGGAAGCAGTCGTGCGGGCTCTGGCTCGTGCCGAGCAGGTTGTTGAGCGCGGCGAGGCGCTGGGCGAGGGCGATCTGGCCCGGCGCGGCGACCACCGCCCCGCCGACGACGTCGCTGTGGCCGTTCAGGTACTTCGTCGTGCTGTGCACGACGAGGTCGGCCCCGAGGGCAAGAGGCTGCTGGAGCACCGGCGAGAGGAAGGTGTTGTCGACCACGGTGAAGGCGCCCCGCTCGCGCGCGATCGCCGAGATCGCGGCGATGTCGGTGAGCCGCAGCATCGGGTTCGACGGCGTCTCGACCCACACCATCCGCGTGTTGTCGCGCCACGCCGCCCGCACTGCGTCGAGGTCGGCCAGGTCGAGGTAGGTGACCTCGAGGCCGTAGTGCACCTTCGCGTGCTCGAGCGTGCGGAAGGTGCCGCCGTAGCAGTCGATCGTGCTGAGCAGGTGGCTCCCGTGGGGCAGGAGGTTCAGGGCCACGAGGATCGCCGCCATGCCGGTCGCGGTGCAGGTGGCGCCGCTACCTCCCTCGAGGAGCGTGATCGCGTCCTCGAGGCGCGCGCGGGTGGGGTTGCCGCTGCGCGTGTAGTCGAAGCCGGTGTTCGTGCACAGGTCGGTGAAGGCGAAGGTCGAGGACAGGTACAGCGGCGGCATCACGCTGCCGAACGCGGCGTCGGGCTGCGAGCCGGCGTGCACGCAGCGCGTCGCGAGTCCCGCCGACGGCAGGAGCGACGGACGCTGGCCCCAGCCGACCGCAGTGGGCGTGCCGGGCGGGACGATCGTGAAGTGGTACGCCGGGTTACCGGGGACGTTCGGGTCGAGGAAGGCTTCGCTCACGGGGCTCCTGTATATCTTGGGCGAGAACCGCTGAATGATACCCGCGTCCCGGGCCGGTCGAAGCCGCCGCCGCGAGCTCCCGAGGCGACGGAGGGCCGGCGCCGGGCTCGATAGAATGGCGACCCATGCTCAGAACGGGCGCCCTCGCCGGACTCCTCCTCGCGGGCGCGACCGGGCCCGCGCCCGTCGCGGCCGACGGTCCCGCTTCCCCCTCGCGCGCCGTGCCCGTTCGCATCGAGAACCGCAACGGGGCCTTCGTGCTCCTCCGGGGCGGCGAGGTGCTGACACTGCGCGGCGCGGTCGTCGACGACGCCACGGCGGTCCCCGGCGCCCGGACCGCCCCGCCGGCCGAGGGCCTCGCGGGGCTCGCCGCGGCCGGGGCCAACGCCGCGCGGGTGGCGTCCCGCCGCGAGTCCCTCGACGCGGCCCACGCCCACGGCCTCGTCGCGGTGGTCGACCTCGGGCTCGAGGGACAGCGCGACGGCCTCGACTGGAGCGACGACGCCCGGGTCGCCGCGCAGGCGAAACGCGTCCTCGCGCGGGTGGCGGAGCTCCGGGACCACCCCGCGATCGTGGCCTGGGCGCTCGGGAACGAGATCGACTACATGCCGCCGAACGAGCCCTACCACCCGCTCGTCTGGAAACGCCTGAACGACCTCGCGAAGGCGGTCAAGGCCCTCGACCCGAACCACCTCGTCCTCACGATCCTCGGCGACAGCTACTTCGAGCAGAAGGTGAAGGAGCTGGCCGTCGAGGGCACCGCCTTCGACCTGCTGGGCCTGAACGGGTACGGCGCGCTCGCGCGGACCACCGCGATCCTGCGGCAGCACTGGCCGAAGCCGTACGTCGTGACCGAGTGGGGACCGACCGGTCACTGGGAGGTTCCCCGCACGCTCTGGGGCGCGCCCATCGAGGAGACGAGCAGCGAGAAGGCGGCGGCCATCGACGCCCGGTACCGCGAGGTCATCCTGGGCGACCCGGCCCGCTGCCTCGGCTCCTTCGTCTTCTTCTGGGGCGAGAAGCAGGAGACGACGCACACCTGGTACGGGCTCCTCCACGGCGGCCGGCGCACGACCTCGATCGACGTCATGGAGCGCAACTGGCGCGGGAAGCCGCCTTCGAACCTGGCGCCGCAGATCGTCGCGTTCGAGCTCGGCGGCTCGCCCGACAAGCGCGGCCGGGTACTGAAGCCGGGCGCCGCGTGCGAGGCGCGCCTCGTGGCGCTCGACGTGGAGGGCGACTCGCTCGCCTACGCGTGGGACGTGCGCCCCGAGGTCGTCATCCCCGAGGGCAACTACGCGGGACGGAAGGAGACCCGCGCTCCCGTCCTCTCGACACTCGTGCGCCGGAACGGCGAGCCCGTCGTGCGGTTCGTGACGCCGGAGGCGGAGGGTGCCTATCGCCTGTTCGTCACCGTGAGCGACGGCCGCGGCTCGATCGCCTACGCCAACTTCCCGTTCTTCGTCTCGAAGAGCGGGACGTACGAGAGGTCGGCGGACCGCCATCTCTGATCCCCGCGAGGTCCGCATGGCTCGACCGTCCGCCTCGGCTTCCGTCGCCCTCACCCTCCTGCTCGCCGCCGGCGCCCTCTCGCGGGCGGCGGAGCTCGTGGACGCGCGGCCGCTCACCGACCGCGTGCTGATGCTGCGCTTCGCCGACGGCCGCGTCGTGCACCACGCGATCGGGCGGCCGCGCACGGAGGAGCGCGTGATCGGGGTCCCGCTCGACGTGGCGGCCGCTGGCCGGACCTCGAGCTACGGTGTCGTCAGTCCCGACGACCCGGCCTACCGCGAGCGGCGCGCGCCCCGCTCCGTCGCCCGCAAGTCGAAAGGCCTCGACTTCGCCTGGTTCGCCGATCGCTGGGTCGACGGGCACGTCGTGAACGACCGGCCGGACCGCGTCCTCGAGCACTGGGTCTGTCTCTTCCTGCCCTCGCCGATGAAGCGGGGCGCCCGCTACCGCGTGGAGGCCCGTGGCCTGGCCGCGAACGCCGCGAGCGCCGAGGTCCTCTTCGACGAGACGCGGACGCGGTCCGAGGCCGTGCACGTGAACCTGCTCGGGTACGTACCCGACGCGCCCCGCAAGTACGCGTACGTGCACCACTGGCTGGGCGACGGCGGCTCGCTGGACCTCGCGCCCCACGAGGGCGCGGCCTGCCGCGTGGTCGACGAGAGCTCCGGGGCAACCGTCTTCACGGGCCGGCTCGCGTTCCGGGCCGAGGCCTCGCGCCGCGAGACTGCGCACGTCTCCGACTCGCCGCCCCACGGCACCTTCCTGAACGCGGAGGTGTCCGACTGCGACTTCTCGGGCCTGCGCCGGCCCGGCCGCTACGTCGTCGCCGTCGACGGCGTCGGAGCGTCGTTCCCCTTCCGCATCGACCCGGACGTCTACCGCGAGGCCTTCGTCACCGTCGCGCGCGGGCTCTACCACAACCGCAGCGGCATCGCCCTCGAGGAGCCCTACACCCGGTTCACCCGGCCCGCTCCCCACAACCCCCGGCTGACCCCGGGCTTCGCCGGCCGGCTCCTGTACACCGCCTCGCGCTTCGTCGACTGGGGCTCCGAGGGCGGCGACGCGAAGGCGCTTCTCGCCGAGGCCCGCGGGCCGCTCGAGTCGGCCGGCTGGTACCAGGACGCCGGCGACTGGGACAGCTACGAGTCGCACCTGCGCGTCCCGCAGGAGCTGCTCACGGCGTACGAGATGGCGCCGTCGAACTTCCGCCCGGGCGAGCTGCGTATCCCCGAGAGCGCCAATGGCCTGCCCGACGTGCTGAACGAGGCCGCGTGGCTGCCCCGCTTCTGCTTCCGGCTGAGGCACGAGCTGCTCGACAAGGGATACGGCACGGGAGGCCTCGGGCTGCGGATCGCCGGCGACGCGTTCGGCAGCGACGAGGGGACGCTCGCCGACGGGACGAAGGTGGGGCGGGGCTCGTGGCAGGACACCGATCGCACGTGGGTGGCGTCCGGAGAGGACCCGTGGTCCACCTACCGTTACGCCGGCGTGGCGGCCCACCTCGCGTTCTGCCTGAAGATCGCCGGCCGCGCCGACCCCGAGGGCGTCGACTGGCCGCGCGAGGCGCGCGAGGCCTACGCCTGGGCGGAGGGGCACACGCGCCCGGGGGACGAGACGAAGGACCCGCCCCTCCGCGACCGGCGCGCCTACGCCGCGGCCAGCCTCTTCCGCCTCACCGGCGAGCGCGCCTACGAGGCGCGCCTGATCGAGGACACGCGCGAGGTCACGGCCGCGACGCTGGTGTGGGGCGACCGAAGGTTCGGCCCCTTCGTCTACGCGCTCGGGGGCGGGCCCGCGGCCCCGGACCCCGCGGCCCTCGCGCGTCTTCGCGCGGCGCTGGTGGCGACGGCCGACCACGTGCTCGTCGAGGTCGCCGGGAAGAGGGCGCTGCGTTGGGGCGGCGACTGGTCGATGCCGATGCTCGTTGGGCAGCAGACGACGCCGTGGCTGCTCGAGGGCGCCGTGGGCTACGTGCTGGCGCGCCGCGCGGGCTCGCCGAAGGCCGAGGAGTACCTTGCGGCCCTCTACACGAGCGCCGACTACTTCCTCGGCACGAACGCCCTCAACACCACGTGGGTCACCGGGCTCGGCCCGCGCCACCCGGAGCAGGTGTTCCACATGGACGCCTGGTACAACGGACGCGGCGAGCCGCACCCCGGCGTGATCCCGTACGGCCCGTGGCGGAAGGAGAAGCCGCGCGGCCAGGGACCGTGGGACGTCGACTGGGCCAACGACTCGGTCTATCCCGAGATCGACCGCTGGCCGGGCAACGAGCGCTGGTTCGGCAACCGCTGCGCGCCGATGTCGAGCGAGTTCACGATCCACCAGAACACGGCGCCGGCCGCGGCGATCTTCGGCTTCCTCGCGGCCCCGGGACCTCGCGCCGCGACGGCGTCGTCGCCGAAGGCCTCCTCGGAGTTGCCCTAGTCGGTCCGGTCTCAGCGGCCACCCGGGCGCGCCGCGGGAAACTCGGGCAGGGCCTCGTCGTGCACGAAGCGGATGTCGCCGACCGAGAAGCGATAGGTCCCGGCCATCCAGAAGCCGACGTTGCGCGCCTCCGGGTCGATGATGCCGTTGTTCCGTCGCAGCGTCCGGCGGTAGTCGGCCAGGCGGATCTCGAGCACGTAGGGCTCGTCGCCGGCCAGGAGGTCGGGCACCTCCATCTGCCAGATCTCGTCCGAACCGTCGATGAAGCCCACGGTGACGGAGCCGCGCGCCTCGGGCCGCATCCCGCCGAGCGGGAGAGAGCCGCAGGGCCGGATCCACATCCGCAGCGCGTTCATGCCCTCGATGTTCCGGGGAGGCTTCAGCACCGTAGCGAAGCCGTTGTACGTGTCGAACGGCCCGACGCGAGCAAGAGTCAGGACGGATCCGCCCGGGGCCTCCGCGTCCCGATCGACGCGGGCCGAGATCCCCAGGCTCCAGTTCGGCTCGTACCACGCTTGCAGCGGGTCCCTCCCCGCGAAGTCCTCGATCGGCACCGAGCGGTCGTAGGCCGGGGCCTGCGCAAGGGCGTAGCGGTAGGCGTGCTCCGGGCCGCGCGGCTCGGCCGGCGACTCCTTCGTCGGGCGCAGCGCCCGCAGGGCCGCCCGGACCGTCTCGATCAGCGAGTCGTCGACGTGCGCCTTCCGCAACCCCGAGCCGATGTCGCTGATCGCGCTCTTCACCTGCTCCGCGCCGTCGGGCCCGGGGTCGAGCGCCTGTTCGAGGTCGCCCGCGATCCAGGCCACGAGCGCCGGGTCGTCGATCGGCCGGCCGGAGAGCGCCTTCACGAGGCCGCTCGCCAGGGCGAGGAGCTTCCCTTCGTCGAGCGCCTCGCCGGCGGGAGCGAGCGCGCGCAGGTCGGCCGCGACCTCGTCCGCGGTCCGGCCGGCCATGTTCCGTACGTCGGCGCGCACGCGCTCGTGCGCGGTGTCCGGCGCGGGCGGCGGGGCCGCGCCCGACACCGGGCGGCCGACGAGCAGTCCGGTCGAGGCAGCGACCAGCAGGCCCGTCGAGAGGGCGGCGAACCTCACGCGACGATTCCGGAGCTTCGTCATTCGCGTTCTCCGGGGCGGAAAGTCACGTCCGCGGCGTTCTTCATGTAGAGGTCGAGCTCGTCCGCCGACGCCGCCGGCCGGCCGGCGAGGCGGAAGCGCTCGAAGCGGACGCCCTCGACGGTGTGCTTCGGGTCGCTGCCGCCGATCAGCGAGCAGGAGTAGCCGGGGTTGTACTCCGAGATCGCGACGTCGACGTCGCGCAGGGTCACGTTCCGGATCTGCCCGCGCTCCTCGTCCCTCGACCAGCGCGTCCGCGAGATCCGGAACTCGAGGAGCTTGTTGTAGTGGTGCTCCACGCGAATCCGCTCGTAGAGCACGTCGCGCACGACGGCGCGGTCCGCGTCGTGGATCCCGAACACCCCGCCGAAGCCGTGGACGCCGAGGACGTCGCAGTCCCGGAACCGCACGTCGCGCACGCTCGCGGTGCGCAGCTCGTGCCCGATCTCGAGGGCCTGCCCGCCGAGGTAGGCGAGGAGGGCGCAGCCGCTCACCTCCACGTCCTCGACGTCGCGACTGTAGTCGAGGGTGCTGTCGGCACCGTGCCCCCGCAGGTCCAGCGACTTCACCGCGATGCAGTCGTCGCCGTTGCGGCAGAAGGAGTCCAGCACTCGCACCCGCCGCGAGCCCACGACGTCGACGCCGTCGGTGCTGCCCGCCGTCCCGAGCTGCTTCACGTCCCGCACCGTCACGTCCTCGCAGGCCCCGAGCACCACCATCCACGAGGACGGCTCGATCATGACGACACCCTCGACGATCGAGTCGCGGCAGTCCTCGAGCAGGATCGCCCGCCGGCGCTCGCCCGCGGCCCCGTAGACGCCGCCGTCGAGGACGCCGGGGCCGGCGACCCGCACGCCGCGGGCGGAGGTCGCGCGGATGCAGCCGCGGACGACCGCGCCGCCCTCGATGTAGACCGTCTCGCCGTCGCGCAGGCGCACCTCGCCCGCGTCGTGCACGACCCCGGCGCGGAAGTGCCGGACGCCCTTCGCGCCGGGGTCGGGCACCGGGCCGTCGATCGGGTCGACGAAGAGGAAGAGCGGCTCGCCGCCCTCGGTCTCCACCAGCAGCTTCAGCGGCCGCGGCAGTTCGATGCGGATCCGGTTCCCCGTCGCCGTCGCCGCGACGGCGTGGCGGGCCGGCGCGACCCGCACCTTTCCGACCGGCGCCGCGGCCTCGATCTCGACCTCCACCGGCCCGTCGCAGGCGAAGGCGGCGAACGTCCCGGCCGACGTCCGGTAGGCGAAGACCTCGCGGCCGCCGGCGCGGACACGGAACGCGACCGAGCGCGGGCTCGCCTCGGGGTATCGGTAGGCGACGACCCGGCCGGC
>WBZP01007976.1_pt1 | contig 10103 bp, 8 predicted proteins | sample 5204301 | NCBI WGS metagenome assembly WBZP01 (sample SAMN12412401, study PRJNA552823) | activated sludge metagenome | isolation source: activated sludge from nitrification reactor of wastewater treatment plant... | place: USA: Pennsylvania | collected 2017 | reverse complement strand
CAATCGAACTTGCCGCTGTCGACCAGCAGGCCGCCGATGGCCACGCCGTGGCCGCCGAGGAACTTGGTCGCCGAGTGGAAGACGAGGTCGGCGCCGAGCTCGAACGGACGCATCAGGTACGGCGTGGTGAAGGTGGCATCGACCATCAGCGGCAGGGAGGCTTCGTGGGCGATCTCGGCCACGCGCGGCACGTCGAGCACGTCGAGGCCGGGGTTGCCCAGCGTCTCGCCGAAGAGCAGGCGCGTTTCGGGGCGGATCGCCGCGCGCCAGGCGTCGAGGTCGCGCGGGTTGACGAAAGTCGTCTCGATGCCGAAGCGCGGCAGGGTGTACTCGAGCAGGTTGTGCGAGCCGCCGTAGAGCGCGCGCGAGGCGACGATGTGGCCGCCCGCGCCCATCAGGGTGCAGATGGCCAAGTGCAGCGCCGCCTGGCCGGAGGCGACACTGATGCCGCCGACGCCGCCTTCCAGCGCGGCGATGCGTTCCTCCAGCACGGCATTCGTCGGATTCGAGATGCGCGAATAGACGTGGCCGGCGCGCTCCATGTTGAACAGGGCGGCGGCCTGGTCGGCGTCCTTGAAGACGAAGCTGGTGGTGAGGTAGATCGGCGCGGCGCGCGCGCCGAATTGCGGGTCGGGCTGCTGGCCGGCGTGCAGGCTCAGGGTGTCGAAGTTGAAGGCGGAGGTCTTGCTCATTCGGTACCTTTCCCCCGGCCCCCTTCCCGGGGAAGGGGGTGACGGTCGTTCGCCGCTGCGCGGCTCCGTGTTGTTATGCCGGAATGTCCGGTTCGATCATGCGTTCGAGGAGGGCGATGCGGTCCTTCAGCTGCAGCTTGCGCTTCTTCAGCCGGCGCAGCATGAGGTCGTCGTGCGGCGGCGTCTGCAGCAGGCGCGCGATGATCTCGTCGAGGTCGCGGTGCTCGATCTGCAGTTCGTGCAGCCTGAGGCGCAGGGCGGCGATGTCTTCGGGCTCCTTCATGCGTCAATGGTATGCGCCGGCGGGGGGAAAGACAACAGCGCCCGCAGGGTTGAAAACGGCCTGCCCATGCCCATATCGGAAGCATGGAGGATGCCGACATGATGATCGTTTTCGACAACCCGGTGATGCACGTGGTCGATTACCCGGCGCAGGATGCCGTGGAGGTCATCGACAAGCGCGTGAACAAGGGCGTGCTGATGCGCAACGGCGCCGCCGAGCGCTTTCGCGCCGAGCTGAAGGCGCTGGTTTCCGGCGAGCCGGACATCGAGGCCTTCGGCGATCTGCTCGAGGAGTACGGTACGCTGATCACGCAGCCGGCTGTCTATCACTAGCCTTCCCCCTGGCCCCCTTCCCGGGGAAGGGGTAACGGTGGTTCAGCTGCTGCGCAGCTTCCGCATCATTGTCCCTACCACTGAACCAAAGTCAGTCCCCACAGCACGGCCATGCCCGCCGCGATGGCGGCGAAGGTGCTGCGCGTGAGCCAGGCGACGGCGAAGCCGGCCAGCGCCGCCGCCGTGCGCGGTCCGTCGAGCGCCGCCTCCGGCCCCGGCGCGCCGGCCAGCAGTTGCGGCGCGATGATGGCGGCGAGGATGGCCGGCGGCACGTAGTGCAGCACATGGCGCAGCCAGGACGGCAGTTCGCCTTCGCCGAGCAGGGCGAGGAAGGACAGCCGGGTGGCGAAGGTCGCCAGCCCGAGCGCGGCGATCACGCCCCAGGTCGCGATGTCGGCCACGATTGATCAATCTGTCGCGAGAGCGACTCTGAATGCTCCCCTCTCCCGCGAGCGGGAGAGGGGTTGGGGGAGAGGGTAACGGGCACGGGCGTGGATTTCATGGCTTGTTTTTTGCGCGTTTCATGCCCGTCTCCATTGCGATGCCGACGGCGGCGCCGATGAGGGCGGCGGCCATCAGGTTGAGTTTCAGCGGCAGGACGAGGAAAACGGAAGTCAGCCCGCCCGACACGGCGGCCGCGGCCATGGCGCGGTTGCGCAGCAGCGGCGCCACGACGCCGATGAAGGTGAGGGCGACGACGAAGTCGATCGAGAGGGCGGCCGGCACGCGCGCGCCGAGGAAGATGCCGGCCAGGCTGGCGACCTGCCAGAACAGCCAGAGCGTGGCGGCGATGCCGAGGAAGAACCAGGGAATGTCCTTCTTGCCGTCGAGGATGCGCGCCAGCGTGACGCCGAAGGCCTGGTCGGTGAGGAGATAGCCGGCGAGCCAGCGCTCGCGGCGGGAGGCGCCGCGGAAATGCTGGGCCAGCGTGGCGCTGTACATCATGAAGCGCAGGTTGACCACCCAGCCGGTGAGCACGATCACCCAGCCCGGCGCGCCGGCGGCGAAGAGCTGGGTGGCGACGATCTGCGAGGAGCCGGCGAACACCATCCAGGACAGGGCGAAGGACTGGCCGGGCGTCAGCCCCGCGCCGGCCGCCGCCGCGCCGCAGACCATGCCGAAGAGCAGGATGCCGGGAGAGAGCGGAAGGCAGGCGCGCACGCCGGCAAGGAAGGCCTGCTGTCTGTCGGAAGAAGCCACGAGGCTTGTCGTTGTTGTGCGAACGCGGTAATTTTATCCCACCCCATCCAGGCATCGCGACATGAACAAGGCCTTCGTCAAGGAAGACGCGCCCGAGGAGGAGGACGGCCCGCCGTCCGCCCCGGCGCTGCCGCACGGCACGAAGAACTACATGACGCGGCGCGGCTACGGCCTGCTCAAGGCCGAGCTGGAGCAGCTGGTGAAGGCCGAGCGCCCGGCGCTGGTGCAGACCGTGGCCTGGGCCGCCGCCAACGGCGACCGCTCGGAAAACGGCGACTATATCTACGGCAAGAAGCGCCTGCGCGAGATCGATCGGCGCATCCGCTTCCTCATGAAGCGGCTGGAACATTCCGCCGTGGTCGATCCGGCGCAGCAGGAGAACACGCAGCAGGTGTTCTTCGGCGCCACCGTCACGGTGTGCGACGCCGATGGCGCGGAGGCCACCTACCAGATCGTCGGCATCGACGAGGCCGACGCCGGACAGGGCCGCATCAGCTGGATCTCGCCGCTGGCGCGCGCGCTGCTCAAGGCGCGCGAGGGCGACACCGTGCGCTTCGCCAGCCCGGCCGGGCCGCGCGAGCTGGACATCGTCGGCATCCGCTACGTCTGAGGCGCTTCCTCGCCCGCCGCGGGCAGGGTGAAGCGGAAGGTGGCGCCGGCCTCCGGCGCCGATTCGGCCCAGATGCGCCCGCCGTGGCGCTCGACGATGCGCTTGACGATGGCGAGGCCGACGCCGGTGCCGGGGAAGTCGCTGTTGCGGTGCATGCGCTGGAAGACGCCGAAGAGGCGGTCGGCATAGGCCATGTCGAAGCCGATGCCGTTGTCGCGCACGCTGAAGACGATCTCGCCGGCCTTTTGCTCGGCGGCGATCTCGACCTGCGGCTGCGGTCGCATGCCCGAATATTTCAAGGCGTTCTCGATCAGGTTGTGCAGCGCCTGGCGCAGCGCCGTGGCGTCGCCCATCACCGGCGGCAGGGGCGCGATGCGCACGGCGGCGTTCGCATAGGCCTCGTGCAGGCCGGCCGCCACTTCCCGCACCAGGGCGTCCATGTCCACCCGGCGCTTGCCCAGCTCGGCGCGCCCCGTGCGCGAATATTCGAGGATGTCGTCGATCAGCTCGCCCATGCGGTTGCTGTTGTAGATGATGCGCTCGAGCAGCTGGCGGCTCTCCGGCGGCATGTGCCCCTCCTCGCTTTCGACGAGCAGCCGCGAGAAGCCGTTGATGGCGCGCAGCGGCGCGCGCAGGTCGTGGGAGATGGAGTAGGAGAACCCCTCCAGCTCCCGCATGGCCGATTCCAGCGCGGCGGTGCGCTCGGCCACGCGCTGCTCGAGGCCCTGGTTGAGCGCCTGGATTTCCGCTTCCGCCTGCTTGCGCTCGGAGATGTCGCGCACGAACAGGCAGTTCATTTCCTCGCCGTGGAAGACGAAATGGTTGCCGACCACCTCGACCGGCAGCGGTTCGCCCGCGCGCGTGTGGTGGACGCGCTCGTAGGTGAGCGTGCCGACCTGCTTGAGGTCCTTCCACATCCTGGCGAAGCGCTGCGGGCTGCACGCGCGGTCGAGGTCGAAGATGCGCAGGGCGAGCAGATCCTCCTGCGGGTAGCCGTGCCGCGCGCAGGCGGCGGCATTGGCGTAGCGGATGCCGCCCGCCTCGTCGAGCCAGAGGATCATGTCCTGGGCGTGATCGACGCTGTACTGGGTGCGCGCGTGGCGGACGTCGGTTTCCTCGCGCAGCCGGAGGGAGCGGTAGAGCATCAGGTGGATGGTGCCGAAGAGCAGGGCGATCAGCCCGCCGATGCTCCAGTTGCGGCGCCCCGCCTCCTCGGCCTTGGCCAGCGCCGTGTCGAGCCTGACGGTGGACAGGACGGCGATCGAGCGGTCGGGCAGCCAGTGGTAGCCGATGATGCGCGGCTTGCCGTCGAAGGGCGACGGGCGGAGGTAGGTGCCCGAGGCCTTGTCGGCGTTTTCCGGCAACAGGGCCGGGCTGTCGGCCAGGCTGCCGGTGGCGATTTTCTCGGCGAAAGGGTAGCGGAAGAGGACGCTGCCGTCGCCCTGGATGACCGCGATGGACTGCGCTTCGGTGAGGCCGAGGTCGCGGTAGAAGCGCTCGAAATAGGACACGGACAGGGTGGCGCCGACAATGCCGCCGAACCGCCCCTGGTCGAGGGTGATGCGGCGGGCGACGGGAAATATCCATTGGCCGCTGGCCGGTCCCCTTTGCGCAAGTCCGACGGCGAAGTCGCCGGCCGCGTTGTCGCGCAGCCTCCTGAAGATGTCGGTTTCCTCGAAGCGCGTCGGCGGCGGCGGGTGGGCCAGGCTGGCGGCATGGAAGCGGCCGCCGGCATCGACCGTGCCGACGGCGATGGCTTGCGGCAGCAGGGCCTTGCGCCGGGCGAGCAGCTCGTGGGTCCGGGCGGGATCGAGCTTCTCCAGCCCGCCCGCCTCGACGACATCCTCGGCGAGGTTGGCGAGGAGCTGGTCGACCTCGCCGAGGGTGCGCACCAGGTGTTCGGTCAGCACGCGGGCGGTGGCCAGGGTCTGGCGTTTGCCCGCCTCGATGGCCTGCGCCTCTTCGTCGTGGTTGAGCCTGGCGATGGCGGCGGCCAGTATCGCCAGCAGCAGGAGGGCGCTGCCCAGCAGGATGCGGCGGGTGCGCGGCAGCGACCAGCCCTCCCGGGGCGGGGTGATCGTCGAAAGCCGTGACGTCCTGCCAGGCTGTTCCATGCCGCTCCGGTGTCCGGGGAGGGAGTCCCGCCGATTCTACGCCGATTCCGCCCGCCGCCCGGCCGGCCTCATTCGCCGCGCGGCAGGGCGAAGCGGAAGGTGGCGCCGGCCTCCGGCGTTGCCTCGGCCCAGATGCGCCCGCCGTGGCGCTCGACGATGCGCTTGCAGATGGCGAGGCCGACGCCGGTGCCGGGGAAGTCCTTGTCGGTGTGCATGCGCTGGAACATGCCGAACAGCTTGCCGGCATAGCGCATGTCGAAGCCGGCGCCGTTGTCGCGCACGTGGAACACGGCTTCGTTGCCGTCATCCTGCCGGCCGATCTCGATCTCCGGCCTGTCCTTGCGCGCCGAATACTTGAGGGCATTGGCGACCAGGTTGTCGAACACCTGGCGCAGCATGACCGGGTCGCCGCGCACGCTGCCGAGGGGGCCGATGCGCGTCGTCGCATCCGGATAGGAGGGGGTGTGCTCGTCGCAGACGGCGCGGGCGAGCTGGGTCATGTCCACTTCCTTGCGGTTGAGGGCGGACTGGCTGGCGCGCGAGTATTCGAGGATGTCGTCGATCAGGTCGCCCATGCGGTTGGTGTTGCGCACGATGCGGTCGAGCAGGTCGCGGCTTTCGGCGGAGCGGGCGAACTCCTCCGCGTCCTGCAGGATGCGCGAGAAGCCGTTGATGGCGCGCAGCGGCGCGCGCAGGTCGTGCGAGACGGAGTAGGAGAAGGACTCCAGCTCGCGGTTGGCCTGCTCCAGCTCGACGGTGCGCGTGGCGACGCGGCGCTCGAGCGATTCGTTGAGCGAGCGGATCTCCTGCTCGGCCAGCACCTGCTCGGTGACGTCCTGCACGGTGCCGATCGAGCGCAGCGGCGTGCCGTCGCCGGCGTAGCGCGTCTCGCCGCGCTCGCGCACGTGCTTGACGCGCCCGTCGGGAAAGAGCAGGCGGTGGGTGATGTCGTAGTCGGCGCGCTGCTCGACGGACTGGCGGTAGGCGGCATTCACCTTGTCGCGGTCGGACGGGTGCACGAGGGCGAGGAAGGCCTCGTAGGAGGCGCCGAACCGCTTCGGGTCGATCTCGAAGATGCGGAAGATCTCGTCCGACCAGTGCAGCGCGTTGGTCGCCAGGTCGAGCTCCCAGTTGCCGATGTGGGCGAGGCGCTGCGCCTCGCGCAGGCGCGACTCGCTCTCGCGCAGGGCCAGCTCGACCTCGCGCTGCTGCACGAGCATCGCCTCCTCGCGCCGCAGGTTGCGGAAGATGAGGCGGAACAGGGCGCCGATCACGGCGGCGACGAGGAGGGCGCCGGCGCCGATGCGCAGCGCGTAGCGATTGCTGGCGGCGAGGGCGTCGTCGGTAGGCCTGCCGACGAAGACGCCGAGCGACTCGTCGGCGAGCCAGCGGTAGGCGACGAGATGCTCGCGGCCGTCGGTCGGCGACAGGCGCGTGAAGATGCCCATGCGTCCGGTTGGGCGGCCGTCGCGGAAGGCGTCGGTTTTCGAGACGTTGTACTGTTTCAGGTCGTCGGCGTGGGGGAGGCGGAATATGGGGTTGCCGTCCGGCTTGACCAGGGCGATGACGATGTCCGGCGGCAGCTGCAGGTCGGCATAGAAGCGCACCAGGTATTCCGTGGCAATCGCGCCGCGAATGATGCCGCCCGAGGTGCCGTCGGGCAGGGCGATGCGGCGGCTGAGGTGGATCAGGTGGCCCGGCCCGAAGGGGTTCTTGCCCGTTCCGCCGATGTAGGGTGTGTCGACCGGGTTGTCGCGGAAGAAAATGAAGTCCTCGCGGTCGGAGAAGTCGGCCGGCTGTATCGGATATTCCGCCGCGCGCGCCAGCACCCTGCCGCTCGGCAGCACGGCGCCGAGGGAGGCGACCTGCGGCAGGCGGGCCTTGCGTCGCCGCAGGTTCTCGTGGACGGCCTTCTCGTCGAGCCGCTGCAGGCCGCCGCTCGCGGCGAACTGCTCGGCCGCGCCCTGGATCACCTTGTCCACCTCGCCGAAGGTGCGCGCGGCGTGTTCCTCCAGCACGCGGGCCAGCATCTGGTTATTCCTGCGGATGGTGTCCAGCGCATTCTCGCGGGCGTCGAGGGCGATGCGTAGCGAGGCGGCGACGAGGAGGAGCAGCATGAGGACGAAGATCACGACCAGCGTGCGGCGGATGCGCGCAAAAGGCCGTCCCGGCGCCGCGGGAGGGGCGCCGCCGGATTTCGGGGCGACGAGCGTGCTATCGTCCAACTTGTTGTTCTTTATATGCAAATTATCCTGACTGGCGCGGGCGACGGTTCCTTCCCTAACCGCCCGTCCCTTGAAAACGGCATCCGGCGCCCAAAATTTACCCCGATCTCATGGAGGCTCACAAGTGACGACCGAAACCACCAAGGAAACCCTCGGCTTCCAGGCCGAGGTGAAACAGCTCCTGCAGCTGATGATCCATTCCCTCTACAGCAACCGCGAGATCTTCCTGCGCGAGCTGATCTCCAACGCTTCCGACGCCTGCGACAAGCTGCGCTTCGAGGCCCTGCACAATGGCAGCCTGTTCGAATCCGACCCGGACCTGCGGATAAAAGTCGGCTTCGACAAGGCGGCGCGCACGCTGACCATCGCCGACAACGGCGTCGGCATGAGCCGCGAGGAAGTGGTGAACAACCTCGGCACCATCGCCAAGAGCGGCACGCGCGAGTTCTTCTCGCAGCTCACCGGCGACCAGCAGAAGGATGCCCACCTCATCGGCCAGTTCGGCGTCGGCTTCTATTCCTCGTTCATCGTCGCCGACCGCGTCACGGTGCTGACGCGCCGGGCGGGGCTGGCCGCCGACCAGGGCGTGCGCTGGGAATCCGAGGGCGCCGGCGAGTTCTCCATCGAGATGACGGACAAGCCCGCGCGCGGCACCGAGATCACCCTGCACCTGAAAGAGGGGCAGGACGACCTGCTCTCCGGCTGGAAGCTGCGCGAGATCGTCCGCAGGTACTCCGACCACATCGTCCAGCCGATCGTCATGAAGCAGGAGGAATGGAAGGACGGCGAGCAGGTCACGACCGACGAGGACGAGACGGTCAACCAGGCCAATGCCCTGTGGGCGCGGCCCAAGTCGGACATCAGCGAAGAACAGTACAGGGAATTCTACAAGCACGTCGGCCACGACTTCGACGAGCCGCTGGCCTGGCTGCACGCCCGCGTCGAGGGCCGCCAGGACTACACCCAGCTGCTCTACGTTCCCTCGCACGCGCCCTTCGACCTGTGGGACCGCCAGCAGCGCCATGGCATCAAGCTCTACGTGCGGCGCGTCTTCATCATGGACGACGCCGAGCAGCTGCTGCCGGTCTACCTGCGCTTCGTGCGCGGCGTCGTCGATTCGAACGACCTGCCGCTCAACGTCTCGCGCGAGATCCTGCAGGAATCCAAGGACATCGAGGCGATCCGCGCCGGCTGCACGAAGAAGGTGCTCGGCCTGCTCGAGGACCTGGCCGAAAACCACAAGGAGAAGTACGCCACCTTCTGGCAGGAATTCGGCCGCGTGCTGAAGGAGGGCGTCGGCGAGGACCCCGCCAACCGCGAGAAGATCGCCGGCCTGCTGCGCTTCGCCTCCACCCACGCCGACACCGATGAGGAGAGCGTCTCGCTGGCCGACTACACCGGCCGTATGAAAGACGGGCAGGACAGGATCTACTACGTCACGGCGGATGCCTTCCTTGCCGCAAAAAACAGCCCGCACCTGGAGATTTTCCGCAAGAAGGGCATCGAGGTGCTGCTGCTCTCCGACCGGGTGGACGAGTGGGTGCTGGGCCATCTCACCGAATTCGAGGGCAAGCCGCTTGCCTCGGTGGCCAAGGGCGGCCTCGACCTGGGCAAGCTGGAAGACGAGGCGGAGAAGCAGGCGCAGGAGGCGCAGGCCGGCGAGTTCAAGGAGCTTGTCGATAAGATGAAAACATCGCTCGGCGAGCGGGTGAAGGAAGTGCGCGTGACGCACCGCCTCACCGACAGCCCGGCCTGCCTCGTCGCCGACGAGCACGACCTGGGCGGCAACCTGGCGCGCCTGCTCAAGGCGGCAGGCCAGAAGGTGCCGGACTCGAAGCCCATCCTGGAGATCAACCCCGACCACCCGGTGGTGCAGCGGCTGAAAGTCGAGGAGAAGCGCTTCGAGGACTGGAGCGCGGTGCTGTTCGACCAGGCCCTGCTCGCCGAGGGCGGCCAGCTCGAGGACCCGGCCGCCTTCGTCAGGCGGGTGAACGCGCTGATGCTGGAGATGGGCGGCAAGTAGCCGCCGTACCGCGGGGACTGACTTTTGCCGAGGCGGCCGCACGCCCATTGAGCGGGGCGGGCGGCTCGGCTATAGTGCTGGCAACGCATTGTCATCGCCCCGACATGAACAAAGCCAGCGAAGAAGTCCGCGAGCACCGCCTGACCCTGCCCGAGGTGATCGACGGCCTCGTTGCCGACGGCCTCATTCCCAAGGGCGTCGGCGAGGACTTCAAGAAGGAGCGGCGCTACTACAAGGGCGACACCCATCCCCTCATCGCCATCGCCGACCAGAAGTGGAAGGCGCTGGCCGAGCCGCACCGTGCGCTGACGCTGGAATTCCTCACCGAGTGGCTGGCCCGGCGCAGCGGCCTCGAGTATCTGCACATCGACCCGCTGAAGATCAACTTCAGCATCGTCACCGACGTCATGTCGAGCGCCTATGCCACGCGCTTCAAGATCCTGCCGGTGGAGGTGAACACGCGCGAGGTGACGATCGCCACCGCCGAGCCCTACCGGCGCGAGTGGGAGGCGGAGCTGAAGCCCATCCTGCGCAAGGAGATCCGCCGCGTCGTCGCCAATCCCCAGGACATCGACCGCTACCTGGTCGAGTTCTACAACCTGGCGCGATCGGTGAAGAAGGCCG